>Ga0180301_10000137_pt1 | contig 52496 bp, 55 predicted proteins | sample GuaBasSediGuay16_FD_121797 | JGI IMG/M metagenome (GOLD analysis project Ga0180301, IMG submission 121797) | Subseafloor sediment microbial communities from Guaymas Basin, Gulf of California, Mexico - Guay16, Core 4569-2, 12-15 cm | ecosystem: Environmental > Aquatic > Marine > Hydrothermal... | reverse complement strand
GTCACACAAAAAATCTTAATTAAAAAAGAATTGAGAGTTGCTTACCATTTTCGATACATGTAGATATGATTTCTTCATAACACAAATTCTCAATTAAAAAATTAAGAGTTAAAGCTAGGTGGTATGCAATGGGTTGAATATTGAATAAACACAAAAATCTTGTTATTTATAGATCTTTTGTTAGGAACGGCTTGATTCTGTTTACTATGTTTTTGGGTATTGTTGTTCTGACCTCTTTCTTTGGGTCGACTACCTGGTTTATGTTAAGGCATTGCTGGGAGAGCCCCCTCGACGAATACAGGTAGGTATAGTTTGGTTCCGGCGCACAGCTTCTTCACATCCATGTTGCCTCCATGTCGGCCTAGGGAGCTGCAGGGGGATCTCCTCGCTGGCTGGTGCAACCCCTATGGTTCCTATCATGGGTCTCGCTTTTACCTTAATCCCGTTGAAGTAGATGAATCCGTCTTTGATCCTGTCGATCTTCACCTTTGATTTAAACGTCTTCTTTTCTCCCAACGCCCCGTGTCCAGGTACAACGACCATTACACTCCTATCATCGACCTTTATGTCGAGGACCTCCACCACAAGCGTGTCACCTGGCCTTGCATCCTCCACGTATACTGGCCCTGTGGAGCCGTTCACTTTGCCCCAATCTATTTCATCCAGCACGGTGTCCTCGTCCTTCACCTGTCCTCCTAGGGCATCTATCGTCTCGAAGGCCACCAGCTCCCCTGGAGGCACCTTCTCCACGGCGACGTTATGTGGGCTAAACTTGTAGATAAGTTTCGTCTAGATATACGCTTCATGTATTTACCAACCTATGATAAATACACTAGCTATTTAGCTTTCAAGATCTTTGAAATACAGCTTCTCCAGCCACAACAACATCCACTTACTGCTTGATTGTAAAATAACGCTTGCCTTTAAACTATAAATAAGTAGTGTAACAGCTTTTATTCGATAAAGTATGTTGCATGTGGAATCTGGGGGGATTGTGGACAGGGAGGGTAAGCGGGTTCACTTGAAGGGTGTTGCGCTGGGTGGATGGCTTAACATGGAGCATTTTATATTAGGTTACCCTGGTACCGAGACCGCCTTCAGGAACGCTGTTAAATGTGTCTTAGGGGAGGATAAAGCCAGCTTCTTCTTTGAACGTCTCCTAGAGAACTTTATCACCGAAGATGACATCGAGTTTATAGCTGGGCTTGGATGCAACGTGGTTAGGGTGGCGTTAAACTACCGGCTTTTCGAGGACGATGGAAACCCGTTTTTCTTCAAGGAGGAGGGTTTCAGACACCTGGATAGGGTGATCGAGTATGCGCGGAGACACGGGGTCTATGTTATAATAGATTTACATGCGGTTCAAGGCTGGCAGAACCCCGACTGGCACTGTGACAACCCCTACCAAGCCACCCTTATATGGAGCCACAGCCAGTATAGGGAGAGGTTCTACAGCCTGTGGAGATGCATCGCCAGAAGATATAGAGATGAGGAGACTGTGGCAGGATACGATGTCATGAACGAGCCAGTCACAGGGGATCCAAAGGCCCTCAACGAGGTGTACAATGGGGTTTTAAAAGCCATTAGGAGCGTCGACACAGAGCACATAGTCTTCCTTAAGGGAAACCTGTGGGGAACCTCCTTCGAGGAAATAGACCACCCAGACGACGAGAACATCGTCTACAGTGTACACCACTACGTGCTCCCAGGCTTGGTCGACGCCCCCTATCCAACCAAACTTGAGGGCAAAATATTCGATAAACACGTGTTGGAGGAGGAGTATGTGAAGAAAACAATGGTTCCCAGGAAAAGGGGAACGCCCATATATGTAGGAGAGTTTGGATCCATATTCTATGGAACCGGAAACGACGTGTACCGTGTGGCCGTAGACGAAGACTTGATGAGCATCTTCAACAAGTACGGCGACCACTGGACCCGATGGACCTACAAGGACATCGGGGTCATGGGCCTAGTCTACCTGAGTGGGGATACACCTTGGATGAAGTTCACCGAAAGAGTGAGGAGGATTAAAAGGATCCTAGGAACCGACGAATGGGGGCCCGGGTCGCGGGAGGGTTTCAGCAGCAAGCTAACTAGAAGTATATTAGAGGAGTTGAAGAACACTTTGAGGAACGAGGGAGTAGAATACCGTGATATCTCGATAGACTATGAGGGTAGAAGGCCACCAGAAAAGCTTAAAGAAGCATACAGTTTCTCAAGGAACCTGAAGAAAGCACTCTCAAACCTGCTTGCATTGTACACCCTCCATTTACTGGCAGAACAGTTTAGTAGACTAGACTACAAGGAATTAGAGAAACTGGCCGAAAGCTTCCATCTCTCCAACTGTATTGTAAGGAAAAAGCTTGCAGAAGCATTCAAAAAATACTGTAAATAAATAGGGTGCCTAATCCTTAACCAATAACACCCCATTTATCTTCTTAGGTATAAAGCCATCCCTCACCATCTTTGGGTTTTCTCGCGAGACCCTGTCGGCTTCAACGGATCTATATTTTCCTAGGCCTTGACCCAAACATTATTTATTCCATGTCTTTTCCTAGTTAACGATATATAATTTAAGGTAGTATTATTTTTAGCTGGGTAGAGGAAACTTGTATCCCACGAAACCTTATGTAGTGTTAATTTGGCTCGACTGTGTAGCAGGAGACGTTTTCGTAGACATGTATAAGAGGGGGAGACTTCAAAACCTCTCGGAGTTCTTCAGTGAAGGTGTTTTCATCGAGAACGTTGTATCCTGTTTTCCAACAGTTTCGGAGTCCGTTGAAGGTGGAGTGATATCCGGCTTCTTTTCAGGAGAAACAAACATGGTTGGGGAACGTTACTTCTCGAGGAAACTGCAGGCCGTGAGACACTACAAGTTTAATGCTAAGGCTAAACTGGATTTCAACCCCAGGTTAAGAAGCAGAACAATAGATGCCATCGTGGGCAGGAGTGTAGCCATGGGCAGGATAATAGACACTTCAGGCGAGAACATAGTGGACCTTAAAGCACTTAAATATGAAAGAGAGGGATCACTTAAAATAGTTGGGAGGAGAATAGAGGTTGCATCGAAAATCGTATACGAGAAGAGACCCCGGTTGCTCTTCTTCACCATATCTGGAGACCACGTCTCCCACGTCTATGGGAGGAATGGAGAAGCCGTTAAAAACCTTATAAAAGAATTCGACAAGGAGTTTCCCGTCCTAGCAGACTCTTTGAACAACGTTTACGGTGAGGGAAAATACCTTTTATTTATATTCTCTGACCATGGATCAGCCAACGTCTCAAGGCATCTGGATCTCCCTTCACTGCTCTCGGAGCATGGATTTAAACCGGCATCAACAGAACTACTAGTAAGGGAAGACTACATTGACTCTGCTGCATTATCAAATGGACGTAGGATGGGGCTCCTATACTTTGCACATCCAGAGTATGGTTGGCGTAGAAGACCAGGCTACAAGGTGTTAAGAAGCTATCGCTTCAGGGGTAGAAATATAGATCTACTAGGGTTGTTCGCACAGCAGGAGGGTGTAGAGCACGTATTTGCGAAATACGACCAGAAATCTGTCATAGTGGTATCTAAAGAGGGGGAGGGGTTGATACAATACGATCCAGCCAGCAATAGATATAAGTACTCTGTACTCCGGGGCTCGGATCCCCTCAAATATGGGTTAGAGCCTAGATGGATGAGCGAAGAGGAGTGGCTTAAAGCTACGCTTGAACACGAATACCCGGATGCCGTGGTGCAAGTATATAGCATGTTTAAATCCAGGAATTGTGGAGACATAGTTCTTAACGCATCCTCGAGCTGGGATTTCTGGGAACCATGGGACATCTCATATCCAGGCTTGAAAGCTGCACATGGAGGTCTATCAAGGGACGAAATGATGACGTTTATATTAGCTAAAGTCCCCGGCATAAAGGGGGCCGAGGTCGAGTATGCTCGAATCATAGACATCTACGCAACCATAGCCACATGCTATAATGCTAGAGACCTTATGGCTGGAAGCCATGCAGTCGAAAGAATAATCTCCCCTCCTAAAACATCCGGCGGCTGAAATGTTCCTGACACCGGTTTATCCAAACCCATAGGGAAAACTTCATGCCGTAGACACGTCGATTAAACTACACTAGGATTACTCCATGTAATTGGGTATATAATTTTCTCAACATTTATATATACATGAGAATTAATAATTCACAAGATTTTTATATACATGAGAACGATATTATCTCATGTATGGCGGTATATTGCCGAGGTTTAATCCCTGGTGGAGCGGTAGAGAGGATCCGCACCTAAAGAGATGGAGGCAACAGAATGTTAGATGGATTCCTAGGTGGATTGACAGGCTTTCTCTTAAACCATTCTCCCTCAACTTTATCCTTGGCCCTAGGCTTGTCGGGAAGACCACCGGCATCAAGCTCCTTATAGATAGGTTACTACGGGAAGTGGATTCTAGGAAGATACTGTATGTAAGTTGCGAGGTTTTCCCCGAATACACGATGCTTTCAAAGATTTTATTAAAATACCTTGAAGCAATGGAGAGGAGAAGGGAGCCAATATATATTTTCCTAGACGAGGTGACGGCTTTAAAGGACTGGTGGAAGGCGGTGAAGCCTTTGATTGATGCCGGAGTATTAGAGGATACGGTCGTTACTGTAACGGGGTCGAGTACCCTAAAAGTCAGGGGGGATGTCGAACTTTTTCCAGGTAGAAGAGGAGAGGGAGTTGTAGTCGAGGCTATGCCCCTCACCTTTCCAGAGTACGTTAGTGTCCATGGTCTTCACGAACCCGAACTCTACCCTGGAAAAGTGGAGGAACTTTTTGCAAGATACCTTTCAACAGGAGGATTCCCACCAAGCATCAACGAGCACCCCTACAGCGAGATCCTCTCCGCCTATATTGGCGAGATCGTGAGGTTTGGACGGAGTCTTGAAGTAGCAAAAGAGGTCTTATCAGCGCTTATATCAGCCTCCCCCTCCCCCATGAGCTATAGATCTCTAGCAGCAAAGACATCCGGATACTCTTATAAAGTTGTCCAGAATTATATAGAGTTCTTCAGGGACCTCTACTTGGTTGGCGTAGCTTATCTTAAACAAGGTGGCAAAATCCTTTATAGACGTGAAAAGAAGTTTTTCTTCCGAGACCCTCTTCTCCTCCACTTGTTCTCCGACTGGACTGGGACGCCGAGCCTTGAGTCTGCACTTTATGAACAAGTGGTGCAGGAGCACTTATACCGAAAATACAATGAAATATATTATTATAAGAATGCATATGAGATCGACGTCATTGCAGATGGCTTAAGGATAGAGGTTAAGGCTGGAAAACCCCATCGTCGTTACCCTAGGCGCGTCCAAGTGGTGGACAAAGATCAACTGCCCTTCTTTCTCTTAAAAATAGGAGAATATTCGTCGGGAAGCAACCTACCATAAAGCAGGGACTAACCATGACGAAGATACTTTAACAGTATACTTGACTAGACCAGGTTTCAAGCAACCTCAATTACCGATTCTGCGACCCGATTTAAGGGCGGGTTGGATCAGTATTGTGCTATTATACTAGGAATGTTTAACTAGTTTATAGCGTTCGTAAAGCAGTTCTACCCCATCTTCTTTGAAACGGAATTCGACTTCCAGTTTTCTCACCCCCGATATCGTGTAGAATAACGCTACATTATCCTCCTTTTTCTCAGGGAAAAGGGGTATTTCTCGTGCCATGTATTTACCCTTAAACCCTAACGTAAGGTATCCGTTCCTTCTCTTGACCTCGGCCTTAAGTGTCCCTTTATAAGACTCGTAGACCCCTTCTAGCTTCTTCAACAGTCTCTCCATTTTAAGGAAGGGTAGATCCTCTGCTTTCAATCCAAGTATTAAGGCTAAGGTGTATAGTCCGATATAGGATGGCGGGTACCCGTTTCCGTTAGCTAAGACCGCTACCCCAATCTTTTCTTCGGGCATGTATCCCACATACGCTGTGTAGACCAATACTGATCCACTATGGGACACCAGTTTTCTTCCATGGAAATCCGGGGTAATGATCCACCCGTATCCGTAGCCCTCTCCTCCAAACATCCTAAAGGGTACTTCAATGTAAGGGGTTTCCATCATATCTATGTACTCTTTAGCGACTATTCTTCTGCCCTTATATTCACCTTTATTAAGGTACATGGAAATGTATTTAGAAAGGTCTACCACGTTGCTGATTAGCCCGCCATCCGAGGTTATTCCATGGGGGAAGCGGCCTACAATAATCTTCTTGTCCTCATCTATGATATATGGTGTAGCTTTATCCGGGTCGCTTTGTGCCTTATCTCCGTAAAAGAAGGTCCTATGCATGTCCAGTGGCTTAAGTATCCTTTGAACCACATAGTCCTCGTACTTGATTCCACTTATTTTAGATACTATGTAGCCTAAAAGAACGTAGCCTTCGTTAAGGTAGAAGAATTTTTCGCCTGGCTTTGCCACCGCCCATTCCTCTGCATCCTTCATAAAGGTTAATACATCCTCAGGCTTGGCTACAGGTAGCCATGAATTAGGGTCCCCTAGGAAACCTCTTATAAAGGCTTCAGCGTAGGCCAATGCCGGTATACCGGAGGAGTGTGTGAGTAGATGATGTATTCTGACCGGCTCTTTGAAAGGCCTTAACTTCAATGGAACATATCTTTCAACTGGATCTTCTAGGCTTAACTTACCCTCCTCTACCAGTTGCATTATAGCTAAAGCTGTAAACGACTTGGTTACAGATCCTATACCGTAAAGAGTGTCTGGAGATGCAGGTAACCCCGATTCAATATCCCTGAACCCGAATCCCCTGGCATATATCAACTCGGAGTCCTTAACGACAGCTAGGCTTACACCTGGAAGCCTAGTCTCCGAGATTTTATCTAGAATAAACGACTCTAATTCACTAGCTTTATCCATAAGACCAACCATAAGGGACACCTCCTACAAGTATTAAATGATAACTAGAATTAAAGGCTAATGCTACAGCATACTGGGAATCCCCTATTTCACCCATAACACATGGTTCGTTGCTTGATTCTCCTTTCATGGCTTATTCTAAGCCTTTACAAAAATGGCGCCAGAAAGCCCCTGCTTTGGTGGGGGGGGGGTGAATGGCGTCGATGGGGTTAAATAGAGGAGTGTCAAGCAGTATTTTTGGGGGATGGGCACCCTCCGTAATGGAGGCATGTCCATCGGGCTGGCGGCACAGCCACTGCTTCAATGAATCCCCACTTAAGTAGGAGGAGTGTCAATGGTAAAGGACCAAATAGGGAAAGTAATTTGAGTACAATGGGCTTATAAACCGTTTTCTCTCTTTTCTATAGCATTTACAATCGCCTTTGCCGCATCTTTTGGAGGGATAGCCGAGGAAGGGTTTCTACTCCGGTTCTTTTGAAGAACTCTGTTTTAGTGGCGCCTGGATACAACGTTTATCAGGTGGATTCCCCTTCCTTTAAGCTCTTTCTCCAGGATTTTAGATGCGTAGTGGAGACCTGCTTTGGCTACATCATAGATAGGTATCTTGGCCATTAGCACGTGCACTCCAGCTGTAATGACGTTGACTATTCCTCCTCCAGGTGACATATACTTATGGAGCCTTGTTATAAGCTGTATTGGCCTAATCATGTTTACGAGTACTTCTTCAATCTCTTTCCCAGAGTGTTCGATAATGGGTTTCCCGAATCCAAAGCCAGCATTATTGACCAGTATGTTCAGTTGTCTAATCTTCCATGGATCTTAGTCTTTATTATTCCAGGGACTCGCTTTTTGAAAGGTCTGCTACAAGGGGATGGAAGTTTGGGTGAAGCTTTTCCTTTAGTTCCTCCAGCCTTTCCACCCTTCTTCCCACACCGATAACAGTACACCCTTTCCTGCACATTATCTCGGAAACATGTTTTCCGATACCGCTAGACGCCCCCGTTACCAATACGTTTAACTCTTTCAAGGCCACCATCATACTTCAGCTATGTTTAACGTCTACCGTAGTTTTATTTTTACTTGAAGCTTTTAGCTTGGATACCTAGGTTCCATAAAACTTCTGTGCATCTAGGGCAAAAATAATACGATTTAAAATCCGTATCATATATACTGTTACTGAATCTCATTACACAACGTGGTGTCGCACAGTGTTTTAAACCCAAGGTGTGTCCCAGCTCATGTACAGCTTCTTTCAGGCATCGCTCCAGGAAAACCCGCTGGCTTGCAGATGTACCGTAGAAGCTGGGTTTAAGCCTGGCTAGATATATTACCGCGGTTTTTCCACCCAGTTCCGCTTCGCCGAACACGAAGTTGAGGCCTGGGGTGTATGCATCTGCATCCATTATCCCTAAAACCTTATCGTGGATGCAACGTGTGTCTTCAACCCATCTCCTTAAATACTCTACTATAAGAGGCGAAACGTATTGCCCTCTTTTCCTATCATAGAAGACTTCTGGCAACTGTAGAGGCTTGCTGGAGACATGGAATTCAATATTAGAGTATACTTCTCTAAGGCCGCTAGCTACATATTTAAGGACACTTGTATCCAATGAACCCAAAGGTTGAAGAAGAATCTTCATGTCTATCAACTCCAAGGATTTCTGCGACCTCGCCACTTCTCAGCATTTTCTCTTTTTTCTCCATATTTACTAATAATACTAAAATTGCCAAGCATATATATAAATATATGTAAATCATAACAGTTTCGATAGGCGAGATAGGCGATGAAACTAAAGGTCTTTTGAGTATTAATACATTGTTCTTCTCGCCTTTATATCCGTAGATGAGATTTATGGTTATGGGTAGCTTATTAAAACTCTTTTTCGGCTATCCTTTTGTCTTCGTCTTCACCAATATTAGTTGGGGTCCTTGAAGAGTATAAGGTAATATAAAAATATTTTATCGTCTTTGGGGATTCTCATTCCATTCGGTTAAAACTACGGGTTCTTTTCCCAAGTATTCGGCAGCGGTCACCAGCCTTACCCCCTTCCTTTCAGCGGTCTTCCAGACCTCCATGGTATGTTCTCTAAACTTTTTCTCTCTCGGTAAATGGTGGTCATATATTATTAGGTCTGCAGAAGACTCTTCCACTATTCTAACAGCGTTTTCAACGGCTCTACTCAAGTTTATTAAATTAAGGGTGTAGCCTAGCATGTAGGTCATTGGGCCGTCTAAAACAATTATATCGGGTTTCTCTTGTATTATCCATTCAGCATAGTCTTCGATTATGGGTCCATTGAGGTCGGAGGAGTAGAGAAGTTTACAGCCACCTGTTTCTATAACCACACCTACAACCCATCCGACTCTAGAGAACTCTATGCCATGGAAAAGGGGTTTAGTAAATTTTATTCTAACCCCCTTATGTTCAATAACCCTATTGTCTGCGAAGAGAAGCCTTGTACATGACTCTTTAAATTCATATTCTGGGATCCTCCTCCAACTAACCCATTTCTCTGCCCTTCTTTGAAACCACTTTAAACCTTTATCTAAAAGCTCCCTCCTCCTTCCCTCATAGTCGCCATAGTTCCTGCTAGACGACAGCTTTAACTCCGTTAACGGGTTTGGGTACTCTTTTTCCCTAGGGTTCTCCATGACGGTGGTCAAGTCTAGTCCACCGAACTCATCGAAAAACCTGCTGTAGAATCGTAGTGCTCTTTTTCTCTGAGAATCATTAATGTATTCGTTCGGGTTCTTGGCTAAAACAATTTTACCTTCGTATATTTTTCTGTTAAAGTCTGTGAAATGGTCGTAATGGTAATGTGTTATGATAATTATATTTGACTCTTTAGCGGCATCAAGGATCCTTTTTCTTCCAATCCTTGTCCACTCCACCTTAAGTTCTTCCGGTGCAGGAAAGGAGGGATGCATTATTGCGACGCCGGGGTCTATTAATATACGTATATCTTTTTGTTCTATCAATATGCTTGAGGATTTAGCCCCTAGGGAATCGAACCATACTGGAGTAAACCGCATTGAAGACACTATACATTTATTATATATAATGTATTTTTAAACTGGAACATAGAGGAATGTTTCCCAATGGGAGTCTGTGAAACTTTTCACATCGAGCAACAAAGATATGTTTTTATTCACTAAGGGAAAAATATCATTGGGATTATAATGAATAAACTTGTGTTGATCATATTAGGAATTATAGCCTTAATTGCCGTTTTGGGAGTCCTCATAGTCTACTATTATTATACAAGCATAACGCAGTCGCCTAAATATGATTTAAAAAATAGTAAAGTATTGATAGTGATATTTTCGGGCTACAATAACATTGAATACACTACGACAAGAGATTATTTAAAGTCCTGTGGAGCGAACGTTACTGTACTTTCAATGCATAAAAACGTAGGAACTAAATATGATATCTATATAGGTGACATTAATGATCTAAACCTGCTTGCCGACCAATACGATGTAGTGGTCTTTATAGGTGGTGGCGGGGTCTACGATAGAGTCGTAGGGGCTATAAAAGATGGATCCGTGGAGAAGGCAGCGAAAATAGCAACCCTCTTCTATAATAAGGGAAAACTTGTGAGCGCCATCTGCGCTGCACCTGGAATATTAGCTAAAACCGATATTATTAAAGGAAAAAAGATAACATGCTACTCTGATAAAACACTCATCAACATGGTAGAGAAGTGCGGAGCCACATACACAGGGAAAAACGTGGAACAGGATGGAAGAATAATAACGGCTATTGGACCTGATGCGGCCCGCGACTTCGCCGTAAAGATCGCTGAAAATCTAGCTAAAGGCTAAAGCCTCCCACAACCACACCCCGATAAAGGCAGTTTCGCCGCCAGTCCTTTAACTGTTTCTTTAATAAAACAGATGCAACTATGGTGTTTTGTAAGCCTTGAGATAAATCTGTACGAAACTTTACCACATTCTTCATGTGCTACTTTCTTTAATCTCCTAATCAATGCATGGTGAGGTTCAACATATTAAAGGAATCTATATACTTTATTTGGGAAAATGAATAGACTTGGAGAATTAAAAGAGAGAATAGAATTGTTTTTCGAAGTAAATGGTAAAACTCTATTAGATTCTAGAACGGCGTTCTTGTTAAAGTGTATTGAGGAGGAGGGATCGATTTTAAAGGCAAGTAGACAGATAGGGATACCTTACTCTAGGGCCTGGGAGTCCATAGCCAGAATTGAAAGAATCCTTGGAAGCAAGATATTGGTTGTCAAGAGGGGCGGGAAATCAGGTGGCGGAGCCCAATTAACAAAATTGGGTAAAGAACTTCTTAGACTCTACTTGAATAGGCTTCGTCAACTTGGTTTAGAGGAGAAGACAAATATGGTGGGGTTGGTAAAACCGCCTGAACTCATTTTTGCTGGAAGCCATGATATCATCGTGGAACATTTAATACGGTTGCTGAAAAATAGGGGGGTGAGGGACGTAGATTTTTCATGGATTGGTTCAGCAAACGGCCTTGCAACCCTGATGTTGGAGGAGGCGGACGTTGCAGGTATACATCTTTACGATCCTTCAACCGGTACCTATAATACACCTTTCCTAGAAAAATACTATCTAAAGAATAGGGTTATTTTGCTGAGGGGGTATGCTAGAGAACTTGGATTGATATATAGGCCTGGACTGAACATCAAGGGATTGGAGGATCTGTTTACTGGCAAATATACATTTATAAACCGCAACCAGGGTTCGGGGACACGGATAATATTCGATTACCTTTTGTCTAAAACAGCTGCCTCAAAGGGTTTCTCGTTAAAGGAGGCTATTAAAAGGATACCAGGATATAATAACGAGGTTTCAACGCATCATGAGGTTGGGGAGGCTATATCCACGGGGGAAGCGGACGTTGGTTTCGGCTTAAAGCTTATAGCTGTGTCCCGCGGTTTAAATTTTATTCCAATGATAACAGAGGAATACGATTTCGCGGTGTTATATGGGAAAATGGAAAAACATGGTGTGAAGGTCTTTATCAAAGCACTAAAGGATATAGAGTTGAGGAAACTAGTAGAAAAAATGCCGGGCTACAAGTTGCTGGGAGAGATAGGCGAGGTAAAGTATAGGCCTTCAATATAGCGATTACGATTAAATGTAATAAGAATTTTATTTCGGTGCTGAAACTAATATTGGGGTCAAGATGTCATCAGAGGTTCTCTTCCTGAGGTTCAGTAGAAGGGTTCATAATATAGGTAAGGTTATGGGTAAAATACTTGAGGCTACAGGTTTTAGGGAGGGTCTTAGAGAAGGGGAACTCGTTGCCATAAAACTACATTTTGGGGAGAGAGGGAATATAAGACATTTAAGACCTCAGATTGTGAAACCAATAGTAGACTATGTTAAGAGTGTGGGAGCGTTACCGTTCCTTACGGATACTACCACTCTTTACTCGGGATTCAGAAGAAACGCTGTTGAATACATAGAGACAGCGGCCTTAAACGGCTTTACGATAGGCAGTGTGGGTGCACCCATAATAATAGCCGACGGATTAACTGGAGACGACTACATAGAAGTAGAGACTAAGGGCGCCCTGGGTAGCGTGGCTGTAGCTTCAGCCATAGCCAAGGCAGATGCCTTAATAACGTTAACCCACTTTAAGTTTCATTTATCGTTTGGTATCGGCGGTGCATTAAAGAACTTGGCTATGGGTTGTTGCGCCAGAAAGACGAAGTTTGACATGCATGCAGCCGCGAAACCTAGGGTGGTGGAAGAGAAGTGTATTGGATGCGGCATATGTGTTAAACGCTGTAGATGGGGTGCTATAACAATAGTAGATCGTAAAGCCGTGATAGACTACAGTAAATGTGTTGGATGTGGGGACTGTGTTGCAGCGTGCAGGTACGGGGGTATAAGTATATCATGGAGGGGAGGAAAGGAAATTGAAGAAATGTTAAGGCGCGCCGCGGACGCTGTAAACGGAGTGCTAAGTACCTTTGATGAAGGAAAAGTGCTTTTCATAAATGTTCTAGCTAATATCACAAGGCTCTGTGATTGTGCTACAAGCCTCGAAGCGCCTCTGGTACCGGACATTGGTATCCTTGCATCACGGGATCCTGTGGCAATAGATCAAGCGTCCGTAGACTTGGTGAACTCGACTCCAGCCATAATACCGAAGGATAACGGTGAGTTGGAATTCGTTCCCCCGGGTAGAGACAAGGTTGAATTGCTTTATCCAAACATAAAATGGAATATATTATTGGAGGAGGCAGAAAAACTAGGAATAGGCACCAGAAAATATCGTTTCAAATACATTTTTGCGTAAAATTTCTGGTATTAGCTAAAATTTATTTATTTCCAAAGACATATAAATAGAGGAGGAGAATTTTACGTCTATCGGAAAAATTATTGCACGTACTGTGGTGGATAACAGGGAATACAAGAGGGGATTAATACCAGCGTGGGGTTTATCCCTATATATAGAACTCCATGTAAAAAACAATGTACATTGTTTTTTAATGGATTGCAGCGGTTCAGAGGCGACGTGGATTCATAATGCCTATAAATTAGGTATAGATCCCCAGAGAATAGAAGCAATCTTCATATCACATTGGCATAGTGATCATGCAGGAGCGTTACCATGTATCTTAGAGCTCATAGGTAGAAAAAGGACACCAATATATGCTCCACCAGAACCCTCAATACCCACAGTAGCTATCGAAAGAAGGGGAGGGGTTCTTATACCATGTGATAGCCCCAAAGAAATATTTCCTGAAGTATATACCACTGGAACCGTTTACAGGAGGGTCCCAGAACATAGCTTAATAGTCCATGTGCCTGGAAAAGGGCTAGTAATCTTTGTTGGGTGCTCACATCCAGGCATTGAGAACATATTGTATAGAAGTATGCAGATTACTGGTGTACATAAGGTTTATGCTGTAATAGGAGGTTTCCATATATCTTCTAGAAGTAAAGGATATGAACTAGGAGTCTTGTTTAGAAAATTGGGACTAGTATATGTATCTCCCATGCATTGTACTAGTGATGAAGCTAGAGAGGCCATACGATCTGTTATCCCAGAGGCTTTTATAGATAACGGCGTGGGCAGAATCTTAGTTATAAATAAAACATAAAATATTAGTGGATATAGTTTAGTCCAGTATACTATACAATTTTAGTACTCATCAATGCTTGCGGTATGGTTAAGATATAGTATACTAGACTAAACTATCCTTTATCGGTCTCTAACACTATTAAAGTTATTTCAGGTGGAGATAGAAATCTTACCCAAAAAGAGGTGCCGAGCCCTCGGTTCACATATAGAAGAGTGTTATTTAAATGGAAGATTCCGCTATGATATTTCCTATATTTAGGTGGTAATGGTATAAATAGAGGACCTATAAGGGGGAGAAATATTTGTCCTCCATGCGTGTGCCCTGTGAGAATTAAATCCACTTTCCCCGATGCTGAATCCACTATTTGAGGTGAATGTGATAAAAGTAAGGTAAACCCGGAAACGTTGAAGTCTAAAGCTTTTTCGAGGTCAGCGTTACCTGTATAAGGATCATCTACCCCCACTACAATAAGCAAGTCTTCTCCTCTTTTTAAAATAACATATTCGTTCACCAGCACCTTTACGCCTATATTTTCAGCCATTTTCTTAAAGTAATTTAAATTAAAGCCAGACCAATGTTCATGGTTACCGTAAACCATTATAACTGGCGCCAATTGTATTAAATTTCTAAGGTACTCGATTGCAAGCCTACCTTCATGGCTTCTTTCAAATAAGTCACCTGTTACGACTATAATATCAGGCCGAAGAGAACGTATTATATCTAGGGAATAAGATTCCCGGAAACCTATACCCTTTAAATGCAGATCGGAAATGTGGACTATCCTGAAGCCGTCAAAAGATGATGGAAGTTCCCTAGATTTAATGTGTAGTTCCTCCACTATTATAAAGTTCGGTTCTATAAGAACCATGTAAGCTAACATGCTGAGGGACGATCCTATTGTAGTGAAAAATATAAGTAAAAGGGGTTTAGCGGGCTTCAAGGTAGCCCCCTTTTTCAGCCTTCATCCTTAATTTCCACCTCGAAACTTAATCCTTCGGTAACTCTCCTTAAATCCTGTAGATAATTCAAAACACTCTTATTCCATACTAGGCGTATACTGTAAAACCACCCGTAGTATCCAGGCTTAAAAGCTCGAGCAAAACTAGTCTCTCCTCTTGCTGGGCCAGAATAGTCTAGGCTGCCTAAAAGCCTGTCTGTAAAGTTAAATCTCACCCGATATACGGGGTTTAAAACCTCTACCTTATTACTGGTTTGAATCAATTTGAGGCTACTTTCATTAAATTTAATGTTACTACCATTGTTTACAATCCAGTAGGCTGCCGAAGATCCCGGAGGCAGGTTCACCGGGAAGGTTATCACCGTTGAGTGTATGTAACCGCTTTTATAATACACTGTTCCCCAAATAACGTATGGAATTGCTTTCTCATCGTCCCTTAGGACGCCGATGTCTTCCTTTTTGTGTTCTCCGTCCGCGAAAAAGAATGTAAATGATATAAGGTCCTCGAATTTTTCTCCAAGATTATTTACAATCCTTATTCCTATGGTATTTAAAGGTGGACTACTATTGATGACGGTTTTCTCGCCTTTATTAGTAAATATGCGAAATAGGTATTTTCTAGCGCTCCGCCATGGATAATATATTTGAAGCAATCCAACTCTACCGGGTTTTAAGGTTTCAGGTTTCATGGTCCATGAAAATAGGGTTGTATCATTGATGCGTACCTCCTGTACTGTCATATTCTCTGAAGAAGGATCATAGAGTGTTATAGTAATTTTTCTCAGCATGTTATAACCCAATGTTTCGAAACCGAAGTTCACGTTTAAGGCTTTTAGCGGGGCCTCTACACTAGTGTCATATAAATTAAAGCAGAATACTGATACAGCAAGGAGTATGGTTGCTGAAAGTACTGCAACATACCATTTCAGCTTAAGCATCTCCACTTCACTACTTTAACAAGGTATTGTCGCTATTTAAATGTTAAAATACATGTATATGAGATCTCCTTAGATTATTACACTTATTTTATAACTTAATTTTAGTAAAGTATACTAGACTATACTTTTATACAACACTCCCAAGTTTCTTCACGTGTATCCTGTGGGGTTCAACTTCTAGGACTGATGGACTTATACCATAATATCTACAAGTAAAAACAGTGTATAATCTACCATTGAACATCGATCTAGCTCCAGAGGATACCGGTTCATGGGCTCTCACTATAAGGTCAACATCATTTTTCACCATAAATTTCTCAACTATTTTCCTTCCGTAATAAAAGATACCTTCCCCACGTATATTGGGAGCATAATCTTCTACGTCTTCTAAGGGATCGTTCCACAAAAGTTGAAGTAGGGTCGGGTCCTCTAAAACATCGACGCGTTGTCTAATTTGGGATATTTCATTGAGAGAGGGAACTTCTATGGGTATTCCTCCGTGAACAGCAAAAATCTTTCTCCCTCCAGTGTTAATTAAAGCCGCTACTGGTAAGCGTATGTAGATATCTAGAATATAGGTCTGATAAATCCGTAAACCCTTTAATCCAAGTTTGTGCCTAATATCCATCAAAAATCCATAATTATAATTCATCATCGGATCTTCGTGGTTGCCTCTAAGGAGCAAAATTCTGTCTCCAAGAAGCTTCTTAAGAAGCAGTACACCCATTAAGGTTTCAAGCTGATAGTAGCCTCTATCAACGTAGTCTCCCAGGAACACTATCAAAGAGTCACCTTTCTCATATAAATCTATAAGCCGTAGGAGACTATACAAGTCACCATGCAGGTCCCCCACAAACACGACCTTACAGTCAACTTGTTTTCTTATAAGAGGAGTGTTCTCCAGTAACTCTGTAAACTCCTTCAAAAGAGAATACCGCCCCTCCTTTAGGTCATTCACTAGGATGGATATTTCTTCCTGGAGATCCATACTATATATTTTTATGTCACGAACATAAAGGCAACGCTTCTAAACAACGTGAAAAGATATTTAAAATATATAACTGTATTTTTCTTGGATGAGGAGGGAAGTTTCGGCTGAGCGATGATGTCAATGACCCCGTCTGAAGGGAAGGGATTTTAGTATCTCACCTAATATGTCTGGAGGATAGTCGCCTAGACCGATAACCTTCACCTTTGATCGTGGCCAAATTATATCTGCTTCGCGACATATTTCATAGTTTACTTCAATTGTAGGTTCATTTGAGGAGGCAGGAGCCTCAAGCCTGATTTCAGCTTTTGGAGATAAGGTTTTAAATATCTTTACTTCATTACCATCCACAATCACGTTCTTAAGGCGTAGATACTCGTTAGATGTGTTCACTAACTTAAGGACAGCCTTCCCTTCTCTTAAGGTAAGCTGGGACACCTTTAAGTGCGGTTTTTCCTTGATCTTATATCCGTATAAACTGAATAGTGACTGCGGGTAGCCCTCCACCTCCTTTACTCCCCTGAAGAGCATTTTCATTTGAAGCTTGTAATCGACGTCGTATACCAGGATATAATTGTTAGAGTACTCTCTCAATATTCCCTGGTAGAACCTAGTTCCACCGCTGGGGTCAGTCACCTGCACAGTTACCAATCTTCCTATGCTATCCTCCAGAAAAGAATCATAGCTGGCGCCCACACTTCCCACGAGTTTAGCCTGTATTTCTTCAATGCCTTTGCGTACTTCAGGTGTTAATGGAGCTAGAACAGTTCCAGTAGTCTTTGAAAGCGTTGCTCCGATCTTATCCTTAACGTACGAAAGACTGTTGTACATTTTTCTTTTAAGCCTTCTAATGGGCGAAGGACTATATACTCGATGGAGCTCCTTCCATCTCTCCGTTATCTCCTCCTCGCTTAACACGTATTTAAAGAACATTATTCCATAGAGGTTGCCTATTTCATTAGCATATATTTTCCTTGACACAAGCGATGGAGGCTGCCAGGGATTTAGCGACACGTCTTTGAGTGAATAATCCTGCGGCAAAATCTTCCTCTTTTTGAATTCTTCTAAAACTTTTTCGGCTTTTTCGAGGAACTTCTTGTCGCCTGTCTCCCTGTAATTTTCCATCAAAAATGCTAGAAGGGCCACTGGATTCTCTACACCCTCCGGGGGGAAAATGACTTCGAAGCCGCCACCACTTCTAGGATGTATTTTCATTCTCCCATAGTAAACTTCTTTGCCAAGGTAGACGAAGACGAACTTCCCCTCGAAGATTTTTAGTACCCTATCTTTCGAAAACCATTCTGAAATGCCATATATCAATGAAAGTGCAATACCTATCAAGGAGAGGTAAATAAGGGTATAGAGTAGCCCCAGTATATCTTGAGGTAATAGTTCGACCATTTTTCTCCATTAGGCTAAAAATACATATTATATATAATTAATGTTGTTTACGATGGAGTTACATTGCAACGAGCTACTAAAAAGCCTAAGAAATGCTATAATTAGGCGCATCGACAACCTGGTGATATTACTGGATACCTCTAAAGTATATAATCCTGAGGAAGACACCTACCTTTTCCTCGATCATGTGGAAGTAGAGGAGGAAAGCAGGGTCCTAGATATGGGGACTGGATGCGGTATTATAGGATTAAAGTTAGCCCGCACCTGTAGGGAAGTCGTGGGGGCAGATATAAATCCCTACGCGGTATTCTACGCTAACCTTAATGCTTTAGTGAACGGCATAAGAAATTTCCATGCTGTGTGGTCCAACCTTTTCTCGAATATAGAGGGATGCTTCGACTACATTGTATTTAATCCCCCTTATCTCGAAGGCTTAGCAACAGATATCCTAGAGGAATCATGGTATGGTGGCTGGAGGCTGGTAGCGAGTTTTCTTAGAGAAGCACAGAGGAGGGTTAGAAGAGGAATATTCATACTTGTAACGGAGGATATGCTCCCTAAACTAGAGCTCAACGCCTTTAGGATAGAGGTTTTAGCCGAAAAAAGCATGTGGTTCTTTGAAAAAACATTACTCTTAAAGTTGGAGAAGAAGACATAAACATCTTCTTCCCCTAGCTTGGTTACTGCCATTTTATAAAGCCAGGACGCAGAGAAACATATCTGCCAAAGTATGCTCGGCGTCGAGGGTATCCACGTGTTTCCTCCTGTAGCTCCTCTATTAACTCGTTAACCGTCATTTCAACTTGTCTTCCATCCTTTCTTCTTCTAACGGTAATTGTTCTTCTCTCGTATTCTTTATCACCTACAACAAGTATGTAGGGGATCCATTCTCTTTCGGCGTCGACGATCTTCCTACTTAGGCTTCGTTCGGTGTCGTCGATGTCTACACGGAAACTGAGGCTTTCAAGTTTTAGGGCGATTTCATTAGCGTAAGGTAAATGTTTCGAGGAGACTGGAAGTATCCTTACCTGTATTGGTGAGAGCCATACCGGTAGCATTGGTCTCTTTTTATGCAACGCTGTGTCGAACACAGCATATATGAAACGTTCAATGCTGCCTATAATTGCTGTATGCAGTATTACCGGGTATTTCTCTTCACCGTTTTCACCGACATACTTTATTCCGAATCTCTTTGCATTGCCTATATCTATCTGTACCGTGCCTACCTCCCGGGGTCTTCCAAGGAGATCCAGTATATGGTATTCAATATTTATTGTCCAGTAGTAGCTCAGCCCAGATGCAGGATAGATTGCCACCAGTAACGGCTTTTTAATCCGCTGTGCAATCTCCACTATAAAGGACCTGTATCGATCGTATTGTTGGGGAGTCACCACGTTAACCAACAGTTCATAGTTTCTGCCAAGCTTTTTCATTTCATCCATTATTTTTTCATGTATCCTGAGTAGCCATTTCTTAGCTTCGTCTTCGTCCTTAACGAATATGTGGAGATCCGGCATATAGAATCGACGTAGCCTGAAACAGAGTTCAGTTTCCCCACTTTGCTCGTATCGGTACGAGTCCGCTACTTCAAAGGCCCCGAAAGGCAGGTTACGGTAGGATAGATTCCAGTCCTTTATCAAAGCAAACTGCTGGTGGCATGCGGCATACCTTAATATCATTTCACCTTTATCGGTCTTAAGGGTGTAAAGTCTATCACCGTAGAGTTCCGCATGTTCCCGTACGGGTTTCATCTTCAAGTCGAAGAACGCTGTACCCTTTACTTCAAATAATGGAACCCCTAGATCTCCGGCAATCTCACGCGAGTATTCAGAAACAAGGTCGAAAATCAACGCCGCATAGGGGCCAAGCCTCATGTGTCCATAATCAGAGAAGGGTTCCCACTCGAATTCAAATCTCTTCAGATAGTCTAGTATGGTAGACTTGCCACCCGGGAGCTTTTCTCCTAAGGCTTCTTTTCTAACTAAAACCTGGAATTCGGGGTTGAATGAAGATAAGTCAGCTTTCACAGGGTCAATTTCCCTGCCTTCAGGGGTGACTATAACGTACTTTTTCTTAACCTTGGGGGCAACGGTTTTCTCTTCTCCTTCCCCCCTAATCTCCCTCGAAAGTTCGGCTAAGGGGTGTCCTTTAACCGATAGCCTGAGGGCTTTATACCATCCGAAAGGAGCCCTATACACCTCTATGTTTTTTCCTTTAATCTTCTTCTCTAAGAGCTTTATGATGTAGAGGGCTTTATCAGGCGATTTAAGCCTGCTACTTAAATGCGCCCAAGGGTATAGGAGAATCCTCTCTGCTTTAACTTCATGAAAAACGTTCAGTATCTCTGTAGAGGCTCTTTCAACGACTTCTTCGTCATCGTCTTTCTCCACGGTTATAAAAACTGCTAAAACTTCTTCTAGTCTCCTAGAACCCTCCTTAATCTCCTCTGCTTCTTCAAGCGCTTTCTTTCTAGGCTCATATTCGATCCAGTCGCAGTGAAGCAGTAATACACGCATTCTACGCACCCTTATGACTTGTGAAATAAAACTAAAACATAAATAAATACTTTTAAATAGATAGTGGAACAGCAGTCTCCGACTTATCGGGAATCTATATAAAATATTGGTGGAAACTATTCATAGGGTAGCTCGGTGGCACAATTGCAGGGGTCCAGGAACTGGGAAAAGTACGTAGACACTTATAGTCTCATATGCTCTAGCGATGGAACTTACGGTGTGAAATTAAATAAAGATTCGATGAAAGAGGCCCTAAGAAAAATATTTTCTAAGTCTGAGGTTTTAGAATCCGATGTCGGGGGCTATTATAGGCTCAGGTACGATGACATTGAAATAGCTTTATTTGTTCCAACCAGAACGATGATACTTATAGCTCTAGAAAGTAAATATAGTGATGTAGAGGAGTTCTTGGAGAAGCTTTTTACCTGATCCTATGGGTGCTTTTAAAGACTATTTTCTCGTAGCCCTTGATTTTCGTCCCCTTGGAAACCCAAACCATCAGAATATTATCTTCTATAGTGAAGTCTCCGTCAACTATCACCTCGTTTATTTTAAAGCCTTCCGGGAAAAACCAATAAAACTCGTATGGGTATTCGCTTACAGTTTCCTCGTAAATGTTTTCATATACGTTTTCTCCTTCCCGAAGTTTACCTTTAAAGGATATGAAGAGTATCAGAGAAGGGTAACGGGGAGTTCTAAAAACCATGTCAGCGCCTAACACTCTTGGAACGACTGTTTCACCGTTTATTATGGTCTTTTCCTCCCTCAGAAACTCCTGCATGTTTTGGCGCATGGCTTCGATCTCTTCTTCTAGAGTACCAGCTGTAAATTTAGACCAATAGACTCTGCCGGGATCATAGTAGTCGAAAACAATGTTCTCCACTATAAAACCGTCTTCATGTACGTTAAAGAAGCCTAGGGCATGTATCGGCTTAATCGTTTTCCTCGTCCTCTCCCTCCTCATGGAGTATCCCTGGCATAGAGGTGCCGAATGTTTCTTCGATTTCCCTACCACAATATATGCAGAACCTGGAAATTGGGTCAAGTGGGGCTCCACAATACGGGCATCTTAAACCCTCCTCCTTACCTTTTCTTACATTAAGATACACCATGACTACAACGACGGCTACTATTACGATGGCGATCATTAAAGAATATATTAAGAGGGGGTTCAACGCCTTCTTGACAGGGAACCCCCAAGAGCTAAACAGATTATAAGCATCTCCCCCAGCTACACTGGCTACAGCATCTATAAAGTCGTTTGTACTATTAACGCCTTTACCGTTTTTTATCGCCTGAAATAGCCGTCTGTAAAAGTCTAGTCCACCGTATTTTTCACCCAGTACCTTCATAACGTAGTAGGAGGCACCGTAGTAGAGGTCTTGATCAGAACCATAACTCCAGTATATCAGGTTTCCAAGCCTATATTTTTCCCTAAAGCTCTTAGCTCGTTCTTCGAGGCTTATCTCCGTCTCTGTCGTATTCATTCCCATGAGTTTCTCGATTTGAATTGAAATGTATTCTGCTAGGCCTTCATGTATCCAACGTGTATCCTTTTTCGCTGCCACACCTATTTTTCCGAGCATTACATGCACCACTTCATGGATGACAGTGTGTTCTAAGTATCCGGGTTTGAAGCGTAGTAGTGCAAGGTTTATGTGTACTTTTCCAAGGGAAATTATCTCGCTTTCCACGTATCCCAGTGTAGAGAGATCCTGGAGTTCGGGTAGATAGAACTCGAATTCCAGGGAATCTGGGAAAAAGTTGAAGAGGTCTCTGAAGAAGGGTTGAGCACCATCCAAGGTAACCGTCATCTTGTCCACAATCTCCTCATAAATAGCTGGCACCCTAAAAACCAGCTCGATGCTTCCTCCACTAATGTACCTCACTATAGGGGTGTTCTCTATCGGGTTCTCAAGTCTATAATTTATCGCAACCCTATATCCGTAGAAGTATATATCGTTCCACCCCATTCTGAAGTACAAGGTGTTACTGTCCTTGTCCTGTGAAATAGGGGATGGCTGTGATTTAATTATGTATTTTAAGTGCGGTAAAGTTACTTTTATCTCGCTGACCGAGTTTTCCGAAAAGTATATGAGGGGACTCATGAACCATCCTTCATCCCCTATCATTAAAGAGGCGTATGGAAAAACATAGAATACCTCTATATGGATGGCGTCTGAACTATTATAATAGAATATCCTTTTATGATAGAAGTATATGTTTGGATCCTCCTCCACACTTGTAGAGACATCGCCCTCAATATTGAGAGAATAGTTTGTGAAGCGGGGTAGATACACGTAGCTTTGTCCCGGCCCCTTTGCGTCAAAAGTTATGGTAACCAACGCCGACCCATTATCCAAGACTTCTATGTTATAATGGTATGTGGGAACTTGAAGGAAACCATTCAATACACGTGTCTCCTTGACCACAACTACCGTAAAAAGGATCAGGGAAACTACTACTATAATTAAGAATAGTTTCTTCTCTCCCACCTGCACTTTAACTACCATGAATATTATTTAAAATGGATTTTATATTATTCTCTCCTCGCTCTGAGAGGTAACATCCATGTCGTCTAGAAGCCTAAGGTAGTCCATTAGATAAACTAATAAATATCACGTGAATGGTTATCTACACGGGTACACTCCACATGTTTCTTCTCTTCCTTATATTCTACACGCACACCGTTTCATTACTTGATCTAGCTATTCTAGTGCTAGCCTATTCAAAGGAAATCGACGGTATATGGCCTCCTGGTTCACGTATAATGTCTGCGGTGGGCTGGACGCTCTACATTTCACCATACATTACACTGTTTTCTGGTTATTTACGATCCCCCGCCCTTACCGTTTATTAACATGGCTTGGAGGATGGTTGGCTTACTTTTAACGGTAGTAGATGGCATTGTACTGGTATGGGCGTTTGAAACCTTTAGGTCAGCTAAAAGAGTCTTGTGGACTAGACTTGACCCCTTGATCACGTGGGGACCCTATAAATATATTGGAAACCCACAGTATTCTGCATCAACATTAATGCTTTTGGATTTCACTCTCCTCTTAAACTCCCTCTACCTCCTTTTATTCACATTCATAGAGATTGCTACCCACCACGTGTTTGCGCTCCTTGAAGAACGTACACTAGAAAGGCTCTTCGGTGAAAAATACCTAAAATACAAGCGGAAGGTACCACGCTACATACCACGTATAATATAAACACGTATCAACAAATTGCTTTGAAAACTTGTTCTTAGAGTGTAAAATAGGTTTAGGGGATTTTTATTTCATGTGCTTCGAGTATCTGTTCCTTTTCATGTGTCTTTAAGATAACCTCTAGGGTGTAAGTCGAGTTGATGCTTATTTTCCTCGAGGAAAACTCGGAGTATCCGCCTTCAAATGAAAACGAATTATCACCTATGACAACTATGTTCTTAACCGGAGGCATATTCAATTTCTCCACCATTTTACGGGCGTTTTTTAAACCGAACACTATAACATAGCCTTCGCTAAATCTATGGGGGTGCCAGACACCTTCATATATCCCCCTATCCCTAGCCTGGACAACTATATCCTCGGGGAGAATTATAGTTTCACCGTTTATTCTGCGTTTAATTTGAACGTATAGCTCCTTGTACACTTTGGTATCAAATTCCTTAACAGTTAGAGTCGCATGTAGTCTATCTCCATCTATGAATAATAGCCGTGCATTCAATCCCCTTCGTCTGATTAACACCTCTTTTACAGGAACCTTGACTAAAGGTTGCGAAGCACGTAAAAAACCTATTAAAAGGGGTTTATGGAAAAACCTGCCCCCCAGCTTAACCCTTACGGCGGGGAGATACACAACGCCTTTATCTCTTCTGAGACTTAGAAACCCCCCGTAAGGTCTCAGGTCGCATAAAAGGCAGTCCGCTAGCCATCTTCCATCAACTTCTTCGACAAGCAGTTTAACCTCCGAATCCTTTACAAAGCTTCCCATGGATAAGGGAATGAACTTGACTAGTAGCGGTGGAGGATAAAGCACCAACAGGCCTTTTTCAGCCACCATCCTTTTTTCCGCAGGCGGGCTTCTCAAAATTATTCTGAGTCGTATACAGCCTTCGATCGAGGTTTCCCAGGCCTGGACAGCCACCTCCTGGCTAAGCATTGTATGTAACTGCCAGTAGTCTATAGCCGAAAGGAATGCCGCGAACGCCAGTACATTCAGGATAATGTACAAATCGATTCGCGAGGAGAGGGGGGATAAAGCCACCAAAGTAATCGTTAACAGGATTAATATTCTGCATAGTTTACGGCAGTCCTTTCCATTGAGAACAATGGTCTGCACAGTTTTTCCACCTACGTCCTAAAAGTTGATGTATAGACGTCACGTGAGGTTACGACACGTATCACGTAGCTTTTATCCTTTTCAAGAGGATAGGATACAGGGAGCAACGCGGTCTCTGTCGAAAGCATCCAGCGGTTCCAGACACCTTCACTAGGTGTACGAGTATTGTTGACCCATACTGAAATCACCCTAACATCGGGGGCTCCCTTATTGTACACTTTAACGTAGAGTCCACTGGTGTTTAAAACCCATGCTCTAACCTCCATATAATCAAGCTTTACGTTGAATGGTGTGGAAGATGAGAAGAGTAGACGTATCATCTGTCCAGGGAAACTCAAGTTGAACCAAGAGGCCTCATTTATATACTCTATCTCCTTTAAAACCCAGTTTTCGCTAGATGAGTTCCGTGTATAAATATTGCATAGTATGCTGGTGTTTGTGTAGGCAAGTAGTCTAGATGAAATATTGTAAACGTTTTCCAAGCCCGTTATATTAAAGTATACCTCCGTGAAATACGCCTGGATCTCGCTCGGCGGGGGCCTTTCCTCATAGTAGGTGAAATTCAGCTCCACTTTATCTATCCATACCTCAAAGGTTACATTATGTTGCCCCTTAACCTCCAGCTTCACAAATAACCTTAACGTATAGTCCCCGGCTTTGTTAAAATACTCTGTTATATCTTCGCTCCAGCTATTCCATCCTGTAACTACCCCAGGCTCCTGGTGGCGAAGGTTGAAGACTGTTTCATCTCCCACCTTTTTGCCATCACGATATACCTGTACCTTAAGGTAAGCCTGCTTCACCTCACCTCTTCCACCCAGAGACCCCTGTAGACTAGCATTATATCGGAGGGATATGGTCATGGACTCCATGTTCTCCACGGATTGGAGGGTGAAGTTCTGCTGAATGTACCCTGAAATACTGTTCGTGCCATGCCCTTTCTCCCGTACGCTTCTCATTATCACATGTGAGGCATTGTCCCCTCCGTTATATGTCAGTATACTCCATTCACCGGAGTCGGATGGACTTATCTGGGTTTCCCAGTACTCGAAGTCGTGGTTGAATTCTGAATCCTGGAGTAGAAGGGTGGAGGAGGGTACCCTAATATACTCTAAATCCAGGTCCACGAGTTTCACCGCATCTATGGAGATGACGTCGTTGTCGCTGGCGTTTAGAAGGGGATTGGAGCCGCCATCCACTATACTTCCAATGGTAACACTGTAGGATACTATGCTAGCGTTCTTTGTAACCATGTAGGTGTATATGGGTGTTACCTCAATTTCTTCGGGTTTGTTTTCCTCTATTTTCTCGAGCATCGAAATCGTTAAATCATATTGGGTGCTGAGGGAGTAGAGTATTAGACTTATAACCAGAAGCGACATCGCTAGGAAGAAGACTCCACCCACCGCCGTTGCATCCGCCCTCCTGTTAAGGTGCACGTGCACGCACCTCCCAGCTGTTCCCCCTAGAGCTCACAAGCTTAAATACATACGTTCTACCACTAACAGGTGATAATGTTACATTGATCCACGAACTCGAATCCACAAGCAACCCCACCTCCCCCTCCCATGTCAGCACGTTATCCACGTATACTGCAACAACCTTTACCTCTATACTACCAGTGTTAGTCACATAAAGGCTTGCTACACTACTGTTGAAAATAATGTTTTCAACCACTAGCCTCTCTGAAAGCCTCTGTTCACCCTTAAGTTTTTCGTTTTGAAGGTTAGTGTATGTCGACCAGTATTGAGGGTAAAACCATATCCAGACGATAAGCCATGCAGAAACCGTTATAGCTAACAAGAGTAGCGCCGCAAGTACCTGAACCTGACCCCTACCTTGCATTAGCTTTCCTATCCCTAAATTATGGTGGTATGCTCTATATATAAAGGTCTTGACCAAAATCCAAAGAAAATACATTCAAAATTTGAGTTGCCGATCAACCCAGAGTTAGTCGGTATCTCCCTTTTTCAAGACGGTTCACGTAGACTCCCACAATGTAGACGGGTCTAAGCTCTCTAGGTTATAGGGGGGAGCTACTGGGCTCTACATCCTACACTTAAGGCCCGAGAATAGGAGTCCAGAGACCCAGCACTATGCTCTCTGCAGGGCAGGCAAACTCCTGAAGAGTCTTGAGTCCAGGGACCGGCGGGCATTAGGGGGAAGAGCAGCGTCGAGCTACATGTGGGCAGTTTTCTTGGGGCCAGGAGCCTTAAGTTGTCGGAGAAAACATTATATAGGCTTAGCTATATTCCCATATGGGGATTTGGGAAAATAGGAGAATTGAAGGTAGTATTGGATGATGAATTATTAAAGGCATTTAAGGAAAGGGCTTACAAGATCTTCGGCTATAAGAAGGGATCATTAAAGGCCGCGGTTGAATTGGCTATTAAGGATTTCATCAAACATGTGAACCTACCGTTTCCTCAAACCGTATCACTCTATATGTTTTTGTTTCATCGTGACACGGTTTCATTGGTTCCACCTCGCCCATAATCCTTTTGTTAGGGTTATGGGGTCATGGGTGGCTGTTGAGCCCAACGGCACAGGGCTCCCATCTAGGACGTGCCCTGTGGGGCTTGGAGCATTGCTCCCATCGCCCACATACCCACGAAAATAGTAGCACATTACATTATAAGCGTTACGCTCGAAACATAACGGTACAGAACCATACAAAAACTACAGTTTAAAGTTTCTGCCCCAGAGAGAGGATTTAAAAGTTAGTGACATAAGGGGGATATTAAAGGACCTGAAAATTACCTCTGTTAAACTGCAACATAAAGCTTTAAAGTTGTGGATAGAGGAATAATCCTCATAGATGCTAATATAATCCTCGAAGTCCTACTACAGCAAGAGAAATATAAGGAGAGCGAAGAACTTCTCGAGAAGGTTAGAAGAGGGGAGATTGAAGCCTCGATATCCTGCTTCAGTCTATATTCTATTGAACTTATAATGATGAAATATGGGAAAATTGAGGAGTTAAAGCTTTTCTAACCCTACTTTTAACATTTAAAGGTTTGATCGTCATATCCACTTCACCCATGGACTATTTGTTTATTTGAGTGTTTAGGGTGTTTTGGTAATTATGGGAGCTCGAAGCTTATGTATGGTGTTTTATCTACTCGCCTTAGATGCCGTCAGGCTTAGCCGATGACGGCACTCCCCCGTAAGACCGCCTCTGTGGTGTGCGGGGATGCATCACCCGATGAGCCACCAATTAGAGGCGAGGCGGCTGAAGGAGAAACCCACACAAGTTCCCATAATATCAAAAATAATGCACGGGCAACCACGATGTTCATATCTTGGACGTTATGAGAAGGTTTGACATGGATTTCGATGACGCGCTTAACTATTATATCGTTAAAAAGTACAAAATGGAGGGTATCGTGAGTTTTGATAAACATTTTGATAAGACTGACACCAAGAGATTAGAGCCTTCAGAAATATTGAGAAGACCTGAAACTTGATAAAACACTGCTACCTGTTTGCATGAATATCTTAAGTGTAGTTGAAGCTCTCTGGCTATCTTCTCTTGATACCTGTAGAGCCTTACACCTATACTTTCGTCTAATAGCCTGGGTCATCTATACTAGTACCGTTTCATGTTTCATCCTTAAACGTTAGCGTTTACTCCACAACTTTATTATTTATAAGGTGTGTAAGCTTTACGAGTTATGTTAACTCCTAGCTGGATGTAATGATATAAGTGCTGGCTTACTTCTTGTTAAGCAGATCCCCAGGTACTGTATTAGAGTTTACCCTTGCTCATTCTCTGTTAAAACTGTTTAATTTCTTTGACATTATTATTTCGTGTAAGCCTTCGGCGGTATGGTCTCTTAAAATGCCTTCAGGTACAAACCCCTTTTTAAGGTAAAATGATACGGCTCTCCTGTTGACGTGGGTTACCATGAGCCAGATTTTCCTGAAACCCTCCGCCCTAAGCTTCTCCTCCAGCGTGTCCAGAAGCAGTGACGCTACACCTTTCCCCCAGTACTCCGGATCCACAGCCACCAATGAGACATACGCCACCTTGTAAAGCGTCGTAGAAAACGATATGAACCCGACAACCCTGTTGTCTTTTAGAGCTATAAGACATTTATCTCTGGAACATCGTCGAAGAATATTTTCCGGGGAAAAACTTTTCCAAAGCCAGCAGCTTTCATCGCCTCTATGATACCAGAAAAAAGCATTCCTAAGCATGCGCGACACATCTTCCGCATACCTTGGCTCAAAACCCCTTATCCTAATTGTATCCATAGAATCCATAACTATAGCCTGAAATATATGTGGTTAACGAAACTATTTTAATAGTTGTTTTTCGGAGAAGCTTTAAAATATAGTTTCTTGGCCTCTATAATTAAAGCCCTATCCCCGGCAAGCAATATACCATACTTCAATACTTCTCCAATAATTCTCCTTTCATCCCTAGCCATTTCCAGAAACTCTTTTCTAGTATAAACCCTCGGTTCCAAATCTATTGGAAGCGTCGGATCCATGAAGTCGCGTAATCTTTCTAGAGGGTCATCTGGCACGTTATCCGACACTATAATCAAGTCTGCATCAGAGAACGCCGTATAATCTCCTCTGGCAAGAGAACCTATTAAAATAACTGCAATAGCACCCCTCTCAACGATCCTTCTAGCATACTCTTCAAGACATCTCATAGCTTTTTCAAAGTCTAATTTAAAGAATTTTACTTCTGCAGAATTCCACGATCTCTCTTGCATGTTCAATAGCCCTCCTAGCATCCTCCTCAGTATAATAATCTAGAGGTGCACCCTCTGTATGGAAATTCGGATACCTGGTTGGTATATAATGTCTATCAAGTTCCTTAGCTTTGTCAATGAGCTTTTCAGGTACTTTAAGATCCTGGGGAAGTGACTTAAGCATACGCGAAACAGAATGCCCCCAGACCTCGATACCAAGCTTCTGGTAAAGAGCTTTAACAGATTTCTCGGCAGCCTGCTGGGCTGCGAAACACGCCCATTCATAGTCCCCGAATTTAAGAGACCTCCTAGCGTGTTCAAGATCTCGTAGAGCTTGCCTCAACCAGTCTTCTGCACGTGAAACCATACCCTAGAGCCCACAAATATATTAGAGAACCATAATTTAATAAGTGATTTCTCCCTCCAAGATAACCAAACATCTATAGAATATACTTCAGCCACCCTAAATCCAGCCATGAAATAGTGAACAGGGTTCCCTCTTTCACATATGTAAAAACCTATAACCGTAAAATATAAATATCATTTTTTTAAAAAAATAAAAATAGTGATGCGGAGTAAATATAGGGGTGTGGGGACATGAAAAATGTAGCAGTCCCTTTAACCCTACTTTTAATTATAACTTTAATCGGAAACATCGTTACAGCAGCCCCGCCAGGCAGTAACCTACAGGTGGAGCCTGCAGCAGTCCCGGAACCCCAACCCGAATGGGTTCTAAGAAACAGCACAGTTCTAAGTGAAGTCCCAACCACCGTAGGCTACATACATTCATCACAATACCTGAAAACAGAATTATGGCTAAAGTTCAGCGGATTATCGCAGATAAAAGCAAGCATAGATGGCGGACCGCTAAGCGTCGAAGGAACAGTCACCTTCGGATCTTCCACCGAAAAGTATTATAGGATAGAAGACGGTGTAAGCAAAAGAATAGTATACCTCGCAGACTACATCTACGAACTATACGAAAACGTAAACCCCGACTTCCCCGAAACATACAAAGAAGTATGGAAAATGAAGAAATTCTACTCACTATCAGGAGCACTAAGAGACGGAAACATACCAAGCCAACCACACGGAACATCCTTCGACATCCTAATTCTAGGGCCTGGATATAATGTTTCACGGGTTTATTTCCATGAAAATGTTAAAGGAACTATATCTGTAGGTGCTTCTGTGGTTCTTGAGGGATCTTGGAAGGTCTTTACGGGCTCCGTCCCCCTAGGCGCCTCTGTTTCCCTAAGCTATTACCAGCAAAAAGACCAGATATATAAGCTTACAACATTAGATTCAGCAAACGAACATAGATGGGACGTATACAAAGATGGATGGGTGTTAAGTTTTGTGTTCAAATACTAAAAATAAAAATAGGTGATTTTTTTGTCACAACAATACCGCGTTTTAAAATTTATATTAACATATACTCTTCTCTTAGGATTTATAACAATATTGTTAATTTCTCTTGGCGGAGACCCTTGGCTGGAAAATCTATATGGTCCTAAAGGGTTTGAACATATAGAAGAATATATAAACGAACAAAGATATAACAGACTATTGGTAACATACACTAGGATAAATTTTATCTTTATGTTAAAAGGTAGGGTTATTGCTGTTTTGCCACTTTATATTGTGATTGATTACTCCTACTATAATCTTACAAAAATGAGACTTATAATGGATGGAGGTCTTTACATGGTTGGTCTCGAGGAGGCAAGTCTTAACCTAATAGGTATAGGATTTGAAAACTTCACTGTAGAGCATATTAGAGCTGGTAATAGGAGCCTGGATCCTTTCAAAGTAATTACAAAGTGGTTTTTGGGTAAACCTCCTTATAGATTTCCCTATTTCCAAAAAAATCGACTTAATTTCCATGGAGATATTATGTTTGTTGAAGGAAAGGGTGGGCCTGTAACCTATATTGTCGAAGAAGGATATCCGTCTAGATTTTGGTTTATTTCTCCCGAGGATGTTAGTTTAGTAGATTGGATTCTTATTAGGTTTGGTTTTGAGGATTTTCACTTGTATTTCTATAGGGGTATGAATATCACCTATAATATTAAGGTTAGGGTGCATGTGGTGTTCCATAGGGTTGGAAACGGTACGCGGGAGAATCCCTATGGTGTCTGGAAGCCGAAAATAGTGTTCCAGATCCTGGAAAAGGGGGAGGATATTGTAATAAAAGTGGAGGATAATACGTTGATAATGTCTCTGGGGCCTATTGAACAGGAGAGAACGGTGGTTGTGGAGAAGGCTGGACGCATTACACGTATAGTGGAGCTGGAAAGAGAGTAGAATACAGGTTGTGGTTATAGTATTTCCTGGATGTATTCTCTTAGTTTGTTTGAGATGTGGTTTCCCTCCTCTTTAGAGATTATTCTCCTCGGGTGCCGTAGAGGGATTTTATGGTAGTATGGTATGACGTGGAAATGTACGTGAAATATTTCTTGTCCGACTATACTGCCGTTGTTCTGTATTATCTTGACGCCGTCCGCATTAAGTATGTTGATTTGGGCTGAAGCCACAGCCTTGACGGCTACTATCATTTTTGAGAGAAAGGTGTCTGGTGTCGTTAAAATGTTTTCAAAGTGTTTTCTTGTGGCTACTAGGGTGTGGCCTGGGGATAGGGGATATTTGTCCAGGAAAACCATTATGGATTCGTCTTCATATATTTTGAAGGCGTGTTCCCGGCCTTCAGCTATCCTACAGAAAACACAGTCGGTAACATTGTGCATGTGTTTTTCATGTACATACTGTCTAATATCGATTATTCCATTTCCAATATTTGTCATCCCTTCATGAAAGTAGGGGGTTTCTCCGTTATAGCCTTCAATGTAACAGTGTATGGTGGCTTTTCTTAAACAACTTTTTATATACTATAATTTTAAATCAAACAATTCAAAAATTATTCAGCTGTTTAGCAAAGGTAATGATATACTATGAGTAGGTGTATAAGGTAAAAAATCAAAATGAGGAAAGTTTAGGGTTTTAAAGCCCCCTTGCTGAAATTTAGCTTGGTGGTAAAATGTCTTTAGATTTTAGTGGAGCTCCATATGAAAAAGACCCTGTTTATATGATGGCTGTAGAGCAACTTAAGGAGGCTGCGCAGATACTGGGTTTGAGCGACGATGTGGTTGAGGTTTTAAGGCACCCTGAAAGACTCCTACAGGTTAAGATACCTGTTAAACTGGACAACGGGAAGATCGCGGTGTTCATTGGATGGAGGAGCCAGCATAACAGTGCACTGGGGCCATATAAGGGCGGTATACGCTATCATCCCAACGTGAGTGTAGGTGAGGTAGTCGCCTTATCCATGTGGATGACTTGGAAGAACGCCTTAGCCGGAATACCCTACGGGGGAGGGAAGGGAGGCATAAAAGTCGATCCCCATAAGCTTTCCCCCAGGGAGTTGGAGGAACTCTCCCGCAAGTATTTTGCATCCATATCTAGAATGGTTGGGGAAAACGTGGATATACCTGCACCCGACGTTTACACAGACCCGCAGACAATGGCCTGGTTCTTCGACGAATACAGTAAAATAGTAGGCTACCCGGCGTGGGGTGTGGTGACGGCAAAGCCGTTTCAAATCGGAGGCCTGAAAGTCAGGGTAATTAGCACGGGATACGGGGTTGCGTTGGTGGCACGCGAAGCAGCTAAAAAGGTCTTTGGAGGACTTGAGGGAAGAACAGTAGCTGTCCAAGGTTTCGGTAACGTCGGTAGATATGCTGCATTCTATCTGGCACAGTGGGGTGCAAGGGTGGTTGCTGTAAGCGACAGTAAAGGAGGAATATACAATCCCAATGGACTCGACGTAGAGAAGGTAATGAAGGTCAAGAACAAGACTAGAGCCGTCATAAACTATGAGGATGCCAAAAGAATATCCAATGAAGAGCTACTTGAACTAGATGTCGACATACTGGTTCCCGCAGCCATCGAGGACGTCATAACAGAGAAAAACGCCGATAAGGTTAAAGCTAAAATCATCTCAGAGGGAGCCAATGGACCCACAACCCCAGAAGCCGACGAAAAGCTGGCCAAGAAGGGGGTTGTAGTGATACCGGATATTCTAGCCAACGCTGGCGGCGTAACCATGAGCTGGATCGAATGGTGCCACGACAGGATGGGATGCTGGCTGACGGAGGAAGAAGCCTTAGACAGGCTCGACAAAAAGATGAGCGAAAACTTTAACCTAGTTTTCAGCGAATGGGAGAAAAAGTACAGCGATAAGCCCATGAGAATAGCAGCCTACGTCATTGCGGTCAGCAGAGTAGTTGACGCGATGAAGCTTAGAGGCTGGCTATAGTCAGTCAGTGGGTAGCCTCCAACCCTTAAAGGATATTATACCCAAGGTTTTACAGGCCTCCAAAACCCATCCAGCCAATATTTTCGCGATTTTTTCTCTAGCCTCTTCCTTCTCCAAATTTATTCCCAGCTGTTTATAGGCCTCCTGCGCCACTTCTTCGTTTACCCTCTCAAGCATGCTGAAGCTTAAAGCTTTCAGCAACTCTAAGAGATTTACCCTGTTTTTCAGTTCTAGGACTTTCCTTACATACTCTATGTCCTCGCTTTTAATAACGGGCTTCTCCAGCCCCCTTTTCTCGGCTATCCTCCAGTATTCGAATAGGGGTTCGTAGCTTCCAACGATACTTTTGTCGGCAAAAAGGGGTTTATCTATACCTTTCTCTGTACACATGCTTATTCCATTGATTATCTATTGCTGGCTATGAATATAAGAGTATGGTTTTAAGCGTACATTACACGGAGGACGGTATCTCCCCCTTCTCCCTTACTTCGTGGTCCAAGTGGAATATTAGCGGCGTACCACCTGTATGTAAGAATACTACCTTCGATCCTTTATCGATTTCACCGTTCCTAATCATGTCGATCAAACCGTACATGGCTTTAGCTGTATATATTGGATCCAATAGCAACCCCTCTGTTCTAGCAACATACTTTATGGTGTCCACGACCTCTTTCGTGATTACTCCGAAGCCGCCGAACATGTATCTTCCCTCGACAACGATGTCGCTGTCATCGATTTTTACGTTTAAGTCGAGTAGCTTTGCAGCCTCGTTGGCCAGATCATACACTTTTCTCCTTAAGGTTTCGACGGGTGTTCCTTCACTTACACCTATAACCTTTATTGGTGTATTAAATGCCTTGAAGCCGAGCACAAGTCCAGCCTGTGTTCCTCCAGTTCCACTTGCATGTACCAGGTAGTCTACCTCAAGATTTCTTTCGTTAAGCTGGTAAATTAGTTCCATACATGCGTTAACGTAGCCTAAAACACCTACGGGTGTGGCGCCGCCTGTTGGCAGGATATAGGGCTTATATCCTTCGCCCTTAAGCTCCTCTGCAACCTCCCTTAAAACACGCGGTATCTCGCTTTTATCTACATCCGCGATCCTAATGTCTGCACCAAAAATATAGTCTAACAGGAGGTTTCCCTTGACTTTTCTAGGGAACTGGCGATCCCTTCCTCTAAGTACGAGAACCAGCTTCAAGCCAAGTTTACGGCATGCGGCAGCAGTTAGTCGTGCATGATTGGAGGTTAAGGCACCTGTGGTTACTATAGTGTCACAACCTTTTGCAATGGCGTCGCCGAGGGTAAATTCCAGCTTCCTAACCTTATTTCCTCCAAAAGCTAAAGTCATTACATCATCGCGTTTCACATAGATGTCCACACCAAGCTCCTTGCTTAATCTTTCTAGTTTCTCAAGGGGTGTAGGAAGGGGTGTAAGCCTTACCCTAGGAAACTTCGACAGTAACATGTTCTCTCCGTCATGTTAAAGGGAAACCGACTATATTACAATATCTACTAACATAGTGGAGGCTTAGAAAGAGATAAATACCTCGAAAACGGATACATATCACTTAAAGGTGTGTGTTTTGGCTAGAAAAATTATATTAGTCACCGCGGACTACGATCCTTTAAGAGGTAAGGTAAAGAGGCTTCTAAGGGAAATTGCAGAGGAGATGGACATCGAGGTCGAGGAGAGGAAAGAAGACTGGGAGTTGCTCATAAAGCATGGTGAAAAGGATGAATTAGGGGGCTTTGATCTCCCTCAGGTGTTTGTAGAGATGGAAGACGGCTCGATAAAGCATGTTCTTACACGGATCCCCCTGAATGATCGAGGTAAATTAGACTTGGAGAAAGCTAGGGAAACAATAGTTTCTGCGATTAAATAGCTTTTCCTTTTAGCTGAAAAGTATTTCTTTTAGCTTGTTGGCTATTATAGGAGCTACACTAACATAGCTTACATGGCTTTGAACAGTATCTGAACCGATCACGCATTCGGCTCCTGCCTTTAGTATATTATAGACTGAGTCTCCTACCAGAAGGGGGTGTGTACATGCGGCAACTATCCTTTTTGCACCAGCCTCCGACACCTGTTTTACCGCTTTACTCATCGTGCCTCCAGTACTTATAATATCGTCAACTATGAGGACATTGCGCCCCTTCACCCTATTTAATTGAGGAGAGGAGATCTCAACCTTATAGTCGTCTAACCTAACTTTGCTTAGAACAAGGTATCCGCTTCCAATGCTTTCCGCGGCGGTTTTAGCCCACTGTTCTGCTTCTTCATCAGGTCCTACGACTATTGGTTCTTCTAGGTTCAAGGTCTTTAAAGCATATTCAGCTAGAAGAGGCATGGCTGTGAGATTAAATGCAGGTATATTGAAGATTTTGCTTGGGGATTCTATTCTGTGAAGATGCATGTCAACGGTTATCATGGCATCTATCCCCACGTCCTCCACGAGCTTTACAACGGTTTTAAGGCTAAACGCCTCACCAGGTTTAAACCTGGCATCCTGACGGGCATACGGAAAGTATGGTACAACCGCGATAACTTTCCTTGCTTTAAGATCCTTGAGGGTGTCGGCCAGAAGCAGAAACTCGACTAAAAGTTCGTTAGGATTCTTTCCCATAGACTGCACGAGAACGACATCCTCTCCCTCAACTTCGCCGAGAAGCCTCACATAGATTTCTCCGTCTGGGAACCGCCTTACCTGAACATCAACCATCTCTGCGTTCAATAAACGTGCAACCTTTAAGCCTAAGACACGGCTACCTGAACCGGCTAAAACCTTCAATGAATTTTACCTCCAAGCTTTTTCTGTTTTTCCTCAAGCTCCCTTAAAAGGTTTCTCTCTATAACTTCTCCTCCCGGCTCAACCTCCTTGAATAATTGCGCTTGAAACCTGTAGATTTTAGTATCCTCTTCAAACCAGCAGTCGGGAGGTAGCCAGGCCTTCATACACGTTTGTGATAGAAATTCCTCCGTACTCCACATGTATTCGACGGGTACTTGTGGAAGGAGAAGACCTGTGAAAAATCCCTTCTCGATAACAAGCCCATGGACGCCAACCTTTACGAGGTTCGTGTAGTCGACGGGCTTCTCAGCTTTAATCAATTCGATGGGTGAGAGTATTGAAACCTCAAAAACAGTTTTCTTAAGCTCCTCTAGAGCCATGGGCGGGAAACGGGGATCCTCGGTGGCTGCGGCGATGGCACTCTGTATCACAGCGGTGACCACGTTTTTGTATCCCCTGGGGAAACCTATACATCCCCTTAGCTCATTACGTCCACGTGGATTAAATACCTCGATTGTAGTGAAGACTCCATACTTATCGGTCAATAGCTTCGGCGGGGTATTTTCCGGGGGGCTAATCATTTTCCCGGTCTCAATATATGTTGCAACAGCTTTCCTGGCAAGCTTAACTAGAAATCTACCTTCCTCCAACGTATATGGTTTAAACATGCTTTCTTCCATTCTTTCCCCTCTTTTCTACAACAAATATATACTTCTTATAATAAAAAATATAACCGTGTTTCTGATATTACTTAAGGTTTTGGGGAGCGTATGATAAAAGCAGTTCAAGTGGAAAAATTGGTTAAGGCCTTTGGTGATTTTCTTGCCTTAAGAGGGATAACGTTTACGGTGGAAGAGGGAGAGGTGTTCGGCTTAGTTGGACCCAACGGCGCTGGAAAAACAACAACATTCAGGATAATAGCAACCCTCCTTCTACCAACATCCGGGCATGTAACCATATGTGGAAAAGACGTGGTTAAAGAAGCTAATGAGATAAGGAAGATAATTTCCTATCTTCCTGAAGACGCTGGAACATACAGGTTTTTGACGGGATACGAGTACCTTAAGCTAATGGCTGAAGTATATTTTGGAAAGGGAAAGGATGCTGAAGAAGCACTTGAACTAGGAATAAAGATAGCTGGGCTTGGCGAACGGTTATACGATAAAATGAAAAACTACAGCAAAGGCATGAAACGTAGGATCCAGTTGGCCAGAGCCCTAATGATAATGCCACGGGTAGCCATACTCGATGAACCTACAGCCGGTCTCGACGTTCTCCACGCAAAGGAGATCAGGAATACCATAAAAGAGTTTAGTAGAACACATTCCATAACAGTGCTTGTTTCAAGCCACAACATGAACGAGATACAAGACATATGTGAAAAAATCGCAGTAATAAATGAAGGGGTAATACTAGAGGAAGGTTATGTGGATGAGCTTCTAGATAAACACAGCGTAGACAACCTTGAAAACCTTTTCATAAAACTCGTAAAAGGTGATGTCTATGCTTAAAGCCTTAATATCCAAGGAGTTTAAGGAGCTGATACGCAATCCACAGATAATGATAGGCTTCATACTTTCAGCTGTTCTAATGCCCCTAATGGGCTTCGCCATAACAATCCCCATGAAAGAAGCTGTACAACAGATAGCTCAGCCACTAAATGTAGGGGTCATAGACCTGGACTCCTCCTTCCCCTCAAGACAGCTTTTTAACTTCTTAAACTCGGTGCCCCAAGCGCTTAAGGTCCGTCTACTAAATGTTTCAGCTCAAGCCCCTCTTAATCTTACAAAAATCGCCGAAGAAAACATAGACCTCGACCTGATCCTAGTAATTCCCAAAGGATATGGATCAATGGTGATGAATAGGACTTTCGTCAAGCTACAGTACCTCGTTATAGTTAAGAGTAGCGGGTTCTTCGGTGCAAATACCGCTAGATACACTATCCTAGAGCAAATGATAGACAACTACCTTGGAGCAATATACCTGCAAGGTACAGGCATTCAACTTGAGATAGTCAAGGATCCGGTAAGAGCTAATATATCAACATTTATGGCTAGAAAAGGAATTCTACTCGAAGGGGATCCCTCACAGATACTATCATCCCTGTCTTTCGCCGCATTTCTTCTACCTTTAGCCTTATTCACAATAGCGGCTACAGTTATCCAAATGTCTTCCACATCAATGGCTGTGGAAAATGAAGAGAAAACCCTTGAAACCCTTCTAACACTACCTATTCCAAGGTCCTATATCCTTATGGCAAAGCTTCTTGGCTCGTTTATGGTGTCCATTATAGGTTCAGTAGCGTCTCTAATAGGTTTCGTAGCCTATTTTTACACATTCGATATCGCGCTTCAATCAGTTAAACAAGGTTTCTCTATAAAGACCACGAGCCTGCTTTCACTAGACTACACGAACATGCTCTACCTGTTTGCAAGCATAATTATAACGCTTTTCTTCACCGCCGCCGTCGGAACGATAGTAGGTGCTCTCAGTAAAGACACCCGTGTCGCATCAACTATTCTCGGCCCTACAGTATCCTTCATAATGATACCGGCATTTGTAATAGCATTCATGGATGTCGGGTCACTTAGCCCAATCTACAAAGCCCTAGTATACAGTTTTCCTATAGTGCAAACCATGGCGGTGTTAAAGGAAATGGTTCTCGGTTCCCTGCCAGCCGAGCTCCCAGTGTACATGGGGTTCTCGGTAGTCCTTTCAATTGCATTATTGTACGCATCATCGAAGCTTTTCTCGCTTGAAACCCTTTCAAGGCTTCAAAGAAAAGTATCCTCCATAAGATTTTTGAGAAAAAGAGGATCTAGAGGGGGATCCCCTTAACCCCGCCCATCCTCATTCATCGGAAGGGCTGCAACACGGGTCATCCCCCAAATCTAAATTATCCCCTTATTATATTAAAGTTCAACGCTACTTTGGCCTCACATGCCCCCATTTATCTAAAGCCTGCTTTAGTTCGGGATGGGTTTCCGCATACTCCTCTAAACTCACTCCTTCCTTAATAGCATCCAAGGCCTGTCTGACAGCTCTAGCGCCTGAAAAGCTTCCAGCAGGATGGCCTGTAACGCCTCCACCCACCTGGATCAGAATATCTGTTCCCATGATTTTCACGGTCTCGGGGAGGAGCCCTGGGTGTAATCCCCCCGAAGAAACCGGCAGAACTGGCTTCAAGTTCCCCCAATCCTGTTTAAACGCTTTAAAAGTTGCGGGTTCATACGTCTTCTCTGTAATGCATTTCTGTATATTTAAAACATCCATGGTCTTTGCCTCCATTTTCCCGACGGGTGAGCCTACATGAATATGGTCGACCCCTATGAGCCTAGCAAGTTTAGCTACAACTAGCATGGTCATTCCATGTTCCTTCATCCTGGTGAAAGCAGCGTGGAAAGCCCTGTGGGCATGTATAGCTAGCTTATAGTCATGTGCAAGCTCCCTAAGAGTCTGTAAGGCGCCCCAACCCACCGTTAAAATATCTATCATTATAAACGGGTTACCGTAATCCGCCACCAGTTTTATGCGTCTCTCAGCTTCGCGGGTTTCAGCTGTAACATTTATTAAATAGCCTTTCTTCTCACCGGTTTCACGTTCAATCTTCTCTATAACCTTCATGACTGCGTTAAGCCGTTTTTCGAATGGGTTAAAACCTTGGCTTGAAAGGTTTTCGTCGTCCTTTAAGAGGTCGATCCCGCCAGAGAGAATCTTATATGCCTCCTCCGCGTACCTCTCGGTTGTCAAGCCAACCTTCGGTTTAACAACAGTCGCTGTTATGGGTCTTCCATAGACTTTCAGTATTCTTCTTACACCTTCGATTCCATGTTCAGGCCCCCTATAGTGGTCTATAAGTTTCCTGGGAAACCTTATGTCTAGAAGCTTCAGGAATTTAATAGCCCGCATGCCGAAGATGTTCCCCGCAACCGAGCTCAATATTTGTGGAATATTATCTAGTTCGAATAGCTCCAATGGATAAGCTATTTTAACTAAGCCGTCAGCAGAAATGTAGTATGCTTTGGCCATAAGCTTCTTTAGATCGGGGGTCATGGTGGTCAATGTAGTCCAGGTTCCTATACTGCTTTCCGACGCTATCCTACCGGCAGCTTCTTCCAAGGTTATGCCCTTATCAGGTGTTACCTTGAAGAAGGCTAGAAGCTCGTCGCTGGATGGAGTATATTCTAAATCTACAAAATCCGTATACCATTCAAACTTCATTTTAACACACCTTACTAAAATAACGCTAGTACCCTTATATCTTCTTCAAAACCAAGCGGCTTCAACGAAGAAATGGAAAGCTTTACTGTAATGTTGGATCCAAAGAAAACGATGTAATAATGGGTTCTTCTCGGCCCCTAGAAAACCTGATCATGAAAGAGGTCGATGTTGAAATATATAGCCAAAGATAATTTAAAATACATGGTTAGGGGAGTAGGTGGGTTGTTCTTTTGGAGGGATAGAGAAAGAATATTAGAAGTTTCCAAATCCCTTTCAACCCCCCGTATAAAGTTATTTTTAGGCCAACTGGAGAAACATGATCCCCAATACCATGTTGTAACCAACATTCTAAAGAAAATAGAAGATCCTTTTAGAGCATTTACCTTGATCATTGCAGTTTCCTTAGTAAGTTATCAACTATCTACGAAGGGTGAGGAACACTGGAACTATCTAGAAACCTTTGTCAGTAAACATAAGGAATTAAGTCCACGGGAAATTTCACTGCTTTTTCTCGAGAAGAGTCCCAGCATGAGACGCCTTAAAACCGTGAAAGAAGCTAGGCTACAAAGATTTTTTAAGCTATTTGCACCCGTTTTCCAGGAGAAATTTCAAAGATATGTGGAGGATTTAAACCTGTTTAGACGAGACCTAGCACATCTACTTAATACGGATCCCGATTCCAAGACGATAGTGTTTTCAGTAAAAATGTTCCACTATGCTCTGGAAGCCTCAGGCTTAAAGCACACCCTCCCATTCAAAATACCTCTACCAGCCGACCACCGTGTCTGCTTAATATCCTTAACAAGCGGTATAATAAAAACTTTTGATTATATATCTGGTTTCAGCAGGTTAGCTAACATCCTTTTATCGAGAAAGAGTGGGGAGGTTAAAAAAGCTTGGAGCGAGGTTTCCGAAAAAACCGGCATTCCTCCCCTTCTATTAGACACGTTACTTTGGATCACCGGCGGCTTTGCGGAGAAGGTCCACTTCAACCTTGAAAGAACAATAGAAAAACTTGAGAAGTTAATAAATAGAAGACTGACAACTCCGGAGAAGAACGTTATAAAAGAACTGTTGGCTATGTGTGCAAAAGACACTATGTAAACTTATTTTTAGTGGAAAACCGGTTTAATTTATCTGCTGAAAATCGAGGATCTTTATGCAACGGTAACCCTTTTTCCTGAGTTTTTCGCAAATTTTATTGGTTATTTTTCTAAGCATAGCTTTAACTTGCTGCTGGGTATGGCCGTGTACTGTAACCGTAATGGGTATACCTTCCATTCTGTCGAATTTTTCTGCATGTGACTTTATGTAGGCTTCCGGAAAAATCTTAGAGCAGTCTTTTAGAATCCGAGCTAAACTGGATTCATCGTTACAGCTGGTTTCAATCACCAATGTTTTCGAAAAAAGGTTTCCTGTTCTCCTTTTAAAGTACGTTTCCAGGTGCCTTTCAAATATGGCCTTAAGTTCCTTAGGCACCCCCGGTAGACATATAACCGTTATCTCGCCGGCTTCCACTAAAACTCCCGGCGCTGCGCCAACGGGGTTTTCAAGGGGTTTTGAGCCTTCAGGAAGCAACGCCATTTTTTCTCGTTCAGGTGTGAGTTCCGGGGTTCCTATCGCTCCCTCTTCAAACAACCTTTTATAGCAAGCTTTAACAAGCTTCAGGGCTTCCTCATTTAATGTAAGTTTCCTATTGAGGGCCATGGAAACAGCTTTAAGGGTTTTATCGTCTTCGGTTGGTCCCAGACCCCCGCTAGTGATAACTACATCAACCCCCCGTTTAATGCAGTCTCTGATGGCATCGACTATTTCCCCTAATTCATCCCTAACTGTCACAACTCTTGTAATACGACACCCTAATGCTGTAAGCCTCCGTGCAAGCCATTGAGCATTAGTATTCAAGGTTAACCCTATGACCAATTCGGTTCCTATAGTCAGCAACTCGACGGTCACCATGAATGTTCACCTCAAGGGTAACCTGGCTTCCTCAAGGCTAAAAATTTCTCTAACTCTTTTAACACCATCTATTCTCTCTACAAAAAGGGCTACGTCCTCCGGTACAAGATTTTTCCATTCATCACCCTTTAGCATAAGTTTTCTGATAATCCTCCCTGAGCATCGATCCTTTTTAAACCAGGGTATCGGCTCCACCCTAAAGCCGTGTCTCTTAAACAGGATCTTTACAAGCTTATTGTTCGTAAAGACAACGTCAAACCTCGGGGTTAAAGCTATAACATGGGTAACCCACTCTAGGTTATTCGAAACATTTTCTATGGGGATTACATATGTTCGTGACCAAAGATCCCCTACTCCAAGCCTTATCATCTCAACCCTTTCACCGGCTGTAAAAGGGTTCTCCCTCGTATAGTTGAATTGGGCTGCAGCCACACCTATGACTATTTCCCTTGAAACCTTAAGTATATGGCGGATTGCGTGAAGGTGGCCCAGATGAAACGGCTGAAATCTCCCTGGATAAAAGGCCCTATTGTACATCGTTGCCACAACCCTTAATAATATCCTTAAGCTTCGATTTAAATTCACAGGGAATATTTACATCGAGTATACGGGCCCTCGCTCGCTGAAACCTGCATCTCCAAAGTTTTTATAGTTTAAGAACGTATTTTATCATGGCATTGAATCGTGGATAGTATTAAATTGAAGGCATGGGTTAAGCAGGCTGAAAGGGACTTAAAATATGCTAGTTATCTTTTAAATATAGGCGAGTACGAATGGGTCTATTTTGCAGCCCATAGAGCCGCCTTAGACGCGGTAAAGGCTTTAGCCTTAAACATAGGTAGCATTCCGAAGGGAGATAGTGTACAGGCTCTCTTTAGACGAATTTCGGAGAAAATTAATGTTCCGAGAGGCATTCTAGAGGACGCTCTTTTCCTAGACGCCCACTATATGCCATTCAAGTACCCTGATTTTATACCAGAAGAAACTGTGTTCAAGGAATCTGGTGTGGAGGAGGCGGAGCAAGCGTTTAAAAAAGCCTCCAAAATAGTAGCGTTTGTCAAGAACATCCTAGGATGATGGAATATATTTTTATTGTATTTATGTAAAATATATAGACATGCTTAAGAAGGGTTTACGGAAAATCGATGGTGAAGACTTTTATCTCGAAAAACTTCAAGAAAATGTTTACACGATCTCGAGGGTTAAGAAGGTTCATTACAGGGGTAAAAGCAAGTTTCAATACATAGAAGTTATAGAACTCGAAGGCTTCGGTAAAACACTTTACTTGGATGGAGTCACCCAAATCTGTGAGAGGGATGAATTCATATACCATGAGACCTTTGTCCACCCTATCATGGTGACCCATCCTTCCCCCAAAAAAGTTTTAATAATAGGCGGCGGCGATGGAGGTGTAGCTAGGGAGGTTTTAAAATATAGTACGGTAAGTGAGGTCACCCTAGTAGAAATAGATCCCATGGTTATAGAGGTCGTTAAAAAGTTTTTTGGCGGAAGCCTGGCATCTGCCTTAGAGGATCCTAGACTCACCATAATAATCGAAGATGGAACAAGATTTCTGGAGGAGGCTCCATCCATCTACGATGTGGTTTTTATCGACGTAACAGATGAAGTTGGCCCCGCTGCGTTCTTCTATAAAGAAGAGGTTTTGGGTAAGCTTAGGAACATTGTAGACGAAAAGGGTATTGTAAGCCTTCAATCCCTTGGTGTAATTGAACATAAGGGTGCACAGGAGAGGATTAAGGAAATTCTTTCAAAATTCTTTTCTATAGTAGGTTTCTACACGGTGTTTATACCCTCCTTCACGGGTCTATGGACCTTTGCATTTGCATCTGATCACCTTGACCCAAGAACACTAACATCAAAAGATGTTGAGAAAAGGATTCTAGAAGAAGGTATACAAACTAGGTTTTATAGCCCCTCTATACACGGTTTCCTCTTTGAAACATCGCGCTACATAGATCTCCTGAAGAATGTGTAACATGGATGGCGGGGGATGGTCGACGAAAGAAAAATCCCTTATAGTGTACTAAAATAGTATGGAGGCCGTTGACGATGCACCCTAGTTTAGAAAAACTATATGGGCTGATACTTGAAGCCGATAAGGTTCTCGAGAGAGTGGTGTATAGGACGCCTGTAGACAGGTCCAGGACTCTCTCCAATATAACGGAGGGAGAAATATACTTAAAGCTTGAAAACCTACAAAGAACAGGTTCCTTTAAAATTAGGGGAGCATACTACTTCCTCTGGAGCATTTTAAGGAAACGGTGTAACGTAAAGCTATGTGTGGCTGCATCCTCCGGGAATCATGCTCAAGGTGTAGCTTTAGCAGCAAGCGAGCTGGGGATGAAATCAATAATAGTGATGCCTGAAAGAACACCCTACGTGAAGGTTAACGCCACTAGATCATATGGGGCTAAGGTGGTTCTTCACGGAAGCACGTACGACGACGCGTATAGTAAAGCAATGGACATTAAGGACAAGTTTAACGCCGTTTTTGTCCACCCCTTTAACGATGAAAGAATAATAGCTGGTCAGGGCACAATAGGTCTCGAAATAGTAAGGAAACTCGGCGACATAGATGTCGTACTGGTGCCTGTGGGTGGAGGAGGCTTAATATCCGGAATAGCCATAGCCGTGAAGAAACTAATACCTCATGCTAAGATCATAGGGGTTCAGCCAGAAGGAGCTCCAGCCATGGCTCTCTCTTTCAAAGAGGGAAAATTGATAGAGGTGAAGCGTGTTGACACAATAGCGGACGGGGTTGCAGTCAAGAAGCCTGGAGAATTAACTTTTAATATAATAAAAGAGGTTGTAGACGACATTGTGCTTGTAAGCGAAGAAGACATTGTTCAAGCCCTTTTCTTGCTCTTGGAAAGAAGCAAGTGTGTTGCAGAGCCTGCTGGCGCGCTCAGCGTAGCGGCATTAATAGGCAATAAGGTGGATTTAAAAGGGAAGAGAGCGGTTGCTGTCATAAGTGGAGGAAACATAGAGATGTCAATGCTGGCTAGACTCATAGATAAAGCGATGTTTCTTGAAGGCAGGCTAGTTAGAATATGTGGAGAACTGCCAGATAGGCCGGGAATGTTGATGAAAGTTCTAAAGATATTGGCTGCCCTTAAGGCAAATATCGTCGAAATATCGCACGATAGGTTGGGTCCCTATTTAAAGCCTGGAAAAGCAAGGGTTTACGTAACCTTTGAAGTTAAGGATGAACGTGATCTAAAGAAGATTCTAAGGAAACTGGAGGAAAAGGGCTTCGTTTTCACCGTGGCTGGCTCCTCCCCCACCTGAATACATTAGTGTGCTCGCTGACGGATCCATGAGGAAATTAAATATCACAGGATAAGGTTTTAAGTATATTTGTCTATAAAAGTGTGGAGGGTTCCTCATGCCCAAGAAAACCATTTTAACGGAGAAGGCACCGAAACCCATAGGACCATATTCACAGGCTATTAAAGCTGGACCATTTTTATTCATTTCAGGTCAGATACCAATAGACCCCTCTACCGGAGAAGTGGTTAAAGGGGATATACATGAACAGACATTAAGGGTTATGGAGAATATTAAGGCTATTCTGGAGGAGGCTGGATTCACCTTTGACGATGTGGTGAAGGTGACTGTTTTCCTGAAAGATCTAAGCCTCTTCTCGAAGTTTAACGAAATCTACGGCACTTTCTTCGGCAATAATCCACCTGCAAGGACAACGGTAGAGGTAGCTAACCTACCTAAAAATGTGTTGCTTGAAGTGGAAGCTATAGCATATAAGGAAAGTTGTTGCTGAAAAAATTATTTTGAAACCCTTTTTTCTTTCATGTAACGATAAATGTTTTCCCCAGCTTCCGTCAATAAACCGGAGTCTAGTAAACGTTTTAGAGCAAGGGAATAATATTTTTCACCGACGTCTATACCATACCACGCCTTAAACTCCCCTATAAGTTCCTCTAAACTCCATTCATTTTTTCCTTCCTTCGCCTTTTCGTCTAATATTTTTTCGAAGAAGTTGGTTGTGTCTTCGGCACGTGTCCACGGATACTGATACCAAATCCAATCCTTGACGTCCTCAACAAAGTAATCGGGCTTTATCTTAGCTACTGGGGAGATCCACTGCATAGCCGCTACCTTAAGTTCGGCAGGCTTCCAGTTTTCCGTGATGAATTTTTTAGCTATGATAACCGAGTCGCCTGTATCAATTATATCGTCCACTAATAGGATCTTCTTTCCGGAAAGATTCAATGTGTAGGGGTATTTAACGTGTGCTTCTGCAGTTATCTCTGCGGCTTTCCCCCAATGCAGTATCTGGAGGCTTACGAGATCATGTATGTCGAGGAAGTCGCATATAAGCCTAGCAGGTACATATCCTCCACGGGCTACAGCCACCACGAGGTCGGGTCTCCATGAATCTTCCTCGACTTTTAAAGCCAGAAGCCTACACCACTCGACAACCTCATCCCACGATACAAGTTTAGTTTTTACCTTCACCATGGTGTTCGACCAAATAAAATAATAACTTTTCACTGAAAAACTTTGTTATCTCAAACAGGTTTTTACAGCTAAAGTAGCCCTAAAACTATGATAAACTTTTAAGTAGATGCATTAACTTAAGCTTAACCTGTGGCTCGGAATAGCTTCTTCCCGGATAAGGACTATGCGTCGTCGCTAAAACCAGGTTCCTGGAAGTATGTTTACGAAGAAGGGTCAAAGGAACTTCAAGAAAGTCTCTTACGCTAAGTTGATTGTTGAACAGAAGGTCTATTGGAATCCCGGTAAAAAAGATTATCCCCTCCCCCACCATTTTTCGGGCCTCAAGTATCCTTTCAACCCATTTTCTTGCCGCATTTACAGTCGACTTTGGATGGAGATCCAGTGGATGGAAGCCCTTGTAAATACGGGATAAATGGAGGAGAAGTTTTTTCCTAGTTAAATCACCATCGCAGTGTAAGACCGGATATTTCCCTTTCTTTTCCACGGCATCAGAATACAATTTATGCCAGTAAAGGTAGCGGTCTAATAATAGTGGCGGGTAAAGCGGCCCACTGTAACCAGCTATATCGTCGGCTATTCTAACGGCATCAACGTAGTCCACTTCGGAACCTGCTTTAACGATCTCTAATATGTAGGCGGCTATCTTATCGTAGATCTTTAGAGCTTCTCTGGGCTTAAACTTAAGGAAGACGGCAAAACCATATCTATGTAAAATTTGATCCTTAAGCATCAACTCCTCGGGCACACCGGGCGCGAAAAAAGATTCGGCTGTCTCTGTTGGACCAAGAACCTTAAATAATATAAACCGTTTGAAAGCATACTTTCCTGCTACATGTTCAAACGATTCCAGAGCCCTAGAGACCACGAGATCCACGTCCGGCCAATCGTAAGCCTCTAATGTAATTCTATCAACCCAATTCCGTAAACTTTCTCCCGTCTTTCTCCTAAACGGTCCACCTTCGATGTAAAATCTTCTCCATTCATGATATTTAGCACCTACCCCGACCACGTCTCCATAAAGAAATTCCTCTGTCTTTGAATCAGATTCCACGTGTATGGGGATTCTATCGGCCTCCCCTTTCTCAAATAAATCTAAAACAAGTCTCCGTGAACCATCCCTTCTGTACATTTCTTCCTTTCACCCTACAGTCTCTGGGCAACAAAACATGTTAGACCAACATTCGTAAGATAAATTTTTAACCATGTAGTCTTCACACTAGAATAAGTATTAGAAACTTTTCCCATAGTGTATGAATAATATAATACTTTTTACTATTCTTGGAGAAGAGCAGTTAAATAACTTTAATTAGTTTTCATACAAGGAAACGTGGGTGGAAAGTTGAGGTTTACCTATTTGGTGGGCGGAGAAGCGGGAATGGGAGTTGCAGCTGCAGGAAGGATGCTGGCAAAAACCTTCACACGGGGAGGCTACTTTGTCCATGGAATGATAGATTATCCTTCGCTTATAAGGGGAGGCCACAACTTTTACCTAGCCACCGTGAGTGACGAAAGAGTATGGTCTCAATACTTTAATCCCGATATAATGATTGCATTAAATATAGATACTATTAAAAAACATTCACATAGATTACTGAAAGGTAGCGGTATCATAACAGATTACGACTTCAAACTAGATGGACTACAATTAGCTGATGGGGTTAAAATCTATAGAATTCCATTAACCAAGATAGTAAAGGAGTTAAAGGCGTCTCTAATTGTCAGAAACAGTGTAGCCCTAGGAGCCTTAATGGCTTTAATAGGCTTTGACCTGGAAATACTGTTAAAGGTAATCGGCAAAGAGCTCGGTAAACATAGGGAAATAGCAGAAATTAACATTAAGGCGGCAAAAGCAGGTTACGAGTATAGTCGATCTAATTTCGGTGTAGGTTCATTCGCGAAGATAAAGCCTAAAGGTGATTCAGGGAATCTAGTGATAACTGGAAATGAAGCCGTAGCTTTAGGGGCTCTGAGGGCTGGCATGAAAACGTACTTTGCCTACCCAATGACACCTGCATCTCCTATACTCCATTTTCTAGCGCTTGTACAACATGATTTCGATGTAGTGGTAGTTCAACCTGAAAGCGAGATAGCCGCGATAAACATGGCTGTTGGAGCATGGTATGCTGGCTCACGGTCGATGGTAGCAACTTCTGGTGGAGGTTTTTGTTTAATGACAGAGGCACTTGGACAGGCTGCTATGACGGAGACGCCTGTGGTGGTGGTTATAGCACAGAGGCCTGGACCAAGTACAGGTATGCCTACATATACGTCTCAAGGAGACCTACGTTTCACCATACATGCTTCTCAGGGAGAATTTCCACGTTTCGTAATAGCCCCAGGCGATTCAGAGGAGGCTTTCTACCTTACGGTGAAGGCCTTTAATATGGCAGAAAAGTATCAGGTTCCAGCGATAATATTAACAGACAAGCATTTAGCTGAAAGCCATGCAACGGTTCCAGAATTCGATCTAAATAAAGCTAGAGTTGAAAGAGGAAAGATCATAACTGGGGAATATAAGGGAGAGGAGGAATATAGACGATTTAAATTAACTGAAGACGGTATTTCTCCAATGGCTATACCAGGGACCTTAAATGCCATAGTAAAGGTGAACAGCTCTGAGCACAACGAGTTCGGATATGCAACAGCCAATGAGGCTAATGCAACGAGGATGATGGAGAAGAGGTTTAGAAAGCTTAGATTAATGCGTGAGGAGGTTGAAAATCTACCTGAATCCGTTAAAATATATGGTCATAGGAGCTCATCCACAGCAATTATATCTTGGGGGTCGACTAAGGGAGCTATACTGGAAGCATTGAAAATAATAAAGGAAAGGGGGGCGGACCTTAAGTTTATTCAAGTCGTCTTTCTCGCGCCATTTCCAGAGAAACGGGTAAGAGAGGCTCTGAAGGGTGTCAATAAACTTATCTTGGTGGAAAACAACTACACAGGACAGCTCGAATCCCTCCTACGAGAATTCCTTCTACGTCCAGTGGACGAGCGTATACTAAAGTATAATGGAAGACCTTTCTTCCCTAAGGAGCTTGCGGAAAAAATTCTGGAGGTGATTAAATGAAGGTTACACCCGCAGTTTTAAATACAAAGGCAACCAACACCTGGTGTCCTGGATGCGGAAACTTCAGCATCCTTACTGCACTTAAAAAAGCCATAGTTGAATTGAACATAAGACCGGAAAAAGTGGTGGTTATTACAGGTATAGGGTGTCACGGAAAACTAGGAGACTATATAAATGTAAATAGTTTCCATACAATCCATGGTAGGGTGTTGCCGCTGGCTACTGGAATAAAGCTGGCAAACCGTGAACTATTGGTAATAGGGTTTGCTGGCGACGGAGATGCCTATGCTATAGGTTTAGGGCATCTACCACATGCCGCCAGAAGAAACATAGACATCAAATACATCGTCCACAACAACATGGTATTTGGTTTAACTACAGGACAAGTTACACCCACCACTCCTAAGGGGATGAAAACTAGATCCACACCCTACGGGAATCCCGAGGAACCATTAAACCCCCTGGCTCTCGTCTTAACCTCTGGTGCAACCTTCGTTGCAAGAGGATTTTCAGGAAACCTCAGTCACCTCACATGGCTCTTTAAAGAGGCTATAAAACATAGGGGATTCGCGTTTATAGACGTGTTGCAACCATGCTACACGTTCTATAACACATACGATTTCTTCCGGAAAAGAGTGTATGATCTTCAGAAGGAAGGACACGACATCACCGATTTTGATGCAGCGCTGAAGAAGGCGTATGAATGGGGTGAAAGGATACCCATCGGAATATTCTACAAGGTGAGTAAGCCTACATTTGAGGATGAGATACCACAGCTTCAGGGATCCCCCATGGCGTTAAGGGATATAAGCAACGTAGATGTAAGCAAAGCCTATGGTCTCTTAAAATAAGGGTTTTAGCTTAAATATTATTTAACACTATTATTTACTTCAGCCAGTATTGGGTGCTATTATGGATTTGAAAAAGGAGTATGATAGGATTCTCAATAGCCTAAAGAATAGAACCCCCATCTCGAGAAAGCTTTATGAACGGGCCTGTAAAGTCCTTCCAATGGGGGTCACATATCATATTAGATACATTGAACCTTACCCCTTTTACGTTGCCCGTGCCAAGGGATGTAAAATATGGGATGTGGATGGAAACGTATACGACGATTATTGGATAGGACATGGTGCATTAATTCTAGGGCATGCACCCACACCTGTATTGGATGCTGTTAGGGAACAACTTGAACAGGGTACACACTTCGGTTTTGCGCATGAAAAAGAGATAGAACTAGCCGAACTTATAACAAGATATGTTCCAAATGTGGAGAAAATACGGTTTACTAATAGTGGAACTGAAGCCAACATGTATGCAGTTAGATTGGCAAGAGCTTTCACAGGAAGGAGAAAAATCGTGAAAATGGAGGGAGGATGGCATGGAGGCTACGATACCCTCCATACAGGTGTGACACCACCATTTACAGGACCTGAATCAGCCGGCCTACCGGAAACTGTTTTAAAAGATACTGTATCTGTTCCCTTTAACGATGCTGATGCCCTAAGAAGAGTTCTTAAAGAAAAGGATGTTGCGGCCGTAATTCTAGAGCCAGTTATGGGGGTTGCGGGGGCTATTCCTGCAGATAGGGAATACCTTAAGGAGGTCAGGGAAATATGCGATAAAACAGGGACTCTCTTGATCTTCGATGAAGTAATAACCGGATTTAGGCTGGCGATGGGAGGCGGCCAAGAATATTTCGGCGTCGACGCTGACATCGTGGTGATGGGGAAAATCATTGGGGGCGGGTTTCCGATAGGGGCTTTCGGGGCAAGAGAGGAGATAATGAAG
>Ga0180301_10000136_pt1 | contig 52584 bp, 49 predicted proteins | sample GuaBasSediGuay16_FD_121797 | JGI IMG/M metagenome (GOLD analysis project Ga0180301, IMG submission 121797) | Subseafloor sediment microbial communities from Guaymas Basin, Gulf of California, Mexico - Guay16, Core 4569-2, 12-15 cm | ecosystem: Environmental > Aquatic > Marine > Hydrothermal... | reverse complement strand
TCCTTCAGTATGAGAGTGATCATTTCTTTGCGGCGTCAATGTTAAAATGGATTGGAACCGCGAATAATTCGAGTCAGCCTTTAAGATCAAGTATCGTCAAAACGAAGTTTTGATTAAGCTCTCTTTTTATTTCAAAGCCATTCTTTAAGTAAAATTCAAGAGGTCCTGAAGGATTATTTGCCGAGTCTCTTCTGGCAATAGTCTCAATTCTGCCGAATCCCTGGGCTTTGAGATCGAATATTATACTCTTAAGGAGTTTTGAGCCCAATCCAATTCCACGATATTCGGCTTTGCAGATGAATAGGCATGAGAGAAAGAGCACGTCGTCCCTGCCCTGATGGTCGCCGTATGCTCTTGTTTGAGGAAGCATGTGATATGGCGCAAATTGGGCATAGCCGGATGGTTCCTCATCTATATATAGGATCTTTCCACAGACGCCAAACTCGCTTAATGCTTTAATGAACCAGTTTTTCTTGTGAAAGAAGGCTTCAGCACTGCCTACTTTACCAAAAAGGTCAGGGAACTCCCAATATATGCAGCTTCTACATGGAGAAGGTATATCCTCTAAGTTTCGCATCGAAATATCAACAATTTGAACATTCATGAAGACCACTATAGCTTATGTATTAATCTTATTTTAGCTTTAACTTTCATTTTCGAAAGAATCTGTTTAGAAGTTGCGATCAAACAATGTTGTGCGGCTTTTTAGAAGATGCTCTGCGAATAGATGGTCGCCCATAAAGGTTAGCGTATCATCTATTTTGCCACCATCCTGCATCATTGAACTGAATAATTTAGAGGCTACTATTAATAATTGCAATGATAGCCTTAAAATGGAATGATGAAGATGTGGAAGTTTACGTTGAAGGATGGCCGCGAGGTAATCGTCAGACCCTTAACGGTAGAGGATAAAGATGGGCTTTTCCAGATGTTTTCATCGATGTCTAATGAGGCTCTTAAGTGGAGCATGGCTCCATACACGATGGAAGTTATTGAGAGATGGATCAGCAACATTAAGAATTTGATTGCGCTTGTTGCGGAGTGGAATAGTAAGATTGTCGGCTATGCAATGATTTACAAGTTTCCGCATCCGCGACGAAGGGGAGTCGGTGACTTAGCCATTTATGTGCACCAAGACTTCCATAATGTTGGATTGGGAACGGCGATGATGAAGAGGCTCCTCCAGCTCGCCCAAAAAGAGGGCATGCACAAAATAGAACTATATGTCGTGGAAGATAATAAAGTCGCGATTCATCTCTACAAAAAATTCGGCTTCGAAATCGAAGGAGTAAGTAAAGACTCATTCTTTGGAAGTAACGGTAAGTATCATAACATGATCAAAATGGGATTGCTACTGAACTCGGAGAAAACATCTATTATCACTTAACTATTAATATTCTCGTTTAAGTTCGTAGAAAAAAGCAGCTATCGGTCCGGTTAAAGGTGAACCTCATCACCTCGGAACATAATAGTGCATCAAAAAGACTTTTAAACCTTATTGAAACCGCATGAATTGAGTTCCCTTCTAAAATAAGCCTGAAAATGCCATTTTATTTGGCGCCGGGGATGGGATTCGAACCCATGAGGCCCGCAAGGGCCACTGGATCTCGAGTCCAGCGCATTTCCACTCTGCCACCCCTTGTTGGGCCTTATCGGCCTGGCAACGGTCTTCTCCCGGCAGGATCTTTAATGAATCTTCTTTCCTAAAAACATTTTGATGTCTAACCAAAAGATATTTTTTGGTTATTTGAGTATTTGATTTGGGGTTGTTGCGGTATGCCCTATTGTCCAGAATGTGGAGGAGAGATGCGTTATATAAGTTCTGTTAGGCGTTACGTCTGTGAGAGTTGCGGTTTAATGCTTACTCATCAGGAGCTTCTGGAGATGCGTGAGCGTTTAAGGAACAGAATCAACTCTGAGGAGGATGAGAAAAAGAGATATCAAAAGGAATATCTTAAGTGGTGGCTTTCAAAGAAGAAGTGAAATACACTCATAATTTCTCCTAATGAATTCTCGGCTATTCCGCAGAATCCTCAATGTTGAGGATTTAGGTTCAATAAACCACTACTGGGATCAGCCTCGAGCTTTTAGCAATAATTTTAAGTTTAAGGGCCGCCTCATATTTGACGGTGAATTAGGATCGCGATGAGGAGAAGGTTCAGGGTGATCCTATGTCTGAGGGGAATAATGTTGAGATAATATGTGTCGGGAATGAGCTTCTTATCGGAAAGACTGTTAATACGAATGCCCATTGGCTTGCGAAGAGGATAACAGTTTTGGGAATGAAGGTTCGAAGGATAACCGTTGTGGGTGACGATTTAGATGAGATAGCCTCAGCTGTGAGGGAGGCTATCAGCCGTAAGCCACGCTTCATTATAACGACTGGAGGATTAGGCCCGACATTTGATGATAAGACCCTTGAGGGAGTCGCGTTGGGGCTTAATTTGAGGCTTGAGGAGAATGAGGAAGCCATGCGGATGATAAGGGAGAAGTACGAGAGATATTATGCTGAGGGCAGAATTAACAGTTGTGAGATGACACCTCATAGGGTTAAGATGGGAAGGTTGCCCGAAGGAGCAAAGCCGCTGCCGAATCCTGTTGGAACGGCTCCTGGGGTTCTTCTCGAGCATGAGAATATAAAGATGATCATGCTTCCAGGGGTTCCGGAGGAGATGAAGAGCATATTTGACGAATCCGTCGCTCCAATGATTCGTGAGGCATCTGGAAACCTGACATTTTATGAGGCGAGCCTGGATGTTAGGAATCTGCCTGAATCTGAATTGGCCCCCATGCTCGACGTGGTCATGCATGATAACCCATACGTCTACATAAAATCTCATCCGAAGAGATCTGAAGGGACATCTCATCTTGAACTGCACTTTTCAACGACATCTGACGATTCTAAAGTTGCAAAGAAGAGAATTGAAAGGGCGATTCTTCAGCTCTCTGAGATGATCAAAAAGAAGGGCGGTGCGATCACTCCCGTTAAGGACTGATAGAATTTACTCTCTCCTCGAGAGATGGTATACTTATGGTCTATATGGCATTTATCATCGGAACTGCAGGTTCCGGAAAGTCCCTTTTAACCTCAGCCCTCGTTGAAAAGATGAGGCAGGAAAAGCAAAATGTTGCGACGCTAAACCTGGATCCAGGAGCAATAAGTCTTCCATATTCACCAGACATAGATGTTCGTGAGCATATAACGATTGATAATCTCATGGAGGAATATGATTTAGGGCCTAATGGAGCTTTGATAATGGCGGCTGATCTTATAGCGAGCAGGATCGAGCAGATTAAGAGCGAGATTGAAGAGCTCGATCCCGATATTCTAATCGTGGATACTCCGGGTCAGATGGAACTCTTCGCCTTTAGGGTAAGCGGGCCATTTATAGTTCATGCATTAAGCGACGAGCCTAAGGCCATAATATACCTGTTCGATTCAGTCTTTTCTTCTAATCCGCTGAATTACGTCTCAAATATGTTTCTTTCGGCAGCCGTTTACATACGCTTTCTCCTCCCACAGATCCATGTTCTTTCGAAATGCGATTTGGTTTCAAAGTCTGAGTTGGAGGCTATGCTTGAGTGGTCTGAGAGCCCTGAGGCTTTGGAGGCGGCTATAGATGAGAGATTGGATGATACCAAACGACTTCTCAGCCATAACGTAAATCAGAGTCTGCAGGTTTTGGGTTTGAGTTTCCCATTAATACCTGTTTCGTCGAAGACTAATGAGGGATTGATTGAGCTCAGCGGCATGCTTGAGAGGATCTTCAAGGGAGGAGAGAAGATAACATATTAGGCTCGTCTATATTATGGTCCAAGCTGCGGCTAATGCTCCATACTCGGCGCTTCTAGGATCGTCAGCGCAGACAATTATCGCCACGTCTTCTTCACCAAAATCTATTATGTCTCTTATCTGCTGATATGCCAACGGATAGGATTTGGAAACGTCCTCCGTGATCGCGGGCATAATTAATTTATTGTTCCTGTAGATCAGCGTGACGGCTCCCTTCGCTCCAGCCCTTACTGCAGCATCTCTCTGCTCGATACCCTTCCTAATCCTCCCGGCTCCTCCTCGAATATGCACTAAGACATTATATTCGGCGAAGGTTAACTCACTCGGGCCGATCCTACAGATCTTAGGAATAACCTTCTTAATCTCCATGTAGAGCCGTTTACCCTCCTCCGTAAGTGAACATCCACTCCTAGAGGTCGATATTAATCCAGCCTCAGACAGCCTTGACAGCAATGTCCTCACGGCTCCTCCGCCTAAACTCAGCTTCTCAGAGAGTTTACCCCTACCTATAGAGCCAAACTCAGCCAATATCATCAATGTCTTAACAATATCGAATATGGAGAATGAAGGCCTCGGACCTGGCATGCCGCTCGAAACCAGATCCTCAAGGAGCCCCTTCATAACAACCACAAAAATATCTTTGTAAAGGGAACCTTTATAAATGCCATCTCTACAATCGATTCGTCCATTTAAAAACTTTATAAAGAATTGATTGTGCACATCGCATTGAACCTAGAAAAGCGTGTATCATTCAGGAGATGGATGGTCTCGGCGAACTGAAAAAATAAAAGAGGGTTAATGGAGATTTCAGGAGTGATCAGTGCTTACGCCGTTACTGAGGTCTCAACGTTACATTCAACGTAATATTGTGCATTCTCGGTGAAGACTGTTATTCCAATCGTTGTTCCAATGTCATTTAGACTTATGCTCCCGGGGTTCTTAATATATATCACCATTGTATCTCCAGATGCTAATGGTAGATCTGCACTAGCCTGTGAGAAACTGCCAGTCTGAGTGTCAGTATATTGGAACGATGACCAATCATGCCCTGAGGTTGCAGGCGGATTTAGTGACGTCGAGAATGAGGAGGATCTCCTCAGATAGTAGACACTCGACCATGAAGTCTCAACTCCCCTCACTTGAATCTTATCTATTATCACGTCTCTTCCGCCGACATTATCTATTGCAAAAGCCGCGTATGATGTTCCATTAGCGAAGACCCATATTCTCTGTTTAGTTATCTGGAGGCTCTCTTGCTGTGTTCTGGTAGACGTTATGTTCACGGCATAGAGTGCGACTACCCCTGCCAACAGAACCGAAACGACAAGGATTATCAGCGTTGTGACCACTGTGCTGAGCGCCCTTCTCTCGTTTAAGAGTCGCCTCATGATTTCTCACTGGAGAATTTTGCATAGAAGAATGTAATATTTCGGTTTGTGCGTATATCGATTACACAGACAGAATCCAATAATTTCTACGCTACTAAGTTATTGAGCGAACTCGAATCCGAACTTCAGGTCTAAACCTCGAGTATGGATAATCCGGGGAAATATTAATGGTTTCTGAAGAAAAAATATTAAGTATCCATCAATATCTCTTATACAGCGAATTCGCTGATGATCCCTTCGTGCTTAAGCTCCTTTAATGAATCCTCGAAGCACTCTACTGTGCGCTGTAAATCTTCATCACTATGCATTATTGATAATATGAATCTTGCACCCATCGGATGTACGCCACGATTTATCATCGCCTTATCCAGATACTCAATGGGCTCCTTATTCATCGCCTTCTTCCTCTGAAACTCAACGTATCCCTCAATATCCTCAACCTTCAGATCCTCCTCTGAAAATCCAAATCCGACATAGACTATCGAATCCGTTGTTCCCCAGGCTAATCCATCAATTCGAATGTCCTCAAATACGTCATTCAACGCCCTCCTAAACCTTTCTCCTGCATGATTTATCTGCGGATGGGCTTCCCCCTTTAATATCAAGCCTAAACATGCATTTCCAGCGGCGGCTGAAAGCGGATTTGCATTAAATGTTCCGGGGTGTCGTATGCGCCTTAGTTCCCATCCCTCCTCATCTCTAAAATCAAGCAGTCCCATAATATCTCTTCTTCCAGCAATTGCTCCTCCCGGGTATCCGCCGCCTAAGATCTTACCGAGGGTTGAAAGATCCGGAATTACACCGTATCGTTCCTGAGCTCCTCCCGGGGCATCCCTGAATCCAGTTACAACCTCATCGAATATGAGTATGACATCATTCTCCCTCGTAATCTTCCTCAGCTTTTCCAGGAATGGCTTGTATGTTGGTAGATATCCCATTGAGGCTCCTCCAGGCTCTAATATAACGCAGGCAACATCCTCATTTGCTATTGTCTCTTCAACTGATTCAATGTCATTTGGAGGGAGCGCTATTACGCTCTGCAATGTCCCATCTGGAATTCCCGGCGGATATGCGCCCTCAAGTATATGAGAAAAATCCTGATTGTAATCTATGATCGTATAGTCTTGCCATCCGTGGAAGTGTGACAAAAACTTAATTATTTTCTGCTTTCCGGTGTATGCCCTTGATAGTCGAAGAGCCATCAGAGTTGCCTCTGTTCCTGAACTCGTAAACTCCACATATCCATTGCGGGCGCATGGGAGAAGCCTCCTAACCTTCTCAGCCCACTCTATCTCAAGCTCATGCGATGCTCCGAGATGTGTTCCTTTTCTCGCCTGTTCAATGGCGGCCTCAGTTACTATTGGATGGGCATGCCCAAGGATTAAAGCTCCATGTCCCATCCAGTAATCGATATATTCGTTTCCATCAACATCCCACTTCTTAGAGCCCTTGGCTTTAATGCAGTATATTGGCATCGGCTTGAAGTATCTTGCGTCATGTGTTACTCCTCTTGCAAATAGTCTTAATGCTCTCTTATAGAGGATCTTAGACCCCGGATGCTTACTCAAGTACTCTTCATCAATCTTGTTTCCGATAGATTATCCCTCCTACCGTTTCGTAATCTAAAATTCCTTATTAAGCGCATAATTGCGTTTAGTCATGTCTATCAATTTAATGTTTAGGCTGCGTCTTGGCCTGTTTCTCACTCTTATGCTTAGAGATCTTGGATGCAAATCTTCGCTTTAGATATCTCACGCATGATCTCTGCATCCTCTTTATGAAGTCTTCATCGTTCTCGAGAGCATAAAACTCATCTCTTAGGAAGCTTAGGCTATCTGGAAGTTCAAGCGGAATCGTTATTACAGGCCTTCCAATAACCCTGCTGAACTCCTTCTTTGCCTCCTCATACTTCTCCATCATCCTCTCCTTGAAGGAGAGCCACTCCCTAATTTTAGACATATAAACCTCCTCTATCGCAAATCATCTGTCAATCCTCAATGACTCCATAAAAATCAGGATGTGAGGGCACAGTATGCTCGGCAAATCCGATTTTCATCATTGCAGATGTCATCTAATTCCAGGAAGTAGGATGTGCTATTTAAGCTTAGCGCAGATCTGCATACAGAATGAAAGGGATCATGAGAGTTAAAGGCCGAATCTCACAAGAATATAGATATTCGCCAAGAGTAGCTGCGTGAAAGTCGTTAGCAATCCAGCTTTTGTGAATTCTGCGAGGCTGACTTTGAAGCCTTCTTTTTTCAGAGCGCCAATAGCCATGACCGTGACAACCCCGCTTATCGGAGTCGCGGCTCCTCCAAGATTCGAGCCGAATATTAACGCGGACCATACTGGAAGCGGATTACTCAATTGTAAGTCCCTAATTATTGGAGTTAATGTTAACGCAACCGCTATGTTGCTCACTATCGTGCTTATGAGCCCGCTTGCCCACAGCATAGCCGTGGAGAGTAGGATTCCTCCACCAGTGATATTTATGAGCATATGAGCTACGTCTTTGAGGATTCCCGTTCTCTCCAATCCCCCCACAATGAAGAAGAATCCTATGAGAAAGAAGATGGTGTCCCAATCTATGCTTCTAAAGATCTCAGCTGAGTCGATTCTGCTTATAGCTAATGCTATGATCGCGCATCCAAGAGCAACAGATTCAGGGGGGATTTTAAGTTTATCATGAAGCATGAAGAGTCCGAGAAAGACGAATAGGAGAAGTGCTGACCAGAATAGAAGCCTTTTATCCTCTATTCCTTCCCATGGATTAAACTCTGGAACAGGCTTCTTCTCTCCGAGTCTCCGTCTGTAAAACCAGCAGAGAGTTAGGGTCGTTAATATCCATAGGGTTAACTCGCACGGCGTGAGGTATGATATGAAATCCGCAAAGCTTAAGCCTGCTGACAAGCCTATAATCATGTTTCCAACAGAGCCTATAAGCGTGCTTGTCCCTCCTAGATTTATCATTATGGACGCGGAGACTATGTATGGTATTGGATCATAGTCCATCATCCTGCTTATTGTAGTGGCGGCAGCAGCTATCAGGAGAAGCGCGGTTGAATCGCTGAGAAACATCGAAACGGCAGCGGATGCTATACATAATATTATAAAGAGCTTGAATGAGTCTCCTCCAGCGAATCTAATCACATATAGTGCTATTAGACGGAAGAGGCCGCTTCTATAGGCGACTTCCATTACGACCATAGTTCCTATGAGGAGGCCTATAAGCCTAATATCGACGAAGCCTAAGGCCTCTTCGTAGCTGAAGATTCCATATCCAGTTCCAATCCATAATGCGAATAAAGCTCCAATCAGAGCCGCGACGGACATTGGAACCATATCGGTTGCTATGAGAAGTAAGGTAAGCAAGTATATCATGATGAAACTCGCTGAGACCGTATCCATTCCCTCAATTTTCACCTCCTCCTATTCTCCCTCTCCTCTACGTAGTTGCTAATCCAATCGGCCATTCTTCTTGCTTTACGGCGGAGAACGTCCCGTATGACCTTCCCAATATCATAGATCAAGATTAGAAAGATCCCGAGAGCGACTATGCTGAGAATGGTTGTTAAGTATCCTCCAATATTTGGGATTGAGGATAGGATTGGAGATGATGCTGCGGTTATGAGAAGAGCCAACAAAATATATACTGTGTCTCTGCCTATCCTTTTAAGAGGCTTCTTCTCTCGGATTCCGAGGAATCTCGTGATTATCTCAGCTGAGAGATCAACGAAGAATAGCCCATCTAAGATCGCTTTTACAATGAAGATCGTGGCGATTAATGTTGCCGTAATGCCGACGATTGAGGAGATAGAATTGAATGGCGGAGGCAAATTTATTCCGGGGAGAGGCAAGTCCTTAACGAAGAGTGGACCTATCTGACCTATCACCCAAAAGAGAAATGCCACTGCCACATTCGTAAGTATTCTTGGCAATCTACGCCTTACCTCCCTCTTTATGGACCCCCTATTCATAATTTTTTCTCCCAATCTGTTGAAGAAAAATTATCCACAAAGAATTTAATAAATATAACTTTAGGGAATAACATATTGTTACCTAGGGTGACCTAATCTTCATAAATATTGGAGCTGAAGGATTCCTTGACGGGAACCTTAACGTTCATTGGCCATGTATCAGTGGATCAAGTTGAGACCATTAATGGCGTGAATGTTCAGCCTGGAGGAGCAGCGCTTCACGCAGCAGTCGCCGCCAGAACATTAAGTGAAGACGTAATACTCGCATCTGTGATAGGTGAGGATTATCCATACAAGGAGATCCTAAGGCTATTTCCAAGGGGATCAATAAGGTTCTCTAGGCTTCCATCCACTAGGTTTAGGATTACGTATGATGAGAAATGGGAAGCTAAGTATCTTGAGACGAATTACGGCGCTGGAACGAGAATATCATTTCTTATAATACCGCGTAGGGCTTTACGACCGAATGGAGTGGTGCATATATCCCCCCTGCCACCAACGAGGACGCGGAGAATCATTGAGAGGATAAAGGAATCCTCGCCTAAAGTAAAGATTTCACTTAACACTTGGATTGGATATATGAAGACTAAGAGAAATAGGGAGATTCTGCGGGAGATATCCCGTGAAGTTGATTACTTTATATTGAACGATTCTGAGGCTAAGGCTTTGGCCGAGGTAAACTCTCTTTCGATAGCTATTAGAATGTTAAGAGCCAGAACGCTCATAGTCACTCTCGGAGAATTTGGGGCTATAATCTCATCAGAGAAGAGCGGGGTTCAGATGGTTCCAGCGATGAGGTTCCCTCTGGAGAGGATAGTTGATGTCACAGGCGCTGGAGATGCATGGTGCGGTGCTTTTCTCGCTTCGCTTCAGCTAACTGGGGATCTCGTGAAATCGGTAACCGCGGCGTCGATAATCTCCGGGATAAAATGCACCGGATGGGGATTTAGTAAGCTTTTAAATCTCAGATTCAAAAGCGTGGATCATCTAATCGAATACGTTATAGGTTTAAGGGAGGGAAGCATGCAAAAGAGACTTGTTGATTTCTTCTAGGAACTATGGAGTCAATCCCTGCATTATAGATTCTCTCTGGGGAAATATCCCCCGGATATACCCGAATCTCCTCATTATCCTTATATTATCTTCGAGGCCTTGGACTAGATCTCCTAGATCCCGATATTCAAGCATGTCTAGGATGTAGGAGAGCTTTTCCTTCATCGATTTAGCCTTTTCATCCTCCTCTTCAATTAGATTCTTCTGTTCAATAGGGTCTCTTTTGAGGTCGTATAATTCATCTTCACCGTTAGATGACCAGATATACTTGTAATTGTCGATTATTAACGCCCTAATCCACCTGTCCCACCTTCTAAAGTCATAGTTTGGATCTACCCTGAGCATTCTCTCAATGGAGAGAAGCGGTCTCTGATGCTCGGAGAGAGCGAACAATCTCTTCTTTTTCCCCTCGATTATCTGTAGTAGGCTTATACCTTGATTCTGCCTCCAAACCTCAATGTCATCAACAGATAATACCTCAAGTATTGTCGGGAATATGTCTAATGTCTGGACGAGATCGTCTCTCTTCTCTCCCTGCGGGAAGAGATCTGGATGCCTAATTATGAGCGGCACATGTATGCCGCTCTGATATAGATGCAGCGAATGCGCAATATAAGGCGGGTAATGTTCACACTGCTCATCTCCATGATCGCTTGTTAAAATCAATAATGTCTTATCGAGTAAGTCCTTCTCCTCTAAATAATTGAATAATCTTCCTAATCTCTCATCTAAACATGCGGTTTCACCATCATAGAGAGCCCTCAGCTTCCTCCACCTATCCTCCGTGATCTTTTCTATTCCCATCCTAACCTTCCATGGATCCGGCTGGATCCTCCTGACAGTCTCCATGTCGATGTCTCCTAAGAAGCGCTTGGCGTACTTTAATGGCGGAATATACGGCAGATGAGGTTCAACGCAGTTTATGAATACAAAGAAGGGCTGATCCGATATGTTCTTGTCAATCCATTCTATGGCATGTGCAATTATCCTTTCGCATCCAACCTCTATCCATTCATTATACGATGCATAGTAGACGGGGTCGAATTTATCGAATCCCCTATCATCCCTAATTCCATATCTAGCCCACCAGTGTGTTCCAAGGCAGAAACCAGCGGTTCTGTAACCTGACGCCTTCAAGATCTCCGTGAGCGTATATTTTTCAATCGGCTTATAATTGTAGCTCTGTCCAACTCCATGACTGTAGACGTATCTTCCAGTGAAGATTGATGCGTGAGAGGGTAAAGTCCAGACTGCTGGAGATATACAGTTGAGGAAGACCGTTCCCTCCTTCGCTATTCTATCTATGTTTGGGGTGGTCTCCTTATCGTGTCCATAACAATGGATGTTCGAGGCTCTTTGAACATCCATTACTACCAATATCATGTTTGGTCTATCGTCCATTTCAGTTCCTCCGAAAATTAAAGTGATCTTTTAGATATCACTTTAATAATCCTTTTCATTCTTTTCTCAATCTCTGCTGGTAGATCGAATGTTCTCACATCCATAAATCCCCTAACAATTAGGGATACCGCCTCTCTTTCTGAAAATCCACGCGCCATCAGATAATGTATCTCTTCTTCAGCGATTTTTCCAACAGCAGCCTCATGTGAGAGATCCGCTCCAGGGGCTTTAGCTAAAAGTTCAGGGACGGCGTGGATTATAGCCTTATCTGATAATAAGAGGCCTCTGCATTCGAGATGAGCTCTGCAATCCTCACATCTTCCCTCTAGGAATCCGCGCATGTATATCTTAGAATTATCAGTGGCTACTGCCCTAGTTATGATCTCTCCTCTAGTCCCATCATTTTGGAGCACTATCTTTGAGCCAACATCAATGTGTGAATCTTTAGAGCCGTAGAGTATGCTGTTAAATCTCACCTTAGAGTTCTCGCCACTGCAATATGCAACCGGATACATCTGAAGGCTTCTAACAGGCGTGAATAACAGATAATTGCTTATGAAGGCTCCGTTCTCACCGATTATTGCCGCTGATCTTGGACGTGAATCAAAACCCTGACTCCATCCATGAATCATCGTGAACATTAGCTTAGCATCTTCCTTTATGTAGAATTCTGAGACTCCGACATGTAGGCCTCTATGAACATTAATGTGGGATGCACATCCAGTTATCACCTGAGCTTCTGATCCAGCCTCGGCGATCACGACGTTATGAACGTTCTGGTTGAGGTTATCCGTTGATACGAACAGGCATGACTGGATTGGTAGGGTTACCTTCTGATCCTCAAGTATCCTTATAAAATATCCGTGATCCCACATTGAAGAAGCCATATGCGTGAATTTATCGGCGTCTCTCCTAATCAGCCTCCACCAATAATTCTTAAACCAATCATACTTCTTAATCGCTTCTCTTGTGCTCATAACTTCAACTTGATCCCTAAATTTTTCATTAACTGTCTTTGAGATTACTGAATGATCTATTTGGAAGTATGTTGCAGCTCTCATATCTTCATCTGGTATAACTCCAACATCGGATGATCGGCTAATAATATCCTCTGGTAAATTTGAGATTGGACAGGAACTCCACTTAGCAGCCTTCCTAACGTAAGTGAAGGAACCCGTCAAATCATATTCTCCCTTATCCTTTTTCTCCTCGGACACTTCATACACCACCCGTAGCCCTCACTCATTATCTGGCTTAGAATTCTCGTAGGTCTACCTGAGCATACAATGGTTCCTTTGAGCATGACATGAGCTATATCGGCGTCGATGAAGCGTAGAATGTGACCTTGATGAGTTATTATCAATCCGGCTCTACCCTTAAGCATCTCATTTATGAACTCCCCTAGTAACCTCAGGTTTTCAACATCTACGCCGGAGTCTGGCTCATCGAGTAATAGCAGATCTCCTCCCTGAACTATCGCTTGCAGAATCTCGGATTTCTTCATTTCCCCGCCTGAGAAGCCGAGATTAATGTCTCTTCTGAGAAATTCACGCGGAAAATTAATCCTTTCTAGGATAGAATCGATCGTGCTTTCATCTTTAATCCAATGATTCAATATATCCCCGAGCTTGACGCCTCTTATTGCAGGGGGATTCTGAAATGCAACACTTATACCCAGATTAACTCTTTCATTAATCGGCAAGTCAATTATGTTTTTTCCCTTAAAGATTATCTCACCCGAAATCACTTTATAGGCTGGAAATCCGAGGATAGTCATTATTAGGCTGCTCTTTCCAGAGCCGTTTGGACCAAATAGTATATGCGTCTCTCCCTTTTCAATACGTAGATCGACGTTTTCAAGAACTATCCTACCGGAGACTTCAACGGTAAGATCGTTGATCTCAAGCAATTCTCCAGTCAAATCGTTCTCTCCTAGTCTCTTTTTGCTGGGGCAAGAAAGATTCAGCTAATTATTGCTTGCCACCTAATAAATTGTTTGATTTAAGATTTATATTTGGAGCGTCGTTATGGGATCTTTAAAGTATCGGATGAGATTTATATGCCGAAATTAAAGAGGGATCTCACGCTCCTCTTCATAACTAATATCTTTGTCTCCATCATCTTATACACGACATACATATTCATCCCCTTATTCATTAGGAGTCTAGGAGTCTCTGTTTTTGAGGTCGGCATAGTCTTATTCATCGGTAATGCCTCGGCAATGATAATGATGATAATAAGTGGATACCTATCCGACATGTATGGTCGATGGAAGATCATAATTTTAAGCGGGATCATCCAGATTGTAGCTTCCCTGCTGTTTACATCAGTAAGGGGGTGGCTTGAAGCAACATTTTACACGATGCTAATTTACATTGCAATAGCCCTTTTCATATCGTCGCGATCAGCGATGATAATTGATCTTACAAGGAGAGGATCAACTGGTGGAATTTTCGGATTGATAAATACTGCATGGCCCATTGGAGGTTTAATCGGTCCTTTTCTTGGAGGGTTAATAGTCGATAAGTATGGATGGACCTTCTTCTTTTACTTTCTATGCTCTATTGCAACATCATATCTTATTTTAAGCTTCTTACTTCCAAGGGGCAGTGTGGCATATAGCCGAGGCAAGATTGGAGAGCCCAATTTTTCGATCAGACAGATAGCTTTAACGCTGACTTTCTTCATCCTATTGCATGTAATAGCGAATACTTCGATCAGCATGCTTTCAACGATCTTTCCATTCTATTTAACTGAAAGATTTGGAAAGACAAAGACTGAAGTTGGAATATTCTTCTCTGTTGGAATGGGATTGGCAACTTTAATCGCTCAAGCTCCAAGCGGATTCTTGGCGGATAATATTGGAAGGAAAAAGACCATATGCTATAGCGTCTTCCCAATACCGTTCCTATCCATGCTTTTCATGGTCACAAATGATTATCTGCTTAATCTTCTACTCTACATGGGTATCTACAGCCTCTGGAGCGCAACATGGCCAGCCTCAAATACATATATAGCCGAGGTCTTCCCTCGTGGAAGGAAGGGACTCGCGATCGGGATAAGACTTACATCATCCCGTTTAGGCCTCACAATAGGCCCGCTAATCGGCGGATATCTATGGGATAACTATAATATCCAGACGCTATTCTATCTCTTAACCGTGCTTACCTCCATCTCTCTTCTGATGGCCATTCTACTTAAGGATGAGTCTTCAATCGTGAATGGATAATCAGCCCTTTTGCAGCAATACCTCAAAGATTATCTTTGCTGCCACGGCCGATGTAGCTCCAAAATCATATGGAGGTGTCATTTCAGTTATGTCGAATGCAACCAGCCGATCCAAGTCTATCTCTGAAATCATATTCAATAGTTGGTGGGTTGATATTCCTTCAGGCTCAGGAGTTTGAACAGCTGGAGCGAATGCTGGATCAAGAACATCCATGTCCAGAGATAAATACAGAGCCTTGGCATCCCCTAGGAGGCGATTAACTTTTGACGAGGAATCCCTAATACTACCATCTAGGATTTCACGAGAGGGTATTATATGGACTCCCTTCTTCTTGGCATATTCGATCTCCTCCTTGCATGCTGCGCGGGCTCCAACAATGATGACTTCTTCCAAGTTCTTGTTTGTCTCGCAGATCCTTCTGATTACCGTTGCATGAGAGAATTTCATATCTAAATACTCATCTCTTAGGTCTAAGTGTGCATCAAAGCATAAAAGCTTGAAGGGCTTATCTATGGCCTTAACAGAGCCTATTGTAAGCGTATGTTCTCCTCCAATGAGAACAGGAGTCTTCCCTGCCTCTATAATCTCTCTCGTTACGAGCTCCAGACGTCTCAGCGTCTCTTCGACTCTCAGACTGACATCCAAGTCTCCAGCATCATGTATCCTCAAGTCGTCAATGCTCCTGTTTGATCTAAAGCTGAATCCCTCAATATTAAGAGATGCCTCTCTAATTGCACGTGGAGCGAATCTCGAGCCAGGACGATATGAGCTTGTATTGTCGAATGGAACGCCAACGATTATGTAATCTGCATCTTCAAATCTACATTCGCTTCCGGCGAACGCTAATGTCTGTCTAACGTAGAGTTCTATAAAGCTCATCTATGCTATCTCCCCAAAGAGCAGTCTTCACCGTTAAGTCAACAATTATCATGCATACCCAATTTCCTCTTTCGGCTATAGCTTCAAGTAGAGACTCAACTTTCCCCGCGGTCTTCTATGCGTATCGACTACCAGTTTTTCATGCATATATACCTTACTAGGAGACCCATAAAGATGTATAGCCTAAATCTGCGCATAATATTCCATCATCTCAGAGTCATGTTTCATCATTTAGATCATGTAATTCTCGAGTTGACCTATTTAAGACCGAGTATTGAATGGGTTAATCTCATATTCGCACCTCTGAGTTTATGCTTGATTTCCTAGAAGATACTCGGCTTGGAGGCTCCATATCATAACTCTGATCGTTAAGGCTTAATTGGACCTATTGAATTTCAACCTGTGGCGGGTTTGCCCATTCCCGCCATCTCTCCTCAACTCTTCCCTGCCATGGATCACCCCTATGAATGTAAATCCTATATCGCATATCAAATCTGTCTCCCCTTGCCTTCGATAGGTATATTGGCCCTTGATCAGGCCATTCGGGCTTCTTATCATAGAATGGATTTGCCGCAAATAATCCGTATCCCCTCACATGCCACCCAGTTGGATGTCTAATATTTTCTGGATGATCCATTGTTGCTATGCCATTTATTGGCCCTCCTTTCTTAACTGGCCCATAATAGTCAACCCATCTTGCGGGTCTCCCCCAACATTCCTTCTCCGTCATTTTCCCCTCTGAATTTACGATTCTTCCTCCAGATATTTCACGCATGCTATCTGCAACTCTAATAACGAGGGGACCATTCTCCTTAGCCATTTCCTTTCCTTCAACATCCGCGCTTAAGATTATCTCGTCTGTGATGGGCTCCATCACTGTATGAATGTCTATTATGCGCATGGGAGATACGTTCCATACCGTTATAGTTCTCCTTTCCTTCATCAAGATCTGTCCTTTAGACTTAATCTTCCATTTACTTCTATTGTATGTAGGCTCCTCTAACTCATCATTCTGTTTCCAGATGTTCTCCGCCTCGATCAATCCGAAGACAGGTCCATCTTCTATCTTCCTGAATCTTTGATGAATAACCCTCCCGTGCCTCGGATCTCCGATGTCTCCTAAAGCCCAAAAGTTTATTCCAGTCTCTCCCCTTTTCCCGGAGACATCTCCTAATGCTATGTTTATTCCCTTCTGGTGTGGGTGATCCCCAAAGTTGGGTATGTGCCTAACCACATTTATCCCATCTGGTCCTATTACTGGATATAGAAATGGCCTCTCATATGCATCATTGTAAATATAATTTGTTACGTGCACTCCGTTTACGAATACTTCGAGCTGATGGTCTCCTCTATCCCATATCTTGACTCCCTCTGGAAGATTATAGCCCTTAAGCACATCCCTGCCAATGATCACCTCGAGCTTCTCATGTGCATAACTGGGATGGATCCATGAAAGATTCCCATTTAAGCTTCCATTCTCAGATGGGGAGAATTGGCATGGTATTATTCTCCCCGTTGCCTCATCAACCATTTTAATCTCAAAATCCTCTCTATCACCCCGCTTTACGTATTCCTTGAGATCTATCTCGATCGAGATAGGTGTTAGATAGAATTTTCGTCCTTCAAAATCTACTTGCAGGCTGATCCTGCTTGTCATATCCTCTCCCTTAAACCTGAACGACTTCTATTCCAAGAAGCTTACAAGCATCGGCTATTGGCTTCGTATAGTCTCCGTGGATCATGCTCGCATGGTGAGTGAATCCTTCCTCAACTATAACTCTATAAAGCAGATCTAGATCCTGTACTTTAACCCAGCTCCATGAACCTCTAAGCTCCTGATCGGACTTTTCAATTTCACCCCTCGTTATGAGCATCTTGAATTCTCCGTCATGCTCGATTAGCCTGCATATCGTGACTACCCCCGGTTTTAATTGAAACTCCGCTGTTCCCATGCATTTCTCCTTATCTATTGCCGCCGATATAATGCTGTGCTCCCTAATCCTTATTTTGCATCCCTCGCATGCCAGGGATGGAGGAGCGTTTCCGCAGTGCCATGCCAAGAATACATTATCTTTTTCTTGATGCTTTATGGTCCAATCTATAAAGTGCGGAGGAGTGGTCTTTAATGATGCTAAATATTGGATTAGCATGGTTAATGCACCGTAAATGTCTACTTCGCATGAGGCCATGATTCCCTGGTCGGTTAGTCTGCCCATGACATAGCATGGTGATATCCCATATATCTCCTGCATTGCAGTCCAGCATTGAATTCCCATTCCAGAGAGGTTTCTTTCTTCAGCGAATCTCTTTAAGACGAGTTCGAGCTTCGCCATCTTTTTAACGGCTTCTTCATTTACTTCTGATAGGTCAGCCTCTTCCTTCATTCCATTAATGATCTCTTGGACCTCTGGATCATCATCGTCTAGGCGATTAGCCTCTTCTGTTATATCAAGTAAAGATACTGGTATGACGCTCTGATCGAAATTTTCTATCATAGCGTCCTCATTGCATATACATGTCTGGAATCTCTCTGGCCTTGGGCCTACTAGACCTATCCTCGCACCGATGAATCCCTTAATTATTGAGCACACCCGGACGAAATTTCTGACAGCCTCCAAGAATGCTTCCTCTTCGGGGAATATTATCCCAGCGAAGAGGAACGGTATATTCCTTCTATATAGACCTGATGAGATTGAGATGGTTCCGCAGAAGGAATCTGATCTCCTGTTACCATCAGGCGTAAACGCCCCTTCTTTCGTTCCGAAGAGTAGTATCGGTTTTTCTGAGAATGCGGATGCAATGGATAATGCTGAGACTTCATCTCCGAACGTCATAGTGCCTATGATTATCCCGTCGACACCCTCTTCTCTAAAGAGCTTGATTACTTTCTCCGCGTCTGAATCATCTCTTACCAAACCGTTTTTTGTTAGTTCTTCATCGGGAACTACAGTTATCATCTCTTCTATCTTTGAGAGAGCCCTTAAGCATCTACTTCTCATCTCAACTGCCCATTTTTCATCAAAGGGCTCTCTGTGGCATGGGACGAATCCAACCTTTATCTTTTCTAAGCTCTTCTTATGAGACAAAATTCACTCCCCCACCACATTAACGGATAAAAGATTCTATGCGAAGAATAAAATATTAACGGTTTATTCTGGGGAAATATTAATAGACAAGCGGCCATATTGAGATTGTGGAGGGATATGTCAAGTTATTCATTCTTTACGAAGTATTTGTTATTTTCACTTCTGCTTGTTATGGCATTTCATTTTCTCCTTTTGGATGCTTCCTTCTTGATTGGCGAGGGGAATATCGAGCGGTATAGACTGAAAATGCTTGAGAATGACATTTTAACCATATATTTGAGTCCTCCAGTTGAGAATTTATCCGCTAGATGCACCCCCATAACTCAGAATGGAGTATACTCGCTCTCAATAGCAACGAGGTATCTGGATCCCTATGTGATGAGGAAGGAGGTCTCCGCCGTTTGGATCCAGCCGACTAAGCCTGGAATATACAACCTAACCATTAGATTTTTCAGTAATCAGACCTGGGAATACCTTCTTGGAGTGTATAGTAGAAACTATGATTTTTATAGTGACTATTATGGGAAGAGAATTGAAGTTAACAAGTTCTTCATCAAACTTCAGGATCCGCTCTCGCGGAATATGGGTGAGTGGACGATAAACATAATGTTAATAGTTGAGAGGATGGCAGCTCCTTCATCCATTTTCTCTTCAATCAAGCTTCCAACGCCAGTTAACTTTGCAATCTTCATGGCTGTTTTGGGCTTAATGATGTACATGAACAGCTTTCTCATAATAGATACTTACTTCAAAAGTAGGAGGGAGATGATCTCGCGTTCAAGGTGGATTCTCGTCGCGTTGGTTGCTTTCATAAGTATCCTAATAGCCTATCAGCTATACGGTTTTATGATACAGTTGTCATTTACGGGGAGTTGACGGGATGAGTATTAAGTGTAATCCCCTAATTTTATCTCCTATACTTCCATCATTCAGGCAGAAGTATATTCGCGTTCCAGCCGAGTATGCCAATAGATGTATAATGCACATTCTCAAGGAGAATTTCGGTTTAAGGAGCGAAGAGATCGAGCATAACAACTTAGGCTTTAATGTGAGGATTGGAGGATTATTAGGTGTGGATCTAAAAGTTCAATTATCAAGCGAGGGCGAAGTAACGCTTATAACGTTTAGATTCAGCTATAAAAGAGTAATCCTTATACTGGCTCTCATCTTAATTATAGCCGCTGTCGTAAGTCTTTCTTTATACTCGGCTCTTCCCTTAGTTGCGGCTCTTCTAGCCTTCCCTGCAATTTATAGGGCTAACTCCGAGGCTAATAGGTTATTAAGTCTCATCAACGAGGCAGCTCCACTCTTGGAACGTGAATTCGAACATCAATCTATCTTAAGGGAGAGGAAAAGACTTCGTGAATTCGAGGTAAATATCGACGATCTGTATAAAAGACTCTGCAGAAGGCATATGGAAGTTTGGGGGAGCTTGAATGTTCTGGAATATAAGTTGAGAGAGTATCAGTCTAAAGGATTCTCCCATGAAGAGGCCATTTTGAAGGTCGCTGAAGAGGAGGGCGTGATAGAAGGGACTCCATAACTTCGAGGTCAGCAAAAGATCATAAAATGGAATTCTATTCGGTTCTCTATCGAAGAGAGAAATTGCTTCATCCTCTCGAAGTCCGGCTTGTCCATAATCATTCACTAAATTTATGGATAGACTCTATTTATTAGTCTTGGAAAGGCAATGGCGTCTCTTATGTGATCTAACTTGCAGATCCATGCTATGACGCGTTCAACTCCCAGTCCAAATCCAGAATGAGGAACCGAACCGTATCTTCTCAGGTCAATATACCACTTATAATCTTCTGGATTAAGATTTTCCTCTTTAATTCTTCTAATTAGCTCCTCAGCATCATCTATCCTTTGACCTCCACCAGTTATCTCACCGTACCCCTCCGGAGCTAGTAGGTCAGCTGATAATGTAACTTCCGGTCTCTTCGGATCCGGTTTATGATAGAATGCCTTAACTCCCTTCGGGAAGTGCGTTATAAAGAATGGCTTATCAAATCTCTTGGTTAATATTTTCTCATGTGTCCATGTTATGTCATCTCCCCAATTGAATCGGATTCCCTCCTCATTTAATATCTCAACTGCCATATCATACGTTATCCTCTCGTATGGAGGCTTCATCCTCCTCAGATCGTCAGGCTCTCTGCCGAGATACGTAAGCTCCCTCGACATTTCATCGTATAAGACATCAAGCACATAGGCTAAGAGTTCCTCTTGAATCTTCATTATGCAGTTCAAGTCGCACCATGGAACCTCAACCTCTAAATGCCAATACTCGGTTAGGTGACGGCGAGTTCTAGACTTTTCAGCTCTAAATGATGGAGCTACTGTGTAGATCTTTCCTAGACTTGCTATTGCGGCCTCCGCGTAGAGCTGCCAGCTCTGAGTTAAATATGCCTCCCTATCGAAGTATTTCACAGGAAATAGGGTTGCCCCGCCCTCGCATGCGGCCGTTATTATAGTGGGTGAATGAAACTCGGTGTATCCGTTCATTTTAAACCATTCCCTTGCAGCCTCGAGAAATTTTGCCCTAACATGTAGTATCGTCTGCATCTTTTGACTTCTTATCCATAAGTGGCGATTGTCAAGCAGGAAGTCTGGACCATGATACTTCTTTGCGATGGGATAACCTTCCTCTGCTCTATGAAAAACCTTCAGATCTTCAACTCTGATCTCATATCCGCCAGGCGCCCTTTTATCTTCAACTACCTTTCCGATTACCTCAATGGACGATTCCAGAGTTAGATCCTTTGTCTTCTCGAAGAGTGCATCGTCAACCGTGCCTCTCTTCATTGTGCATTGAATTATTCCAGTCCCGTCTCTAACGATCAGGAAATGTATTCCTCCACTTGAACGCATATTGTGGAGCCACCCTCTAATTATAACACTATCGTCACAATGTTTACCAGATAGTATTGATGATACGTTCGTAAGTATGGGCATCGTTACCTTAACCCCCTTACCTATTGATCGGAACGTTCATAAGAAGATTTTCGAGACTATTCTGGTTTCACATCAAGTCTATATAGCCTCTTCTGGTATGCGCTTCTCTGCTTATTCAATCTGAGCTTCTCCTGAGGCAATCTTCTTTTTAGGTTCTTCATACGTATGATTGCCTCGGTGATCTTTCTCTTTGAGCGTATCCTTTTTCGTTTTTTACGCTTTAGGGCTAATAACTTAAATTCTTCAGATAGGCGTTTATGTCTCCGTTTCCTTTTAGAATTTCTTTCTATGGGCTTAATCCTTCTGAAGATTACTTCCTTCTTCTCCAAGTTTATCTTCTCTACCGTCCAGCCTACTGAAAGCCAAGATTCGCTATGAGATCTTCCGGGCCTGTTTGACCACCATTCCGGATTATTATATGCTGATTGTGGAAGTCTATCACCTATGATCTCCTCTATCCTGCGGAATGACAGCCTAATGCGTTCGCTAAAAATGGCCTTAGAAGCCAAATACTCTCTTAGGTAAGTATACTTGCTCCTCCATAAGATCTTAGGCGTGATGATCTTCTTTGCACAGTTTAAGCAGATGGGCTCTCCATCTTTCCCTTGAATGATGCAATTGTTACAATAGAGCCTACCACATCTTGAGCAGCGATTAAGCAGGAAACTTGGAAATTCAGCTCCGCATAATGAACATTTATCCTCAACGGGAAAAATCATGGTTCCTCATGTAGACAGAATGATAAGTACCAAAAAAGGCTTTGCATGCCAAATGGGTGAAGATATATATTCAGCATGAATCTGTAGGCTGCCTTCTTGTAAATTAGTGCGGCTCATAATCCAATGACTTTTCCGACAGATTTAAGTATAAGATTTCTTTTCTTTGAAAGGTTAGGAGAAAGATTGTAGAGGGTGGACTTGATGGAGTATATCTATGCTGCTATGCTATTGCATAAGGCTGGCAAGCCAATAGATGAGGATAACATAACTAAGGTTCTTGAAGCCGCTGGCATACAGATCGACCCGGCGAGGGTTAAGGCTCTAGTAGCAGCGTTATCAGAAGTTGACATCGACGAGGCTATCAAGTCGGCTCCAACCGTCGTAGCAGCGGCTCCGGCAACCGCGCCAACGGAGACAGCTCCAGCAGCTGAGGAGAAGCCGAAAGAAGAGGAAAAGCCTGAAGAGGAAGAGAAGAAAGAGGAGGAGGCTCTGGAGGGTCTAGGTGCTCTCTTCGGCTAGGCAACGACTACATATTTAAAGTAAGGCCTGCCTCATTTATTAGAGGCGATTAATTCATCACTTCGACACTTATTTAAGTCTAAAATTCATAATTGTTCTGTTCGGCGGGAGATCCAATGAGATTCTCTGAAGAGGAATATCATTTACCATTCTTTGATGAATATGGGTATGTTAGGAAGCTTTGTCCAAAGTGTGGAGAATACTTTTGGACGTTAAATCATGATCAGAAGTTCTGCGGCGAATCCACGACCCATGGCTGTGCAGATTACACTTTTATCGGCGATCCTCCAATTCGCAAATCATATAATCTAAGGGAGATGAGAGAGGAATTTCTTTCATTCTTTGAGAAGAGAGGACATACACGCATTCAGCCATATCCCGTAGTTGCGAGGTGGAGGGACGATTTATACTTCACTAATGCAAGCATAATAGATTTTCAGCCCTATGTGACTGAGGGTATGATTCCGCCGCCAGCAAATCCACTTGTTATAGTTCAGCCATGCGTGAGATTTCCAGACATAGAAAGCGTAGGATCAACATTCGGTCGGCATCTAACAATATTTGAGATGGGCGGACATCATGCATTTAATCATCCGGACAAGCAGATCTACTGGAAAGATCAGACAGTAAGATACCATCATGAATTTGTAACTAAGATCTTGGGAGTGAAGGATGAGGAAGTAATATATAAAGAGGGCGTATGGATCGGCGGTGGAAACGCCGGTCCAGACTTGGAAAGTGTAATTCGAGGGTTGGAAGTCGCAACTTTAGTTTTCATGAAGTATAAGGTTGTAAATGGCGAGTTCATAGAGCTTCCCATAAGAACCGTTGATACAGGATACGGCATTGAAAGATTCACTTGGCTCTCACAGGGATGCATAAGCGGATTTGAAGCGATCTACGGAGAATTACTCGATAAGATTCGGAGTATGGCAGGAGTTGAGATGCCAGATAGAAGATTTCTTATGGAAGTCTCTAAAGTTTCAGGTTTAATATCGATATCTAAGACGTCAAGTAGGGCTGAGAATTGGAGGAAGGTCGCCGAGAGAGTTGGAGTAAGCCCGGATGAGTTAAGTAGGCTCATAGATCCAATCGTTAATGTTTATGCTGTTGCTGATCATACGAAATGCTTGACCTTCCTCTTAGCTGAAGGAATCGTTCCGTCGAATATGCGTGAGGGATACTTGACAAGACTGCTCATTAGAAGGACGCTTAGACTTCTCCGAAGTCTCTCGATTGAAGATAGGCTATTTGATATTGTTGAAGACCAGATAGAGCTGTGGTCTAGAGACTTCCCGCACCTTAAAGATATGAGAGACGAGATTCTAGAGCTCCTCTCAGTCGAGAAGGAGAAGTATGATCACACACTTGATCGTGGAAAGGGCATAATTAAGAGAATGATAAGACATGGACAAGGAAAACTTTCACTCAACAACCTCATCGAACTATATGACTCTCATGGTTTAACTCCCGAATTTGTTAGTGAAATGGCTAAATCTGAGGGTGTAAAGATAAGCGTGCCTGAGAACTTCTATAGTTATGTCGCGGAAAGGCACATGGCCGCTCCAGAAGCCGAAAGATCAGTATTAACGGAGGGGTTCTCAGACGTTAAAGGTGAATTCTCCGATCTTCCCGAAACCAGGAAGCTATATTATGAAGATGTATATCTGAGGGAATTTAGAGCTAAAGTTCTCAGGGTTTCAGGAAATCGAGTTATACTCGACAAGACGGCCTTCTATCCTGAGGGCGGAGGTCAACCATCCGATAGGGGTTACCTCCTTTTTGATGGGAAAGAGGCTAAAGTGACTAATGTTCAGAAGGCAGGCGGAGTAATAATACACTTTATTGAGGGGCCTGCTCCAAAGGAGGGAGATGAAGTTATCGGTAAGATCGAGTGGGACAGAAGGATCAGCCTAATGAGAAGTCATACTGCAACTCATATACTAATCGGGGCGGCTAGAAGGGTGCTGGGGGAGCATGTATGGCAAGCTGGAGCTCAGAAGGGAGTTGAAAGAAGCAGACTTGACATATCACATCCGAAAAGAATCACCATCAATGAATTGAGAAAGATAGAAGAGCTTGCAAATCAAGTAGTAATGAGAAACCTTAAAATTGAGGCTTCATGGATGCTTAGAGAGGATGCTGAGCGAAAATATGGTTTTAGAATATATCAGGGAGGAGTCGTCCCCGGCAGAGAGGTTAGAATAGTCAAGATCGAAGATTGGGATGTGGAGGCCTGTGGAGGAACGCACTGCACATCTACGGGCGAGGTCGGATTAATAAAGATAATCAGAACTGAAAGAGTTCAAGATGGGGTTGAAAGGTTAATATTCTGCGCTGGAACTCCGGCCGTGAAGGCCATACATGAGATTGAAGAAAAAATATTTAGAATCGCAGGTTTGCTTGAAGTTCCAGCGGAGAAGGTCGAGAATACTGTAAAGAATGTTGTATCTGAATGGAGGTCGCTCAGAAGAGACAGGGAGAGATTAATCTCAAACTTAGCGAGGTTCTTGGCTGAAGATTATCTTTCAAAGGCCGAGGATGTAGCCGGAGTCAAGCTTGTATCGAAAATCGTAAATGCGGATGAGGCCGATCTTGATCTGCTGATAAAAGTATCATCCGAGATAGTAAAGCATGATAAGAGAGCCGTGGCATCTCTATTGCATGTAGATAAAAGTGCGCGGCTCATAGTTAATGTTGGAGATGAAGCCCTAAGATTCGGGATTGATGCGAGAGAGATCGCGAGTGAGGCCGGCTCTATACTTGGAGGAGGGGGTAGTGGAAAGATGAATTTCGCTCAGGCTGGCGGAGTAAGGGTTGAGATGGCAGATGAGGCCTTAAGGAGAGTTAAGGAGATAATTCGTAAGAGATTGGAGGGATGAAATTTGTCGTTTGAATGGAGAGAGATCGAAGAAAAGTGGAGAAGAAGATGGGAGGAAGCTAGAATATTCGAGGCTGATCCCGACCCTAAACGTAAAAAATGCTTTGTTACATTTCCGTATCCATACATGAATGGCCCGCTACATTTGGGACATGGATTCACAGCCTGCAGAGTTGATGTTTATGCACGTTATAAGAGAATGAGAGGCTTCAATACGCTCTTCCCATGGGCTTGGCACTGGACCGGAGAGCCCATAGTAGGCGCGGCATTACGAGTTAAAAGGGGAGATAAGGACATGATTAGGATGCTGAGGGAGATCGACGGTGTCCCAGAGGAAGAATTAAGCAAATTTACAGATCCAGTTTATATGGCTGAATACTACACGGCTGAGGGCAGAGAGACCGTTAAGAGAATCGGTTTCTCAGTCGATTGGAGAAGGGAATTTCACACAACATCCCTTGAGCCTACGTATAGTCGATTCATCGAGTGGCAATATGAAACGCTAAGGAAGAAGGGTTACGTCGTTAAGGGAACGCATCCGGTTGTTTGGTGTCCACATTGTAAAAGCCCAACTGGAGATCATGATCGCCTGGAAGGCGAGGGAGTGTCAGCAGAGGAATATACGCTCTTAAAGTTTCAATTTGAAGATACCTATCTGCCCGCTGCAACTTTCAGGCCTGAAACGATCTATGGAGTCACAAATATGTTTTTAAATCCAGATGCGACATATGTTGAGGCTCTCGTTGACGGAGAGAAATGGATAATCAGTAAAGAGGCGGCCTATAAGCTCTCAGAGCAGCTCAGAAAAGTTGAGATTTTAAGGGAGTTTAAGGGTACTGAGCTGATAGGGAAATACTTTATTGATCCAGTAAGCAAGAGAAGACTTCCCATACTTCCGGGATGGTTCGTTGATCCAAACTCGGCTACTGGAGTAGTATATAGTGTTCCAGCGCATGCCCCGGCAGATTGGATAGCGATTAGGGATCTGATGGAGAAACCTGAACTCCTAAAGAAGTTTGGTATAGATCCGAGGGTTGTGAAGGAGATAAAGCCTATATCGCTTATTAAGGTTGAGGGATTCGGCGAGTATCCAGCCATAGAGATAGTTGAGAAGATGAAGATTAAGGATCAGTTTGATCCGAAGGTTGATGAGGCAACATCAATCGTGTACAAGAAGGAATTTCACACTGGAGTGTTAAAGCCCATAACTGGCAAGTATGCTGGAAGAACCGTTAGGGAAGTTAAGGCCGAATTAATAGAGGACTTTAAGAGGGATGGAATAGCAGATTCGATGTATGATCTGCCTGAAAAGGTTGTATGCAGATGCATGACGAGATGCATAGTTAAGGTTCTCTCGGATCAATGGTTCCTAAAGTATTCCGATCCAGAATGGAAGGAGCTTGCACATGAAGCAATAGATAGGGCCAAGATATTCCCCGAGTCAGCCCGCGCATACTTCCATGAGAAGATAGATTGGCTTAGAGATTGGGCATGCGCTCGGAGAACCGGACTTGGAACGCCCCTCCCATGGAGCCCAGACTGGATCGTTGAGACTCTGAGCGACTCGACAATATATATGGCATTCTATACGATAGTGAAGCATATTAGGCAGTATAATATTAGGGCTGAACAATTAACGAATGAGGTCTTTGATTACATATTCTTCGGCTTAGGAGATCCGGAGAGGCTCGCCGAGAAGACCAGAATAGACATTGATGTGTTAAGGGGGATGAGAGAGGAATTCCTGTATTGGTATCCGGTTGATTTGAGGGTCTCAGCGAAGGAGCTCGTTCCAAACCATCTTTCATTCTTCATCTTCCAGCATACAGCTCTCTTTCCGCCGGAACTATGGCCAAGAGCAATAGGAGTTAACGGCATGCTCTCAATCGAAGGGAAGAAGATGTCTAAGTCTAAGGGGAACTTCCTTAAGCTAAGCGATGCAGTTGAAAGGTTTGGGGCTGACGTTACAAGGCTGACCCTTCTACTTGGAGCTGAGGACATGAACGATCCAGATTGGCGTGACGAGAATGCAAAAAGCATAGACTTAAGGCTTAGAGCCCTCTATAGATTCGTCAGTGAGATAATCGGCCTAGAGGGTGAATCTGAAGTTAGAAATATTGATCGCTGGTTGATCTCCGTTCTTCAGGGAAGAATAAGAACAGTGACGGATGCTATAGAGAACTTAAAGACTAGAACAGCCGCTGAAGTGGCTCTTTTTGAAATCTGGAATGATATTCGATGGTATCTGAGAAGGGCTGAGAATCCAAATCCAAAGATACTATTGGAGGTTGTTGATGTTTGGATTAGGCTCTTAGCTCCTTTCATCCCATACATATGCGAGGAGCTCTGGCACATGATTGGAAGAGATGGCTTCGTATCTACTGCCGATTGGCCATTACCCGATGAGTCGAAGGTTGACGTGAAGGCTGAAGAGGCTGAAGACATGATCAGAGAGCTCATAAATGATACTGCAAACATCATTGAGGTCACGAAGATAACGCCTAAAAGGATATGCTACTATGTATCTTCAGATTGGAAGTGGAAAGCGTATCTAGAGATGCTTCAGGCATCCACCTCGGGAAAGGTCGATATGGGCTCGGTGATGAAGAGTCTGATGAGAGATCCTGAGCTGAGGCGTTTAGCGAAGAAGGTATCCGCATACGTTGGGAAGAGCCTTCAGGAAGTAAATACTCTGCCAGATGATAAGAGGCGTAGGAGACTTGAGGCGGGAGAGATGGATGAGCTTAAGATACTAAATGAGGCGAGAAGTTTCATCGAAAGAGAATTTAAGGCTGAGGTTCTTATATTCAGCGAGGATGATCCAGAAAGGTATGATCCGAAGAATAGGGCTGGAGCGGCGAAGCCCTATAGGCCAGCGATCTACATTGAGTAGTGCACGCCTACAGCTATTTTCTCTTTTCTCATGATCGCATCTATAACTGCTTCTTCAGTCGCCTCAACCTCGATCGGCCTTGCAAACTGCCTTACAACTATATCTGGATCCTTAAGCCCATGCCCAGTAAGTATGCAAACGACGGTTTCATCCTTATCTATCAAGCCTTCATTGACTAGCCTTATCAATCCGGCTATTGAAGCCGCACTTGCAGGCTCAACGAATATTCCCTCTAGCTGAGCTAGAAGCCTTTGAGCCTCTAGTATCTCCTTATCAGAGACCTTCTCCACTGTGCCTCTGGATTCCTTAATGGCTCTAACAGCCTTCTTCCAATTAACCGGAGAGCCTATTCTAATGGCGGTTGCAACCGTCTCAGGATTCTCAACAAACTCGATGAAGTCCAATCCCTTTTTGAGGGAATTCGCGATTGGCGCTGCACCCTCAGCTTGTATGCCAATCATCTGTGGAAGATCATCGATTAAGCCGATCTTGTGAAGCTCCATGAAGCCCTTCCAGTAGGCGCTGATGTTTCCTGCATTACCGACTGGAATCACGATTTTATCTGGAACCTTCCCGCATAGCTGGTCGCGTATCTCGAAGGCCGCCGTCTTTTGGCCCTCCAGACGGAAAGGATTAACTGAATTGAGCAGATATATTCTATGAGTGTGGCATATCCTTCTGACTATCCTAAGAGCCTCATCGAAATTTCCCTTGACCTGTATTACCTTAGCCCCATGAATTATGGCTTGGGTCAATTTTCCGAATGCTATCTTACCGGATGGAATCAGAACTATACATTCTATTCCAGCCCTTGCCGCATACGCAGCAAGGGAGGCTGATGTATTTCCAGTCGAGGCACATGCAACCCTAACCATTCCAAGCTCGAGGGCCTTAGTAACTCCAACTGTCATGCCTCTATCCTTGAATGATCCAGTCGGATTTTCACCCTCGTTCTTAACGTAAAGATTCTTCAATCCAATTTTATCGGAGAGTCTTATGCATCTGTTAAGTGAAGTTCCACCCTCGCCTAGGCTCACTCGACGCTCAAACGTGCTCACCGGAAGGAGCTCTCTATAACGCCAAACGGATAAAGGTCTCCCTCTCCAAGCATCCTCAATATTCCCCGGAACATCTGAAAGATCAAATTCAACTGACAAAAGATCACCGCATCTTCTGCAAGTATAGATCACCTGATCGGGATCATACCTCGATCCGCAACCTATACACTCCAAATGGAATGACATCTTCATCAACTCACCATCCAAATGAATGAGCCCCCTACAAAGTCAATACTCCTCTGCTTAAAGAATTTTGGGCTAATAATCGATGAAGTAATCTTGGCCTGTAAAAAACTCTCACATGACTTAAAGGATCTCTCATCTTCCATCATACTAAATTGAAATATCTTGGATGTCTTGAAATCTGATCTTTTCCGCAAAGTCTTTAAGGGGAAGAGCCTTCATCTGCCTAAGGCACTTAATATTTAGTTCCAAGAGCAATCTTGCTTTTTCGCATTCTAGAAGTAACTTCTCCATATTCTTTCTATGTTCTTCGCTGAGGCAAGAAATATTCTTCCTGAGATAATTTATTGTGGAAGATAATTGTCGCTCAACTATCTCTTGAAAGAAGCGTTCAAGGACATCTAAAATCGATCTTACAGCCTTATACAGCTTTTTTCTTCCTTTCTTCTTATGAGTGACTAAGCCGATGGCCTCGAGAAATGAGAGACTACTGCTAATGAGACCTGTGCTATAACCAGTCAACCGGGTAAGTTCATCCTGCGTTAGGTATCCTCCATGAAGCAGTAGAGAAGTGAATATCTTCCCAACAGCCTCGCCTAAGCCAAGCTTAGAGATTAATTTTGAGATCATCGAAATGAAATCTTCGGCAATGCATGATTCAACGCGCATCTCATCACCTGAAAGTAGTTTTTTCATGGTTAAATATAACAGTAATTCATTTTGCGGCAAAATCGATGTCATAAAAGCCCTAAAAGATAATTTTCAATAAATTATGAATTTTTAGAAAATTATAAATCAATTGCTCCTCCATATTATAGCAATGAGCAGCAAATGAAAAACTCCTTGAAGTGCATCATCGGATTATCAAGGCCTTTGGGATGGAAGGCGTACCTCTGGATGGCTATAATCGGTTACATTGATGGAGCAAAATCCTTAACTTTCAATCCTCTTTTCGCGTATACAATAGTATCCTATCTGGCAATGGCATTTGCAGTGAATGATCTGTTCGATGTGGATTCTGACTCATCGAACCCATCAAAGAATAATCTTCTATGCTCCCGTAAATGTGACAGAAAACATGTCATAATTTTATTGACAAATCATATATTGGCCATTCTCTGCTTATATGCGCTCGATCTCGGTATGTTTATGCTTTATATGTTCATGTCATGCCTGGCAATAGCCTATAGCGTCCCTCCAATCAGATTGAAAGGCAGGTCATTCTTTGACGTGATTTCGCATGCATTCTTCTTTGGAGGGTTACTATATCTCTATGGATATTTCATAGGGGGAGGAGAGATCCATCTACTCAGCTGGGCTAAGCCCATACTTCTCTCATTATATTCGATCTTCTTACAGCTAAGGAATTTACGTGAGGATCGCATATATGATATGACCGCTGGAGATCATACGACGGCAGTGGCTCATCCAGAGGCTTCAAGACTTACCTTAATACTCGTCGGTTTGTTATTGACTGCATTCTCGTCTTCTCATCTTCTATCATACGCCATTCCTTTAACTTCCATAATTTTCCTTGTCTCATTCTTTCTGGGATATAAGTTTGGCTGGGAACGTTTCATAGATTGCCTATTCGTAGTCTCAGTAACGCTCTCCTCGTGGTGGTCGCTTTGAGGATACTTATGGTCACAGAGTGGTCACCATGCATATATGGGGGTGTAGCATCACAAGTCAAGCTGCTCTCGAAATGGCTTATTAGCAGGGGACATGAAGTAAGCGTATTATTCAAGGAAGGGGAATGCAAATGTCAGAATGCCATAAAAGTAAAGGCTGTATTCCCCCTCGATTATCATATAGTTCCTCCTTCCATTCAAGAGGTAAAATGTGCTATTAAGAGGATAAAGCCTGATATCGTGCATGTGCATCACTCTTTTACTCCTCTCTCATTAATTGCTGTTGGAGCCTCATCGAAACTTAAAATACCATGTATTCTTACAAACCACTCTCTACCACCAACTAATAATATTAATCACTGGATGAGGATTTCCTATATAACCCCACATAGATGGTTACTTAAACCAACACTTGTTACTGCCGTAAGTTACTCTGCAGCTGATTTCATAAGGAGATTCCTTGATCTGAAGGGCGAAGTGAAGGTCATTCCGAACGCCGTGGATACGGATGAATTTAAGCCGTATGTGCCATTTCACCTTAGGGAGGATGCAATCCTTTACTTGGGCAGACTTGTGCGTAGAAAAGGAGTTCACATACTCATAAGGGCCATGAAACATCTTAGGAGATGCGGGGTAAGAGCCCGTCTCATTATAGCTGGCAAGGGATATATGGAGCCTTTTCTCAAGATAATGGCCTCCAACATTGAAGATATCACGTTTATGGGCGCAGTCAAGGAGGTAGAAAAGCCTCGAATTTACGCGATGGCCAAAGTATTCGTTCTCCCAAGCCTCGCAGGTGAGAGCTTTGGCGTCGTGCTACTGGAGGCTCTGTCCTCGGGAACCCCTGTTGTAGCCACTAGAGTAGGAGGCATACCAGAAATAATAAAATGCGGCAATGAAGGGATCCTAGTTAATCCAGGAGATCCAATAGAGCTTGGAGGAGCAATAAAATGCATCCTGTCATCCCCAAACGATTGGTTGGTTATGTCTAAGCAAGCAAGAAGGAAAGCAGTCGAGAGATTCTCCATTGACAGAGTTGGAAAGCTCTACGAAGATGCATATTTAGAGACTATTGAAGAGGCGGATAAACACAGATATAAATGACGTAAATGATAATGGCCGTTCATGGCACCTTTTTGTCAGCATCAGAACTTGCATTCATAAAGAAATTCTCGGTGGCGTTCCTCATGCGTCTATAGGCTCCTTCGTTTTGCCTCATTCCCCTGTTTCGACCCTTCTCCGTCTTTATCCATCTCCTCTTAAGATACTCTCTTATCTCTTTTGTATCGTATGAGGCTTGCTCTTATACTGGTCTCAGGAGGCAGGAAAGGACAAAGAAGGCTCCTACTCGCCATAAGAAATCTTCTTAAATCAAAAGTATTTAGGCTTATGGGCCTATGTAATACTAAAAACCTTAAAATTGTTTTGAAATACTCTCAGATAGAGGAGTAAAGATGAGGAAGATTAACCAAAGAATTTTATTGGCCATGATTGTAATTTCCGTTTTGGCTCTAGGGTTCCTCTGGATACACTTTAGTCCGTCAAGGGAGCTTTAGAGAAAAGGGCAAAGGAGAGAATAGAGGAAACGGAGTTATCAGAGGTTAAAGTGGCCATCTTATATGGAGTTGTTATAGACAAGATGAGAAGTATCGATGATATTAACATAATCCTAAAAGAACTTGGGGCTGACCTTCTCTTTTTGGGCTATTTCAGATGGCGGGGAATGGCGACGGTGGAACGTCAGACGGATGTTTATGGCGTGCTTAAGAAATGCATCCAACAGATCAAGGAGGAGAATCCAGATTTGATATTCGTTGGAGGCTTAGCAGTGCAAGATCTGAACAGGATTGAATATGACCCTTATCATAAGAGGATGATCCCCGAAGAGGAGGTTTGGCAGATGACTCTTAACCCCAAAAATACGGTTTTAACATGACAAGGATCGAGTTTCATAAGAGTTACTGGAGGGTTCCTGAGGATGAAAACTACATCTTCCCGGACATTCTAAACCCGAAATTTCAAGATTTAATATTGAGCTTCGCTAAGTCTCAGATTGATGCTGTTGTTGATGCTCTCTGGTTAGATGACTTATTCTGGCAGGCAGGAGCCTTTTATAGGCTGGTGGGGGATGAGAGCATAAAGCAATAGAAGGAGCCCTCAAGGCCGCCGAAAAGATAGTATTAAAGATTAGGGAATATGCTGAATCAAAGGGCAGGAAGATATGGGTTGGCTCAAACGCTCAAATCGATCTTCCATACCCAACGCCGAAAACTTAATTTTGTAACTGTTTCACCCACCGTGGCGGAGATCAAGGAAAAGAGGCCTGATGAAGATAGATGGACGAGGATGATAAGCAAGATTAAAGAGAAATACGGTGAGATTCTGATATTCGCGCTTATTGAATGGTCATATCCAGCTGCTCCGTTAGCACGGGATATTCCACTCGGCGTCTTTAGCCAGCAACTAAGCAGAGAAGAGCAGAGAGAGTTAATAAGAAGCCTTGATGAATTCTTTAAGGAGAAGGCATAATGTTCATCTATCCCGTTCATGGAGGATTCATCGGAAGAGACGCTGTGAAACTTGCCTTTGGCAGCTACTACAAATATGATGCTTTAGCTCCAGAATTCCAAACTTACGAGCAGATAAAGGAATTAGTAAAGGAGCAACCGATCTTTTACGGCTCAATAGCGGAGGCGGCTGATTGAAGGCTTGGAGGAAAGGCATCCCGCCAATTCTGGCAGTCACATTATTAATTTTTATTTTGATATTCTCTGGGCTTCCCAGACAAGATAGGGTTGGAGAGAAAGTACCCGAAAAGATAAACCGTAAGGACTTCATCCTCCTTAGGAGAATGCTCTCCTGGACTCTGGACGGTGGATGCGTTGAGATCTCATGCTTATCAACATCGAATGAGAATGTGACCGTTAGAATAGAAGTGACTAGGCCCAATATAATAAGGATTATGATGACACCTCTAAAGAAATTTTACAAGCCTAGACTCGTAAAATACGGCTTTTTAGAGGACACATCGAAGTGGCCTAAACCGAAGTTTAATGTAAGCGAGGATGACGCCTCATTATCGATTGAGACCGAGGCGGCCCTGTTGCTAGCCTCAAAGGATCCATTCCGAATATCCATCTATGATAAAGACGGAAATCTCATCTTAAAGGAATCAGAAAGTTGGGGGATGGGATATCACAAATCAAAATTGGCAGTGTTCGAGGTTATGCACTCGCCTCGAGACGAGGCTTTCCTAGGATTCGCGGATCAAGGAGTCGATTATAGATATAGGTATCGAGCAAATGAGGCGCCGCTAAACCATCGAGGAGAACGTATGGATATTCGCAGAACGGCCTCGAGGATGGAGGGGGAGAGGAAGAGGTTTGAGCTCTTCAGAAACCATTACTCGCCATTCTTTATGAGTTCTAAGGGTTATGGCCTCATGGTCAACACGGCTGCCACAAGCATCTGGGATTTAGCAGCAACCCATCCTGAGGAGTACTCATTCCTAGTGAAGGAGAGTCAGCTCGACTACTATATAATCCTTGGACCGAGCTTGAAGGATATACTCATGGAATACTCTGAGATAGCCGGAAAACCTCCTCTGCCTCCATATTGGGCATTCGCCGGGTACATTTACACCACCGCCCATACTAATCCCCCACCGCCTAAAAACCAGACGGAGCTTATCGCATTGGCTAAAAGGTTTCGTATGATGAGCTTCCCGGTGGAGGCTATAGTCTTAGGTGCATACTCAAAAGCCGGAACTTTAGGAGTCAAATTCGCCTCTGGAGTCTGGGATCCACATGCATTAATGAATGAATTGCATAGTATGGGTTATAAGGTTTGTTGGTGGGAAAAGTCATGGGTGCTTCCGGGTCCTTGGCCCAGTTGGAGAGTAGGCTTGGAGCGGGGATACTTCGTTATGGAGCCAGACGGCAAAAACCCCGCTATCCGCACATTCACCTATTACCCAAGCAAGCTAACTGAGGATTACGTCATGGTGGATTTCACTAACCCGAAGGCATCAGAGTGGTGGCAAGGCATACGGAGACGATGGATTCTGAATTTCAGCTTTGATGGAGTTAAGCTGGACTCCCTTTCAGCCGGATATAACACTCCAGATGGCGAGGAGCTTAGATATTATGAAGGCTCCGGTGCCGAGGTGAACAATCTCTACCCGATACTTTACACTAAGATAACATATGATGTTCTAAGTGAGACGTTGAATCGCAGACCATTTGTGATGACGCCTATATCCGATTATATAGGCGGCCAGAGATACACATCCCTTCTTTTTGTCGGCGACAGATATGATGCGGCTCCCCAGATCGCATTGAGGTTTGGAATAAATGTGGGATTGTCCGGTTTCCCCTACTGGAATGCTCCGGAACATGTATGCGGAGTGTGGACACCCATGATTGGGCATGGACATCAGGAATACCCCTTAAGCCCAAAGAATAGATATATAATAGAGGATGCGCGTCTGCATATTAGGTTAGCGCCCTACATCTATACGTACGCTAGGATCGCACATGAGACTGGGCTTCCCATAATCCGTGCAATAGTCCTAGAGTACCAGCATGATGCAGACGCCTGGAATGTTGACTGGGAATATATGTTCGGCGAGGCCTTCCTCGTCGCACCACTCGTCTCAACTGGATTCAGAACCGTCTACCTTCCACCCGGCATATGGATCGATTACTGGACAGGAAAAGTCTACTTTGGGCCTTCATACATTGAGTATGACTTGCCTTCTGGAAGAAGACAGGCAGTATTCGTTAAGGCAGGATCTATAATACCTATGGGTCCATTAATGAACTATACGGGAGAGAGACCCATCGATCCGATAACTCTGCATGTCTATCCTCCTCCTTCGGGTAGTTCCGAATTCGTTTTATACCAGGATGACGGCGTGACATTTGAGTATAAGAACGGAATGTATGCGACTCAGAGATTCAGATGTGAAACGAAAAAGTCAGGAATAACCCTCAAAATTGGCCCTCTCCTAGGATGGTACGCTGGGAAGCCTCATAAGAGAACGTATATCATCAAGGTTAATGCGATATCTCGCCCAGTGAAAGTCTTCTTAAAAGGCAGGGAAATCGCAATGTCTTCAAGTGTAGATTCCCTCCTCACACTCGATGAAGGCTGGCATTATGATGAAGATAGAGACCTCGTCCTAATCAAGACCGGAGACCTCAGCGTTGATGAGGAAGTATCCATAATTCTAGTCGGGGCTGAAGTTGCCTATGGCAGTCAAATTCGATAAACGATTAACAGCTATTGTAGTTGCCGCCTTACTTGTATCATCCATAATGGTTATCCTCCTTAGATTACCTCAGCCCCCATATAGGCCTAAAAGGATCAAATACGTCTATGTAATCTTCACCTCGCATATAGATGTGGGTTACGTCCATCCAATGGATGAGGTTGAGGACTGGATCAAAAGGATTATAGATGATGCCATCGATGCATGTATGGCATATCCTGAGTTCAAGTGGACAATTGAGAATGTTTGGGAGCTGGAGAGCTGGCTGAGGAGAACTAAGGATCCTAAAAAGGTTGAGTTACTCCTCGATTTAATCAGGGATGGAAGAATAGAGGTTGGAGCGGCATGGGATGACGTTTACACAGGCCTTCTCGGATACGAAGATATAAATAGGCTGTTCTACCCCGGCAAGGTCCTTCAGAAGATGTACAACATCAGTATGTCCACGGCCATAATGAACGATTTGCCTGGATATAGTTGGGGGCTTCCACAAGCTATGAATAGAAGCGGAATAAAGTACTTCCTAACTGGGATCAACTACTTCAAAGACTATTGGAGGTCAGGAACGTCAATACCCAGAGGCCACCTCCCATTTTATTGGGAGGGCCCTGATGGAAGTAGAGTCTTAACATGGATAAGCTTCGGGGGCTACTGGGAGGGTGAGTGCTGCACAGATGATCCCCCGCAATGGTGGCTTAATCATCCAAAGTATGAAAAGATGAGAAGTCAAGTTCGTAAGATGGTGTATAGATGGGAGAATATTCACAATTATCCATATGACGCTTTACTTGTGATGTTCGCGCATGACTACGCTAATAGTTCATGGCCGATTAATGCCCTCCGTAATATTAGGAGATGGAACAAAGAGGGAAATAACCCGAAGATAATAGTGGCGACGCCAAGCGAGTTCTTCAGTTACATGGAAAAGAAATATAAGGGCAACTTCAAAGTCTATTCGGGAGATTGGACTGCGGACTGGAACCTTAATAAGCAGAGAGTTTATCCATGGGGTACAGCAGCTTATAGGTGGACGAGGGATCACCTCACGGTCGCTGAGAAGATATGGAGCATCAACACAATCCTTTATAATGCAGCTTACCCCAAAGAAGAATTCAGTGACATATATAGACTGCTCTTCACGTGGCTCGACCATACAGAGTCTCCACACAGCGGAAAGCACAAATTCACTGAGGAAGAGATGAGAAGGGATATTACGGCCAGGAATGAACTCATACTCTCATCTTACAGAAGGATTAGGAGCCTCTTAGACGCTGGGTTTAAGCTGCTTCTCTCAGGCATAGAGGCATCGGGCTCCTCGATCGTCGTATTTAATCCTCTATCTTGGATGAGGACCGACATAGTCACCCTCAAACTTAATGACAGCCTTCTCTCCGGGGATTTCCAGATCATTGACTCAACATCGGGCCTCAGCATTCCATGCCAGATAGATCTCCAAGAGTCAACCGTTACATTCATAGCTGAGAATGTTCCCCCAATCGGATACAAGAAATTCGATATAGTATGGGTAAAGGCTCCACCACTTCCAAATAGAGTGTCAGCATCTGGGAATATTCTGGAGAATGAATTCTTCAGAGTCACGGTTGACCCAAACGATGGATCAATAGTCAGCATCGTAGATAAGGAGACGGGAAGAGAGCTCGTTAACAAGGCGTCAAATTACAGGTTTAATCAGCTCTGGTCATCCTCAGGCGGGAAGCACGAAGCAGTCTCATCTGGAGACGTTAGGTTAAGAGCGGTCTCCGGTCCCGTCATGGGAAAAATAATCGTGGAGCACACGGGATCTCCATTCCTAAGAAGCGAGTACATATTATACTCTGGGATAAAAAGGCTGAAGATCAAGAATGTATTGAACCGCACAGCACTTGGCTCTGCAAGGATCGGAGACGCCATATACTATTATGTTACGTTCCCATTCAATCTATCGATTGAGAAGACCTACCTAAGAACTGAGATGGCTAATCATTTTCTCTTATGGTCAGGCGAAGATCACCTGCCCGGAGCATACCGAAACCACTTCCTCAATCAGCACTGCTTCGATCTTAATGAAGCTGAATCCTATGGGGTGACTATAGGCACAAAGGAGACTTACGCGAACACGTTTGTCCAAGCAGGTCTTCACGGATGGGTACGGGATTGGGCGCCATCGGAGGCTACATGGATAAATACGCTCTTAATGGTTAAGGATCAGTACTACACGACTGATCATGGCTGGATAAGCTTCGATTGGGAGCCAGACGCAGGGGAAACATTAACCTATCAATACTCGATATGGAGCTACTCTGGCCCATTCAACCCGATTAATGCAAGCCGTCTAGGCTGGGAATTTAACGTTCCATTAATGGCTGGCATAGTACTGGAGGGGCAGAGCGGACCCCTAAAATCGCCCGTCATGAGCTTCCTCAACGTAGACCGAAAGAACGTTCAGATAGTTACAGTTAAGATGGCCGAGTTCGGGAAGGCTGGAGAGTTCATCGTGAGGCTTCAAGAGATCTCGGGAGATGAGGGAACCGTGAGGCTCTACTCCTTCGTCCCGGTAGAGGAGGCCAGATTAGTTAGCATCACTGAGGATGATGCTGGGATTTCAATTCCAGCTGATAATCTCAAGTTTACCATTCATCCTCATGAGACTGTAACGGTCAAAATAGTCTTTGCAGATGCCCAAAAGAAGATCAAATCTGCTCTAGGAGACTGTGATTCTTAATTGCCAGTTAGGGAATCTGGCTTCACTATCAAACTTTCTCGGCTGAATGAACGCTTAATGATTCTCAGATAAACTTTAATTGTGCCCGACGCACTTGTCCTCTTGGTGTTGTAAAGTTGAGAGTATACTTTGTTTAGCATGGCGAGGCCAAAAGTGAAGAGGAGGATCTGAGAGGGGCCTTGCAGATGCAAGAAAGATGGCAAATTATGCCTCGAGGATTCTTAAACTTAACGTTAAGAAGATATTGCATAGCGGGAAGCTTAGAGCAGACGGCTGAGGTCTTCGCTGAGGCACTAAAGCCTGAGAATGGAATTTCAGAGGCTGACGGCTTAGATCCTCTGGCAGATCCTAAGATCTGGGCTGAGAGGCTTGAAGAGTTAGGGGAAGATTTAATGCTTGTAGGACATCTGCCGCATCTAAGCAGGTTAGTCTCACTTCTGACTCTTAAGAGTCCAGAGCATGAAATCATTAAGTTTAGTATGGGCGGGATAGTCTGTCTGGAGAGGATAAAGCCTAGGAAATGGATGATACTTTGGGCTGTAATCCCAGATATGATTCCAGATCAGTTAGTCCGTGAGTAGGATTTGTTTGGGCCCGTAATAAACGTCAGTAATATTATTTCAGCCTTCTGTTACTCCTTAGTGAGAGTTGAGCCTTACACAGCCTGCAGTCATAAGTGCATATACTGTTATGTTAGGTGGCGTATACCAAATTCGCAGAAGGTTGATCCATGCCCTGAAGCCATAAAGGTTTTTAGTATTATAGCGAGAAAGTTGCGTTTGTCCGGGGTTAAGCCCATACCGGCAAGGCTTAGCACTCTTTCAGACCCCTTCCAACCGCATGAAGCAAAGTTCAAGTTAAGCCTTAAAGTCTTGAATGTAGCGCTTAGGGAAGGTTACCAAATAATTGTGAATACTAAAGGCACATTAATATCTGAAGAGCCATGGCTTAGAATGCTTAAGGATCTAGCCTCCGAAAAACTCGTGATTGTACAAGCATCGCTCTCGAGTATGAATGATGAGACTGCAAGGATCATAGAGCCATACGCGCCGCGGCCAAATGCGAGACTCAAGACTTTAGAAAAACTCTCCGCTAAAGATATACCTGTAGCCGTAAGGTTATCGCCTTATATTCCGGGCTTAACCCTAAAACCAAGCCCGGAGAGAGTGGTGGAGGCCTTATCTGAGGCTCGCGTGAGGCACGTCATTGTTGAACCCTTAAGGATTGAAGCTGCTGAGGCTCCGGGCTTTTTCAGCCTATTAGGCCTTAAAAGGCCGCCTATGGAAGCTTACTCTCTTAGGCTTGAAGATGGCATCCCGCCTTTACTTAAGCCTCACCTAAAGGCGAGGCTTCCTGAATATTTAACTCTCAGAGATCTTCTGAGGGATCATGGAATATCCTTCGCGACATGCAAGGAGGGCCTATTCAGTCTTCACACCGCTGAGGACTGCTGTGGAATTTACATGCTTAAGGGATGCGCCATGCGCCCTACACTGTATGAGCTCTACCTCAAGGCTGGAAGGCAACATCCAAGTATTAGGCAGATAATGGAGGTCTTCTCGAGCCTGCCTCAAAGATACGTTTTTGGTGAGAGACTAAAGGCATACCCTAGAATCTTAAGGAAGCCCTTAAAAAGCCATGAGAAGAAGCTAATAAGAATATTGGCTAGCCCGGAGATTCTGCAAAGATTAACGCCAGAATTATTGGTTGAGGGGGATGGAAGGCTTAAGGCTAAACCTATCTTACAACCAGAATGAAGATCAATAATCCTACTTTCTACTTGGCTTAACTTTTAGGGTTGGAAGCCTATTTATGGCTGCTGCCAACTCAAATTTTCTAAAGGCGGCATAGCATCCCGAAATCTTAGGATTTAAAATGTCCAGTCCTTTTTCATCTATATCCCTTAAAACTTGTTCGACGATTTCCCGTAAACTACGTTTTCCATCCGCATATTTCCTAGCATAAATTATTGCGTCAATAATGGCCCTTGCTTGCCCAATATCTACCAGTTGCTCTAAAGCCCAAAGATTTAACATGTGATCTCCAAGCTTTGCCAGATGAACTCCCCTAATTGAAGTCTTAAGTTCTTGCCGGGTCTCGTTAATTGGAAGCTCTGAGGCAACGGGATGCGGCTGACGATCTCGCCAAAGAATCCTTCCCCCTCATATCTGCGCATAGAAGGATATTTTTCAGCGATCTTTCGAGCTTCATCCGTCAAATCGTGAGGGGTATACTCTACCATGCAGATTATACAGTCAGCCACATCGAAGTATTCGCCTGAGCTCCCCGTAACTATGACTGATGAAACATCCTTCTCCACGTAGAGCTGGCGAATCTTGTCGATTAATGTGTTGATGGGCTCCTTATCTTTGGGAACTAGCTCCTGCATGCGTCTATCCCTAAACATGAGGTTTGTGGCTGAGGAATCCTCGTCGATGAGGAGAACTTTAGTCCCCATCTCTAATGCTTCAATGATGTTAGCTGCCTGAGAAGTGCTACCGCTAGCATTCTCCGTGGAGAAGGCCTCTGTCGACTGGAATATGATTCCCAAAGATAAGGTTGACGGCGGGAAGATTTGAGATGAAAGGTTTAAGGTTGACATGCTCAATTCGCCTTCCATCCTCAGCCCTAACTTTAACCGCGGATGGATGTGTCACCACGAGCTCCCTGCCGTCGCCTGGAATATGATTATAGACTCCTAGCTCTAGCGCTTTAGCAGGGTGGATTTGCCGTGATAGCCTCCGCCTACAATTAATGTTACACCTTCAGGTATGCCCATTCCGGTAACTAGGCCTCTGTTTGGCAGTTTAATCTTTATCCTCAAGGATTTTGGTGACTTGAAGGGCACAGCAATCCTCCTATCCATGGGTCTAGGGTCTACTCCGCTAGCCCTAGGCAGAATTGACCCATCAGCTATAAAGGCTATCAAGTCCATTTCTTCTAGGCGGCTTCGCAGATAATCCGCGTCTTCGGCGACCTCCACATGCTCATAGAGCTTCTTCACGTCTAGATTCTGGAAGATAAGTGATCGCTCAACTATGCGTGGTATTTCCTTAAAAAACATGTTTTTCGCTGTTTTGCCGTCTATTCTTCTTCCATGGGCTGGAAGTCCCGCTGTGAATCTCGCCTCTACAAAGTCCTCATTAACTATCACGGAGTTTCTTTCAAGGATTTCCTGACTTGGCTCCTTTATGGTTATGAGGCCGCTGTTCCCCGTTCCCCGCTTTCCTCCACAAAATTTTGCAGGCCTCGTGGAATCGGCGAGTTAAGAAGCCACGAAGCGCGATTTCCCTGCTCCTATTATTGTATGTATCCTTAGGGAAGCCTGCGATTTTCTGGGGGGATCCTAACTCTTAGCCTGCTGGGAGGGGCGAAAGTTTCGCCTTGAACGTGATCCATGTAGAAAAGTATTTTAGCCAAGCATAGCATCCTTTAAGGCGGCGATAAAGCTTGTATCCCCTACCATTTATTCCTTCAAGTATCCGCTGGAGTTCCTCCCTGCCTTTAGGCTTCTCATCCATCATGAGGGGACTTGCTTCTAATCTTCAAGTTTTCTCCATCTTCTCTGGATGAAATATAAGCTTTCCCTTGCCTTAGAAAATCCTCGAGAATATTCCAGAAATAAATATTTATGCGGCTATATTTTATCTTCTGGGGCGAAGATTCTTTGGGTAACCTTCAATGCATGGATTGCGGAGCGATTCTTGATTATCCTCCAGTGATTAAATGCCCAAAATGTGGAGGTCTAGTCGAGTATAGGGTCGATATTGAAAGATTGAAGGGAATAGATCTTAGCGGCGAATTTTCATTCTGGAGATATCGACCTCTTCTTCCAGAGGTTAAGAATGTTGCATCTATGGAAGAGGGTGGAACACCATTCTATAGAGCTGAGAGGCTCTCAAAGGAGCTTGGGATATCCGCATTATACTTAAAGGATGAAACGCGAAATCCAACAAATTCCTTCAGAGACAGAGCCGCTGCACTGTTAGTCTCGAATATCCTCGACTTAAAAATGAAGGCGGCTGTATGCGCAACGAACGGAAATATGGGAGCCTCACTATCGGCATATTGTGCAAAATATGGCATAGTCTGCCATGCGATAATCCCTAGGATCGTAGATATGGGCAAACTTGCCCAAATGTTGGTTTATGATGCCATTATAGAGGAGCATGGAGAGACTGTTGATGAGTCCATCGAAAGAGCCAAGGCCCTTGTTGAGGAGACTGGATGGTATCAGGCGACCCCGGAGCTAAATCCACTGGTTATAGAGGCTCAAAAGACTATAGCATTTGAAGTTATCGAGCAGTTCGGAGTTCCAGACTGGTTTGTAGTCTCTATGGGGAGTGGCGGAACGGCTTACTCAATATGGAAGGGCTTTAAGGAGTTCTGTGAAATTGGTAAAATCGATGATTTACCTCGGATTCTTGGAGTTCAAGCTGAGGGATGCTCGCCCATAGTCAATGCTTACCTTAATAGTGATCTTGGATCTGAAGGGACATTTACGCATGCAATAGGAATACTCGTTAAAAATCCGCTTCAAATGAATCTAGCATTAAAGGCAATCAAAGACTCGGATGGCATGGCAATTTCAGTCTCTGATCAAGAGATATTTGCAGCTGAGCAAGAAATAGCTAGGCTTGAGGGGATATTTGCTGAACCCGCAAGCTCCGGGACGATAGCTGCATTGAAGAAAGCCAAGACGGAATCGATCATTAAGGGCGATGAATCTGTTGTATGCTTGATAACTGGAAGTGGATTAAAGGCAACAGATATTCTGCAGGCTCTTTCAAAGAAGAGGAAATCAGCGGTTCTTGGAGCGGAATTCAGCACAAAGGAGAAGATACTCAGACTGTTATCTGGAGGGGATAAATATGGATATGAGCTTTGGAAGGATCTTGGTAGGATTATGACGAGATCCGCGGTTTATCAGCACCTAAATGAACTCTGCAATCGAGGCCTGCTCTTATCTTATGTGAGAGACGGAAGGAAATACTTCAGAATTACCGATAGAGGAAGAAGAGTTTTAAAGGCACTTGACGAGATAAAAATTCTGCTTTAACATAAATGGCCTGCGTAAAATATTATTCCATCAACTGAGGGATTCTTTAGTATTGGGGAATCTATAGTCTTCCTCTTGACTCTGCTTTTCGGTTCACATCTAGGTAATTTCGCTGGCGGAGTTGGTTCAATGCAGGCTGATCCAATCTCGGGATAAACTACGCATATTAGTGATTAAGGCATGTGAGAGCCTTATTGTAGGCTTCTTGGCTGAGCATAATCAAAAATTGAAATTGAGACTTAGATGGAAGGCTCTTCACATTGCCTCTCGGTTTAGAGTTGAATCTCTATTGGCCATTATTGGCTTCATCTACTATAATGGTGAAGGCGAATTAACACTCGGGCATGTAACATACAAGTTTATGTTGCCATAATGTGTTCTGGCTGATACTCGGAGGAATAGTAGACTTTCTATCTCCGGATAGACTTTCTCTCTAATCCGCAATTTGGATGGATCTTGCTCAGCGACTCTCGTAGGCTTAATGAGGGTTCTCGATTATTTCCTACATAAGATGGCAATTCAAAGTTTTAAGGCTGATATGCCCATTAGATATTGAGGGAGAAGAATTTGAGTTTTAAAGGGCAAAGACAAGAACGTCGGATCTACATAGTTACTGGAACTCCCGGTGTTGGAAAATCCTCGATTTCGAAGATGCTTGCATCCATTTTAGGGGCTAGACTTGTCTCCATCGGTGAATTAGTTAAGAGGGAGGGCCTCTATACTGGATGGGATAAGGAGAGGGAGACTTTAATTGCCGATACTGATAGACTTTCTGAGAGGATCAGCGAAATCATAGATGCCGAAAGAAGAACCATAATTATCGAGGGGCACTACGCGGTTCATGTAGTTCCCCCGGAAAAGGTTGATTTGATCTTTGTACTCAGAAGGGATCCGAGGGATCTTAAGAAGACTCTGGAGGATAGGGGGTATAGTCGGAGGAAGGTTATAGAGAACTTGGCAGCTGAGATCCTGGATGTATGCCTATTTGACGCCGTAGATGTCTGCGGAGTTGAAAAGTTATGCGAGATAGATACAACATCTAAGAGTCCAGAAGAGGTTGTGGATGAGATGATCTCAGTCATTAAGGGTGAGAGAAAACCTGAAGTTGGAATTGTAGATTGGCTTGGGATGCTTGAGTCTAAGGGAATACTCGATGATTACCTGAAGGAACTTTGAAGCGGGGAGATCGCTGATTTCTACATTTTATATTTTACTCGACTTCTCCATGATAATCTCCTTTGCAATCTTATATGCAACTTTATAATCGAATATTCCTTTCGGCTCCTCCGCGGCTCTTCTAATCAGCTCGGCTTCGGTCTTATTCTTGAGCTTCCCTATTGCTAATGCTCCTATTCCAAAGATTCCAGGCAGAACTTCATCTCCATCCGCAGATGATTTTAGTCCCTCAATTCCAGGCGGCGGAACAGCATTTACGTCAGCCACAATCTTACACTTCTTTCCATACTCCTTAAGTATGCTTATTGGGAGTAGCTGAACTCCAGCCGCTCCAGTCGAGGCTATGATCTCAGCATTCCTAATCGTCTCTCCTATCTTTTCCGGCGTGTCAGCCTCAGCCGCAAACACCCTCTCCTCATCGAGCTCTCTATTTATCTTCTCAGATAAGCCCTCAGCCCTCTTTAGACTGCGTGATGTAATCGTAACCTCAGCCTTCTCGGATGCATAAAGCATGGCGGCGGTTCTGCCAACTGGCCCTGTCCCAGCGAGAACTGTAACTCTCTTATCCTCTAAGTCCCCAAGATTTTTGCTCATTGATAGTTCCAAAGTTTTTGCGACCAGTGCTGAAGCAGTCGTGTATGCGCCTCTGGGATCAATTATTACGCTTAGCTCGAAGGGTGGAAACATGCACTTCTTAATCTTCCTTAGAATCTCATTTGTAAGTTCCATGTCCCTGCCATTAATGAAAATTTTAGTATGCTTGATCCCTTTGGGTCCGCGTGGAAATATAATATCGTATATTAGCCTCTCAGCGTCCTCGACAGTTACATTCTCATATTTCCAGATTGCTGAGTCCGGATATAGATCTAATGTCAAGAGCATGTCAAATGGGCTTGCATGCTTGTCAGTGTCAAGGAATATAAATGCCTTCTTATACTTCTGTTCGGACAAAACTTTTCTCCCTCCACACATCTACTTTGATAAATCATAAGTCTTTTTATGCCTAACTATGCTTTCTCTTCTCCCTTTCAATTACATCTAAATGCTTAAAATTCCCACGTTTTATCGGATACTTACCAACTTTCTTTGCATATTCCACTTCATATTTCAGCATTTCCGGGGGGATATTTGCGTATGTCTCTCCGCCATTATCGAAGATGTATCCTCCGCCTGGAGCCGCATAATATATGCATCTCTCAACTTCGATCTCGATTGCCTCAAATGAATTCTCTAGGAGAGCTCTCCAATTCGCGTTTCCGTTGAATATGGCTTTTCCCCTAAATTTCTCAGCTAGAACTCTTATGTCGTTTTCAACTCCAACATCTACGCTTCTAACCTTATAAACATCCGTAATTATGTCTGCTATGTGCTCCATGTGGCTGTCCATGTGGAGGGATCTATCTTTTGTGCCAAAGGCTTCATATAGACTTAAGTTGTAGGGCAGAGTGAACCTCTCATACATCCTCCTATTTAAATATCCAGAATGATCATCCGCAAGCCCCAAATATCCCCTCTCAGCTCCAGTAACCTCATAATAGTATTCTCTTAAAACCTTAAATGTCTCTTCAAGCTTTCTGAAGAGCTTATGCATTTCGTTTGGATACTTTAAAAGCCAGAAGTAGAGTCTGCTTGTTCCAAGTAGAGATCCAGCTGCAGAAACAGGCGGATGAATCCCCAAGCCGCCTCCAACAGGGAGATCCCCGTAATTCTCCCTTACAAGCCTCTTAAACTCCTCAAATCTTCTATAATATTCCCTTATGCCCTTATGCTCATATGGATCTGGAACTTCGAGGTTATCAATATCCTCTAGGCTCTTTATGCACGGTATGATCCATGGGCTTCTCCAAGGATTCTCATCATCCGGCATCTTTATCTCGCAGTTGAAGACTATGCCTTCGGCTATCGAGCCTACATCGAAACTCACGCCTATATACGAAATATCATCTCTAAGCCAATTTATCCTCCACTTAATCCCCTTGATCTGCACATCAAGCATGACCCTCAATTTTCCATAATACTCCTTGAATGTGTAGCCGAAAATCTTAGCATAATAGGGGCCTCCAAGACCTATTATAACGGGAACTCTATCGGGCTCCTCGAACTTCTGAACTCTCTCCAGCCTTCTCCTGTTCTCCTCGATTAGGCTATTATATTTTTCGTAGTTGAACGGTTCCATATATGCGCATAAATGCAAAGTTCAATTAATAACCTTTTTGCAGAGGATCCTTTCATCCTCTACTTTTGCTCTCTCTTAGCATATCATCCTCGTAGAGCCTCAATCTAAGCGGACAAGGTTCTCTCTTCTCATTGAGAGCGAAGCCTGCGGTCACCCATATCTCGCCTGGATGAGCCTCAAAGACGTATGGATAGCATAATATCCCGTTTCTGTAACGAGCGATCACTACGGGCGGAGTCCACGTTTTTCCATCATCCTCAGAAAAGGCTATTGAGAGCTCTTCACGATGCCAAGAGGCTGATATTTCACGATGCCACGGCCCAGGCTTCCTCCTGGGGTATACGGAGCCCTTGGGATTAAGCCTATTCCATACAACCACCAGAAGGCCGCTCTTCAGCCTAATCATCTTCGCTGGAGAGCTGCTTGCATCGAGTGGAGAGGGCATAATTATTCGCCAGTATCTACCTCCATCCTCAGAGATCGCCTGCCAAAGCCTATCAAGATTTGTGCGGATAAGCATCAATAATCTTCCATCACTTAATTCGGCGAGTGTAGGCTCTAGGGCTCCATCGTGATGTCCATGTCCCCCTAAATCTATCCAATTGCTTCTGTGCCAAGTTTTTCCCTCATCATCTGAGAATATGGAGGCTACTATGAAACGGCCTGGATCGGATGCACAGTGCTCTATACTTGCTACTATACGTCCGGAGGATGTCTCAATAAAACCGAAGAAGTTCGCGTTATAACCGCCCATAACCATCTGGTTATCGATCCAGGTCATGCCGCCATCTAAGCTTCGGATAGACCATATCTCCAATCTGCAGTCGTCACCCGGTTCTCCGAGCTCATCATTCCACGTGAAATTATATGTGGTGAAGTTCAAGTAGAGCAGGATTATAGTCCCATTCTTTGTCTGAACTAAACCATGGGATGATGGCTCCTTATCATTTATGCCCTCGCAGACTGGTATTGGATCACTCCATGAAAGACCATCATTACTACTGAATTTTATTCCATTTCGATCTATAGTCGCCATTCTTCCATCTTTCAGCCTCAAAAATGGACCGTTACTATCTATTTGAAGCTCTTCGCAGAGGGGATGTATCCACCTCTTCCACATAGTGATCTGCCTATTTTTTACTTTTAACATCTAGGGGCTGATTATAGTAACGGATCCTATGCTAGACTTCTTATAATTTCCGATCTCGTGATAAGTTTTATTCCTCTACGATTCGCATATGCCTTTGCATGCTCACTGAATTTTTCAGAGATCAATATTGGATTTGAGAATCTCTTATCTTGTGATGCCTTATCAAAGTTTATTACGACGTTAACGCCGACTGTTCTGTTCCATTCCTTAACTAGGACCGGATGCATCTCGTTCTGCTTAACTACAATAAAGTCTATCTTGGAGCTTTCTGATGTAGATGATGACCCCTTTTGCCCCGGCCTCTCAATCCTATATCCTCTCCTCCTGAAATATTCAATTGCTAATTTCATTAATGGTTCACGTAACATCTCATCAAGAAGTATGCGTTATTCACAAAAAAGCCTTTTCATTCAAGTGTTCTTTCTCTATTCATAAAGGAGCCCGATTCCACTGCATGCCTCAAACCCATCCACTGGATGATTATGAAGCCAACTAATATCTGAAACCAGAAGGTGACTACACGTATCAGTGAGGTTGCTAAGCCATTCATCGCCGGAGACGTTTTGAGCAAGATATTGTAGAGATAAGTCATTACGAGCTCTACAAGTCCAACTGGAAATCCCACAGGGATCGTCTGAACAGCTAGAGTTATCGAGAAAACAACGATCATTTGTGGAATATAATAGATTATACATGGGACTCCTAATGCGTAAAAGACGAGTAGATAGATGATGAACTGAGAGAACCATGAGAGATAACTGTAAAAGAAGGGCTTAGCCAGCATCCATGGATTCTTGCCTAAGACTATAGACGCATCATAGAATACCGATAGTTCACGCATGCTTCTATCCTTTAGACTCTCAAGTCTCTTTTCATCCTTTATGAGAAATGAGGCAACCTTAATGATTCCGTGGGCTATCCTTTCCGCGGACTTTCTATTAAATGATAGATATAGAATTAGTATTATTGTGGCGATTGTGCATGCCAAGACGCTTAATAGAAATATTGTGATGCCCAATTGGATCCTATAAGCAATTATCAAGTAGATCGAGCTAGCTGCTAATGCGAATAGCGTTGTTGAGATAGAGATTATGCGGTGATAGACTAGAGATGCAACTATCCTTCCCAAGTCGCCTTTAATATCCCGCTGAATTAGATAAAGCCTAGTTAATTCTCCGCTTATGGTCTCTAATGGAAGGACTAGATCAACAAAGTTTCCAACCCAACTATAAAGGATTGCTCTTTTCAAACTCAATTTCAGTGAGAGCGTCTTTAGTATGTCATGCCATGTCATTGCATAGAAAATTATGCTTAACAGAATTGCCATGATCGTTAGGGAATAATATATGGAATATTCGAGTGGATCTATCTTCCTAAGGATCTCCAAGATATCCCTGAATCCAACAAAAAAGTATAGGTATAATATGAAGAGCAGTAGGCCGAGGAGCATAATTATGATGGAAGCTCTAAATGATAGTCGCCTTTTCATATCATCTCAAACCTAACTAGACTTACTAAATCTACGTCTTTTTTGGAGGGAAATGTTCCCTAAATATCTTTGGAGGATTCCTGCATAATGGAATAATCTAATCGAATAGAAACGCGTAAATGCTCCTCCAGCATCAAAGAGGCAAACTTAAGATTTCAAAATCTCGCATCTTAAAGACTTTTATGAAATGCTTTGACTAGGACGAACTTCTCGTTAATTATTGATTTGCTAAAATAGCATATCTAATGGTGAAATATTGAGATTAACATTCTTTAATGGCTTTTGCAAATTCATATAATGCCTCTCTCTGCTGAGTGTTAAGAAAAGAGACGCTCCTTATACTCTTTATTTTATTTATTGCCTCATTTGGCTTGAGTCCCTTTGAGACCAGATAAGCAGCTGCAACGAGTATTGATCTTCCACGTCCCAAATTACAGTGTATAAGGATCTTCTTTCCATCATTGACTCTTTCCATTATTATCTTTGTAATCTCAAACAGAACGTTGGGGGGCGCTCCCATTCCATCGGGAATCTTTATATTAAAATATTCTATTCCATGCTTCTTTAGGATGGACTGATAGCTGCCGGCATCTTCTTCTCGAAGGTCTATTACGGTATTGAATCCCTCAGATATGATGGTTCTCGGCGAGTTTAAACCTCCAACCCAAATATTATTGGTGATCATGTTTGCATTGAAGAGTAGTCCCGCCAGGCCCATATATTTCAAGAGTCTAGCCTTGATCCCTCCGATCACTAAATCTAAGGTTTCAGTGATCATTCTGCTTCTCCTATTCCAAAAAATGAAAGCTACTTTCCATCTGTCTGAAACTTCTTTTTATAGATTATGTAGATTGCTATTATAACTGATGGTATGAAGATGAAGGGGGTTATTCCAGGCAGTTCAGGAATTACTTCCCGTGCAACGGTGTATCTTCCAGTATCCGGAGCTCTATCCTTAATTTTGAAGTGAGGTATCTTTGGTATATCTTCCGGTCCTTTAGGAATTGTGCCATCCCCAAATGGAGATCTAGTAGGAGCCTTCTTTCCTTTAGGCGTGAATTGATATGTTGTTGCAATCACACCCACTATCTCCTTTACTCCACTTGGGTATTCGATATCGCTGAGCTTAGCCATCAAATGTATCCTCTTGTCCTCTACGGTAACGACTATCGGAGCCTTATACCTGATTATTATGGTTCCATCAACCACTTTGATCTCATAGAGGCCGGATAAGCCGTCAGCGACTAGGCAGTAATCTGAGAATGACCCGCCCTTCGTATCCATCCAGACAATATAGGCTCTGAAGAATGAAGGTGCTGGAGTTCCTCTGCACTCGAGGATGAACTTGAAGTGTGTACCATTATTTGCAATGTAAACCTTTAGTATATCTAGTGATGCTGGATGTGCATCCCCGCTCGGATCCGTTCCGAGCAGTACCGTTATGAAATCTGCCAGTAAAGGTGATGCACTGGATAATATCAGCAGTAGGAGTAGAATTGACAGCAAAATCCCGTTTTTTCGACAGCTCATTTCCTATCCCTCAATCTTATATTGCACTGGTAATGCTTGGGTCTTCCTTTAGCATAGGTTTACTCCTCTTTATCTCTTCCTCCTCCTAAGAGCATAGATATGCTTCTCTTTAAGTCCTGTAGTGTGCTGGTTCTTTCATCTGTCTCTTTATCTCGAATAATCTGAGTCTCTCCACCCATCTTGATGGTGGAACCTTCAGCTTTATCAAATGGCTCCTTAACTAGATCTTTAGATGAAGGTTCTTTTGGCTCAAGGTTCCTGTCTAGATATCCCTTCCCAATAAGGCTGTTGATGGCTCCTTCAACCTCAACTGGATCTAAGAGAAGTCTAAGGCATATCTCCTCTGGAGACTTACATCTCTG
>Ga0180301_10000135_pt1 | contig 52605 bp, 48 predicted proteins | sample GuaBasSediGuay16_FD_121797 | JGI IMG/M metagenome (GOLD analysis project Ga0180301, IMG submission 121797) | Subseafloor sediment microbial communities from Guaymas Basin, Gulf of California, Mexico - Guay16, Core 4569-2, 12-15 cm | ecosystem: Environmental > Aquatic > Marine > Hydrothermal... | reverse complement strand
CAACCCGGATGTAAAAGTGTTGCTTTCAAGTGGTTTCAGCATTGACGGTGAGGCCAGCGAGATATTGGCACGAGGCTGTGATGGTTTTATTCAGAAACCCTTCACCATCAAAGAGCTGTCTGGAAAAATAAGGGGGATTCTGGATAAGGAATAGGGTTTACTGCCAAAATGTGAACAAGCCATCCCAAAAGGCAACTTTCCATATATTGTATTGTCCGCCATTCAGCCTAAAAGCGCGGTTAGCTACGATTGATCTTGAAAAACGAAAAGCCCGGCATCTTCAAGATAAAAATGACATCTCTGCAACAGACTTGTTCGGTCGGCAGGGGTTGATCATAGCAAAATATTAGAATTTTTGGGTTCAAGAATAGACCACAGAAAGCTATGTGTATTTTGCTTCCCATAAGGCAAATTGACCGGTCTATCTAAAACAGATATCTCTCTTACCGGAAAGCGCCGCCTTTTAAGACGGGGAGCTTCACAATTCCTACCTCCTTTATGTGCGAGCGCTGACTCTTTGTACGAACACTTTTGAAGAAGGATTAAACAATGGAACAGGTTAAGGCACTGAATGTCGCCATTGTGGGTGGTGGTCCCGGATGTAAGGCAATTATGGATATGATATTTGCCGCAAAACTCAGCCAGCTTCGGATGAAGCTCATCGGGGTTGCCTGTACCAATCCCAAAGATGTGGGTTATCGCTACGCCCAGGAAAAAGGGATTTATACAACAAGGGATTACCGTGATCTGTACAAGCTAAAAGATCTCGGTATGATTATCGAGCTAACGGGTCGTGAAGAAGTGGCGAACGAGATCTCCCGAACCAAGCCAAACCATGTCCGATTGATGGATCATGTTGCCGCCCGTCTGTTTTGGGATATCTTTCAGATTGAAGAAAAAAGGATTACCGAACGCATGCGGGCGGAAGGGGCGCTGCGGGAAAGCGAAGAGCGCTTAAAGACGATATTGGAGACCATTCAGGCTGGGATTGTCGTTATTGACCCCGAAACCCATATCATTGTTGGTGTCAATGCTGCCGCTGGAGAAATGATCGGTGCTCCTAGGGAGCAGATTCTCAGCAGTATGTGTCACAAATATATTTGCCCAGCAGAAAAAGGCCAATGCCCGATCACCGATCTCGGACAGAACTTCGACAACGTAGAATGGGAGTTGCTGACGGCCAGCGGTAAGAGGGTGCCGATCCTCAAAACAGTGGTTTCTGTAATACTATCCGGCCGAGAGCATCTGCTCGAAAGTTTTGTAGACATCGCCAAGCGCAAGCAAGCAGAGAAGGAGCGAGAGAGACTGATTGGCGAACTTCAAGAAGCCTTGGCCAAGGTTAAGACATTAAGTGGGCTGCTTCCCATCTGTGCCTCATGCAAGCGAATAAGAGATGACCAGGGCTATTGGCAACAGATTGAAGCATATATCGGAGATCATTCCGAGGCCCAGTTTAGCCACGGTGTTTGTCCTGAATGCGCAAAAAAGCTTTACCCTGAAGTCTTTGACAAGAAGTTATAACAGGCAAGGAGACCCAGGAAGGCAGTTGGATTAGCTGAGTACTTCTAAATCAAGGGGTTATGTCATTCCTGGTAGTCCCAACGGGAATCGAACCCGTGTCTCTGGCGTGAGAGGCCAGTATCCTAGACCGCTAGACGATGGGACCTTTGTTATCTGTTACTCAAGGATCGTTATTGAAGCTCCCTGCAGCAAGCAGCGGGGAATGCGCTTGCTGTGCATTTTCACCTTTTTAGGTTTGGGTTATTGCGTGTTTTGTCAATTACAGAAAAAAGCCTATCTTGTCAATCCCTTTTCAAGGGCCTTTTTGTTTTCCATAAGCGCTTGCACTGGCTTCATACCCAAGGCATCGCTTTCCTCGATCGCTTTAAGGACTGATCCCCCACCTGTAAAGAAATAATAAAGGGCATCATCCAATACCGATAGATAGAGGCCAGGACAAAGACTCTTAAACTCCTGGAGGGTGTCACCACCGCCGTAGAACTTCCAGGCTATGCGGTTTTTGTCGATCGTTCGGTCAAGGGCTTCAGACCCTTCGGTAAAATGGGGTGTATATCCCATGACCGCATTGACAAAGATGGTTCGGGCCGAACTAACAACCTCAGCCACCTTTTTGTCAGAAAAAGACCTGGCATCAATGTCCAGGATATAACCATAGGAGTTGCCGGAACCGAGGTCCTGTACTGCGATAGTTCTGTATTTTCCTCGAACCTTTTTGCCCAGGATGTCCGACTCCACAATATAAGGAAGCTCGACGATCTTATTCGCCTTCTTGTCCTGAGAAACAAGCTTCTTGGCAGCAATGATATCTGCTTCTGAGACCCCGGCGATCCGAATATTATATTTGGCACACAGGTAGGTATTATAAATCACACCACCCAAGATAAGGTGATCCACCTTTTTGTAAAGTTCATTGAGGGGTCCTATCTTGGTGTCATATTTGGCGCCAGCCACCACAGCAACAAAAGGACGATCTGGGGAAAGGACCTTGTCCAGGTGATCAATCTCTTCCTGCATAAGAAAACCTGCATAAGCAGGCAGGTATCTTGTAATATCATAAGTGGAGGCATGTGGCTGCCATGAGCCAAAGGCGTCGTTCACAAAGACATCTGCAAGGCCTGCCAGTTGACGAGCAAAGGACTCCCCGAGCTCCCCGGCCGCCTCCTCCCCTTCAAACCATCGGGTATTGGGCAAATAGATCCCGCCGATTTTGTGCTGCCTGAGATCCTTGATGGCCAGATTAATAGAGGTGTCAATCCCCACGATGCCGCGTCTACCTTCGATCCGAAAGGTGGGCACGTGGATCTTGGAGTGAAGTTTCCGTTCCAGATAGGTAGCAATCGGTTCTACAGACGTGGAGGGATCACAGGTTATTTCCCCGGTCTTTTTATCCCGAGGCCTTCCCACATGAGTCATAAGTATGATCCGCCCGCCCCTCTCAACAATATTGTAAAGTGTGCCAATCGTGCGGTCGATGCGGTAAGGGTCTCGGATAATCCCGTTTTTTACCACATTGTGGTCCACACGAACCAGCACGACCTTGCCAGCCAGGTCTGCATCCTGGATGATGGGGAGTTGATCCTTATCTCTTCTTTTTTTCATCTTTCGCTGTCTCATGAAGGTATTTGTCTGGCCGGATCAGAAGGCAGGCATTTCATCATTGGGTTATTTTTGTACCCTGCCTGCGCCCAAAAATGAGGTAAACGAGCCCGCCAAGGCACGGAACGAAGACGACAAATCCCCCCCAAAGGGCCTTCTTTTTTATGGAGCCAAAATCCCGATAGGCCACATCCACAATCGCCCAGAACGTAGGGACCATGGGAAGTAAGAAAATGAGAAGGGTTAAACCGTGACTCATGTCAAGCTCCGGATGGTCTAAATTTGAGGCTCCCCCCCTGAAGGGTGAGGGTTCGCTTCGCGGGAGCAAGCCGGTTATTTTGGGCGGAGCTTTGACAGACGCTCAGCCACTTTAATGATTGTATCTGCATAGTATTTGCTGTGATTGTAAGAGAGCAGGACGAGAAACGCCTCATGATGCTTTAGGCCTGGATGCCACCCGTGCCGCTTCAGGTAATTGGCAATGCTTTCAATAGCATCTTCATGGTGATATAGGTTGATCTGGCCATCTCGGTTGCCGTCTCGAGCAAACTTCAGCACACTTGAAGGCATAAACTGGGCGATCCCCAATGCGCCGGCATACGAGCCGTACATAGAAAAAGGGTTCAGTCCCTGAGTGCTTATATATTTCAGATAGGCCTTGAGTTCACCGTATGCCCAGGCCGACTTTTGAGTGGCCCATGCGTCAAATTGGTTTTTGGGTCCATTTGCCTTGTGTTTAAGAAGAGCACGCCAGAGCCTCTCCCGTGTACCCGCGTGACTAAGGGCCGCCAGGGTGGACAGGGTATTGAGGACCAGGCGCTTCCCCATCAAGGTGCCCAGCCTTGATTCCACCAGGATGATAGCGGTGATGACTTCCCCATCTACCCCGTATACGCTTTCTGCTCGCTTTAAGGCCTTTTGATGTTGAATAAGATAAGCGGCCGCCTGATCAATGGAAGACTGGGTCAAGAATTGATCATAGTTTAAGGTCGCCTCACGATGCAAAAAGTAGGCGGAAACAGCCTCTTTGTCGAAACCCACCTCTGGCCTGGAGTAAAGCGATCGGATCAGGGCCCTGTCAAAGTCGTCCCGGATAAGGCGTCTCTGAAGATTCGAAAAGGGATCCATGCTATTTGATGGCTCGGCGTGTGCCAAAGGTATCAGCGCAACAGAGCACAGCACCACAATTGCCAGAACCAGTTGGGCTCGCATCCCGCTATTATGTCGGAATAATAAAGTAGAAATAGTTCCCATGACGCTCCGCCTTGTGACCAACAACACCCCCATGCACCTCCACAACATTCTTAACAAAATAAAGTCCGTGCCCTTTCCCCTCGACTGGGTCGCGCTGTGTAAGCCTTACACCCTCGTCAAAAATATGGGCCGCTGTTTCTGGGTCAATAGGTTCACCCGTCGTAAAAACATCGAACCGAGCACCATGGTGGCCGCGTCCGAAGAAGTGTTTAAGAAGTAACGTGCTGCATTCAACCCTCTTGACCTTCTTCCCCGAGGCATCAGCAATGGATTCGGTATACTTTGCGGCATTTGACAAAAGATTGACCACCACTTGGGCCAACAGCCCCCTGTCTACCCTGACCTGAAGGTCTTCAGATGCCTTGTAACGCTTTATAATATGGTCAACCATGATACCTTGTTGGGCAAAACGATCCCTGTACCGCTCCAGTTGTGGCAGTATAATGTCTCCCCATAAATGGCAAGGCGTCCTTTTCACGATGTATTCGCCGAACAAGAAGTGGTCGGGACGAAATAAAGTCTCCAAAAAAAGACTCGTGTGTTTGTAATGCCGCTCGATCTTCTCCTGATCATTGAACATGGATCGGTTGATGACGACCATCTCTTCCAGTATTTCACTGATCTTGGCATACACCTTTGGATTTGTGGATTTGACCTCAGAAAGCAACTTGTCAACCTCACTCTCAATTTCTTTATTTCTGTTTAGATATTTTCTTATCTTTCTGAAGTAATATTTATAGTGAAGATTAGGCGCAATGACATTGTGTTCCACGTCAGCAACCAAATTATTGATGAATTTCAGATGCTGGATGTTCTGCTCGGCAAGGTATTTGTTATAAAGGTTGTAACCTATGCGGTTGACATATTTTTGGATAAAGAAGAGTTCGGCCTCTGTGAGATCATCGGACTCGGTTACCTCGAATATCCCGATAACGTCGCCTGAACAGTAATAAAGAATGCGGCTGGCAGGCGTCTTCTTACCGTGAATTGGCACCACATAGGCAGGGCCGTAGCGATACGGGGTATCTGTAATCTTGATATAATGGGGCACCTCGGTCTCTGTCTTGCAGAGGCCGAAGTCACTGTTTGCAACCCATTTTATGGCCTCGTTCTTAGGATCAATCAGATAGAGATTGCATGGCAGTCCAAAGAAGACCCGGGGCACAGCCACACTCACCATGTATAGTTTTTCCAGACTACTATATTCCTGGGCCAAGTCAAAAAAGGTATTTAATGCGGCCATTTCGATCTTTTTAAACCCATAGGTCGCATAATCTTCCTTTTTTCCCTTAACCCGCTCCAGGATAGGGGTAAATTTGTGCATGTGTCACCCCAACGTGTGTAGGCTATGGCGTCAGCCCCGTTAATTCATAAACCTTGCCGAACCCGGTCATGACCTAAGCCGCTGTTGGTCCCAAACACATGTGCAATTAGCCTGAGAAGCGTCGTCAAGGGGCATCAAAAAAGCCCTGATGGTCCACAAAATACACTGAAAGCCCGTTGTTGACCCTGATACGAAATGAAGCATGGCGATTTTGGCACAGCCCGCTAACAGGATTGGCCTGTTAATCGAATCTGTTAAAACCCACGGTCTTCTCAAGGATGCTGCTAATGTGCGTCATCCGTTTACCTGTGACCGGGCGGGTTTCACCCTTTGCCAATCCCCTTATAAACAAAGCCTACCCTTTCGGCTTTCGCTCGATCTACAACATTCCGTCCGTCAACGATAATGGGGGTACGCATCCATTTTTTAATCTTTTTTAGATTAAGATTGAAGTAAGGTTTATGCTTGGTGGCAATCACCATGCAGTCAGCTCCCTTCAGCACATGATCAAGGTCGCGGCTCAATTCGGCCTCAGGAAAGGTCCGGACGTACGGATCATGGGCCACAACCTCTGCTCCATAGGCCTCCAGCTCACGAATAAGATCATAGGCAGGCGTGTTTCGTACATCGTCTGAGTCTTCCAGATAGGCAACGCCCAGAAGGGCAATCTTGGCATCCCTAAGGGAGATCGTCTCGGCAGCAAGGGCGCTTTTGATCATCTCTGTAGCATGGATAGGCATATAGTCATTGATCTTTCTGGCCAATTGAACAAACTCGGCATTAATAGAAAACTTCCCGTATTTCTTGGCTCCATAGTTTAGGAGCCAGGTGTCTTTTGGAAGACAATGTCCACCCACACCAATCCCCGGCAGGTGCATATGGCGTTCAGCACGGGCGTTGATTAAATCGCGCACCGCATAGACATCAATGCCTAGACTTTCACATACGATTGCCATCTCGTTGGCAAATGCGATATTGACGTCTCGGTAGGCATTTTCAATCGTCTTGGAAGTCTCTGCCGTCAAAATGTCTGTCGGGTAGATCTTAGCCTTCACAATCCTTTTATACAGTTGAACCGCTTTGTCACGGCTTACCTTGTCGACACCACCCACAACCCTGGGAAGGTTTATGATATAGTCAAGGAGGCGCCCGGGCATGACCCGCTCATAGGAATAAGCCAAGTAGAAACCTTCGCCTGCTTTCAAGCCGGATTTTCGCTCTATAATAGGCTGTACAACATGTTGAGTGGTTCCCGGAGCCACGGTTGACTCGATGACCACCAAAGTCCCTCTCTTGATATGTGTCCCCACATGCCTCGAAACCTCTTTGAGGGATAGATAACGGGGCTTGTGGTCTGCTCCGTCGGTCGGTGTTTGCACATCGATCAAGACAATGTCCATATCCTGGATCACCGAAAAATCGTCGGTTACGCGGAAGCTTCCTTTTTTCACAACCCGCCTAATGATTGTCTCCAAGCCAGGCTCATCTCCTTCAATGGGAGACTTTCCTGCATTTAAAACATCTATTTTCCACCCCGAACGCTGAGAGCGCCTCTGAATGCCAGTCACATCCAGCCCTTTTTTGTCGGCCAGGAGTGCTGCCACCGGGATCCCCACATAACCCATACCGATTACAGCAATCTTCGTCAAACGCACACTCACCATGTCTACCTTCCATGACCTTTTTTATTATTTTAGCTTCGGAAATTACGTTATTTGGTGCATATTGTCAAATAAAACCTGCTGCTTCCTGACTCGTTTTTGAAAGCTCCCTGCAGCAGGCCCTGTTGAATCATGTGCTCTGGTTATAAGCGACTCATCTCAAGTTCCTTAATCAGGTTGGATCATCATATTGATTCCAACGTAACGATTCTACGGGGCAGGCTGCAGGGAATGCGCTCGCTGTGCATTTTCAAAGCATGTGACCCATTGATAAACCTATGTCTTTAAGCATCCCCATGCCCTTGCAAAGAATCGGCCTATGCCAGCCGGACGAGGGGGCATTAGAGCCCAGCGTGGTGGACTTTTGCGAGGTTGAAAACACGTTGGCCTATGGTGCATTACAAGAGCAATGTATCCGGTCTTGATTTGGCACATCTGAGATGATATTGTTTTTACAAAGATGTAAACTCTCACGGTGTTTGTGACTTGTGTCTGCGCTTCGGCTGGCAGGGAGCCGTCCAGTCAAAAAGACCGACCTCCCTAACTGCTGCAAATATTTCGTTTCCCTTACACCCGAATTCATGCAATCTTGCAACTAAATGGCCTGGGCATCAGGGGGCAGCAATAGGCTGACACTTCAAGGAGAATCCGTTTTGAAGCGTAACAAGGCAACCGAGACAATCTTTGTCTGTCAGGGTTGCGGCTATCAATCACTCAAATGGATGGGTAAATGCCCTGAGTGTGGCGAGTGGAATGGCTTGGTAGAGGAAAGGCGAAGCCCCACCCTTTCGTCTGGCGGATTGACTGTGGCCCGGCGGTCTCGACCTGTTCCGATTGATGCCGTGGAAATGAATCACCAAGGGCGCATCAGGACCGGAATCCAGGAATTTGACAGGGTACTGGGGGGTGGGCTGGTTCCCGGATCTCTTATCTTGATAGGAGGAGACCCGGGCATTGGCAAATCCACGCTGATGCTCCAAGTCTTATATCGGCTTGCGCATCGCAACCACAAGGTACTCTATGTCTCTGGCGAGGAATCGCTTGAGCAAATCAAGCTTCGAAGCGACCGGCTCGGTACTGTTTCACAACACCTATGGGTGGTATCGGAGGTTGCGCTCGAATCGATCAAGGCTATGGCCGATGAAATCGGTCCAAATGTCATGGTTGTGGACTCGGTTCAAACCGTCTTTACCTCTGAATTGACCTCCGCTCCTGGAAGTGTCAGCCAGGTTCGAGAAGCAACAATGCACCTCATGCACCTGGCAAAGCGGACCGGAATTCCGATTTTCTTGGTGGGACATGTGACAAAAGAGGGGGCCATTGCCGGCCCAAGGCTCCTGGAGCACATGGTCGACACAGTGCTCTATTTTGAAGGTGAGCAAAATAATATCTTTCGCATACTTCGTGCTGTTAAGAATCGGTTTGGTTCCACCAACGAAATCGGCGTGTTCGAGATGAAGGATAATGGACTTGATGAGGTTGAGAACCCTTCTTCGATATTCGTCTCTGAACATCCATTCCTTGCCTCTGGTTCTGTAGTCACAGCCAGCGTGGAGGGTTCCAGGCCGATATTGCTTGAGCTCCAGGCCCTTGTTGGCCAGGCCAACTTTGGCACCCCACGGCGAACAGTCCTGGGTGTGGACTATAACCGGGTTTCTCTGGTGGTCGCTGTCATGGAAAAAAAACTCGGACTGCAGTTGATGAATCAAGACATCTTTGTTAATGTGACCGGCGGCGTAAAGGTGAATGAGCCTGCTGTAGACCTTGGGATTGCCGCGGCTATTGCTTCGAGTTTCTTTGATAAACCAGTTAAGGGACGCCCTGTGGTTTTGGGTGAAATAGGGCTCACCGGGGAAGTTCGCGGAATCAATCAAGCTGAACCAAGGGTGCACGAGGCACGAAAGATGGGTTTCAGGCGCTGCCTCCTTCCTGAAAACAACCTAAAGCGCCTTAAAGGGGTCGCTGATATCGAGATGGTCGGGGTGTCGGCCATCTCTGAAATCGTTGATTTGTTGTTTTGACTTGAAAAAGATAGACCTGCTGCTATATATGCTTCGGTGAAATCTCGTCCATGGGATGATTATTATGCAAGACGTGCTCGTGAGGACGGATATCCTGCACGATCCGTTTACAAGCTTGAAGAAATTCACAAGAAATTTGGCATCCTGAAAAGAGGAAGCAGGGTACTTGATCTGGGCTGCTCCCCGGGCTCCTGGCTGCTATTTGCCTCAACGATTGTGGGACATAAAGGTCTGGTTGTCGGCGTGGATGTAACCCCACTTACCCTCCGGCTCCCGCCCAATGCTCGGTTTGTACAGCAGAATATGCTTGTCTGGGACGAATCATTCCTGGAAGCCGTGGGGACAAATTTCGAAACGGTTCTCAGCGATATGGCCCCATCTACCACGGGGAGCAAGTTTGTGGATGCGCAGAGGTCGCTTGAACTGAGTGAATCGGCCTTAGCCATTTCTGCGCGTGCCCTAAGACCAGGAGGGGCCTTTGTCTGCAAGATTTTTCACGGCCCTGACTTCAAAAACTTTTCAGATAAAGCCAGGAAATGCTTTAGCCGAGTGGTGCACTTCAAGCCAAAATCCAGCAAAAAGGCAAGCAAAGAAACCTATCTTGTTGGATTGGGAAAAATAGGCGGGTAAAAGTGACGACTAAAAGAGGATAATCGAGAAACGTATTTGGGCAATAGCCCATAGAAATTCTGAGTTTTAGGGGGAAACATGTCTGGGCATTCAAAGTGGAGTACAATTAAGCGAAAAAAGGGGGCAACAGATGCCAGGCGGGGAAAAATCTTTACCAAGTTGATAAAAGAGATCACTGTGGCTGCACGCATGGGCGGGGGCGACCCAGACGCCAACCCGTGTCTGCGCACAGCCATTGCAGCAGCCAAAGCAGAAAATATGCCTAAAGACAACATTGAAAGGGCTATAAAGAAGGGAACTGGAGAGCTGGAGGGCGCTTCCTATGAAGAGGTCTGTTATGAAGGATACGGTCCTGGCGGGGCAGCGGTTTTGGTGGAATCATTGACCGATAACAAAAAGCGCACAGTGGCTGATATCCGTTATATCTTCAGCAAATCTGGGGGGAGCCTGGGTGAGGCGGGCTGCGTGGCCTGGATGTTTGAAAAAAAGGGCTTGTTTGTATTTGACAAGGGTGATGTAGATGAAGAGAGGCTCATGGAGGCGGTCCTGGATGCCGGCGCAGAGGATATCCGGAGTGAAGAAACCACCTTGGAGGTCATCACAGCCCCAGAGGATTTCGAATCCGTGAAAAAGGCGCTGGATCAAGGGAACCTGCCGTATTTGCTTGGAGATATCACCATGGTACCCAAGAGTACAGTCAAGCTGGAAGGCAAGCAGGCCGAACAGATGCTCCGGCTCATGGACAGCCTGGAAGACTCAGACGATGTTCAGAAGGTCCATTCGAATTTTGATATTGCTGACAAGACACTTGAGCAGATAGGTAGGGCATAGCATAGGTTATCTGGCACTTTTTGTGAAAAAAAGTGCTTGCAAAGCGATTCTTTTTTAGTATATAGGCATGCCAGTTGATACGATTCGGGCAAGGAAGTAAGCGAGGCCGCTTTGTTAGTACTGGATGAACTGCAGTACTCTGAAGAGCATATTTGGGTCCGATTCGAGGAGAATCACACGGTCACCCTCGGCATAACTGATTTTGCCCAGTTACAACTTGGAAAACTTAATTATGTGCTACTCCCTAATGAGGGGGATGAAATTGTCATCAATGAGGCCTTTGGATGTGTGGAGTGTGGCAGGCTCGTTAACGATCTTTACGCCCCGGTCTGTGGCCGGGTCGTTTCGGTCAACCGGGAAGTGATTGATGACCCCACATTGATCAATTACTCGCCTTACGCCGAAGGCTGGATCATCCGGGCCAAGCTCTCTTCCTTGGATGAACTGGATATGCTCATGTCCTCCGATGATTATGAAGAGTACATACTAACCAATTACTTCCCGTCATAATTCCCCGAACCTCTTCTCACCTGCCTGAAACCTCAAGCATGCGTTCCACCGCCTTGGAGGCGCGTCTGCATACCTTGTCGGCCACCTTTACCTCATAGGTCATGGTCCTTATGGCCCGCAGGACATCTTCAAGTGTGGTCCGTTTCATGTCTTCACACACCATAGCGTCGGAGGCCCGATAGAAAGACTTGTTCGGGTTTGCCTTCTGGAGCGGATAGATCAGGCCCTCCTCGGTGCCCACGATGAAGGACCGATGAACAGAATGCTTAGCGAAATCGAGCATCCCAGATGTACTTAATACCGCATCGGCCAACGCCAGCACCTCGGGCCGGCATTCCGGGTGGGCTATAAAAAGGGCCTCAGGATGGACGGCCTTTGCATTCAGGACTTCTCCGGTACTTAACCGATCATGGATCGGGCAATATCCAGCCCAGCAATGAATCTTTTTGGTCGTTTTGGAAGCCACATATTGACAAAGATTCCGATCCGGGGTCATCAAGATTTCATCTTCTGCTAAGCTGTTTACCACAGCGACCGCATTGGCCGAAGTGCAGCAGATGGTAGAATGCGCTTTGACCGAGGCAGGGGAGTTGACATAGGTAACCACGGGCATCTCACCCAATTCGGCCAGCCTGGCCTGAAGTGCTTCAGGCGTGATCATATCAGCCATGGGACAGCCCGTATCCCGGCGAGGCATGAGCACCGTTTTGTCTGGTGATACGATGGAAGCGGTCTCTGCCATGAAATGCACCCCACAAAAGACAATCACATCCGCATCAGTTTTGGCTGCCTTGATGCTCAGCTCAAGAGAATCCCCTGTCAAATCGGCAATGTCCTGAATCTCTGGACGTTGATAGTTATGAGCGAGTAAAATCGCATTGCGCTCCTTGAGAAGCGCCCTAATTTCCCGTGCGATGGTCTCTGTCACTGTTCATACCTGTCTTGTTCGCCCTGAAGCTGCACCACCTCTACGCCATTTGGGATCTCAAATACAAACAAGGACGAACTTAGCCTCTGGTCAAACCGATAGCTGTGAAACCGGAGGGTGGTTCTATCTCCGAAGGCATTGTAGGTGACCGATTTTATGATGTCAAAGGTGTCTTTTGAGATGAACAAGTAAAGTTCGACCAGGTTCGGCAGCTCTGTCTTTGGAACAAGCCTTAAGGCATAATGGTCTCTTTCCTGAAGCGCCTTGGGTGCTAGTTCCAAAATGAATTCCTTGGAAAGTTCGCCGGGTCTGGTAAAGAAATCCGCACCCTTTTTGCTGCCAAGATAATCAACAGCCCGGCCCACCATCACCTGGTTTTCCTCTGGCCTATAGATCCAGACCGAATCTCCATCCGATATAATGAAATATTCTTCTGGCGTCTTATAGTGCCAACGCATCATGCCAGAACGCCCAAAATAGAGGTGGCCCTGAGCCGTGTCAACTGTGTCCATTGCCTTTAAATACGTTTCCTGCACGAAATCGGCCTCAAAATCGGCCGCTGCATATCGTTTCTGGACCCGGTCCAGGATCTCAGAGACCGATACAGGCTTTGAGGCAGCGCCATGGCCATAAAGTAAAAGGACAGAAAATGTGAGGCATAAACCCCCACAGATAGAGGGACAGACCGATACATAACGTGCCCATTTTATAGCCTTTGTCCTCATTGAGTCTATATCCTTGCGTTTATTTGTTATAGCCCTTGACCAGCACTTCCCGAGGCTTGCTTCCGTCAGAGGGCCCTACCACGCCATCGCGTTCCATCATTTCAATCATCCGAGCCGCTCGATTATACCCCACCCTAAGACGACGCTGAATCATTGAGATGGAGGCCTGTCGGGTCTCCGTAACCAAAGCAACGGCCTCATCATATTTCTCATCATATTCCTCTTCACCCTCCTTATCTTCACCCTCAGGCCTGGCCTTCAGGATTTCTTCCTTATAGACTGGTTTTTGTTGTTTTTTCAAAAATTCTATTATCCTACAAATTTCAACCTCTGAAACATAGGCCCCGTGAATGCGCTGCAGCTTGGCAGTACCTGGAGGGAGAAAAAGCATATCACCCTTTCCAAGGAGGGTCTCGGCACCATTGGCATCTAAGATGGTCCGGGAGTCCGTTCGGGAAGAAACCTGAAAGGAGATCCTGGTAGGGAAGTTCGCCTTGATGGTGCCGGTTAAGACATCTACCGAAGGCCTTTGTGTGGCAATCAACAGATGAATTCCTGCCGCACGGGCCATCTGTGCCAGGCGTGTCAGCGCCAACTCTACATCCCTGGAGGCGATCAGCATGAGATCGGCCAGTTCATCAATGACAACCACGAGGAGGGGGAGCCCTTCAGGCGTCCCTTCAGTCTCAGTCGCCGGTCTATCCCCTGATCCCCTGGCCTGCTTGAGCATGCCCTTCTCCTTGGCCAATCTACGATGATACTGGTATATGTTTCGCACCCTCTGTTCTGCCATAAAAGTATAGCGGCGTTCCATCTCATGAACTGCCCACTGCAAGGCCTGGGTTGCCTTCCTGGCATCCACGACCACGGGTGAGATCATATGCGGGATACCTTCGTAGGCAGATAGCTCGATACGCTTTGGATCGATCAGAAGGAGTTTTACCTCCTCAGGGGTTGCCTTGTAGAGGATACTACAGATCATGGCGTTTAAGGCCACACTCTTGCCAGATCCCGTGGCGCCAGCGATCAAAAGGTGTGGCATTTTTGCCAAATCGGTTACAACTGGATTGCCCATGATGTCCTTGCCCAATCCCAAAGTTAGCTTGGACTTCGAATGTTCAAAGGCCTCAGAGGCAATGATATCTTTCAATCTCACGGGTTCCCTGTTTGCATTGGCAACCTCTATTCCGATGGCTGCTTTGCCGGGAATGGGCGCAACAATACGAATGCTGGTAGCTCGAAGGGCCATAGCCAGATCATCCGACAAGCTCACCACCTTGTTGATCTTAACACCCGGCGCGGGCTCATATTCGTACATGGTAACCACAGGCCCGGGGGTTACAGCAACCACTTTGCCCGATACATCAAAATCGCTCAGCTTCTTTTCCAGGAGCTTCGACTGCATATGAAGGCTCTCGTGATCTATTGGCTTGACATCAAACTCAGAATCCCCCAGAAGATTTAAGGAAGGAAGCGTAAACCCATGGCCCGCAGTTATGAATTCAAAAGCTTCCTGCCTGCCAGGCGGGACCTCCTTGACATGTTTGAGGCATGGCTTTATGACTTTTACTGAAGCTTTCTTTCTGGGTAAACGCTTATCACGTGTCTCGGTGCGTCTCTTGGCCTTATTGCGGCGCTCCCTCCAGATGATCCAGGCAGTACCTACCCTGTTGAACACCCTGATACAAAGCCTGACAAGTGATTGAAACAAAGCAATAAGTGATACCCGGGTGGTTATGATGAAAGCAATGGTCCAGATCGTGAGAAGAAAAATGAGTCCCCCGGTCCTGTTCGAATACTTCACGGCGATCTTGGCCAAGGGGATTCCCACAATCCCACCGCTCGAAAACCGCTTTCCAAAGACCAGATAGTAACTTTGATACACCGACAGAAGCCCACCAGTCATAACCGCCAATAACAGCCCACCCACAACGGCCAGTATGATGACCCCCTTGCCGTACCCCTTGAAGGTGTAAACGCTGATAATGAGCAAAAGGATGGGTATCCAGAAAGCACCCAGCCCAAACAGGTAAATAAGAAAACCGCCCACGTGGGCACCTACTGGTCCAAACAGGTTTTGAACCTCGCCGGAAACCCCGGCACGATTAATGGACGGATCCGACGGATGGTAAGAAAGGAGGCTCACCGCCGTAAATATAAGCGCAAATACGAGCACAACCCCCATGATTTCCCTGCGCATCCCTTACTCTCATACCTCCACAATGATAGGAAAGATGACCGGTTTTCTCTGAATGACAAGATAAAAATATTTACGTAGCGCCTTCTTGATAGCTGCTTTGATCGATTCAATTCGACCCGGTTCGTCCGCGTCATGCCCCTCTAAGATCTCCAGTATAATGCATTTGGCATTCTCCAAGATATCACTTTTGTAATCCTCGAATACAAAGCCATGGGATACGATATCGGGGCCATGGATTATCCCCCCGCTCCGGCCGTCAATGACCAGCGTTGCAATCACAAGGCCTTCCTCAGAAAGATATTGACGCTGCTTAAGGATACCCTTCTCAACATCGCCCACACCCTTGCCGTCTACCAGGACCCGTCCAGCGGGGACACGGCCTTGGATGCGTCCGCCTGCATTGTCGAAGACTACCACCTGCCCATTTTCCGCAAGGAGGATGCGCTCCCTGGAAATATCCACCTCCTCGGCTAAGCGGGCATGCCGGATCAAATGGCGGAGTTCCCCGTGGATCGGGATAAAATACTTCGGCCTGGTCAAATTGATCATCAATTTTAACTCTTCCTGGAAGGCATGTCCTGATACATGGATCTCGGATACCTTCTCGTAGATAACCTCAGCACCTCTTCTGTAAAGACGATTGATGATATTGGCAATAGCCCGTTCATTGCCTGGAATGAATTTGGAGGAAAGGATGACCGTATCGCCGTCCTTGATCGTAATCTGTCTGTGCGTGCCCGTGGCCATCCGGTTCAAGACCGACATCGGTTCACCCTGACTCCCTGTGGTAACAATGACCATCTGGTGATCCGGAAAGTCTTTTGCCTGCCTTATATCAATTTCCATGCCCCTTGGCACGTGAAGATATCCCAACTCCTTGGCAATGGCCACCGAAGCCTCCATACTCCTGCCACTAAAGATAATCTTCCGACCTTCGGCTTCAGCGACTTCGACCACATGCTGAATGCGGCTGATGTTGGAGGCAAACACGGCGACGATCACGCGCCCTCGGCAATCCTTCAAAATAGCATGCAGCCTCTTTCCGATCTCTTTTTCAGAGATGGTATAACCCTCTTTCTCGACATTGGTGGAATCGGACATCAGGGCTAAGACGCCCATCTCGCCGTACTCTGCAAACTTATTGATGTCTGTGATTTCACCTTGAGTCGGAACCTGGTTGATCTTGAAATCGCCGGAATGGACAATCAGCCCAACAGGTGTGGTGATGCCCAGCCCGACGCCATCCACCACACTATGGCTCACCCGTACGAATTCCACGCTAAAAGGTCCAATGGTAATTTTTTCTCTGGGTGCCACCTTGATGAAGGGCATGGTTGCAGCGATGTTGTGGTCACGAAACTTGTACTCGACCAGCGCCAGTGTAAAGGGGGTACCATAAATCGGCACATTCAGATCTTTTGCAATGTATGGAAGGGCACCGATATGGTCCTCATGCCCGTGCGTCAAAACGATGCCCTGGATCATGGCTTTCTTGTCTCTTAGGTAAGACGTATCCGGGATAACCATATCAATACCCAGCATATGGTCTTCCGGAAACATAACACCGGCATCGATGATCATGAGGGTATCCTGGTATTCAAATACCATCATATTGAGACCTATCTCGCCCAATCCGCCAAGGGGAATGATCTTTAATGAATTCGTCATGGTGAGGTTATGCAATACAGCCCGGCTAGCCCGAGCTTATCCTTTTCAGGTCTCTTTTCATTGTGGACCGGACCAATTCCATCAGGGCCTCCTTGGTATTGTTGTTGTAATGGGTCGTCTCAATGGGTGGGTTGATACTGAGGACAATTCGACCAGGTCTTATGCGAAGCTTCCCTTTTGGCAGGACATGGTGACTTCCAAAAATCACAATAGGGACAATGGGACGTCCCGAGCGAACAGCCAAGTAAAAACCACCCCCTTTAAATGGCTTGATCTGACCATCTGGGCTCCGCGTCCCCTCTGGAAAGACCACGACCGAAACCCCCTGAGCAATCTTTTGAGCTGCCTCCTGAAGGCTTTTGTAGGCCGCCTTTCGATTAGACCGGTCAATACTGATATAGCCCACACGCGTCATTGAATATCCAAAAATAGGGATCTGAAAGAGCTCCACTTTGGCCAACCAACGGAACTGAACCGGCAGATACCCAAGAAGTACTAGGATATCGAACATGCTCTGATGATTGGCCATATAAACGTAGGTAGCATTGGGGTCAATATGTTCTAATCCTTGAATGGATACCTTGACGCGACTTACGAAGATAATGGACCTTGCCCAAAACCTTCCAACCAAATGTGAAAGATTCCCACCATTTTTTAAAAATGATACAATGATAGCAACCAAAGCACAAACAAAGGTCACCAAAATGACCCAGGCTGAGATCAGCGCTGTTCGTATCATATCGTCACCCTAATCATTGGAGATTTCGGATCCCGATTCTCGATCTCATCCCTTGTGAAGCCTCCCCGTGCTTCCGCACGGGGGTTTTGCCTTGCGGCAGCACTTCGCGTCCGGGGAGCAAGCCGGTCAAATACGCTACATTAAGGATGAGGCCGCGGCAGGCAATGATTAAACTCGACTTTCAGATCTTTCAGGTCAGAATTTTCAGTGTCTCAAAAATTGAATCCGCAAAATGAATAATGCTGTCTCTTTGTGCATCGTTGGCATACCGGATACAGTCACACCGAACCCGATTTCTCGTTCGGATCAAGAATTCGAACGAGATAGTCGTCGGCTGTAGAACAACAGCAAAATAGAATGGCTGGCACTCGGCATGGGCAGCCTGAACCTCATCCAATAGATCAGGATCCAGAGGGATCCAATAAACACCTTCCATCTGGGAAGAACCAAAACGTTCCTCAAAATAGGCCTTGATCTCTTCATGATCCTTGGGCCGAAGTTCATCAATCCGGTACTGTTTCATATATTTCAGAAACCTTCCTTCCTGATACAAGTTGACCGGCCTGATCCCCGGACGCGAAGCGCTGCCGCAAGGCAGAACCCCTGCCCGGAAGGGCGGGGAAGCTTCACACCCACACGATAAGTTCGTATTGTTCTTATCTATCACACATCTTAGCCATAATAAAGAAGAAATCCCGCAGTATCTAACATACTGCGGGATTTCTTAGTTTTGAGGCTATGGTCTAATAAGGTCTATTTATTATCCTGAACCTCCTCAAAATCCGCGTCCACCACGTCCTCGTCCTTGGATGCCTTGGCTTCGGTTTGTTGAGAAGCCCCAGCAGCTTCCGCACCTGGCTGGGCCCCACCAGAGGCCTTGGCATACATGGCTTCGGCCAATTTATGAGACGTCTGAGCCAGTTCCTCGCTCAGGCGCTTGATTTCATCCGTATCAGTCCCCTCCATGGCCTTCTTGAGGCGCTCAATCGCGTCTTCGACATTCGACTTCAGGCTCGCATCCACCTTGTCGCCCAGCTCTCGAATTGACTTTTCAGTCTGATAGATAAGGCTGTCAGCGTGATTCCGGGCTTCTACCAGGGCCTTCTTCTTTTTATCCTCCTCAGCATGCAGCTCGGCGTCCTTTGTCAGCCTTTCAATCTCCTCTTCTGAAAGTCCGCTGGATGCCGTGATCTTTATCGATTGTTCCTTTCCGGTCCCCAGGTCTTTGGCCGAGACATGCACGATTCCGTTGGCATCAATGTCAAAGGTGACCTCAATCTGGGGCACACCTCGGGGCGCCGGGGGTATGCCCACCAGTTCAAAGCGGCCCAGAGTCTTGTTGTATTCGGCCATTTCGCGCTCGCCCTGAAGCACATGAATCGAAACCGCAGGCTGATTATCAGCCGCGGTGGAAAATATCTGGCTCTTCTTGGTAGGTATCGTCGTATTCTTTTCAATCAATTTGGTAAATACACCGCCAAGGGTTTCAATCCCCAGGGAAAGCGGGGTCACATCCAGCAGAAGCACGTCCTGAACATCACCTTTCAAAACCCCGGCCTGGATGGCCGCTCCAAGGGCCACTACTTCATCGGGATTTACACCCTTATGAGGCCCTTTGCCAAAGATCTCCTTTACCTTCTGCTGAACGGCCGGCATCCGGGTCATGCCACCCACCAGAACCACTTCGTTTATGTCCGAGGGCTTTAAACCCGCATCCTTGAGGGCAATCCGACAGGGCTCCACCACCTTCTCTATGAGGTCCTCAACAAGGGATTCCAGCTTGGCCCTGGTGAGTCTCATATTTAAATGTTTGGGGCCACTGGCATCGGCCGTGATAAAGGGGAGGTTTATCTCCGTCTCCATGGATGTCGAAAGTTCCATCTTGGCCTTTTCGGCAGCTTCCTTCAATCGCTGCAGGGCCATCTTGTCATTGCGGATGTCGATCCCCTGGTCCTTCTTAAATTCACTGGCAATGTAATCGATAATCCTTTGATCAAAATCCTCGCCGCCCAAATGGGTGTCGCCATTCGTGGCCTTTACCTCAAAAACCCCTTCGCCGATCTCCAGCAAGGAAATATCAAAGGTTCCCCCGCCCAGGTCAAAGACGGCAATTTTCTCATCTTTTCTCTTATCAAGACCATAGGCCAGGGAGGCTGCGGTCGGCTCGTTGATGATCCTTAAGACGTTCAGTCCCGCGATCCGACCTGCATCCTTGGTCGCCTGGCGCTGGCTGTCGTCAAAATAGGCCGGGACCGTGATGACCGCCTCGGAGACCTTCTCCCCCAGGTATTCCTCGGCCGTCTTTTTCATGCTTTGAAGAATATACGATGAAATCTCGGCCGGGCTGTACGCCTTCCCCTGGATCTCAACCTGGGCATCACCATTGGATGCTTGAGTGATCTTGTAAGGGCAGATTTCCTTGTCGCGCTGAATCTCCGAGGAAGCATACTTTCGCCCAATAAGACGCTTCACCGCAAACACCGTATTCTCCGGATTGGTCACGGCCTGCCGTTTGGCCACTTGGCCCACAAGCCGTTCCCCACTGCTGGTAAAAGCCACCATAGACGGTGTGGTACGTCCCCCTTCAGGGTTGGTAATCACCTTGGGATCCTTTCCTTCCATAATGGCTACACATGAGTTGGTCGTGCCAAGATCAATCCCAATAACTTTACTCATCACTTTCCTCCTTATAGGCAAATTATTGAATCGTTATATCAATTTTGTGTTCGTCCCCAGAACCCTCTGCTTTAACCCCTGATTTTGCATCCGACTTTTTGGAAACCACGACCATGGCGGGCCGAAGGAGTCGGTCCCTCATCATGAATCCCTTCTGAAGTTCCTGCACCACCGTATTTTCAGGGTGCTCCTCGGATTCTTCCTGCATGACGGCCTGGTGAAAATTCGGATCAAAGGGCTTGCCCAAAGACTCAATAGGGACAGCACCAAACTTTTCAAGGCTACTCAGGAGCCCTTTTAGTGTCATCTCCACGCCCTCCCGCATACCGTGGGAGGCCTTTTCATTGTTTCCGTAAGGGATTTCCAGTGCCCTTTCCAAGTTGTCCACGATCGGCAGAATATCTTTGATGAGCGCTTCATTTGCGAATTTTCTATATTCGTTCATCTCTCGTTCCATGCGTTTCTTATAATTCTCAAATTCAGCTGTCACCCTCAAAAGGCGGTCGTAGTTTTCTTCTGCCTTGGCTTCTGCGGCCTTCAGGCGTTCCTGAAGTCCTTTCTTCTTGGTTTCCTTTTGGAGAGGCTCTTTTTCCCCCTGTTCGGGAGCATCTCCTTGTGTTTTTTCTGCTGCTTCGGTTACAGCTGATTCGTCATTGCGATTGGTCACCGGGGTCTCCCTATACGCATGTGATGCTGTTTTTTTCTTCTATTTATTTAAGATGTTGAAAGAAAATAAGAACCAGTCAGGCGTTTGTCAAGGGATTGTTGCACGAATGAGCATCATCTATCCTTGATCGGTGTTCTTGTCGTTGCGCCGGGAATACTCATCAACTGGCCGCACGGATCAAGAGACTCAAACACACCCATACGACAGGGGTTTATAAAGATTTCCCTGGCAAGCATCTCTCTCCTCAAGTGCTCTTCTTATAAGGAAAAGGGTTTGTTGTTTGTTCAAGGACCACGCAGGGGCAAGCAGGGCAGAAGGGTTAGGATCGCCGGTAAGACGCTGTACAATGATACTTGGAGAAAGACGCTCCAAAAAAGCCACCACCCACGCCACATAGGTATGCTGATCAAGGATCGTGCAACCACCCGATGTATAAAGCCGGGATAAGGGTGTGTCCTTGAGAACGTACAGGCTGTGAATCTTAATGCCGTCTATGCCTAAGTCTACCAGAGATGTAGCTGTCTCAAGTACATCCTGTTTAGATTCACCGGGGAGCCCTAAGATGACATGGGCACAAATCAATATGTTTCGGCCTTGGGTCATACGAACGGCTCGAACAAAATCTTGAAACGTGTGACCACGATTAATCCTTTTCAGGGTTCGATTGTGTATAGATTGAAGCCCGTACTCTATCCAAACCATATGAGTAGCCGTGTATTCCTGAATAAGATTCAGCTTTTCCTCATCAACACAGTCTGGCCTGGTGCCAATGGCAAGCCCAACGATATCTGAATCCGCCAGGGCCTCATCATACCTTTTTCGTAGGATATCACAGGGGGCGTAGGTATTTGTAAATGCCTGGAAATAGGCTATAAACTTCTCGGCCTTGTATCGGGCTGCCAACCGAGCTTTTGCCTGTTGAATCTGGTCTTTAATTGATTCGGCCCTGCGGGCCGCGCCAGTACCGGAGCCCTTACCATCACAATAGATACACCCGCCAAAGGATAGGGTTCCATCCCGGTTCGGGCAGGAAAAACCAGCATCTATGACGATCTTCTGCACCCTGCAGCCAAACCGTTTCCTGAGATAACGATTAAAATCATTGTATCGTCCTGGGTTCATGGAATATGAATCAGCCTTCCTCCTGTGAACGGGCAATGATATATATGCCATTCGTGCATACTATCAATGTGTTAGGAAAAGAACAGCTTGATCTTTTAAATCGAGTCAGATAGATTACCGGAAACTGCCACCCGAGATCTCTTGCCAGGACTAAAGGCTTGGAGGTGAAGATGAATGAAACCACAGTTCAGGTGACGATTCAAGCTGTTTTAAGGGAAACCGAGCAATTGGCCAAGGCTGTGGAAGAATTGCTGCTGCAGATCAACACCCTGTCAAAGGCCGTGGAATCAGTTAAGAACGTGACCGAACTTATATCGAACAGTTTTGAACAACTGGCTGAACAATCGATTCGAAATGTCACCTTTGCAGAAGCCTTAATCAATATTTTGGACAAAAGCGGTGTGATTTCCAGAGAGGCTATTATGGAGGAATGGGAACGCATTGAACGCGAACTCCTGGAACGTGAAAGCACGATCTTTCATTAGGACTTGGTTGCGCACCCTTCATCGAGCCCTTTCCAACGCGCCTTAAGCTGTCATAATTTGGTCGAAGCCAAGCCACGACACAGGCTGGATTACTTACCGCTGCTTCCTCCCGGACCTGACGGGATTCATAACCGCCTGTTGCGTGGTGCCCGACCTGGGACAGCTCTTGGAACATGGAGATGCGAGCCCTCAAAAGGGAATTCAGTCCCGCATTGAGCGGATTTCGGGTAACAGGACACCGCTAGCTTCCCACCTAGCGCAACCAAGCAAGGCACTTATACCTGAAAGGGAGCGCTATTTCAACTGCAAAAGACTGATTCAAGCCCGAAAGGCCCTATAAACGGTTTCAAAACCAGTTGTAATGACGGCCGAAGTGGCTGGCCGCAGGTAAACCTTGGATGCAAAAGCAAAGAAGATGAAAACAGCGGCCTTTATTGAAGCATGTCGGTCATTTAGGCAAAACGGCGATCTGAACCTGTCTGCATCAATTGCCTTCTACACGCTTTTGTCTATTATTCCTTTTCTCTTTTTAATCCTTTTCCTCATCGGTCACATCATGGCCACCTCTGAAACCGTAGGTGCGAACCTCACCCTGTTTATTGAGAAAGCCCTGCCCTATTATAGCGGCACGATCCTCAGGGAGGTTAACTCGATTACCCTCAGCCGTGGGTATTATGGTTGGTTCGGACTGCTGTTCATGATTTGGACTGCCAGCTTGATGTTCGGGTCCTTGGAAACGGCGCTCGGCATTATATTCAAGGCAAAGAGACATCGCTCCTTCATGCGCTCCAAGCTCCTTGCTATGGCCATGATCCCACTTGGCGGGGCCTTTCTCACACTTTCTTTCTTGATCACGGCAGCCATGAAAGCCCTGTCAAGGCTTCAATGGGAGTTGGTTGGATCCAGGTGGGTGGCGTTTCTCGTCGATAGCATAGGGATTCGGTATATTTTGCCCCTTATTCTCATGGTGCTCTTGTTGACGTGCATCTACTGGGTGGTACCTTATACCACGGTCTCTTTCAGGGCGGCCCTCTTAGGGGGCATACTGTGCGCCCTTATGTGGGAGGGGGCCAAGCATGTCTTTACTGCCTTTGTTTTGACCAATCCCAGTTATGGCTTGGTGTATGGGTCGCTAAAGACTTTTATTCTTTTTATGGTGTGGACCCTTCTTGCTTCATCCATTCTGCTGTTCTGCGCAGAGATCGCCTCAGCGCACCAGAGGTTAACAAAGCGCCCCTAAACTACGGAAGGGCGGCAAGGTTAGGCAGCCCCGCTTGTGTGCACCATATTAAAAAAATACTATATGTAGACTTTTTTTGCTTGACTTCTTTATTTTTTCAATATAAAGGGCATCACGACTTTATTGTGAATAGGGTAGGCCCTTTTGGAACGTTTTGCCCTCTGGCTTCAGCACACATCAAACCCACTTCATTTGTATTGCCGTCTCATTGATATGGGCCTGAGCAGGCCCTTTTCTATGACCCTGAGCCGAAACTATGAGCGACTTGTTTACTCATGGCTCAGGCCCCTGACGACTTCCTTTTTCGGTGTATGCCGCTTTCTCCGCTAATCACGGTTGGCCCACCAGCCTCTTTACCCTTGACTTAAGCTCCCTGGCGACTTTAAATATCTGGTACGTTCCATGCTGACCCCCAGAAAAAATCAGGATTTCTTGTCTGCGGTTGAGGCCGCCATCCGCCGCTTTCACATGCTCGACGAGGGAGATACGGTCCTTGTAGGCGTTTCAGGTGGACCGGACTCTGTAGCGCTCCTTCACAGTCTTGTGATCCTTGCACCTCGGTGGTCTCTCCGATTGGTCGTAGCATGCCTAAACCACCAATTACGCGGAAAAACTGCAGACCAGGAGGCAGCCTTCGTCAGGAGGCTGGCCGCTGGTCTGGGGATTCGCTGTGAAATCGGGTCAAAAAATGTACCACAATATGTTGCCGAGCACCGATTATCCCTCCAGGAGGGAGCAAGGGTCGTTCGTTACGCCTTTTATGATGAGGTGGCAGACAAATATTCTGCCAGCAAAATTGCCCTTGGGCATCATGCAGATGACAATGCCGAGTCGATTCTCATGCATTTGCTGCGAGGCACAGGCCCACTGGGACTTACCGGGATCCCTCCTGTTCGTCATGGACGCATCATTCGACCGCTTATCGGCTTGACCAAAAAAGAGATATTGGCTTTCCTGGAACAGGGAGGGTTTGAGTACGTTAGGGACCGTTCCAACCTCGACACCAAATATCTCCGGAACCGAATCCGCCACGAACTGTTACCCTGCCTTGAGGCGGACTATAATCCGAATATGGTTTGTACCCTGAACCGACTCGCTTTGATCGTTCGGGATGAGGAAGATTTCTGGGACCAGGAGGTCAAGCGCACATTTCAGGATCTCGTGTTGGAGCAGACACCAGATCGTTTATCCCTTTCGGCTCGCGGGCTCTCTCGGTTGCATCCAGCGCTGTCGCGGCGTCTGATTCGTCAGGCTGTTTTGTCACTCAAAGGGGAACTGAAACGGTTGGGGCATGTTCATGTCGAAGCCGTAGCTCGGCTCATTGCCGGGCCTTCACCTTCGGGACGTCTAGACTTGCCAAAGGGGGTTAGGGTGGTTCGTGATCAGGATAAGATCAATTTTTTGTTGGCCCCCCAGAAGGAAAATGTCGATTTTGAATTTGAATATGATATACCCCGCATACAAACGACCTTTATCCGCGAAATCCGCACCATTTTAAAACTCTCGGTGTGCGATAGGCATCACGTGTCTTCCCCAAAAAGCTATCCTTTGACCACAGCGTTTTTTGACTTGGCTGCGGTCCCTTTTCCGCTCAAGGTTAGAAACTTCAAGCCAGGAGACCGATTCAAGCCTTTGGGGATGGCCGGATCACAGAAGGTAAAGACCTTTTTCATCAACCACAAGGTTCCCCGATCAAACAGGCTACGCTGCCCCATCATGCTAAGTCGTGGAGGGATCATATGGGTGGGAGGATATCGCATAGATGATTCAGTCAGGGTCACGGAAAAAACGAAAAAAGTCTTGAAAGCCGAACTCCTGCCAGCATGATTAATAAAGATTGAAATCCTGGTCTTATTGTATTATCATTTTTATAAGTTGTATGATCTTAGTGTTTATTGCGCTTGTTGAGTTTATTCAGTTCACAACTAACCCAAGAAACTCAACAAACGGCTTATAGGAATGGAGGTTACTGTTTCGTGAATCCTTTTTACAAGAATTTGGCCCTGTGGCTGGTGATCAGCCTTATGATGATCTTACTCTTTAATCTGTTCAACCAGTCGAGGTTGCAGGACAGTGAGATCACTTATACAGAATTCATAGCTCAGGTGGAAAAAGGTAATGTTGCTGGGGTCGTGGTTCAGGGTCAAGATATTTCTGGTACACAGGTTGATGGGACTCGTTTCAAGACCTTTGCTCCTCAGGATCCAGACTTGATTAAGATCCTTAGAAGTCGCGGGGTGGCTATTAAGGCCAAGCCCCCTGCTGAATCCCCATGGTATATGAATCTGCTGGTATCGTGGTTCCCGATGCTTTTATTGGTTGGCGTATGGATCTTCTTCATGCGCCAGATGCAGGCAGGCGGGGGCAAGGCCCTGTCTTTTGGAAAAAGCAAAGCCCGGCTTCTATCAGAACAGTCTGCAAAGGTCACCTTTGAAGATGTAGCAGGGATTGATGAAGCCAAGGAAGAGTTAGGTGAAATCATTGATTTTTTGAAAGACCCGAAGAAGTTTACGCGCTTGGGCGGAAGAATCCCAAAAGGTGTGCTTCTGATGGGTGCGCCTGGAACTGGCAAGACCCTCTTGGCACGGGCAATCGCTGGGGAGGCTGGTGTCCCCTTTTTCAGCATTAGCGGTTCGGATTTTGTAGAGATGTTTGTGGGTGTTGGGGCCTCCCGTGTCAGGGATCTATTTGTTCAGGGGAAAAAACATGCGCCCTGTATTATCTTTATTGACGAAATTGACGCTGTGGGCCGGCACAGGGGTGCTGGCCTTGGAGGGGGGCATGATGAAAGAGAACAGACCCTGAACCAGCTCATGGTAGAAATGGATGGATTTGAATCGAACGAGGGCGTCATCCTGATATCTGCCACAAACCGACCTGACATCCTGGACCCTGCCCTTATGCGCCCCGGGCGTTTTGACCGTCAAGTGGTCGTGCCTGTACCTGATCTAAAAGGCCGGGAAGGCATTCTCAATGTTCATACCCGAAAGACACCCTTGGCAGAGGATGTGGATTTATCCGTCCTTGCAAGGGGCACACCTGGGTTCTCTGGGGCTGACCTTGAAAACATGGTCAATGAGGCCGCACTTCTGGCAGCCCGCTCTGACAAAGAGCGTTTGGACATGGCTGACTTTGAGGAGGCTAAGGACAAGGTCCTCATGGGAACGGCCCGAAAGAGTATGATCATCAGCGACGAGGAAAAGAAAAATACCGCTTATCATGAAGCAGGACATACCTTGGTAGCAAAGATGATCCCCGGGACCGATCCGATTCACAAAGTAACCATCATCCCCCGGGGACGCTCAATGGGGCTTACCCAACAACTCCCCATGGATGAAAAGCATACCTACCCGAAACAATACCTCCTAAACAATCTTGCTGTACTCATGGGTGGTCGGGCAGCCGAAGAGTTGGTGCTTCACGAGATGACCAGCGGAGCCGGTAACGACATTGAGCGAGCCACAGAAACCGCGCGAAAGATGGTCTGCCAATGGGGCATGAGCGAGGAATTGGGACCACTTACCTTTGGCCAAAAAGAAGAGCAGATTTTTCTTGGCAGAGAGTTTGCTCAACATCGAGATTACAGTGAACAGACAGCAGAGCTTATCGACAATGAAATTAGACGGATCGTCTCTGAGGCCTACGAAAAGGCGAAAAAGATCCTCCAAGATCATATAGACACCCTACATGCCCTGGCACAGGTCCTGCTTGAGAAAGAAACGCTGATAGAAAGCGATATTGACGCCATCATATCAGGAAATGTCCGTGCGGCTCGTGAATCGAATGAAGAAAAGGTGGAACCCGAAGCACAAAGCGAGGGCAAGGATGAGGCAGCCAAGCAGCTCCGACCACTTCCCAGTTAACCATGAATAAGGCATCAGTTTTTCATCTCCAATGCGGTCCTTTTTCGCTAAGCTTAGGAAAACGCACCTTAATTATGGGTATCCTGAATGTGACGCCCGATTCCTTTTCAGATGGTGGCCTCTTTTTTGATCATGAGGATGCCATAGCCCACGGGGAGGCCCTGGCAGCGGCCGGAGCGGATATCATTGACGTGGGAGGAGAATCATCGCGCCCATTTTCCGAAACAGTACCGGCAGAGGAGGAAACTCGGCGTGTTGTCCCGGTCATTGAAGAACTTGCCGGTCGTCTTTCGGTTCCAATATCAATTGACACAAACAAGGCCGAGGTGGCAAGGCATGCCATTAATGCCGGGGCTTCTATGGTTAATGATATAGGAGCGCTCAGGCTTGATCCGGCCATGGCGGGTCTGGTTGCCGAGGTGGGCGTGCCGGTCGTCTTAATGCATATGAAAGGCACACCAAAGTCCATGCAGATTGATCCTCATTATGAAGACGTCGTAGAAGAGGTTAAAACATTTTTGGCAGATGCCATCCAAAGAGCCGAACAGGCGGGGATTGACCGTAGCAAGATCATCGTGGATCCGGGCATCGGTTTTGGTAAGACGGTGACACATAATTTATTGCTCATTAGACACCTCTCAGCGCTGCACGCCCTCGGGGTTCCGGTTCTGATTGGGCCTTCGCGAAAATCCTTCATAGCCAAGATATTGGGTCCTGGAGACGAACGTCGCGAGGTGGGTACACAGGCCGCAGTAGCGGCAGCCGCTTTGTACGGGGCGCACATCGTACGCACCCATGATGTAGAACGAACCAGAGAAACCCTGAAACTGGTGGATGCTATCAAGAACTCGGTGACACCCGATCAGTAAACCAATGCAAAGTCCAAAATAACCACTGGCCACTGACTGATGACCAAAACTGCGCCCGCAAGTCCTTCTTATAAATCTGCCGTTCTAATTATTGTTGTGACACTAGCCCTTTTGCTTGGCGTGGGCCTACTATTTTATGAAAAGCACGCCGAGATCACAGTGGCCGTGCCCGTCAGATTCGAGCACATCCCCCATGGCCTGATGGCTGTTCGCAATGCCCCTGTGCTGGAGGCCCGTTTAAAGGGACCTTCAAGGGTGCTTAAGGGACTTAAAGACTCGCAACTATCTTACAGGATTGACCTGTCTACGGCCACCCCAGGACGGTTATTCATCAAGATATCCCATGAAATGATCAAACTCCCACGGCGGGTATCGATCCTTGAAATTCATCCCAGCTCTTTCACCTTACCGATTGAAAAACGAATCGAAAAGATGGTCCCGATTATTCCTGATTTGAGAAAAGATCCAGCTCCGGGCTGGACCGTATGCAGCGTCGTGGCAATACCTTCTATGGCCCGGCTTATCGGACCCACGAGCGCTCTGGAAAAAATTTCGGCCGTACGCACCACGCCCATTGATGTGGGAGGACTAACCGAAACCATCAAGAAGAAGGTGGCCTTGAATCTAAATCATGACCCCTATATTCAGGCAAGTGGCAACAGCCTGATCGAAGTCGAAATTGTTGTCAAGGAAGAGATCGTTGAAAAATGGCTGGATATCGGTATTCAGGCGACAGGTGGTAATAACAACAGGTACAAGATCACACCTGATCGTATTGAGATCTTGCTTAGAGGCCCTATAAATACGCTAAAAAAGCTGGCCCAAGGCAATGGCGTACAGGTCTATGTGGAACTGGAAGGCCTAAAGCCTGGTACGTATGTCCGCCGCGCTGTCATCAAACCACCTTTGAACACCACTTTGGTCAAGGCCAAGCCAGAGGTCTTTACGGTGAGGGTGTTTGAATAGGATCAGTGAAGCAATGCTCCTGGTGATCGATATAGGCAATACCGATACAGTCATAGGTGTCTATGAGGATGAAAATCTCATCCATCATTGGCGCCTGCGAACCGAAAAGGATGCGACTGTCGACGAGTTGCACCTGTTGATTAGGAATCTGTTTTCCTTAGAGGGGGCGACCCTGGAGTCCATTACAGGGACCATCATCTCCTGCGTGGTGCCTCCCATGATAAACATCCTGAACAGTTTTTGTGCGAGATATCTTCATCACCAGCCGCTATGGGTCGATGCGTCCACGTTTAAAGATATGCCCATTCTTTACGATAACCCAAAGGAGGTGGGAGCGGACCGAATCGTCAATGCTGTTTCAGCCTTTCATAAATATCGCACGAGCCTGATTGTGGTTGACTTTGGTACGGCTACGACCTTTGATTGCATATCACAGGAAGGCGCTTATCTGGGCGGTGCTATCAGCCCTGGGATCCTAATCTCTTCAGAAGCGCTGTTTCAAAAGGCCTCTAAGCTACCGCGGACGGAGATCTTTGCCCGACCAAAGCGCGTCATTGCCAGAGATACCATTAGCAGTATGAATGCGGGTATCATCTACGGTTATGCGGGACTTGTGGACGGGATTGTCCGACGTATCAAACAGGAAATGACCTCTGACCCCAAAGTTATTGCAACAGGGGGTCTGGCCAAGCTCATGGCAGAGGCGGCAGAGACCATTGAGGCAGTCGAACCACACCTCACCCTGGAAGGCCTCCGGATCATCTACAGCAAGATACGAAAGACATAGCATTGAGATACTCGTAGCATTATTGGTCTATCTTTGGTTTACAAGGCCAAAGAGCGCAAGCGTGAAGCCGTTCATGCTGGGGAACAACCTCGCGCTATGTATCTGTGGAGGGTACCAAGGGGAGGATCAAATCGTTTACATCCCTCAAGGGGGCTCAACAAACATTGCAGTATTTATTGCAACAATATTGTGCTTTCCTTAGTATTTGATATATGATTGAATAATATTGAGCCTTTTTTGAGCTTTCTGCTTTTGAGACTGGTATTTTTCTGGCGCTAACTGCAAAAATCGGCGGTAGGCGCCTGCTGCCCTTTTGAAATCTCCTGCATCATCATAGAGAATCCCTAAGTTATAATACGGCTCTGGAAAAGTTGGTTTCAAGGAAACGGCTTTTTTATACGCTTTAAGAGCGTCTTCGAATCTGTTTTGCTTTTTATATATAATACCTAGATTGACATAGCTTTCAATACTGTTTGGGTTAAGTTGTATAGCTGTTTTGAATTGCTCCACAGCCTGTTTTAGGTCCCCCTGAAGATAATAGGTTACGCCTAAGTTATTATAATTCTTTTCAGAGATATTGCTCTCAGCTTTTACATGTAAAGGACCTGATGCGATACGAGGGGGATCTTCTCCCTGCTGCTGTCTTGTCGCGAGCGAGGCGCTCGGACTATCAGTCTGCAAAGTATCCTGCTCAGTCGAGTCTATGGCCCTCCCATACGCCTTTTTGCCGGTCGCTGTATGATTTGTACTTTGGTAAGAAAGGCCGAGATTGAGGTGGTGAGTTATTTTCGTGGGAAAGGTTTCTTCCTTCTTAGCGCTTTTTCGTGCGAAAGAGGAAGCCTCTGGTGACACCGGTTTATCTGTCGCCGGCTGTGTAAGGGCTGCCTCCTCACGGGAAACAAGAGCAAGGCTTTTTCCCTGATGGCGAATGCTGGAAGCGGGTTCTTGAGAAATGATTTTTTCTGGTTTGGAACCTGTAGCTTTGTATGAGGCGTCAAGCGTTGTTATTTTCTCGGACAGAGCCTCTTCTTTTTCTCCGAATATGGCAGCAGGGGTTGTCTCCTGAATGGGGACTTCTTTTTTTAAGGTAGAAGTTTTTCGAAATAAAGAGGTGTTCCAAAGAATAGAAACAACCAGGAGAAGACTCAAAAACCCAAGAATAATCAATCGATTTTGTGACAAGGGTCTCTTTTGTGGAACACTGACGACGATTTGAGATCCCATTAAAATATCGCCGGATATTCCATTATGGGCGCTGGTTTTTTCTTTCCTGATTTTGACTTGTTGGGCCCTTCTCAAGGCCTCTGAAATAAGACTCATTTTAGCCCGGCTGTCATACGAAATACTAAGAAAAGGCTAAACAGCGTAACCAAGATAGAAAGTACGGCTACTGTGATCCACTTTCTCCTCGGGAAAGTCCGTTCTGTGGCCTCCAGGCTCTTAATGCCTCTCTCGACCAACTTCTTTGTAATCTTGTTTGTGAGTTGCATATAAGCGCTTAAGAGGGCCCGATCTGAAACGATATTGATAAGCCTGGGAACCCCTTTTGAATATTTGAATATTCTATTTAATGCACTGGGTGTAAATACGACCCGCCCATCAGAGCCGGCAATCGTTAACCTGTAATAGATGTATTTTTCTGTCTCCTCCCGATTCAGATACCGAAGCTCATAGCGAATAGCTATCCTTTGATTCAGTTGCCTCAAAGCGGGCAAGTTTAGTTTGCCCTTTAGCTCATTTTGACCGAACAAGACGATCTGGATCAACTTTTCTTTCTCGGTTTCCAGGTTTGAAAGAAGGCGGATCTGTTCGAGGAGAGATATGGTTAAATCCTGGGCTTCATCGACGATAAGAACCACATTCTTACCCTCTTCTAATTGCTTCAACAAAAAGGCGTTGAGTTCGTCTACCAGCTCTTTCTTTGTTGTTCCTCTGTATGCGACCCCAAAATCCTGTAAGATAGCGCATAGCAATTCTTCTTCTGACAACATTGGATTAAAGATCAAAGCGGTATTTGTGTCAGGGCCCATTTTTTCTAAAAGAACCCGGCAAATCGTCGTCTTGCCTGATCCCACATCACCGGTAATCAGGATAAAACCTTCTCGATTTTTTATACCATATATCAGATGATTCAGGGCTTCCAGATGGGTTTCACTCAGAAAAAGAAATTTCGGATCCGGGGTAAGTTTGAAGGGTTTTTCCTTTAGTTCAAAAAAGTCTGTGTACATGACATGCCTTGGAATTTCTACGGCTTATTGGAGCTCCATGCAGCCTGCTGCAGTGGAGCGTAAAAAATTGTAACTGTTTGAGGGTGTTAGCCCGAGTTGTACAATTTTAGCAAAGCGAGCTTAGAACTTCTCAAAATGGTCAAACAAGCGAGAGGAGGGTTTTGAACCCGCTTCTATGCTCTGTGTATGCTACGGCATGTGGCTTCCATTATTTCCCAAGAGTTTTGTTAACTCATCATCACTAAAGTCATCGATCCCTTGGCCCACGAGAATCCTCGGGGTCAAAGTAACGACCAACTCGGTCTTTTCTGTTTCTATCTTCTTATAGCGAAAAAGGGAACCCAGGAAAGGTATATTCATTAATCCGGGTATGCCAACTATTGTCTCACTGTTTTTTTTCATCAGCAAGCCGGCCAATACCAATGTTTGGCCAGATTTTACACGAACAACAGAGCTCGATTCTCTGATACTTACAATGGGAACCGTGGGAACCGTTCCCGTTCCTCCCCCAAAGGGATATTCTTCTTCATCGACCTTCTCGGTAATGACAGGATGAATGTGCAGGGTGAGCTCATCTCCAGGGCCTATTTGAGGTGTCACGTCCAAAACCACCCCTATGGTGAAAAACTCGGGGGTATAAGTATATGTTGTTTTACCCGTAGTCCCCTCATCTTCTTCTACTTTAAAATATACATCTTCAGTTCCCACCTTGATAATGGCCCTTTGGTTGTTCATGGTGGTAATCCGGGGCTTTGAGATAATGTTAACCTTCCCCTGGGCAGCCATAGCATGAAGCAATCCAGTTACATGATTGTAGTTAAAGGCAAATTGAAAAACGCCGGTTTGACCGGTTATAGCGTCTGACACAGGCGCAAAGGAGGTTTGATCCATTGTGCCGCGTCCGCCGCCTAAAATACGTTCCCAATTAAGGCCCATCTGGTAGTCATCCGAAAGTGTCACCTCAATAATCCTGGCCTCTATGAGAACCTGCCTCTGAATGGTCCCTTCGATCGCTTCCAAAAATTCAGCAACTTTTTCTAGGTTAGCCGGGTAATCTGTCACCACAATGATAGAGGCCATTTTGTTTGTGAGAAATTTGCCATCCTCTGAAAGCAACTGTTTCAGGCCCTTTTCTATCTCATCCCATATATCAGCTTTCTCCGTACTGATGACCTCTGCTGCTACCTCGTCCTCTTTCTCAACGCCTCCTGACGTCTTGGCTTTTACACTTGCTGTCCCTGTTCTTACAGTGGCCAAATAGTTCAGGGTAAATATCCGGGTCTCCGGTGTGGGCCTGAAAACCTTGATCATATTGGCTTGCTTTTGATATACGTAACCAAGCGGGGTCAGAATAGCGTCTAAAGCCTCTTCCAGGGTTACCCTTTTCAGGTCCATGGTCACTGTTCCGCTGACGTCTGGATCCAATATGATGTTATATTCGCTATCCTTTGAAAAACTCATGAGAAGAGACTTGATATCTGAATCTCTTGTAGCAATGGAATAAAGTCTCTCCGGGGGCTTTTGGGGTTCTTCAAGTTGCACCAGAGGGATCTCTTCTAATCCACTCTTGGTAATCACGGGAGGTGGCATCTTGACTTCGGGTATGACCTGCTCGGCCTTTTTTTCTGTACTGGCACAACTCAGCGTCAATACCAGAATCAACACACAATAAATCGTTTTATACTTCATCATTTTATTCTTCGATTTTTCAAGGTTCCAGCAAAAGCTCTCGCTTCTTATCGCCTTTTCCAAGGATGATCCGACCCGGCTCAATTTCTAAAACCTGCTCGTTTTCAATCCAATCACCAATTGAAACCACATATGGAGCATGGTCGATCGTGGCCACTTTTTGTTTCCCGCTGATCAAAATGGCATTGACCTTTAAACGGGATAGTATTTTTTCTTGTTCAACTCTTGTAACCTTTTTATAAGGTTCTATCCCTTCTGGAAATAAAAACGGATCTCTACCCCATCCAAGGTTTTTTACCTTTTTTCGCTTTATGATAGAACCATCTCGCGACACCTTTGGTAAGCCAGCGGGCAAATGCTCTAACGAGGCTGGTTGTGATACGGGTAGCAGCAATTCTGGTAGCGACGATTGAACTGTCTTCTTGGGTTTGGAAGCAGGCTTTTTCTTGGCAGGCGAAATAACAAGTTCATAGGCCGCAAAAAGAACCGCCAAGACAAAAACAATCGTTATATATTTATTCGGCGTTTTCATTGAATGCTAATTTACTAAGAAAAGCACAATATTGTTTGCAATAAATTGCAGAAGTGTTTGTCTATCCGTCAAGAACTACGTTCAAAGCTGTTTGGGCAACAGCCTGTTTAGATGTAAACGATTTGATGCGCCTCTTGGTATGTTTCTGTCGGTTATCGAAAAATAGAAGCAGACATGTAATATTAGCCCTTATTTCCGGATATATCTTTTTAGACGTCTCCATCTGTATTTTATTATATCCACCCAAAAAGGGCAAATTCATAAGATCAAACAAATAGCGACCTATGTCGACAAACCTTCCCTCTAAGACCATATCCACGGGGATCTCTTTTAATTGGGACCCTTTCGGCAGCCTGTGCTTGGCAAATAATCGAGATGTTACAGGTTTTGTAGAAAGTATCCGAATATCTCTTCCTTGTCCGATTTTGGCCATCTGAATCATCGCAGAAGGGATTTCATCTCTTTCAGGTATCTTTGCTGTAAGTTCATGGTATTTTTCAGAGATCGCCGTTTCTTCTTCTAATAAGGGGGGTCGAAAAGTATCACCCAAAAAGGGTTTGTACTGCATTTGAATCGATTTCAACTCCTGTTTTATCCTCTTCAACTCATTATTTTTGGGCAAGTACAGGAACTTATACCACAAAAAAATGGCTCCAAGGTATATCACTACAAAAAGAATGATTTTTTCACGAACGCCAAACTTGATCTTCATTTTTTACCGTAATTATTGTAAATCGCAACGCAGCTCAAACGCAAGGACATTCGTCCCGTTCAAGACATTTCTTTTTTGAGACATCAATACGGGATTTTTTAGAAACGGAGATGAATCTAAGGCGATCATGAATCGAGTCAGCACCACTTCAAGGGATGCTTCCTCGCCACATACTGTCCCTTCTATTTGAAAACGCATCGCTTTTTTAGCAGGTTCTTGCCCTGCAGACCCTCTGTTCTCCCCTGCTGTTTTTTCTATCTGGAATTCCTCAAAATAGCTGATAGATAGACTTTTCAGGGCAATTGATTCAGGCAAGATATTCGCAATTTCTTTGAGTATGAAAGGTTCTATGGGGCCACGTTCTTCCAATCTCTCTATGGTTTTTTTCATGCGATTGATTCGATCGATCTTTTCCTTGATTTGTTGGGGAGCAGGGGCTTTAGCCGTAAAAGTTTGAATCGTGGTTTTCCAGATATTCAGTAATTTTCTGTCGGCCTTCACCTGAGCAGCTGCATACAAATATAAGAGAGAAAGGATGGCAATTAAGGATATGGCGGATACCCTCAGGACTGGGATCAGTGGGGCGATCGCCCTTTGCTCTTTGATTTCAGTTGGAAGGAGATTGATTCGTTCGCCCCCACTTAAGGCTAAACCTGTAGCTACCGAAAATGCGGGGGCCAATTCATTGAGCTTGGCCGTTTCCATGGGGGAAAGGCCTATTTTTATCTTTTTGAACGGATTTATGACCTCTACATCGATCCCCAGCCTTTCCTCCATCACGGCAGGCAGGCCTTTGAGTCTGGCTGTTCCTCCGGTCAAATAAATTTTCTCAATAGAAACCTCGGGGTGTCTTTGCTGGTAAAAAGAAAATGATCTCTGGACTTCATCAATCAGCCGGACAATAACGGGTGTTATGGACCTTGCAATTTCAGGTCGAACATCCTGTCCCGAAAGACCATATTCCTTTTTTAATCTTTCAGCGTCTTCATCAGAAAAAGCCTCTTCATCAAGTAAAGAAGTAAAAGACTTTATAGATTCGGTGATACTATCACCTGCCGTGAGAATCTCCCTTGAAAACTTCAGGATATGATCTTGAAAGACGGCAATCGTAGCAAATCTTGCTCCGATATCTAGCCATGCAATACTTGGTGGGCCGGTTTTCGTCATCCCCAATAAATTCCACAGAGCAAAGGGGGTCACCGAGATGCCGCCAACTTTTAGCCCGGTTTTACGATAAAGGCCTACTTGATCATTGATCAAGCCCTTTTCGGCCGCCACAATCATAACCTCATACTTTATAATCTTTCGCTCCTCGATCTCCCCCAGTATCTTATAGTCAAAATTGGCCTCTTCTAAGGGGACAGATATATGCTTTCTGCTAATCCAAAGAATGGCTTTTTCAAATTCAGCCTTTGGCATACGAGGAATATTAATCGTTTTTATTGTCACTTGCGACCCTGAAACAGCAGTAAATATTTCTGTCCCCTTTTTTTCACCTTTTAGAAGCTCTGCAAGAATATCTGAAAGCGCGGCCGATTGTTCTTCCAGGGGCTTGGTCTTCAAATGTGAGACTGAGGCCATGCCATAGGATAGAAGCTCATATGATCCACCTTTTCTCTTTAATTTTAAAAACTTAATTGAATCGGTACCGATATCCAACCCTATAGAAGTCGTCGATCCAAAGGGTATTCTTGAAATGATCCCCATGAATTTATTCATCTCTTAACTCGTGAGATTTGATCTGTTTAAACGCCTCGACGACCTTCGGACCTTATCATCCACCATGGCATAGGCGTCGTGGTGAGCAAGTATCATTGGAATGGTGCCTTTCAAAACAATCCCTGTTTGTCGTAGGATTTCAGTGCCTTGATAATAACAAGCGAGAAGGGCCAAAATATAATAGAAATTGAGCGGGGCTATCTTCTGTACCAGAACATAATGAATGATGACAAGGGCTATAAGAATAGATAGGACAAGTGACTCTCCAAAATATTTTAATAAAAACACTTTTACTTGTCTCATGTGCAAATATGGGCACAGCTCCCACAAATAGGCGATCCCTCAATCAGTTCACAAGGTAAAACTTGCGGCCACTTTTGATCGGCCTGCTCCCCGGACGCGAAGCGCTGCCGCAAGGCAGAATCCTCATCCTTTAGAACGGGGTCAAGAGGAGCTATACAAAATAATTTTTTCCCTTACCGGGTGCATAAGATAAGCCCGCGAAGCAACCCCCCACCCGGAAGGGCGCCCAACACAATAAATCATATCCAAAATTCTGATAATATTAAAAAATGGAGTGAAATTGTCAAGAGAAAACAGAAAAGGGCTGATGGAGATTGCTGAAAAACGGAAGCATGCACGGTTTTCCAGCAACCTCACCGGCCTTTGGAGAAGAGGGGCTGAGGGAATTGGAAGCCTTTAGAGAGTAAACGTTATCGTATTGGACTTCATCTCTGGATCTCCTTCGATCGTAAAATAGTACGTTACCGTATACTCACCTGTAGGGGCTGGGTTCACGTCAAGTGAAATCGTACACAGCACCTTTATGCCGGTGAAATCATATTTACCACCATTTTGATTGAATTCGGAGGTATAACCCTCACAGGTTACTCTGCAGGAGCATTCAGTGTCGTCAGTCGAAAAAACATTTGTTCCGGTTGGGCCACCTGTTCCACCAAAGTAGATATCTTTTACTCGCACTTCACCGCTCCATTCTTTGCATGTGCCATCCCCTTTAGTTTTAGTACAAACACACTCACCTGGGACCACGATATGCATCTTGGTTATGGTTATTGTTTTTCCGGTATTGTTAAGGATAGGGACATTAACGTACGATGTATCGTCGTTGTGGCCATGGTGACCACCTTTACAACTGCCGCCGCCACATCCATCCGAAGGAGAGGGTAAAACAGCCACCAGTACCCCTGCCATGATCATAATCACAGCGGAAATGATTATGATACCTTTTTTTGAAATCCTGGATAAACTCTTCACATTTTTCACCTCCTGTATAGAGACGGTCAAATAGTTCACTGGTTGATTCGTCGAGTGGTATCATAACAAGACAATTAAATACCATTACTTTTAATGCAATATTTGTGCCATTTTTAAACAAATGGGTTAATCCCCTTAAAATCACTTGGTTATGAGCATTTACTATCCATTTAAGTCCTCCTCCAAAGCCGCCATAGTTAAACTATTTTAACAGAATGTGTCAATTTTTTGACATTATAGCAGTGCGATTCATCCACCCACCATGCATTTATCGCCCAGGAATGAACTCCTAAAAACCCCCATATGATCATCGCTTGGCTTATGTTGTTGCATAAGCAGGGTCATTTGGATCTGTCGTGATCGCCTGACCTTCAACCCAGCCTACAAAGTGGTGTAATATAATCTGTCTCTCTGCAACCCCGACTGTCCCGGTTGATGTCAGTAAGCTCGGATCAGTCTCAGTGGCCGCTGTGTATACAAGAGTGAAGCTTCCGTTGCCGAACGATTCAGTAATGCCAGGAGAGCCAGCGGCCCAATAACCATTATCCGCCGCATAACGAATGCCATATTCTATCCCGGCCTGGGCAATAGCGTAAGCCTGCGTGGATTGGACATAAAGCGGCTCAGACCCATGTTTGGCAATGATCACGTAAGAAAAAACCGTTACCAAAACACCAAATATCGTGATAGCGATAATAAGGGTAACGAGGGTAACGCCTTTATTTTGGGAATTACCTGATGCAAATCCTTTCATCATTGAAAATCTTCCTCCCAACACCCACCGAAATTTCTTCCTGAAGGGGCCTCAGGATCTGGATAAGGCAAGTTTTTGGGACAAATATAGCTCTGAAGCGTGATTTGTTCTCCAGTGCCTTCCTGTAAAGTAAGGAAAATCGTTATTTCTTCTGATGTTCCCCGCTCTGCCGTAAATACAGAAACCGCTTCAGCAAGGTTGACTGTCGTGCTCCCCACCCTTTGCAGCGTACCTGAGAAAAGCTGAAAGGTGATATCGTAAGTGCTGGTTTCCTCGGGGGATCCATGGCTTTTTGTGAAGGTTAAGGTGGAAGATGTACTTCCGGATGTCGGAGACGAAATAGAGTTTGCATCCCTCAATTCCCGGCTGATCCGCTCCATAGCCATAGCAGCTTCATCCAAAAGGCCCTTTTGTTTTTCCATCATGGAATAGGTATGCATAGAGGTGGAGAGGAAACGATAACCAAAAACACCAAGGACTGCCATTATGACAATCACTACTATAATTTCGATTAGAGTGAATCCTTTATTCTTTCGCATGAGCTCAGTATCTTGGAATTCCAACAACACTGCTACCTATCCCTCAGGATCATCTTTGACCCTTTTAGTCACGATAGAATAATAATGATAATCAGTACCATCCGGATCGGTGACCGTGATATTGATTCTTACGTAGTTTGTGGCAGAAGTTTGTTGGGTGTCGAGATCAGTGTCCGTTATGTAGTATATACTCCAATGATAAGAATAGTCAGCAGGCCATGAAGCATCAATCGTATTATTGATGTCGGTTTCCACCGAACTCGGAGGTATAGGCGGAGCCGAGTTGGTGCCGGTAAGGGTGGGAAAGTCATTCGCTGTGATGACTTCTAAAATCTGTTGGCCTAAAAAATCAGCCGTAACAGCCTTTTCCGGCTTTGTGCTCTCCTTTAAAAGTGACAACACCGGACCAACAATCGCCGGGATGGCCACCGAAACCACAACAATAAAAACAATCAACTCTATCAGGGTGATCCCTTTTTGTTTTTTTGAGATCATCCTATTCGACCTTTCCGGTATATTGTAACACCGTCAGAGTTCGTGAACTTCCGTTCGATACGGTAATTGAACTGTCCTGGTCTGCGGTCGGTTCTCCAAGAGAATTAAATGTAATGGCTGTAGGATACGCGCTCAGACTAATCTCCCCGCGGAAGATATTATTAAAATCCCTCGTTTCGGTTCCCCCTCCCAGTTTCGGAAAGCTATATTGCGTTGAACTATCGAAGGTGAGACTTTGACCTGCATGCTTGGCCATGGCCAGGGCCTGTACAGATCGAATGTCTGATTTTATTAGGTCTGCAGCTGCTTCTAACGAGATTTCCGTGGTGGGGTACTTTGATATAGCAATAAACGCCAGGATACCGATCGTAGTTATAACCATGACAAGTTCAATAATGGTAAACCCGCCATCATTTTTCATAATCATTATTCTGGCACGGTGCCGAAGCAATGTCAATATGTAGGCAGCCAGCTTTCAGTTTCAACAAAACAGGTTGTTGCCCAAATGGCTATCCAGACAATCTTTGGCGGCTTATCAGCTACGAAAAACCAGCAACATTGCCATAAACTGATTTGGGCAACAGGCTGAAAAGATGAAACACCTGAACGCTTATGTCCATATGATCCGTTTGCTTTGCTCACAATGTTCATTCATGGTGAAGCCGCTTTGTTGCTTAATTGCCTTTTCCATATACGCAAGCCTTTCTTGCAATGGCCCGGTCTCGCATCTGATGCTGTCGGATTTTGCCAGCGCAAGAGACTTTTTATAATAAATCCGTGCCATTTTATATTGCCCCAATTCATCATATACAATAGCGGTATAGAGGGAATTTTCGAAGACAAGGGGCAAATTTTTACCTGCACCTGTGTTCTGTAAGTGTTTTCTCGCCTGGTTGAGCCAGATAAAAGAACGGGGTTTCTTCATGCAATATAGAATATGACCATAGAAAACAGCCAGAAAATCGGATTGAAGGCTTTATTTCGTTTCATGGCCGGCCAGCTCATCTGCTGATTCGTTCCCTGGAAAATCTCCGTTTTTTCGTTTCCAAAAAAGTGCAGTGCAAACGGCAAGTCCTAACAATGTCAGAGCCATCCCCAATTTAAAACTAAGGGGATCATACACGAACAACACCTCATGCCTTCCCGGTGCTAAGGGGACTCCGCGAAAGGCATAATTGGCCCTATAAATTTTCCCCTTGACGCCATCCACATAAACTTTCCAGCCGGGATAATAGGATTCACTCAAAAACAGAAATTTGGGTTTGTTCAAAGAAGCGGCTAATTCTATCCTGTTTGTCTCATATTTTGTCATGATCACCCCCTCTTTTTCATCACCAGAAGGCTGGACGGGTTGATCGGCTAAACCAGTCCCCTCAAAGGAACGGACACCTGCAAAGGGTGGTTCTTCTCTCTGGTCAAAAGGATCTTTATCCAGAAGAACCAGTTCACGTGGATCAAATGTCTTGCTTTGTAAGATATTTCTGTACGCTTTTTCTGAGCCAACCACCTTGTATTTGTCCACCAAAAAAGCCCTCGGAAGAACATTTAAATTTCTGTAAATCCTCAGTGAGCCTTCATCATCCTCTTGATCCCCAATAATCCTGGCCAGCTCAAATTCTGGCGAGTCTATTTTAAACTTGGAAATAATATACTTGACGTTCAATAAAGACAAAAGGTTGGTGCTGTCAGGTTTTGGCGAACCATATATTAACGATCGAATGGTTTCATAATTCTTAAGGCGGATCACTTCACTGCCATCCATACAATAAATGCGATGTTCTATGTTGAAGCCCGGTAAAATCTTCTCTTTATCGACCTTGATCGAATCAGAAAAAATGCTTGAATATTTTACCGGCTCTTTTGTTGTCTTCGGCGTGGTCAGTATTCGAAAAATGGATGTGTCCTTTTTTAAAAAGCTTACGCTTTCCGATGGCTTGTGGAAACTTTCGGCATCATATTTCTGGTAGTATCCTTTATTCGCAAAAAAGAGATCGAGTGATAATAGGAAAAGGAGCACAAAAGAAAAGATGGTTCTCCTTTTAGGATAGTTCCAGCCAAAGACCAGAACCGGGCCAAAGAATAAACAAAGGAGCAAGAACCGTTTTATATTGTGCAGATTAATCTTTGGATCGTTATATTCGGGCGGGGCAAACCCCTTGGTCTGCAAGAATTCTTGAATGGGGACCTCATAAAAGTTCAATATGCCCCACAAAAGGGCCGCGAATACACTAAAAACAAGAAAACCGTGGATAATCCCTTTGGTTTCGGTGTTTTTATCACTGATCTGCCTACAGAGGCTGTCACACCCCATACCGGCCATGACAGAAATAAGAAAAACGAAGATAAAGAGAAACTTGACCGGATAACGAATGGTATTCAAAAACGGGACGTAAAGATACAGGAACTTGTAAACCGGTGTGTTTCCACCAAAGGAAAGAATGAGGGATATGAACATGATGACTAAAAAGGGAATAACCTTTCTTCTTTTTTCTACAACAAAAAACACAGAAAGGGCAAACGGGATGATGCCGAGATATATGGTCTTGAGCCAGCTTTGATTGCTCCAGTATTTTTCTGTGGAATAGCCATATCCATAAGGATCAGGAACAAAAAACTGCACAAGGTCCTTGAAATCGAGAGACCATGTGATCGCCTCTTCATAACTCAGGCCTCCTGCTCGAATGGAATTAAACGCGAGTTCCAAGAAAGGGAGTAACTGAACAGCGGAAAGCAACACCACAAGGAATATAACCAGCCCAAAAGATATAACCCTCTTTTTGAGAATAGGCATCGTCAACATCCCGACCCCAAATGGGTCCGGAAAAAACAAAAGGACAAAGATCAGGATGAATGTGCCGTATAAGATCTCTACTGCCCCCCCAAGAAACATGATGGTTAAACACACAGCGGTCAACACCAGGAATCTTAATGCCCCTCTTTTCAGGTATTTTTGGTAACAGAGGAGAATCAGAGGAAGCCATGCCACGGAAAGCAGATGGGGGAGAAGGTTATGAACGGAAAGGAGATAGCCGCTGAACATAAAGGCAAGCGCCCCGATAAAGGCACCCATATCACTCCCCTTCAGCGATTTTATGAAAAAGTAAGTAAAGATCCCGGCCAAGAAAAAATGAAAAACAATGATCAAATTAAAGCCAAGATCGAATGGAAGCAGCAGAAGCAGAATATTTGGCGGGTAAAGAACACCCGGTTGAAGGGTGGCGAGCAGCGGTTGACCACCATAAAAATAGGGGTTCCAGAGAGGAAGCTGGCCTCCTTTTATCATACTTACCCACAGCGCTCGCGGGGGTATGAAGAAAACGGCCAGATCCCTCTCAATAAAAAGAGAAGCACCCCTTAGAATGTCATCAAAGTAAAGGAAGCACGCACAAAGGAGTAAGCCGCAAGCAAGGTTTCTCTTTAAGCTTACCAACCTTCGTTTATCGTTCCTGCGGTCGTAGGCAGGTTTGGAGCGGGGTTAAGATTCCAGCTATAAGCGGTGCCTCCAATGGTGGCGGTAAAAACGGTCCCTACTGTGGCCGAGCCATCCACACCTGATATTTGGGCATCAGCAACGATAGTTGTCATATCATAGGCCGCTCCATTGGTGCCGCCGATTAAATTTTTAGCATAAAGCACGCTCACAGCCCCTCTCAGGGCAGCGGTAATACCATGGGCTGTGGCATCTGCCGCATCACTTCTCATGTCATAATATTTCGGAACAGCCACGGCAGCCAATATGCCCAAAATGACGATGACCATGATCAGTTCGATTAATGTGAAACCCTTGTTGTTTCTCATCAAATGCTTCTTCCCTTTTTTCATTTTTTGTCACCTCCCGGGTTGAGTAATTAAACGGTTAGAGTGTATATAAAATAAGAGCTTGAATTTACATGTTTTTACTCCATATAAATTGCAAAATTTGTGCCACATTAAAGCTATAAGCTCAAAGTTACAAGCTGAAAGCTCAATGAGCAGTGACCAGAGATCAATAAGCATACGCTCTCTACAAACATTGTAGGATAAGCTACAAATCTTGTAGCCCCTTGATCCTATCTATATCGATAGCATATTTCTTTATGCGATGCCACATGCTTCTCTCGGTGATACCGAGTAGCTGGGCGGCCTGAGATTGGACACCCTTTGTCTTGTATAAGGCTTTTAGAATAAGCTCCTTTTCAAATGCCGATACAGCGTCATCCAATGAAGCGGATTCCTTTGGGAATTCGAAAATGATTTCCTCTGGCAACCCTCTGAGATGTAAAGGGAGGTGAGATGGGGTGATGACCGTTGTATCCTCTTCCACCATGACCATCGCTCGCTCAACCACATTCTCAAGTTCTCTGACGTTTCCAGGCCATGAATATTCCGTCAAGATCTCCATGGCGCTTTTTGATATCTGATATATCTTTTTGCCCGATGCTTTGGACATCTTCTCCATAATGTGATCGACCAGTAAGGGAATATCCTCCTTTCGCTCCCGTAAGGGAGGGAGAAAGATGGTGACCACGTTGAGTCGATAAAACAGATCCTCCCGAAATCTCTTCTCCCTGACCTCTGATACCAAATTCTTGTTGGTTGCTGCGATCACCCTGACATCCACCTTCATGGGCAGCGTTCCGCCAACCCTTTCCAATTCTTTCTCTTGCAATATCCTGAGTATTTTGGCCTGAGTAGATAGCGCCATGTCACCGATCTCATCTAAAAATATGGTCCCTTGATCGGCCAGCTCAAATTTTCCTATTTTTCGACTAACAGCTCCTGTAAATGCCCCCTTTTCATGACCAAAAAGTTCACTTTCGAGGAGTCCTTCCGGGATAGCCACACAGTTGAGCTTGATAAAGGGCTTACCTTTTCTGGGGCTATGATCATGGATAGTCTGAGCGATGAGTTCCTTGCCGGTTCCAGTTTCTCCCAGAATCAGCGCCGTCACATCAGAATCAGCCACCCTGGCGACCTGGCTCAAAACCTCTTTTATCGCCCTGGACTGACCTATGATATTTGGAAACAGCATAGACTCTCTCGCCCTTTGTTTTAATGCCTCAAGCTCTCTTCTTAATCGGTGTTTTTCCAGCGCCCTCTTGATGGTGATTTCCATCTCCTCCAATTTAAAAGGCTTGGTGAAATAGTCATAGGCGCCTTTCCGGATCGCTTCTAATGCATGCTTCTCAGCCCCAAAAGCGGTGATCACAATGATGATGGCATCAGATCGCTCCCGGATGGGGCCAATGGCCTCTATGCCATCAATGCCCGGGAGCTTGATATCCAGAAGGATGAGGTCACAGCGTTCTTTTTCCAGCCAGATGAAGGCGCTTTCAGCATCCAAAAAGGGAATAACCCGGTAACCCTGTTTTTTTAAGGCCTCGGAAAGAAAGAATTGCATGGCCTCATCATCTTCAATGATCAGAATTTTTTCGGTCATAATTCCTTATGGAAGCTAATAAGCTGATGAGCTGTTAAGCTGTTAAGTGTGGAAAGGCAAAGGAAGTAAAATCTCAACCATTTGACACCTCATCAACTTACCAGCTTACCAGCTCAAACGCCTCAATCCTTTGGTAATTCTACAATAAACGTGGTCCCGGAATCCGGGCTGCTTTCTACCCGAATACGCCCCCCATGGGCGGCAATGGTATGATAGGCAATGCATAATCCCAGGCCCACCCCGCTTTCTTGGGTTGTAAAAAACGGCACAAAGATTCTATCCAAATCCTCCACAGGGATATAAGACCCTGAATTAAAAAAACAGATGCCAATAAAGCCTGTTGGTTGGTTCATCGTGGCAATTCGGATCGTTTCCCCCTCGGGGGCGAACTGGAAGGCATTTCGAATGATGTTTAAAAAGGCTTGATATATTCTTTGATGATCAATTTGAATCAATGGCAGGTTGTCTTGATAGTCTTCTATGACTTCCATTCCCTTTGCCACAAATTCATTCTTGACAAAACTGATTGCTTCCCCCAGGACATGGTTGATATTATGATATTCCAATACTTCAGAGCCGGGCCGGGCAAACTTTAACAGCTCCTCAACCAACACATTCAATCTTTCGATAGATTTTAAGATCACCCTGACATAGCCCTTTTTGGCATCATCCTTTTGAAAATCCTTGTCCATCAGTTCCACCAGCCCCTGGATAGAACCCAATGGGTTTCTAATCTCATGGGCCAGGCGCGCTGATAAAAAGCCTAAGGCTGCCAATTGATCTGCTCTTCTGACTCGATCTAAGAGAGGCATTGCTTCTCTCAGTTCCTTTTCTCTTAAATGTGATTTTAAAAGGATTAACACCTCATCGAATATACTGCAAAAATATTCTATTTCATCATCACTTTTCGCAGAAGGCAAGCTTACACCTTCTCTATGGGGGACCGCGAGCTCTTCAGCCCGAGCGAGAAGCTTCTTAATAGGATAGATAATCGCATAAATGAGACCGAGTCCGCACAAAAACGAGAAAATAGCCATCCCAAAAACCCAAAGCTGCAGTCGAAATAAATAAGGGGCATGAATTTTTAATCTATGTGTCAGGCTTATCGAAGAGTTCAGATAATCCGTGGTCAAGTAACAAGTAAGGATCGCCGTAAATATGGTCAGGCCAAAAAAAATGAGAGGAATGCCAATGATAAGTCGAATCTGAAATTTTTTTGACTCGCTCCTCACCTTCCAACCTTAAAAGTCTTGATCATATCCCACCAGGGAAGAAATATGGCCAAGGCCATGAAAAGGACCATAATCCCCAAACCGACTGTCAGAACGGGCTCGATATAGGAAGATAACCGGCTCACGCTATAATCTATCTCTCTTTCATAGTAATTGGTAACTTCCCGCAACATATCATCCAGAGAACCTGACTCCTCACCCGTAAAAACCATTCGGACAACCAAGGGGGGGAAAATATCGCTTTCTCTCAAAGAGTCGGTAATCCCTCTTCCTGATCTTACCTTCTCTGCGATTTCTCTTGTCTTCAAAGCAAGATACGCATTTCCCAAGGTCCTTGAGACCACGTCCAATGCCGTATCGATCGAAACGCCGCTTCGAGAGAGTGTCTCGAGCATGCTGGAAAACCTGGACATATAAATCTTCAGAAAAATTGGACCCACGATAGGGATTCTTAATTTGAGATGGTCCCAATTAAGCCGCCCGGACTCTTGCCGGATATATATGAAAAAAGCAATGGCAACCATGCCTATACCGAACAGCAAGTAATACCAGTAAGTTTGCACGACGAAATTCAAAAGCAACATGATCCGGGTGGGGGCGGGAAGGTCCATTGTCGACCTCTCAAAGATCACCGAAAACTTTGGGATCACAAGTGTAACCACGATACCAAACGCCACACAGAGCGAAACCACGACAAAAACTGGATAGCGCATCGCAGCTTTAAGATTGGTGCTGGTTTTCATGTTAAATTCGAGCGTAAAAATTAATCGATCTAAGATATCATCTAAGGTGCCCCCCAGTTCACCGGCTTCGATCATATTGACATAAAGTTCCGGGAAAATGTCCGGATACTTGGCAAGGGCCGAAGAAAAGCTCTTCCCTTGATCCACATCTTTAGCAATCATCGAAATAACATGTTTCAGTTTTTTGTTTTCAGTTTGTTGTTCAAGGGCTTTAAGCCCTGATAAGAGGGGGATACCCGATTTGGTGATGGTCAGTAACTGCCTGGTAAAAAATATAAGATCCTCGATCTTCACCCGCTCAAATCTGGAAACCAGATCATCAAAGGAAAATCCCTTTTTTTCAGTAATAGAAATGGGAAAGTACCCCATACTGTCCAATTGGGCGGCTACCGCAGGTGGGGAGTCTGCTTCCATGGTTCCGCTTACGGGGGATCCGTCTTCGGTCTGGGCCTTGTAAGTGAATGTAGGCATATCAATCAGGTTTAAGCTGAACGCTCAAAATAAAAATGGAAATTCTCTATCATTAATCCATTTGAACGACGGTCAGGGCCTCTTCAAGAGCTATGATTCCCTTCAATGCCTTTAAGATGGCATCTTCCTTCATCGTCCGCATGCCAGCCTTTTGAGCAGCTTTTAAGATGACATCAAAGGATGGTTTGCCCATCGCAAGCGCTCTGATTTCATCATTCACGGTTAAGATCTCAAATATGCCGGTTCGTCCTTTACAACCGGTATTCCTGCACTGCGGGCAACCTTTGCCGCGGTATAGAACAGGATTCTCAAGATCTGTCAGCCCCATCCTTTCCAAAACTTCTGTAGAAGGTGTGTAAGGTTCCTTGCAATGTTCGCAAATCATTCGAGCCAGGCGTTGAGCAACGACCGCGGTGACTGAGGATGCCACCAAAAAAGGCTCAACGCCCATATCAATTAAACGTGTTATTGCAGACGGCGCATCATTGGTGTGGAGCGTAGAAAGAACCAGGTGTCCTGTGAGGGCAGACTGTATTGCGATCGTAGCTGTTTCTTTGTCTCGAATCTCTCCCACCATAATGATATCCGGGTCCTGCCTTAAAATGGCGCGCAATCCCGTTCCAAAAGTAAGGCCCGCTTTGGGATTGATCTGAGATTGCCGCACCAGTTCCATCGTATATTCAATTGGATCTTCTATGGTAATGATATTTTTTTCTACAGAATTAATCGTGTTTAGGACAGCATAAAGGGTGGTTGTCTTACCAGATCCTGTAGGACCCGTGGCCAACACAAATCCATAAGGTCTTTTTATGACATGTTCTAACCTATTTTGATCTTCTTCCAACAAGCCAATCTTGTCTAGCCCATAAAGAGATGTCGTCTTATCCAGAAGGCGCATCACGACATTTTCTCCATGGTAGGTTGGAAAGGTAGAGACACGAATTCCGACCTCTTTCCCCTCTATGCTTACATCAAAACGGCCATCTTGCGGGACACGCATTTTTGCAATATCCATCTTGGACATAATCTTGACCCGGGAAATAACAGGGAGCTGCATCTGTTTGGGTGGGGAAGACATCTCATGGAGCGTGCCGTCTATCCTGAATCTAATCCTTAAGCTGTTTTCCTCTGGTTCTATATGAATATCACTGGCACCTTCCCGAACAGCCTGGACCAGGAGATTGTTAACCAATCTGATAACCGGTGTATCCTCGGCAATATCACGCAATCTATCAATCTCGATCCTTTCGGCTTCTCGTTCAATAGGCTCTAAGGATTCTTCTTCCGTGATACTTTTTATGGCCTCTTCTACAAGCGTGGATGTACCATAATATCGATCTATGGCTTGCTTGAGATCAGCCTCTGTACATATGGCAAGTTCCACTTCGTGCTGAGTTATCCGAATGACTTCATCTATCGCGTAAACATCCAAGGGGTCTACCATGGCCACGGTCAAAACATTCAAGTTTCTATACAGAGGGAATATTTGATACTTTCTGGCTATATCCTCGGGGATCAAACGAGTCAGCTCCTTATCAAGCCGGTAATGACTCAAATCTATAATCGGAATCTTAAGTTGCTGGCTTAAGGTCTCAATGATCTCTTTTTCCTCCAGTATGTGCAATCTAACAAGCGTCTTGCCCAGCTTTTCGCCTGATTTGCGTTGCTCTGATAAGGCCTGCTCCAATTGCTGCCGGGTAATCTTCCCCGCCTCTATAAGCATTTCGCCTAATTTTTTCCGAACGATCGGTGGCATCACACGACTCCTTTCAACCATCTTGCCCTCACACCGGCATTAACACCTGTCTCTGTATATTTACAATTTGTCGGGTTGAATTGCAAGGCCAAACAAACCCCTTTACAGAAAGTGATGCGCTGAACGTGGACAGTCCGATCGATGTTCGGATTGTCCTTGACATATAACCGAACGTTTTCTAAAAATTGGGGAGCCTCTTTAGGAGAGATGATGATGTCTGAACGAATCATGATTCGCCAACCACGACCCTGCATCCTGATGTGCTTTTTCTTGCCCTTTTTCTTTATCATGGGCCCCGTTTTCAGCGTGGCCGGTGATGAGATTCCCTTACACGAGCGATCCAGGAGCCTGCTCGAAAAAGGAGAATATGACGAGGCCATAGAAACGCTTAAAAAGCTGATAGAATTGCATCCGGATCATGCTGATGCCCATAATGACCTGGGGTTGGCGTATATTAAGACGGGGAAGTTTCATGATGCCGTCAAGGAATGGAAAGACGCAATCGCCATCAACCCATCTTTATTCATCGCTCGTTATAATCTGGTCCTTGCCTATATTGAAAAAAAGATGAACGAAGAAGCAATCTCAGAACTAAAAGCCATCTTAGAGATAGATCCCTCCCAGTCAAGGGCCCATCACACATTAGGTATTATGTATTTCATTGTAGGAAATATGGAACTCGCCGAACAGGCATTTAAGGAGGCCATCAGATTAGATCCTTCCCGGTCAAAGCACCATCAGTCAATAGGGATTCTTTATGCTGACACAGAAAGGGAAGAGCTTGCCGAACAGGCGCTTAAACAGGCGATCCAGCTTGATCCACAAAATGAATTGGCTCACCTTAACCTGGCCCACCTTTATCTAAGATGCGCGATTGATCAGTACGGGAAGGTCTTAGAACTTAACCCCACAATGGCTGAAATCGATCATGAATACCGAAGGGCATTAAAAGTCAATAATAATGACGCAAAGGCACACTTTCTGTTGGGCTTAATACATCGAGAAGAAAAAAAAGACAAGGAAGCCATGGCCGAATTCAAGAAGGCCGCCGCGCTGGACCCTTCTTATGGCGCAAGGATATTTTATGATAGGGGACTTTCCTTACAAAATAAAGAAAAATACAAAGAGGCGGTTAAAGAGTATGAAACGGCCCTCGCTCTTGACCCTGATCACCCTGAGTCTTGTTACCAGCTGGGCGTTGCTTACTACCTTCTTGGGATGTATCCCAAGGCGCTGTCAGCCATGCAAAAGTCAGTCGGTGGCACTGCAGATCAATCCCTGGTTCACCTTTATATGGGCATGATCTATGAAAAGCTTGGAAAGGAAGAAGCAGCCATCCCGGAATTTGAGAAATCGATCCAGATCAAGGATAATGTTGAGTCCCATTGGCATTTAGGCCAAATATATGAACAGCAGGGTCATTACCTGGAAGCTGTCTTGGAATTTCAATCTGTCATCGATTTGAATCCTGCCTGGAAAGAGAAAGTTGCCCCACACCTCGAACAGGCCAACTCACTTCTCGCAAAAAAGGGTGAACCGCTCACGGCCGGTTCAAAAGCCCGAGCGCCCGTGAGCGACAAACTTGCCAAAGAGATAGAGATATTCGTCCATTTATGGAAGGACGCATGGGAGAGGCAGGATTTTAAAAGGTATGTATCACATTATCACAGTGAATTTGCCCATAGAAACATGAACCGGGCCCAGTGGTTAAGGTATAAAAAAGCATTGTTTAAGGATCACAAAATCAAGAAAATCGAGGTCCAGGATATAAAAATCTCTGAATACAAAGGCCGCATCATTGTCTATTTTCTGCAGAAGTATGCCTCTGATAACCACACAGATATTGGGACAAAATATCTCTACTTAAAAGAGGAAGAAGGTCAATGGAAGATTATCCGGGAAGATTGGTTCCCTGTCAGGGAAGCGTGACGATCAGGCCCGGCCCACCTTTTTGAGAGATTCCTTTAGCACGCGGTAGAACTCTTCATTCTCTTTCAAGGATCGCACCAGGACCTTTTCAAGCTCATCTATGTCCTTCAGGTTAGCGACCAGGTTCACGCTCTTATTAAAGGCCATCATGTTGTCACCGGTTCTGAAACCCTGCCCCAAAAGGAGGACAAAGATATTCCGGCGGGTGTTCATCGGAAGGCGCTTCAGGTATTGCAGCACAAGGTTTGATTCAGGGCTTGCCCCATCAAAGTTTTCATCCAGCATGACCAAGTCAAAGACGTGAAATCGCATGAACTTCAGGGCATCCCGGGCTGATGCTGCCTCTGTGACGTGGTAGTCCATCTTCTGAAGAGTAGAACGTATCTTTTCTCTTATGCCTTTATCCTGCTCGCAGATCAAGGCCGTCTCAACCCCTTCTTCCACAAAATCAAAGGGTTTCTCAGAGGCGTCATAGGTATCTGAGGCCACCTCATCAAGGGGGGTCTTCGGGGTTGTGGTCGGTGTGGCCGCCTGGGCACCAGGTCGCGTGTCAATCTCTATCTTGCCCTTGCATTTTGGGCATTTGAGGGAAACCACCTGGCCCGCAGGTAGCTTTTCGTCTGGGATCTTAAACTTGGCCTTGCAGCTTTCACACAGGACTTCCATGGCTAAACCCCCTAACCCGAAATTCAGTTACAATTCCCTTTAAGAACTTAGGGGCTTCGCCCCAATTGGACACGCAGTGAAGCGTAGCGCTCATAGTGGAAGGTTGGAATAATGGAATATTGGGTTTAAAAGGTGTTTTGTTCTTACGCGCAGCGCAGGCGCT
>Ga0180301_10000133_pt1 | contig 53372 bp, 49 predicted proteins | sample GuaBasSediGuay16_FD_121797 | JGI IMG/M metagenome (GOLD analysis project Ga0180301, IMG submission 121797) | Subseafloor sediment microbial communities from Guaymas Basin, Gulf of California, Mexico - Guay16, Core 4569-2, 12-15 cm | ecosystem: Environmental > Aquatic > Marine > Hydrothermal... | reverse complement strand
TGAGGAAGCAAGGGCCGATTTTGCATTGGTAAAGGGAAAGCATCTCCCCTCACCCTTCACCCTTCACTCTTCACTCTTCACTCTTTACTCTTTACTCTTTACTCTTCACTCTTCACCCCTCACCCTTCACCCTTCACTCACATTGCTTGACAGTTGCTCATCTATGTCTATAATAAACATCAAGAAAACGACACTTGAGGGGGGAAATATAGGCTTTTGCCCATTCCTTCGGAATGACCCCCTCAACGCTTCGCTGCTCCCCCTTTTATTAAACAAATGTTTATAAATTGTGTTTATAAATTTCTATACTTCAAGTTACAAGAACAGGCAAGGGTCTAATTTTATCAGGTTAGCAAAAATGGAGGCACTTAACTCTAAGGTCTTGGTATTAAATAAGCTGTGGCAGGTGATCGATGTCTGTTCGGTAAGGAGGGCAATCTGCCTTCTTTACCTGAGGCATGCCCAGGTGGTATTAAAAGAGGGAGGTTCCTTTTATACATTCGGATTTGAGGAATGGAGGGATTTTTCTCAAAATTCCGCAGATAATGGGGATGTGATAAGGACAATCACCTATAAGATCAAGGTCCCCCGGGTTATCCTTTTAATGATCTACGATAAACTTCCTCCTCGTGAGGTGAAGTTTACCCGCAGGAATATCTATAGAAGGGACAAAAATACCTGCCAATATTGCGGAAAGACCTTCAGACCGGAAGAGCTGAACATAGACCACGTGGTTCCTCTGTCTCGAGGGGGAAAGGATACCTGGGAGAATGTGGTTTGTTCTTGTATTTCCTGTAATCTGCGCAAGGGGAACAAAACCCTGAAAGAGGCGGGAATGAGACTTATTCGTAAACCTAAAAAACCCGAATGGGGGACCTTTATAAAAGAAAACCTTGCCAATATAAAGGAGGAGAGCTGGAAAAGCTTCTTAGATGTCGCTTATTGGAATGTGGAATTAGATCAAGATAACGACACTTGAGGGGGGAATCTTTCCCCCCTCAACGCTTCGCTGCTCCCCCCTTTATTAAACAAATGTTTATAAATTCCTATACTTCAAGATAAAGGGTAAGAGCTCTCATAAGGATGAGGGGTGAAGTCTATGAATGAGCAAGAGATCATTAAATTAAAAAAGATGGAAGAACGCTACGAGGAGCTCACTGGACTACTTTCTCGTCCTGAGGTCCTTTTGGACAGAAAGCTTTTATCTAAGTACAACAGGGAGAGAAAGGAGTTAGAGGAGGGTGTTCAGCTGTGGAGGGAATATAAAAAATCCCAGGAGGAAATGAAGAAGATAGAGGAGCTTCTTTTGGATGACCAAGAAGAAGAAATTAAGGAATTAGCCAGGGAGGAGAAGGACCGGTTAAAAAAGAAGATGGGAAAGATAGAGGAGGAAATTTCCAGGTTCTTAGTCAGCGAGGATGAGCACTCTCATAGAAACATAATTGTGGAGATCAGAGCAGGAGCTGGAGGAGAAGAGGCAGCTTTGTTCGTTGCTGATCTTTACAAAATGTACGCTCGTCTCGCGGAGAGAAAGGGCTGGCGAATGGAAAACATTCATTTTCATCCCACGGACATGGGTGGGTTTAAGGAGGCCATCTTTGCCTTAGAGGGAAAAGATGTCTTCTCTAATTTACGCTATGAAAGCGGAGTACATCGAGTTCAGAGAATCCCCGTAACCGAGTCAAGTGGAAGAATTCATACCTCTACCGCTACGGTGGCTGTTCTTCCAGAGGCGCAGGAGGTAGAAGTGGAGATAAAACCTGAGGACCTGTTAATAGAGACCTTCCGCTCTCGAGGAGCAGGAGGGCAACATGTAAATGTTACCGATTCAGCAGTGAGAATAACGCACCTTCCCACGGGAATTGTAGTTCAATGTCAGGATGAACGCTCCCAGCATCAGAATAAAGCCAGAGCGATGCGAATTTTGCGTGCCAAGCTCCTCCAGAGAAAAAAAATAGAACAACAAAATGAAATCTCCAAACAAAGAAAGGTCCAGATCAAAAGAGCTGAAAGGTCGGAGCGTATAAGAACTTATAACTTTCCCCAAAATAGAGTAACAGATCACCGCATTCATCTTACCTTATACAACTTAGAGGATATCTTAAACGGAGAGATGGAGGAGCTGTTGGAGTCTCTTAAAAAGGAGTTAGGAGGGAGAAAAATTGTAGGTGACGGATAAAGTTAAACTACATCTTCAAAAAATTATCGATGAAGGGAAAATACCCTGCTGGATGTATGGCTTAACGCAGGAGGCGAAGGCTTACCTGGTAAGCCTCCTACAGAGTCAGCGAAGGGGTTCTTTTTTATTTGTCGCTCCCACCCATTTAGAGGCCAAAGATACCTATCAGGATTTTCTCTCCTTCATTCCTCAAAAAAGCAGGATCTTTCTTCTCTCCTCCCCGAAGCAGAATGGGGAAGGTAGATTACTTGAGCTTCTATATCGGTTAAAGGAGGATCCCAATATCCTGATAGTTACCTGCCTTTCCTCTCTCATTCAAAAAGTCCCCTCTTTTTCCGCCTTAAATCGTGATGCTCTTCGCTTAAGAAAGGGGGATAAGATAGATCGAGATTTAATCTTAAAATACTTAGTAAAAAGAGGATATGAGTTTTCTCCTCTGGTGGAGGAACAAGGTGAGTATTCTTTCCGCGGAGGAATTATAGATTTTTATTCTCCTGTTTACTCTTATCCTATCAGAATTGAACTTTTCGGGGAAAATGTGGAGTCTATCCGAGAATTTGATCCCCTCACCCAATCCTCAATTAAAAAGAGAGATGAGGTAATCTTGTCCTCAAAGGACGAGCTTTCCCTGATTAAAGGAGAGAAAAAAGATATCCTTCCCTTCTTTGAGGTTCTCCCTTCCTCCTTTATCTTCGTCCTGGACGAGCCAGCGAATCTTCAGAATCAGATGAAAGACTGGGAAAGCTCAAAGATTAAGGCATTTAAGAAGGTTCTCGAAAAACCCCATCTGTATCTTTCCACTCTACCACAGAGAAGTTCCTGGATGAGACCAAAACATATCCTTCCCCTTTCCTCTTCACCTCTGCCCTCCTATCGGGGAAACCTGGACCTCTTGACACAGGACATAAAAAAGTGGAGGCAGGAGGGATATAAGGTGATCTTGCTGGTCTCAAATCTGGGGCAAGGAGAAAGGTTAAAGGAACTGTTGGAGGAGAAAAAGCTAAAAGTTTCCTTAAGGAAGGATTTTTGTCCTTTTGAGCAGCTTTCCTCTCCCGTTATTGCTGTAGGAGATATAAGGAGAGGATTTAAATTTGACAGCACAAAAGAGGTCTTTATAACTGATGAGGACGTATTTCAACGCTACAGGGAAAGGAGAAAGAGGTGGATTTACCCAAAGGCGAGGAAGATCAGAAAATGGAGCGAGCTACAAAAAGGAGATTACGTGGTTCATATCGACTACGGTATAGGAAAGTTCAACGGGGTAAAGACGCTGGAGATAGAGGGAAGAAAAAACGATTACTTCCAGGTCAATTACAAGGGTTCTGATCGCCTCTACGTCCCCATAGACCAGATAGATCGACTGCACAAATATATAGGGGATTCCAGCTGTCCACCTCCCATCTACAGTTTGGAGGGAGGAGAGTGGCGGCTGGCAAAGAAAAGAGTTAAAAAAGCTGCTCAGGAACTTGCCTCTTCTCTTCTTAAACTTTACTCTATTCGAAAGGTCATCCCTGGTCATTCCTTTTCGCCAGATACATCATGGCAACTGGAATTTGAAGCATCCTTTCCCTATCGAGAAACCCCTGATCAGCTAAAGGCTATTCGGGACATAAAAAAGGACATGGAAAGCGCCAGACCTATGGATAGACTAATCTGTGGAGATGCAGGATATGGAAAGACAGAGGTAGCTATGCGAGCCGCTTTCAAGGCAGTAATGGATAACAAACAGGTGGCCGTGCTGGTCCCCACCACCATTCTTGCCGAGCAGCACTATCGCACCTTCACAGAGAGGATGGCTGCCTATCCCATCAACATAGAAATGCTCTCTCGTTTCCAGAGCCCTCAGAAACAGAAAAAGATCATCGAGGACTTAAAATGTGGGAAAGTAGATATCGTGATTGGGACACATCGCTTAATCCAGGATGATGTAAGTTTTAACGATTTAGGGTTGGTAATCATCGATGAGGAGCAGCGTTTTGGAGTAGTACATAAGAAAAAGTTAAGAGAGTTTAGAAAATCAGTGGATGTCCTGACCCTCAGTGCCACTCCCATCCCTCGCTCTCTTTATATGTCCTTGGTGGGAATCAGGGATATGAGCGTAATCCTCACCCCTCCTGAGGAGAGGCTAAATGTGGAGATAAAGGTAATAGAGTACGAAGAGAATCTGATAAGAAGAGCTATTCTCAAGGAACTGAAAAGAAACGGTCAGGTCTTTTACCTGTATAACAGAATTAGAGAAATATATAAGGTTGCTGATAAAGTAAGACAGCTGGTTCCCGAGGCCTCCGTTGCCGTCTCTCATGGGAGGATGGCCTCCAAGGAGCTCGAGAAAATCACAAGAGATTTTCTCAATCGAAAATACGACGTCCTGATCTGTACCACCATTATCGAATCAGGTATAGATATGCCCAACGTGAACACCCTGATCGTGGAACAGGCAGAACAGTTCGGTCTGGCAGACCTATATCAGCTAAGGGGAAGGGTGGGTAGAGGAAACGTAAAGGGATATGCCTATTTTCTCATTACCCCGACTAAATCCTTGACCGAGGAAGCCCGCAGGCGCTTGGAGGTTATAAACCAGTTTAAAGAAGCAGGAGCTGGTTTTCGCATAGCTATGCAGGACCTTGAGATAAGAGGAGCGGGAAATCTTCTGGGCAAAGAGCAGCATGGTCATATAGCTGCCGTCGGGTTCACCCTTTACTCTCAGCTCCTCTCTGAGGAGATAAAGAAGCTAAAAGGGGAAAAGGTCACTCCTTCCTTTCCTGTGAGTCTGGACTTGGGAGTGGAGGCCAGAATCCCTCCTTCTTATGTTCCCTTTGAAGAACAGAGATTTGAGCTTTACCAAAAAATGGGTCAGATAAAAGATGAAAAGGAGCTTTTAAGTTTTAAACAGGAACTACGGGACCGTTACGGTCCTCTGCCCGCAGAGACTATGAACCTGATTAGAGTTATGGAAATAAAACTTATAACAAAAAATTTGGGAATTACTTCGCTAAGGCGAGTGAACTCCAGAGTCTGGGCGACATTTGCCTCATCTCCTCTTTCGGGAAGAAAAAGAGAGATAATTGAAAAAAAGCTGAAGCCAAGGGTTCAGCTTCTTCCTATGGATGAGAAAAACTTAATCATTCCTCTTGAGAGGATGAACAATGGGAAGACGCTCATTTACCTGAAGGAAATTTTACAAAAACTAAAAAATTTGCTATCATAACTTAGAGAAAACAAGAGTTGAGCTTGAGAAAGGGAAAAATGTTAAAGCTACTCACCTTAATTTTTTTCTTTTTATTAAATATAACAATAGTGCCGGTTGAACCTGCTCAGCTAATAGACAGGATAATAGCGGTAGTTAATGGAGAAATCATCACCCAAAGACAGCTGGTCCGGGAGATGTCTTTAATAAGAAGGGATTGGGAATTTCAGGATGAAAAAAAACTAAGGGATATAGCCCTGGAGCGAATGATAAACGAATATATTCTCCTTCAAGAGGCAAAAAGAGAAAAGATCACTGTGAGCTCCCAGGAAGTGGAAAAGGTCCTTTCTGATATTAAGGGCGATCTTTCCGATGAGGTCTTCCAGGAGATGTTGGAGAAGGAAGATTTGTCCTTAGAGGAATTCAAGGAGAGGATAAAAAGGAGGCTTTTGCGGGAAAGGCTAATTGCTCAAAAACTAAGGGAAATGGATGATAAGGTAAAGATAGAAAAAGAAGAGATCAGGGATTTTTACCTGAAGCTGAAGCGATATTTAAAGGGGGATGAGAAGGCGCAAGAAGAGATTAAGCGATTTTGTCGGATATATCGAGAGAACCTGAAGGGGACGGATGAGAATGAAGGAGAAGTTTCTCTCGAGAGGATCCAGGATAAGATAGAAAGTTTTCTAAGGCGAAGGAAAAAAGAGAAGCTCCTTCAAAGTTGGATGGAAAAGTTAAGGTCACAAGCAGAAATTGAGATAAAAACAGGTGGAGAAGAAAGTGGGTAAATTTATCATCGAAGGAGGCGTTCCCTTAAAGGGTAAGGTCAGGATAAGTGGAGCAAAGAACTCAGCTCTTCCACTGATGGCTGCGTGTCTTCTGACAGAAGGAAGATGTCAGCTCAAAAATGTCCCTCAGCTTGTTGATATAATAACCATGAAGAAGGTCCTGGAGGGGTTAGGAAGTGTGATAGAAAGGGAGAATGAAGGTTTGAAGATTGATTGCACCAGCCTTTCGAACTATGAAGCTCCTTACGAGCTGGTCAGAATGATGCGGGCCTCTATATTGGTCCTGGGCCCCCTGTTAGCCCGCCTTGGACGTGCTCGAGTCTCCCTTCCTGGAGGATGTGCCATAGGTAGAAGACCGGTTGATCTTCATCTTAAAGGACTTGTGCAAATGGGGGCCAAGATAGAGGTAAGGGAGGGTTATATCGAGGCGTATGCGAAAAGAGGACTTAAGGGAGATAATATCTATCTGGACCTGCCCAGCGTAGGAGCTACCGAAAACATAATGTTAGCTGCATCCGTGGCCAGAGGTGTAACCGTAATTGAGGGTGCCTCTCGTGCTCCCGAGATAATAGAGCTGGCAACTTTTTTAAGGAAGATGGGAGCTAAGATAGAGGGAGTGGGGACGGATTCGATCAGGGTTGAAGGTGTGAGAGAACTTCATCCTGCAAGTTATTCTATAATTCCTGACCGAATTGAGGCAGGAACGCTGCTCATAGCGGGAGCCATTACCGGAGGGGAGGTTGTGCTGAAAGAAATCCTTCCTCACCATTTAGGAATAGTTCTGGCGAAGTTAAGGGAGATGGGAATGGAAATTGAGGTCAAAGATAACCAGATAAGAATCTTGGGAAATCATCCTCGGCCAGTTAAGATAAAAACTCTTCCTTATCCTGGTTTTCCCACAGACCTGCAACCTCAGATGACCTCTCTTGCTTGTCTAGCTCAAGGAACCAGTATAATCACGGAAACCGTCTTCGAGGACAGATTCGCTCATATAGCTGAGCTTCAAAGAATGGGAGCTCAGATTGAAAGGAAAGGACAAATGGTAATAGTAAAGGGGGTTCCCTTTCTTGAGGGAACCATCGTCAAGGCTTCTGATATACGGGGAGGAGCGGCTCTGGTGCTGGCTGGCCTGGCAGCAAGAGGAGTAACGCAGATCTGCGACATTCATCACATCGACAGAGGATATGAGAGATTGGAGGAAAAGCTATCCAGATTAGGAGCACGAATTAAGAGAGTAGAGGAATGAGATGTTTTCCTTGAGCAAGAAAATAGGGATAGATTTAGGTACCACCAGTACCCTGGTTTATCTGGAAGGGCGAGGGATAGTAATCAATGAACCATCTGTAGTGGCGATGGATAAAGAATCGGGCAAGATCTTATCCATTGGAAGTGAGGCTAAACAGATGCTGGGCCGAACCCCGAGAAACATCTCTGCCATAAGACCTATGAGGGATGGAGTGATCGCTGACTACAACATCGTAGAGAGTATGCTCAAGTATTTTATCAGCAAAATTTACGGGAAATGGCTCTTCTTCCCTCCCTACCTTATGATCTGCATTCCCTCTGGAGGAACCTCGGTGGAGAGAAGAGCGGTAAGAAATGCTGGCATTCAAGCGGGGGCCAAGAAGGTCTTTCTAATTGAGGAGCCCAAGGCAGCGGCTATAGGAGCAAATCTGGACATCGCCAAACCAGAAGGAAACATGATCATAGATGTAGGAGGAGGGACTACTGACATTGCCGTCCTTTCCTTAGGAGAGATTGTAGTGAGCGAATCGCTCCGTGTAGGAGGTGACAAGCTGGACGAGACCATCAGCAGGTATATGAGAAAGCACTATAATCTGGCTCTGGGAGAGGTCACTGTTGAACGACTGAAGAAGGAAATAGGATATGCTATCTCTCCTCCTCGTAATAAAGAGATTGAGGTACGCGGAAGGGACTTGATGACGGGGCTGCCCAAGCGGATCAGGATTTGTGCTGAGGAGATATCCGAAATTTTAGCCGAGCCGTTGTCCTCAATTGTGGAGAAGACAAAAGCTGTCCTGGAAAAAACCCCACCAGAACTGGCAGCAGACATAATTGAGAAAGGAATTGTCCTCACCGGAGGAGGAAGTATGCTGAAAAACTTCGACCGCTTGATCAAGGAGACGACCGGCATCACAGCTCATTTAGCTGATGACCCTTTGTCCTGTGTGGCTATCGGAGCCGGAAGAGCTCTTCAGAGTATAGATCTTCTGGAGAAAATGCGGTGAAAGAAAAAAGCAAGGTCAGGTTTGTCTGTCAGAACTGCGGTCATATTTCTTTCAAGTGGTTAGGTCGTTGTCCTGAATGTGGCGAATGGGGCACCCTTCAGGAGGAAAACATAAGAAAGGAGACCTATTTTCGGGGCCTTTCCTCTGGCTTGGCTGCACCCAAACCCCTCACGGAGATCGATGAATCCGAACAAATGCGGTATTCCAGCGAAATAAAAGAGTTCGACCGTATCTTAGGAGGAGGAATAGTTCCAGGCTCTTTGATATTGATCGGAGGAGAACCGGGGATAGGAAAATCTACTCTCCTGCTCGAGATAGGGGATAAACTGAGCTCCTCGGGACATCTGGTGCTCTACGTCTCTGGAGAGGAATCAGCGGAACAGATTAGAGGCAGAGCCTCACGGCTGGGGATAAACTCACGGCATCTTTATGTCCTGTCCGAGACCAACTTAGAGAGAATTGCGCAACAGATCGATGATCTGGGACCGGAAATGGTGATAATAGACTCTATTCAAACCCTTTACCGGGAGGATTATGAATCTGCTCCTGGTTCTGTCTCTCAGGTGAGGGAGTGTGCAGCTTATCTTATGAGATTGGCCAAACAAAGAAGGATAACCATTTTCTTGATAGGTCATGTCACCAAGGAAGGAACCATTGCTGGACCCAGAGTTCTGGAGCACATCGTGGACACAGTTCTCTATTTTGAATCGGAAAGAAATTATCAGTACAGGATACTGCGAGCGGTAAAGAACAGGTTTGGACCAATTTCCGAAATTGGTATCTTTAAGATGGAGGAATCCGGACTGAAGGAGGTGGAAGACCCATCCAAGCTCTTCTTGAGCGATGCCTTAGGAAATCCAGGGATAATGGTGGTCTCTACCATTGAAGGGACTCGCTCTTTTCTGGTGGAAATTCAGGCTCTGGCAACCACCTCCAATTTAACCATTCCCAGAAGAATAAGTCAGGGAGTTGACTACAATAGACTATGTCTCCTTTTAGCTGTGCTGGAAAGAAGGTGCGGACTGCGTCTTTATGATCAGGATGTCTATCTAAATGTGGCTGGAGGAATGAAAGTAAAAGAGCCTGCTTGCGATTTAGCCATTGCTTTATCTGTAGCCTCCAGCCTTCAAAACATACCCCTTCCTGGGGATTCCTTAGCCATTGGAGAGGTTGGTCTTAGCGGAGAAGTCCGTCCAGTGGGCTTTATGGAGAAGAGGTTAAAGGAAGCAGCCAGATTGGGCTTTACCCGATGCTTTGTCTCCCGATCAACCTTAAAAAAGATTAAAGCTCCTCCCGGTATGAGACTCATAGGAGTAAGAGAAGTCAAGGAAGCGCTGGATATAGGATTAGAGGGAAGATAAATGTCAGATATCATTAATGAAGAAAAGTTTTTAAAGCTTCTTAAGTTGGTGTCTCCTGGCACCCCTATAAGACAGGGATTAGAGATAATCCTGCAGGCAAATACTGGTGGTCTGATTGTGGTGGGGGACACACAAGAGGTAATTAACGCCATAGATGGAGGGTTTAAGGTGGATTGCCCTCTTACTCCCACAGCCTTAGCTGAACTTTCAAAGATGGACGGAGCTATTATCATATCCAAAGATATAAAAAAAATTTCTTATGCCAACGTTCAGCTGGTTCCGGACTACCTCATTCCCACCACTGAAAGAGGTACTCGTCACCGGGCAGCTGAGCGGATGGCCAAGCAGACTGATTGCCCAGTCATTGCCATCTCTCAATCCCGGCGAGTGATCACTCTTTATCAGGGGAATATAAAGTATGTCCTGAAAGGGATACCTGAACTTATAAGCAGGGCCAGTCAGGCTCTTCAAACCATGGAAAGATACAGGATGGCCTTCAGTAAGGTTCTGGATGAACTGGAACTTTTGGAATTTCGAGGTGAGGTGAAGCTATATAATGTGGTGAGAACTGTTCAAAGGGGTCAGATGATAAAGAAGATAAAAGAGGAAATAGAAAGGTATATTATAGAGTTGGGAGAAGAAGCGCGTTTGATAAAGATGCAGTTAAAGGAAATAGTGGGAGACGCCGTAGAGGAAAATGAATGGATAGTACAGGATTATGCACAAGAGGATCCTGAAAAGGTACTTTTAGAATTGGAACAGATGAGTATGGATAAACTCTTAGAGACCAAAAACATTATGCGTATTCTGGGATATGAGGCAAAGCCGGAGAACCTGGATTTGAGTGTTTTCCCCCGCGGATATCGAATTTTATCCAAAATTCCCCGCTTACCTACACCCGTGGTGAAAAATGTAGTAAATTTTTTCGGCGATCTGCCGAACATCATGAAAGCCACCGTTTCTGAGTTGACCAAGATTAACGAGGTGGGAGAAAAAAGAGCAAATTTCATCAAACAAGAATTAGAACGCTTGAAAAATAAGGCCTTGTTAGGAAGGTAAAGATTGAAAAGGAGATGAAGTTCATGAAAATAGAGCAACTTAGAGTGCGTATCTTATTTGTCGTGTTGGTGGGAGCTTGTTGCTATGGAATTTCCCTGGACTTGGGTTATAACCCATGGATACCCACCTTAGTGGGGGGGTGGGTGGCCACTCTAATATTAGTCGCAGAAAGATGGCTCACCAAAGTTTCCATAAGGAAACTTATAGTGGGAATTATAGGGTTGGGGATAGGTATTCTTTTTGCTAACCTCATAGCCTATCCAATCTTGTTGATTAATTTCTTCAAGCCCTTTTCCCCTTTCCTGCTTCTGGTAATTAACGTAATATTTGCTGGTTTAGGAATAACCATCGCAACAAGAAGAGAGGAGGAGATATTTAGTTTCTTAGGTCGGCTCGCTGGAAAGAGAACAGGGATTGAGGGAGAAGTTAGTAAATACAAGATTCTGGATACCTCGGTGATAATTGACGGAAGAATAGCAGACCTTTGCGAAACCGGGTTTATAGAGGGAACTTTGGTCATTCCAAATTTCGTACTCACAGAGCTTCAGCAAATTGCCGACTCTCCCTCATCTACCAAGCGAGCTCGGGGAAGAAGGGGACTGGATATGGTAAATAGGCTTCAAAACCAGAACATTATCCCTGTGGAAATTCTGGATAAGGATTTTCCTGAAATTCCTGAGGTGGATAACAAACTCCTCGCTCTGGCTAAAGCTATAGATGGAACAGTGGTCACCAACGACCACAACCTGAAAAAGGTGGCTAAGATTCAGGAGGTGAAGGTCTTAAATATAAATGAGGTAGCTACCGCCCTAAAACCTGTACTTCTGCCGGGAGAAAGTCTGAAAATCAGTATCCTCAAGGAAGGGGAAAATCCTAACCAGGGAGTAGCCTATCTCGAAGACGGAACTATGGTGGTAGTTGAGGGTGGAAAAAAATACATAGGGAAGGAGGTAGAGGTGTTGGTTACCTCAGTTCTTCAAACTACTACGGGAAAGATGATATTCACCGAGATAAAGGAAGAAACAAAGAAAAAGGAGGAAAGGAGAAGGAAGAACGTAAGGGGGAGGTGAAGTGAGGGTTGAGGCTATCATTGTAGCTGCGGGAAAAGGAAAAAGATTTGGAAAAGCTCAGCCGAAACAGTTCTGTCCCCTTAAAGGGAAGCCGATAGTCTGCTGGACAATAGCCCCCTTTGAGAGATGTCAACTAATAGACAAGATCATTCTTATCGTCCCTCGAGGAATGAGGGAATATGTAAGGGGAAAAATCCTTTTTTCCCTTGAATATAAAAAGATAAAGACAATAGCGGAGGGAGGTAAAGAGAGAACTGATTCCGTGTTTGAAGGTTTAAAAAATGTGGATGAGAAAACGGATATCGTGCTTATCCACGATGGAGTGCGTCCCTTAATTTCCACCCATCTCATAGAAAAGGTAATTAAGGAGACGGAAAAATATGGAGCGGTAAGCCCGGCAATCCCTGTCAAGGAGACGTTAAAGGAGGTAAATGAGGACGAGTTGGTGGTAAGGACTCTGGAAAGGAGCAAAATTCGCCTTATTCAGACCCCTCAGGGATTTAAAAAGGACCTGATATTTCAGGTGTATAAAAAGGCCATGGATTCAGGGTGGAGAGCAAGTGATGACGCCGGGATAGTCGAGCGATTTGGATACAAGGTCAAGGTAGTTGCCGGAGAGGAGATGAACATCAAGATAACCACTTCTCTTGATTTAAAATTTGCCGAAATGCTCCTCCAGTATCAAAGTCTGTCTTCTTAGGAGAAAATTCAATGCGAACCGGTATAGGATATGATGTTCATCCTCTGATAAAGGGAAGAAAGCTCATCCTGGGAGGGGTGAATATACCCTATCCTATGGGACTTATGGGACACTCAGATGCTGATGTCCTCGTCCACAGCATAGGGGATGCCCTTTTAGGAGCAGCGGGAAAGAGGGATATCGGATTTTTCTTCCCGGACACCAAATCCGAATATGAAGGAATTTCAAGCTTGCTTCTGCTGAGAAAAATTCTCATTATCCTCCGCAAAGAGAGATTTAAGATAAATAACTTAGATGCAACCATCGTAGCACAGGAACCAAAGCTTTCCCCTTATATTCCTCAAATGAAAGAAAACATTGCCCGAGTTCTCGAGATCGATGTCAAGCAGATAGGCATTAAAGCTACCTCTCCAGAAGGACTGGGGTTCTTGGGCGAGAAGAAGGGAATCTGTTGCTGGGCAATAGCCTCTATAAGAGAACAGAAGCAGGGGGGTTGCCAAGATGCCTCTTAAAGTTTATAATACATTAACCCGCAGGAAAGAAGAATTTGTCCCCTTAGAGAAAGGTAAGGTCAAGCTATACGTATGCGGAGTGACTCTATATGATGAGCTGCACTTAGGGCATGCAAGGGCAGCCATAGTCTTTGATGTTGTCGTGCGTTATTTAAGGCACAAAAACTATGAGGTAAATTATGTAACTAACTTCACCGATGTAGATGATAAGATGATTGCTCGAGCAAAGGCGTTGAAGACTTCCGTGTTTGATCTGGCAAAAAGGTTCAGCGCCGACTACTTTCGTCAGATGAAGATTCTACAAGTGGAGAGGGCAGACCACTATCCTCGTGCTACCGAGCACATAAAAGAAATCATAGAGTTAATTAAAAGGCTGGAAGAAAAAGGCCTTGCCTACTGCCGGGATGGCGATGTCTTCTTTCGGGTGAGAAAGTTTCCTTCATATGGGAGACTTTCTGGCCAGAGCTTAGAGAACCTCGCCGCTGGAGCAAGAATAGAAATAAATGAAAACAAAGAAGACCCGCTGGATTTTGCTCTCTGGAAAAAGGCAAAAGAAGGCGAGCCCTCCTGGGATAGTCCCTGGGGAAAGGGAAGGCCTGGTTGGCACATTGAATGCTCGGCTATGGCTATGAAGTACCTGGGAGAAAGTATAGACATTCACGGAGGGGGAAGAGACCTGATCTTTCCTCATCATGAAAATGAGATTGCCCAATCAGAGGCCGCTACAGGAAAGCAATTTGCCAGATACTGGATGCACAATGGCCTCATCACCTTAAAAGGTCAAAAGATGTCCAAGTCGGTCGGAAATGTCTTTACCTTATCCGAAGCTTTAAAGAAGTATAGTCCTGAGGTGATAAGATACTTTTTTCTCTCCGCTCACTACAGAACTCCCTTAGAGTACGATGAAAATAGCTTAAAAGAAGCTGCCTCTTCCTTAGAGAGGGTTTACAATCTCTTTGAAAGGATAAGAGAACTGAGGGAAAGCCCAAAGAAAAGTTTCTCTGAAGAGTTACAAAGGGAAAGGGAGGATCTCTCCAAATACTTAAACGAAGTGGAGGAAAGGTTTACCTTTGCCATGGACGATGACTTCAATACCCCTTCTGTCCTGGCCGTCATCTTTGAAGGAATCAAGAAGGCAAACCTTCTTCTCCAAAAGGAAGAACTCCTGGATGAGGCCTCTTATCAGCTTCTTTTGGACCTGGAGAAGAAAATAAGGAGCATAGGAAAAATATTAGGGCTTTTTCAACACCAGGAAAGGGAAAAATTAGGAGAAAGGGAGAGAAGGCTGATAGAGCTTCTGGTTAAGGTAAGAAGCAAGCTCCGGGAGAAGAAGGACTGGCCACTGGCTGATGAGATAAGAAAAGAGCTGAATGAGCTGGGAATAGAGTTAGAGGACAAGAAAGATAGAACGGTCTGGAAAGTTAAATAAATTAACATTTGCTGGCGTAGCTCAACGGCAGAGCAGGTGATTTGTAATCACCAGGTTGGGGGTTCGAGTCCCTTCGCCAGCTCCATTATTTAGATAAGCTTTTAAATTGAGAGGAGGTGATAAGAGCAAAAAAGGTAAAGAAACCATTAGCCTACGGGTAAGGAAAGATTTCGAGAAGAGAAGGGAAGTGTGGAAAGATTATTTTCTTTTGAAACTTTCTACAAGAGGATGAAGTGTATCGGAGGTGAAAAATGAAAAAAAGAAGGTGGTTGAGTTTTTTAATTTTATCCTTTGTTTTTCTCTGTCTTGCACCGGGCATGAGCTTTTCCTTGCAGACAAAGCCGCTTGTCCTGGGAACCACTGATAAAATTACTGTTCTTGATCCTGCTAAAACTTACGATTTCTACACCTGGGAGGTTTTTCAGAACATCGGAGAGGGACTTCTAAAGTATAAGCCTGGCACAACTGAACTCATACCAGGGATTGCAAAATCCTACGAGGTTAGCCCTGATGGACTTGAGTATACTTTTAAGCTACGAGAAGGGCTGAAATTTACCGATGGATATCCTTTGAATGCTGCAGCAGTTAAATGGTCCATAGACCGGGTGATGAAGCTGGACCTTGATCCTTCCTGGCTTGTCTCGGCATTTGTCGAGAGAGTGGAAGTTGTTGATACCTATACTGTAAAGTTCGTACTGAAAGAGCCTGTTTCTTTTTTCCCTGCTCTTGTTGCAACTACACCTTATACTCCTGTAAGCCCCAAATCTTTTCCAGAAGATAAAGTTGCCGAACCAACAGTTGGACATTACGGACCTTACAGAATTAAAAAATGGACAAGAGATGTGCAGCTTGTCCTGGAAGCCAACCCAGATTACTACGGCTCACCACCAAAATCCAGGCTTTTTGTGGTAAAGTTTTATAAAAATGCCGCCACCATGAGACTTGCGCTCGAAACAGGAGAAATTGATGTTGCCTGGAAAAGTTTGAGACCTATAGATATAAGAGATCTCAAAGCAAAAGGAAAGCAAAAAGTTTTAGAGGTACCAGGTCCTTACATTCGCTACATCGTTTGCCGATGCAACAAACCACCTTTTGATGACGTCCGCTTGAGAAGAGCCATTGCCGCCGCAATAGATAGAGCCAGGATATGTCAGGAAGCATATAAAGGAACAGTTAAACCTCTTTACAGCATGGTTCCAATGGGAATGTGGGGTCATATAGATGCTTTTAAACAGGAGTACGGCGAGCGTAACTTAGAGCTGGCAAGAAAAATCTTAACCGAGGCAGGATACAGTAAAGATAATCCCTTTAATATCGAATTCTGGTATACTCCAACTCACTATGGAGACCTTGAAGCAGATGTTGCAGCCGTAATAAAAGAGAGTCTCGAGGAGACAGGAATGATAAAGATAGATCTTAAGAGTGCAGAATGGGCCACATACGCTGCCGAGTATTTAACCGCGGGAGTTATGCCTATTTTCCTGCTTGGCTGGTATCCTGATTACATAGATCCGGATGATTATACAAGCGTATTCCTTCATTCTGAATGGTCACCGGATATGGGCGTTTTTTACAGCAATCCCGAGATGGACAGACTCCTTGATAAGGCAAGAACTGAAATTGGAATAGAAAAAAGGACACAGCTCTATGAAAAAATACAAAAGCTGATGGCAGAGGAGGCACCAGTGATACCTCTTTTCCAGGGAGTATTAACCGCTGCTACCCAACCAAATGTGAAAGGCGTGGTGCTTGATCCTGTTATGCTGCTCAGATACTATCTGATATACAAGGAGTGAAGTATTTAACTAACAAATAAGTCTCCTCTTCCTTCAGAGAAGGGGAGACTTATTATTCGGCGTATAAAAAATGGCCTCACTTAGGGTATATGTTATAAGAAGGGTGCTTGTTGCAATACCCATGATTTTTATTCTTCTTGGCATAGTTTTTTTCATAATGAGAGTGGTGGGGGACCCTGTTAGCGCTATACTTGGTGGTCATGCTCCTCAGGAGCAAATTGAACGGATAAAAGAGCAATTGGGTCTTAACAAACCCATTTTATTTCAGTTTTTTGATTATCTTGGACAGCTTCTACGGGGAGATCTTGGTAGATCACTTATATGGGGGCAAAGACCTGTAATTTCTGAAATCTGGGACCATTTCCCGGCAACACTGGAGCTTTCCATCTGTGCGTTTTTGGTAAGTATACTCGTTGGCATATTTACCGGGATAATTGCCGCCACTAACTTTGGCAGGTTTTTTGATCATGCCTTCAGGCTATACGGTATTATAACCTATGGTCTTTTTATTCCCTGGATCGGGATAATGCTACAGCTCATATTTGGAGTTTATCTTGGAGTTCTGCCAATAGGCGGAAGAATAGGGACTCTCATGGAGCCTGAAACTATCACAGGGCTCTATGTGCTTGATAGCTTGCTCACGCTTAATATGGAAAGTTTTATAAGTGCTATAAGACACCTTATCCTGCCCTCTTTGACCTTGGGTATTTACCTTTCAGGGATTTATACCCGTCTCACCCGGACTCATTTAATTGAAGTCCTCAACAAAGACTTTATAAAATCTGCCTGGGCAAGAGGACTGCCTAAGAGAACTGTGATCTTCAAGCATGCCTTAAAAAACGCATTTATTCCCATTCTTACAATGATGGGTTTACAATTTGCCCTTCTTCTTGTGGGAGCGGTATTGACTGAGATAACCTTTTCCTGGCCTGGAATGGGAACTCTCCTTTTTGAAAGAATAACATACAGAGATTTTACTACAGTTCAGGGAATTATTGTATTTTTTGCTCTGATAGTTATTACTGTAAGTCTTCTTGTCGATGTCATTTATGCCTATATTGATCCACGAATAAGGTATTAGTTATGAGGTAAAAAGAGGTGAAGTATTCAATTTCAAGATTTATCGTATCTAATATTATTAAAAATATTTTCCCGCGAAAGGGAACTGAATATTTTGTCCTTGTAGGTTTTATATTAGTTTTGCTTATCATTCTGATGGCTATTTTTGCCCCTTTTATTGCTCCTTACGATCCCATCAAAAAGGTGGGAGAGATCCTCGAAAGACCAAGCGGTAAATTTCTCTTAGGAACAGATGGTCTTGGAAGAGACGTTCTCAGCAGAATAATATTTGGGGCTCGAACAGCTGTTCTTGTTACCTTTCTTGCGGTAAGCATCTCTCTTTCTTTTGGAGTGCTACTTGGTCTTTTGTCAGGTTATACAGGGGGCAAATTTGATACCGTATTTTCGCTTGTTATGGACGCGATGTATTCCTTTCCCGGTCTTATTTTAGCAATAGTTCTTGCTGCCATGCTTGGACCGGGGATATTAAATACAGCTATGGCAATAGCTGTCATCTATACACCCACTTATTTTAGAATGGTGAGAGGACTTGTGTTATCTTTGAAAGAGAGCCTTTTTGTAGAAGCAGCAAGAGCTATAGGTGCAAAGGACAGAACTATAGTTTTTAAATATATCTTCCCAAATGTTATATCTTCTATCCCCATAGTGTTATCTCTTAACGCAGCTGATGCTGTATTAACGCTTGCAGCCCTGAGTTTTCTTGGACTTGGACTGCCGGCTCCCACTCCGGACTGGGGATTTGACCTGAGAGCAGGACATGCTTATCTTGCCTCCAGAATCTGGTGGCCAAGCACCTTTCCTGGTCTTATGATTGTAATTCTCACCTTGGGCTTCAGTTTGCTTGGGGAGGGACTTAACGAGATACTGAACCCTGAATTGAGAAGGTAAGATGAAAAATCTTCTTACAATTCAAGATTTAAGAGTTTATTACTATCTCAGAGAAGGAGCTGTCAGGGCAGTTGACGGAGTAAGTTTTTTTATGAAAAGGGGTGAGACTGTAGGATTGGTTGGAGAATCCGGTTCAGGAAAATCCACTCTTGGTCTTTCAATATTAAAACTTGTTTCCTCTCCGGGAAAAATAGTTAGTGGAAAGATATTATTTAACGGAAACGATATTGCAGGATGGAATGAGAAAAAGATGCGCCTTTTAAGGGGAAGCAGAATTTCCATGGTTTTTCAGGACCCGATGACTTCTTTAAATCCTCTCATGAGAATAGAAGAACATCTCGTTGAAACGATAAGAACTCACCAGAAGATACCCAAGGCAGAGGCAAAGAAAAAAGCTTCCCTGTTACTAAATGAGGTTGGAATCCCACCTGAAAGAGGTGGAGATTATCCTCACCAGTTCAGTGGAGGAATGAGGCAGAGAATTGGAATAGCACTGGCAATAGCTTTAAATCCAGACCTTCTTATTGCCGACGAGTTTACATCCTCTCTTGATGTTATAGTTCAGTTTCAAATCTTAAATTTGATGAAAAAACTAAAAGCTTCCCATCAAATGGGACTTATTTTTATATCACATGATATAAGTCTTGTTTCTGAAATTGCCGACAGGATTGCTCTTATGTATGCGGGTCAAATAGTTGAATTTGCGCCGGCAGATATTTTTTTCAGCGAACCTCTGCACCCTTACTCTGAGGGTCTTTTAAACTCTGTTCCTAACATCGAGCTATCTGATCAAAAGTTAAATTATATTCCCGGCATGCCCCCTGACCTTGTTCGTCCTCCAGATGGATGCAGGTTTTATCCCCGCTGCCCTTATGGTGAGGATATATGTAGAAGGAAAGAGCCTCCTTTAGTTCAAATTGAAAAAGAGCATATGGTTAAATGTTTCAGGTATGATGGAAAGAAAAGTCGAACTTAAAGTGGTTAATTTAAAAAAATATTTCCCTGTGCAAAAAAGTTTCCTGGAAAGATTACTTTCCGGGAAAATTGAGTATGTTCAAGCAGTTAACAGAATAAGTTTTGAGGTTAGAAGGGGAGAGGTATTTGGCCTTGTCGGGGAAAGTGGATGCGGGAAGACCACAACCGGTAGGTTAATCACACGCCTTATTGAACCCACTGAAGGAAAAATAATTTTTAAGGGAGAAGACGTCACCTTTATTCAAGGGGAAAGGTTGAGAGAATTCAGAAAATATGTGCAGATAATTTTCCAAAATCCATATGCCTCGCTTAACCCCAGGATGAGGATAGGAGAAGCTACAGCTCATCCTCTTGAAATTCACGGCATAGCCACAGGAGAGAGAAAAAAGAAAATGGTTTTTGAAATGCTGGAAAAAGTAGGTCTTGAACCAGCTAAAAAGTTTTACGACCTTTATCCCTTTGAGTTGAGCGGTGGACAAAGACAAAGAGTGGCAATAGCAAGAGCTATGATACTGAACCCAGAGCTTGTCGTCGCGGATGAACCTATCTCGATGATCGATGTTTCTTTAAGAGCAAAAATACTTGAGCTTATGCTAATGCTAAAAGAGGAGAGAAATCTTACCTATGTTTTTATAACCCATGACCTCGCAGTAGCCAAATATATCTCGGACTGGATAGGGATCATGTATCTTGGGGAAATTGTTGAGATAGGGAGGAAAGAGCAGATTTTCTCCACTCCTTATCACCCCTATACTAAGGCATTGCTCTCGGCTATACCTGTTCCAGATCCCAAAAGGGAAAAGAAAGATATAAAGTTAAAAGGAGAGGTTCCAAGCTCAATTAATCCACCTTCTGGTTGTAGGTTTCACCCTCGATGTAGCTTTGCCAAAGATAAATGTTCAAATCTAAAACCTTCCTTAAAAATGGTGGATAAGGACCATTATGTAGCCTGCCATCTGTATTAGTTCCCATCTTATCTGGTAATCATTTTAGTCTCGCTATTTCTTTTCGTTGTTATCTTCCCTGATTTAAAAGATAGATGTAGATGATAAGATGATTGCTCGAGCAAGTGGAAGTGGCAAAGTGTGAGGAGATTTGTTATTGAAAACAACTCTTAAAGCATTATTATTTTCCCATTGTTTTCGTATAAATATTAAAGAGAGGTGGATCCTCCAGGTGTTTCTTGACTGAACATTTTCCGGCTACTCTTACCAAATGCTCTTTATATTTCTCCGGAAACTCAGGAGGAAGTTGAATTTCTACAATAATTCTGGTAATCATTTTAGTTTCGCTATTTCTTTCCGTGCGCAAGATCAGTTTTATCTTGTCAGTAGGAATATGACGTGCCTGGCAAAAGAGAAGAACATAAATACCGGTGCAGGTCCCAATGGAAGCTAAAAACAAATCAAATGGTGTAGGAGCTGAACCCCCGCCGCCATTATCCCTTGGTTGATCGGTCTGAATCGTGAAACCCTTATAGATGGCATTTACCTTTTTACCGCCTGGAAAAACGACTTCCATATCCATTGCTATCCTCCCTGATTTAAAAATCTTTCTACGATCTCGGGTAGCTTCCTTAGAGCCTGATCTACCTTTGAAATCTGGGAGGTTCCACCCTGTGCAAAGTCCCATCTTCCCCCGGCATTTCCTCCAGCCAAGCGAGCCACCTCTCTTAATATCTGATTAGCGGGCAGGCTCTTCTCAGTGGAAGCAGCCACCAAGAAGGATTTCTTTTGACTTCCTGAAGCCAATACCACTATGCCCTCCTTCAACCTATCCCTGAGTCTTTCGGCTGTCTCCCTGAGAACCTCTGAAGATACCTCATCACACCTTCCCCCTACTATCCTCTTTCCGCCCACGTAAGAAGCAGAGCTTAACAGCTCCTCCATCCTCAAGTCCAACAGTCTCCTCTGCCATCTTCTCAGCTGCTTATCCTTCTCCTCCAATGCTCTTTCTCTTTCCTCTATCCGTGCTAAAATTCCCTCTTCCGAGGTCCTGAGCTTGAGGGCTATCTTCCTCAGCAGGGCTTCCTTCTCCTCCACCCACCTTAAGGCCTTCTCCCCTACTAATGCCTCTATTCTCCTTATTCCAGAGGCCACCCCTGTCTCACTTATTATCTTCACCAATCCTATCTCACCGCTGCTGGTAAGGTGAGTTCCTCCACAGACTTCCCGACTGAAATCTCCTACGCTAACTACTCGCACTCTTTCTCCATATTTTTCCTCAAAAAGAGCTATGGCCCCCATCCTGCGTGCTTCATCCAGACTGGTCTCTTCTATCTTCACACTAAGGTTTTCCCTTATCTTCTCATTGAGCAGAAGTGTGACCTTTTCAAGCTCCTTACCGCTTAAGGGAGAGGTATGAGTGAAGTCAAAACGAAGTCTATCTTCATCGACTAAGGAGCCGCTTTGCTGGACACCTTCCCCAAATATTTCCCGCAGCACTGCCTGCAGAAGATGAGTAGCCGTATGAGCACGAGAAATAGCTTTTCTTCTTACCTCATCAACCTCTGCCCTTACCTTAGCTCCCTTTTCGAACTTTCCTCTCAAAACCTTTGCCCGATGAAGAATTATTCCCTCGGATAACCTCTGCACATTTAAAACCTCAGCCCGAGCATCAGCGGTATAAATCTTTCCCCTATCTGCCAGCTGTCCTCCTCCTTCAGGATAAAAGGGAGTGGAGGACAGGATAAGCTCTCCATCTTCGCCTTCTCTCAACTCATCTACCATTGTTCCATCTTTGATAATTCCCATCAAAGAGGTATCCAACTTCAAAGTCTCGTATCCCTTAAATTCCACTTTCTTTATCTGCTTCTCCAATGAGCTGAGCTGAGCTTTTGTCCTCAACTTAAGTATCTGTTCTCTTTTCTTCTCCTTAAAGTCCTTTCTCGCCGACCTCTTTTGTTCTGCCAGCAGCTTCTCGAAAGCTTTCCTCTCCACCTTTAATCCTTCCTCTCCTGCTATCTCTTCCGTTATGTCAGGAGGAAAACCATAGGTATCGTACAACTTAAAGACCTCTCGAGGTGGAACGAATCTTTCCCCCCTTTTCTTTAGATCACTGATAATTCTCTCTAAGATTTCCATTCCTTTAGTCAAGGTCGCCTGGAAGACCTTCTCCTCCTGCTTGATTATCTTCGCTATCTCCTCTCTCATCCTTTTAAGATGTGGGTAGGAACTTTCCATCGTCTTGACCACCACAGGAACTCCTTTGTATAGGAATGGCTCCTCCAGGCCTATCTTCCTGCCATATCGAAAGGCACGTCGAAGGACTCTTCTGACCACATATCCCCTTCCCGTATTAGAGGGAAGAATTTTCTCCGCCAAAAGAAAGGTAAGGGCACGCAGATGATCGGAGATCACTCTGAAGGAGACTTCCTCCTCTTTGGGGGAGATTTCCTTCAACCAGTTAATAAGCGGGATGAAGAGGTCAGTTTGATAGTCATCCCTTACTCCCTGAACTACAGAAGCTATTCTTTCCAGCCCCATACCCGTGTCGATGTTTCTGGTGGGTAGGGGGGAGAGTTTGCCCTTCTCATCACGGTTAAATTGCATAAAGACCAGATTCCAGATCTCAACCCATCTTCCACAATCACATCCAGGCTCACAACCTGTCCTTCCACACCCAAACTCCTCTCCTCTGTCGAAGAAAAGCTCCGTATCCGGCCCACAAGGACCCACCTCAGCTAAGGACCAGAAGTTCTCCTCCTCGTCCTTTCTTATGATTCTCGAGGAAGGAACGCCCAACTTCCTCCATATCTGATAAGTCTCCTCATCATCTCTAAACACGGTAGTCCATATTCGGTCTTTCCGTAATCTTAGCTCTTCGGTCACAAACTCCCATCCCCACTGGCAGGCCTCCTCCTTGAAATAATCGCCAAAGGAAAAATTACCCAGCATCTCAAAAAAGGTATGATGATGAGCGGTCCGTCCTACCCTGTCCAGGTCATTGGTGCGAAAACAAAGCTGACAGGTGGTCAGGCGGGAGGAAGGAGGCTTCTTCTCCCCTAAGAAGAAAGGTTTAAAGGGAACCATTCCCGCAATGGTGAAAAGAAGTTGAGGGTCATCTGTGGACAAACTTGCAGAAGGCTGAACGAGATGTCCCCTTTGTCTGAAGAAATCCAAAAACTTTTGACGAATCTCATCAGCGGTCATCTTAGCTCCTCTACATCGTTCTTAAAGGATCTACATCTATGATCACCCTAACGTTATGAAAATGTTTAAACAAAAGATAAAGCTTTCTTTTTAAAATTTCCCTGAGCCTGGCCGGATCCTTGTCCCTTAAGATCAAATGATATCGGTACCTTCTCTTTATCCTTCCAAAGGGGCAGGAAGAAGGTCCCAGAAAGTTTACCCTCTCCGCCTCCAGCTCTTTCCTGATTCTTTCAGCTACCTCTTCTACCTCACCCTTGCCCCTTCCCTCCAAGAGAATCCTCGTCCAGTGCAGGTGAGGCGGATATCCCAGCTCCTCTCTCAGATCCATCTCCTTCTCGTAAAAAAGCTCACCCCTACCCTCCCTTATGGCGGTCAATGCATAATGGGTGGGGTTATAGGTTTGTATGATGAGTCTGCCCTCCTTTTTAATTAAATTCCTGATCTTCGTGAGAACTTGAAAGGTCCACTCCCCTGCCCTAAAATCAGGTAGGTTCAACAGGTTATCGAGCAGAACAACTCCCACCAATTTTGCCCTTTGCAAGATTTCCTCCTTGATGATCAACCCTGTCCCTATCAATAAATCAATCTTGCCCAACTCATCCAGGAGCTTCCGGTAGGCCAGGGAGGTGTCGATGATGTCCAGATCCGCTCGTCTAATACGAGCTTCCGGAAATTTTTTCCTTGCCTCCATCTCCAGTTGTTCGGTTCCCACTCCTACCTGATATAGATGCCTTCCCTTACAGGATGGACAGATCCTAGGAGCATCTTCCTCATAACCGCAATAATGACAGATTAACCTGCCTTTCAGGTGAAATGTCAGGCCTATATTACAGTTAGGGCAGCGAAGAACCTCTCCACATTCCCGGCAGAGAAGAAAGTTAGCAAAGCCTCGCCTGTTTAAGAAGAGAAGGGTCAGCTCCCCCTCCTTTAAGGTCTTCTCTATTGACCTTTTCAGGGAGGTAGAGAAGAGCCTGTCTTTCTCCTTACGAAGGTCTACTATCTCCACCAGGGGAAAGTTATCCTTGCCCCGACTAATCTCGACTAACTTATAATTTCCCTTTCTTGCCTGCCACCACGACTCCATAGAGGGACTCTGGCTAACTAAGACCACGGGAAAATTCTGTATCTTGCCTCGCTTAATGGCTACCTCTCGAGTATGATAGCGGGGAATCTCTCTTTGTTTATGAGATAAGCTTTCCTCTTCTTCAATTATGATCAAGCCCGGATTGGGAAAAGGAGCGAATACAGCTGAGCGTGTTCCTATAACCAGCTCTACATCCCCCCTCCTCATCCTCTGCCATTCGAGGTATCTCTGTTTCGGGGTAAGCCTGCTATGAAATACGCTCAACCCATTTTTATAGTGGGCCTGGATCTTGCGCTTTAGAAAAGGTATGTAGCTGACCTCCGGGACAATCAGGATGACCTGCTTTCCCCTACTCAAGACCTTCTCTATCAACTCAAGGTAAAGATCCGTCCGCTCTTGCCAGTTTTCCGTCTGGAAAAGAACGACCTTTTCCTCCTTTAAAAAGGAGGGAGGTTCTTCTACGTCCTTATAAGACGAAAGATGTTTCCTCGTAGTCGCACCTTTATCTGCCTTAAAGGGATATTGAATGGAGACAATAGCATGAAGAGTCTGACCCAAGGGGGAGCAATAATAATCACTTATCCATCTTCCCAGCCGGAAGAGGTCATCCTCTAAGGGAGAAAACTCGTCCACTATGCTGATTACTTCTTTTAGGCCCTCAAAATCCTCCTCTTTTGCCTCTTCCACTACAAACCCGACCAGTTTTCTCCTCTTAAAGGGAACGAGCACTCTCTTTCCAACTTTAATCTGAGCAGCAAGCTTCTGTGGAACCTTATAGCGAAAAAGTTGATCTAAGGGAAGATTTAAGGCTACCTTGACATATCTCACTCTTCCACCTTCAGATGTAGTTCCTTAAGCTGCTTCTCATCCACGGTGGAAGGAGCCTGTGTCATAAGGCAGACCGCCTTTTGAGTTTTGGGAAAGGCAATTACGTCTCTTATGGAATCTGTCCCAGCCACTATCATCACCAGCCGGTCTAATCCCATAGCAATTCCTCCGTGAGGAGGGGCTCCCAGAGAAAGAGCGTCTAAGAGAAAGCCGAATTTTTCCCTTGCCTGGAGAGGGTCTATTCCCAGGATATTAAAGATCTTTTCCTGAATTCCCCTCCGGTGAATTCTTATGCTTCCACCCCCAATTTCTTTGCCGTTCAGGACGAGATCATAAGCGCGAGCCCTCACCTTTTCAGGAGACTTCTCTAAGAGGGGCAGGTCTTCTTCCTTGGGTGAAGTAAAGGGATGATTGCAGGGGGTAAGTCTTCCCTCCTTATCATACTCAAACAGAGGAAAATCCACGACCCACAGAGCTTGATAGGTATCCTGAGGTATGAGGTTAAACTTTTTTGCCAGATGGAGGCGAAGATTTGCCAATGACTCAGCGACTACCTCCCTTTTGTCGGCTACCATTAAAAACGCATCTCCCTTTTTAGCTCCTGCACATTCTAACACTTTTAACAAAGCCCCTTCGGGAAAGAATTTGCTCAGAGGAGACCTTATCCCATCCTGAGCAAAGAGAATCCAGCTCATTCCTCCTGCGCCATAAAGAGTTATCCAACGACTTAGCTCTTCTAATTCCCTTCGCGAAAGTCGACTTCCTCCAGGAACTCTTATTCCCTTGACCTTACCACCCTCTTCCAGGACCTTCTGAAAGATCATAAATTTGCTGGGATACACCAGAGAGGAAACATCCACCAGTTCCAATCCAAATCTGGTATCGGGTTTATCCGTGCCAAACCTCTCCATCGCCTGTTGATAGCTAAGACGAGGGAAGGGAATCTTTAAAGATACTCCTAAGATCTTTTTAAACACCTCAGCGAGCATCTCCTCGACAAGGCTATATATGTCCTCCTCCTCGATGAAGGAGAGCTCTATGTCTATCTGCGTAAACTCTGGTTGCCTGTCTGCTCTAAGGTCCTCATCTCGAAAGCATCTGGCTATTTGAAAATAGCGATCAAAACCAGCTACCATAAGGAGCTGTTTGAATAGCTGAGGAGATTGAGGAAGGGCATAAAACTCCCCGGGATTTAGACGAGAGGGGACAAGGTAATCCCGCGCGCCCTCAGGGGTGCTCCGGGTAAGAAAGGGAGTCTCTATCTCTATAAATCCCTTCTTATCAAGGAAGTCTCGCACCAGCTTAGTTACTTGATAGCGCAGGAAAAGGTTTTTCTGCATTACCGGCCTTCGCAGATCCAGATATCTGTACTTTAACCTCACTTCTTCGTTCACCTTGACGTTGTCATCCGAAGAGAAGGGAAGGATCTCGGAGGGATTCAGGATCTCCATCTTTTCGGCTACCAGCTCTATTTCTCCTGTCTTTAACTTAGGATTGATCGACTCTGAAGGTCTCATCTTTACCTTTCCCTCAACGGCGATCACCCATCCTTCCCTCAAAAGGCGAGCCTGTTCATGGACCTCTTTCTGAACCTCCGGGTTGAATACCACCTGAGTAATGCCTGACTTATCCCCCAGATCGACGAAGATCAACCCCCCATGATCCCGTCTCCTCCTCACCCATCCAGCCAGAGTAACCCTTTGGTTCGAATGTTCTCTGTTTAAAACTCCACACAGATGAGTTCGTCTCAAAGGAGCCTCAAAGCTTTTAATTCCTTCACCCTTCAACTTTTTATCTCCTCAATATTTTCCTCTAACTTTTCCCACTCCAGTTCTTTCTGAGTGCCTGAGTTCATATCCCTTAAAATTACTCTTCTCTTTTTTACCTCCTCCTCTCCGAGGATCATCACCCAGCGAATGCCCCTCTTGGCAGCAAAACTGAGTTGAGAGGACAGTTTTCTTTTGGAAGTATTTAACTGGACTCTTATTTCCTTCAAGCGAAGAAGATTAGCCAGCTCATATCCAGCTCTCCAGCCTTCCCTGCCCAGGGTAGCTATGTAAATTAGTGGAAGCCTCTTGTAAGGAATTCCCTTTTTCTCTTCCCGTAGGGCAAGGAGCACCCTTTCCACTCCCATGGCAAATCCCATGGCGGGAACCGAAGGTCCTCCCAGCTCCTCTATTAGATCATCATATCTGCCGCCGGAACAAATGGCATTCTGGGCTCCCAGAACCGGTGAGATAATCTCAAAGATAGTCCGAGTGTAATAATCCAGCCCTCTTACCAGGTGAGGGTTGATCTGAAACTTAATGCCAAGAGCTTTCAGCCCCTCTTTTACGCTCTGAAAATGGCTACTGCAATCCTCACATAAATACTCCCCTATCCACGGGGCTTCCCTTATGACCAGCTGACAATTCTCGTTCTTACAGTCCAGAACGCGAAGGACATTGTATTGATAACGTCTCTGGCAGGTAGGACATAAACGATCCATATTTTTCTTAAGATATTCCTTTAGCTTTTCCTCGTAAAAAGGTCGACACTTCCTGCATCCAATGCTGTTAAGTTGAAGCTCCACCTTATCCAGACCTACTCTCTTGAAAAACTGATGTGCCATCTCTATTATCTCCACATCCAGATACGGACTTCCCTCTCCAATCGCCTCTATTCCTATCTGCCGAAATTCGCGATAGCGGCCTGCCTGAGGTCTTTCATATCTAAACATGGAGCCCAGATAATAAACCCTCCACTCCCTCGTCTTTCCATACAGGTTATGCTGAAGATAGGCTCTGACCACAGGAGCGGTTGCCTCGGGACGAAGGGCCAACCTTCTTCCCTTCTTATCCTGGAAGATGTACATCTGCTTACCTGCATCTGTCTCCTCACCTAAGCTCCGAAGAAAGAGTTCTGCCCTTTCAAAGATAGGGGTTCGGACTTCCTCGTATCCGTATAGAGAAAATAAAGAGGAAGCCTCTTTCTCAATCCATTGATATTGGGAGACTTGAGATGGAAGTATATCCTCAACCCCCCGGGGTGAGCGTATCATTGATTATCCCTTTTGATATTGATAAATTGCCTTCAGATGCTGTTCATAGGTCTGGCTGAACTCATGACTGCCATCACCTCGAGCCACAAAGTAAAGATAGTCCACTTTCGCAGGATACAGCACCGCATAAATGCTATCCCTGCCTGGGCTACAAATGGGACCAGGGGGAAGTCCATAGTGTAGATAAGTGTTATAGGGAGAGGAGATTTTGAGGTCATTACGGGTTACCCTGGAACGAAAATTGCCCAGAGCATACTTTACGGTAGGATCCGCTCGAAGCTTCATTCCCTTTCTAAGGCGATTGTAAAAAACTGCTGCAATTATAGGCTTTTCCGCAGAGATCTGAGCCTCTTTTTCCACGATAGAGGCCAGGATAATCACCTTATCCAGAGGCCAACAATCCTTCTCAGCGCTCCTCTTCCGATAAAGAGGAAGCACCACCTCTTCAAAACGGGCAAGAAACTTCCTCACCACCTTTTCCGGAGCTTCTCCTTCGGCAAAGTAGTAAGTATCGGGATAAAGATAACCCTCCAGGCTATCTTTTGGCAGAGGGAAGGAAATTTTTTCCTTAGCAAAGATCTGAGGATTATCCACCACCTTCAAGAACGCCTCTTTTTCTACAATTTCCTTCTGACTTAATATATTTGCTATCTCCCACTTGGGAAGTCCCTCAGGTATGGTAACCAGATGAGTTTTTATCTCTCCTCTTTTTAACTTCGAGAGCACCTCAAACATATTCACAGGCAGAGAAAACTCATATCTGCCTGCCTTAAGGTCCTTATCCCAACGCAGAAGCTTACAAAGAAGGATAAAACAGATTTTGCTCCTTATAACCTTCTTCTTAGATAGAATCTCAGCGATCTGAAAGGAATCCGCTGCCCTGGGAATGGTAATGACCACCTTTCTGCAATTGGAATAAAAAGGGAAAAATATCTGAAGGATAAACAAGGATATCAAACAAAGTAGCACTCCTGCCAGAATTTTTCCCCTTAATTTGCAAAATTTCATCCCTTACTTCTCTGAGAGTCCAGGTAGTCCTGCAAGATTATAGCTGCCGCTATTTTATCTGTGGCCTTTTTCCGTTCTGACAAAGATGCCCCTTGCTCCCTTAAGATTCTCTCCGCCATCACCGTGGAAAATCTCTCATCTACCAGGGCAACGGGAAGCTTTATCTTCGAAGAAAAAAAGTCTAAAAAGTCTCGAACTTTCCTTGCCTGAAATCCTTCCTCGCCCTCCATGTTCTTGGGCAATCCAACCACTACTTTGACTACCTTATATTTAAAAATGAATTCCTTAATCTCTTCCAGTGCCTTATCCCGGTGGGATTCATCCCAGCTAATCTGACCTATTCCCTGAGCTATCGTTTGGGAAGGATCGCTTATTGCCACTCCTATTCTCCTGTCTCCTATATCCAAACCAAGAATGCGCATTTCAGATAACTTCTTGAAATTTCTGGCGAACTATCCCTCCTCCGCTATATATAATATACGACTACAGCTTTCGCAGTAGACAATCTCTCCTCGTCTGATTCGACTGATCAAAGAAGGAGGAACTCCCACATTGCAACCCTGGCAAACTCCATTTTTCACGGCAGCTATAGCTAATCCATCTTTGGTCCTGCGTAGTTGTTCATACTGCCCTAAGAGGAGAGAGTTCAATTGAGAGACCTTCTTTTTTCTTTCACTCCTTAACTTCTCCTCCTTATGAACAAGATTTTCCAGACTCTTGCTCAAGATCTGCTTTTCTTCTCCTAAGCTTTTTCTTTTCTCTTCTGTCTCCCTTTTAAAAGAAGGAAGATAGCTTATTAGTTCTTCCTCTCTTTCCATTAATTCAAGGAGCAAGTCCTCGGTCTCTTCCTTTTTTCTTTCCACCTGAGCTATTTCCCTCTCTATCGCTGTAAACTCCCCTTGAGATTTAACCTTGTATTTTTCCTCCTCGTGTTTGGCTAACACCAGACTCATTTCCTCTATATCCTTCTCTTTCTCCCTCACCTGCCTTCTGATATTCTTTAGCTCCCTTTCCTTATCGGTGAGTTTCTCCTGTAAACTTACAAGTTCTTTCTCCAACGCTTGAATTTGGTAAGTTAGCTCCTCCTTCTTTTTTAAAGTCTTATCTATTTCCAAGTCCAGCTTTTGCAGCCCGATAAGCAACGGTAGATCCTCGCTCACAAGCTTTATCTCCCCTTCACAGTTTAATGATGCGGGGTGATGGATTCGAACCAACGACCTCTTGCTTGTAAGGCAAGCGCTCTTCCCCTGAGCTAACCCCGCATTGGCGCCCTCAGGGGGAATTGAACCCCCGTTACCGCCTTGAAAGAGCGGTGTCCTAGCCACTAGACGATGAGGGCAAAAGAAATCTTTGTTTCAGGTGAGCCGTGCAGGATTCGAACCTGCGACCCTCGGCTTAAAAGGCCGATGCTCTACCACCTGAGCTAACGGCTCAATTCGGTATTTACTATAGCATATTTCCAGAATCTGTCAATCCTTCTACTGACTCAATCTCCCTCATAACCTCGTGTATTACCTCAGGAGAAAAACCCCTGCGTCTTAGAAATTCATAGGTTCTCCTTATCCTTGATTCTCTGGACCCCCTCAAGAGAAACCTCCTTCTTTTGATCAGACTCAAAGCCATCCCAGTCTCATCCACCTCGGAATATAGCTCATTCAAGACCTCATCTATCAGATCCGTCTCCAATCCCTTCTCTCTTAACTCAATATATGTCCTTCTCCTGCCATAACCTTTCCTTATGCAATGTTCCCCCCATATCTGGGCAAATCTTCTCTCGTTTACAAAGTTATGAGCTTCTAAGTATCGCAGGACCTCCTCAATCAGGTCATCTCCATATCCCTTTTTCTTCATCCTGTCCCTGATCTCCTGCTTGCTTCGCTCTCTATAATCCAACAGCCTTAGAGCATACCTACAAGCTCTTTCTAACTCCTCCCTCATCTTCAACCTCTGGATTTTCAATCCGCTTTCAGGAGCAACAAGCACAAAGCAAGGACAACGCTCACCACTCCTATAGCATAATAAGATTGAGGGGCCCAATAATTGCCCTTAATTCCGAATTCCATGGTCAAAAGGAGACCGAACTCATCGACCACCAATCCCAGACCGCCGCCAAACATGATGCTGGTTATCACCTTAAAGAGCCTTTTATACAGTCTCTTATATCTAATCAAAGCCAACCAATTAGAAAGAATCAAAAGAATTATTCCATAATAAAAATGATGTATATGATACCCTTTTATGTATAAATAACCAAAAAAGGCCTTTCCCCGTTCCATGTCCAGAACTATCAGCCTGGAAAGGATAACGGTGAATCCAAAGGCGAAAAATGTCCAGAAGAAACTTTCCTTTTTCCTCTCAAACACATATTGATTGTAAAACCTTATCAATCTCATGGAAACTTTCTTTCTCATGAAGACGCTACCTCAACGAGGCTCGAAAATTCTTCGGATCCCTTGCCACATATAAAGCTGTGTCCAGAGTTATCCTCCCTTTTCTTACCAGGTCCTTCAATGCCTGATCCATTGTCTGCATCCCAAACTGAGCTCCTGTCTCCATAGCCGTATATAACTGATGGGTCTTGCCACTACGGATGAGATTTCTCACGGCAGGAGTGGCAATTAACAGCTCCACAGCGGGTATCCTTCCCTTCTTGTCCTCCCTTGGAAGAAGTCTTTGAGCGATCACCGCCTGCAGACAAGAAGAAAGCTGCATTCTCACCTGATTTTGTTGATGGGGAGGAAAGACATCAATAATCCGATCAATACTCTGAGGAGCATCAGGGGTATGTAGAGTTGCCAGGATTAAATGACCTGTCTCGGCAGCGGTGATAGCTGTAGCTATGGTCTCAAGATCTCTCATCTCTCCGATCAGGATGACATCGGGATCCTGTCTAAGAGCATACTTCAAAGAAGCACCAAAGGAAAGTGTATCTGTCCCTACCTCTCTTTGTTCTATTATACTCTTTTTGTGATGATGTAGATATTCAATAGGGTCTTCTATGATTATAATATGAGAAAACTTCTTCTCATTGATTATTTCCACCATAGAGGCCAATGTCGTCGATTTTCCGCAACCAGTTGGTCCTGTCACCAAGATCAGTCCACTTTCCTTAAGAGCCAAATCAGTAAGGACAGGAGGAAGGTTAAGCTCGGAAAGAGAAGGTATACGATAGGGAATTAACCTTATGGCGGAGGCTACAGATCCTCGTTGAAAATGTGCGTTTATCCTGAATCGTCCTAATCCTGAAATACCGAAAGAAAAATCCAGCTCCCGAGTTCTCTCGAACTTTCTCTTCTGCTCCTCGGTCATCAACGAGTAAACAAGGAACTTCGATTCCTCGCCGGTTAATCTTTTATCGTCCAAAGAAGTCAACTTTCCATTAACTCGAAATATAGGAGGTGCTCCGGCTACAATGTGTAAATCCGATGCTCCTATTTCCTGCATCTTCTTAAGCAATGATTGTATATCCATCTCACACTCCCTTATCCCCTTTTCTGGATATTGCTCTTCATCCCTTGCTGAATCAAGACAAAGACTCCTACGGCCATAATTATGTCACCTATGCTCAAGACGCGAGGCCTGGGATATGGAGGAGGTAAAGGTATGATGTCTGAGAAGAGTTTTAATCGACTATCCGGAGTCAATATAGTGTGAATGACATAGGCTTTGCTCGTTAAAAGCGGAAGCATCTCATCCAATCCTGTCCTTGATAAGGCTTCAACCGATACCGGCATTCTACCCCCATTAGATAAGATGACGATAAAGTTAACCAAAACTCCTAACCCTATTATCTTCATTCCCCTTATATTCCGACTATACCAGATAGCTATCAACAGTAGCAGATAGGAAAGTATATGAAGGTATACTCCCCAATTTGAAAATAAGTTATAACCGCCTTCTCCAAAGAACACGAGGCTGTACTGGATCAAAAAAGCCATTATCACCAACCCTACCTTTTCAAGAGGAAGATCAGCCAACCCCGTCAGCTTTCCCCCTCTTAAAATTCCTATCACCAGTGAGGCAAACATCACCTCAAGTAACATTTTGACCTGATTTTAGAATCTTAAGAAAGGCCTCTACCACTTTTCCGTCGAACTGCGTTCCTGCATTCTTCCTCAGTTCTTCTATCGCCCTTTCAACTGGATAAGCTGAACGATAAGGCCTCTTAGAGGTCATAGCATCATAGGCATCCACTACAGCGAGTATCCTCGCACCTATGGGAATATCTTCCCCCTTCAGCCCTTCAGGATAGCCCTGGCCATTATACCACTCATGATGATAATATACTATGCGAGAGGCCTCTTTAAGCGAGTCAATCTTGCTGACTATTTCCATCCCTATTTTCGGGTGCTCCCTCATCTTAGCCCACTCTTTCTCAGTCAACTGCGCAGGTTTATTAAGGATTTGGTCACTGACGCCGATCTTGCCGATATCATGCAATATCGCTGCATAACGAATTACCTCTACCTCACTTGCAGGAACTCGCAGTTCTCTTGCCGTAGCTACCGCAAGCTCAGCCATCCTCATGGAATGATCCTCAGTATATGAATCTCTCATCTCTATAGCCGTGGCTAAAGCCTGAATAGTGCTCAGATGTTGCCTGCGCAGCTCAGCATACAGCTTATAAGCATAGTAAGCGATGAAGAGAGGAAAGCATAGGAACAGGACAGCCCACCAGCTTATTTGCCGGTAGAGCACAGCCATCAAAAAGCCAAGAGGAGTTTGCGCCAGATAATTTGGGACAGTCCACTTAAAGTTAATTGACCACATTTCCAGGACAGAGATTCCCTTTTCTAAAGCAAGGACAGTGTTTACTAAAAAGGTGTTGGTTAAAAAGTAAGCCAAAGCGGATGCCACTATGGGGAGGATGTGCCCTAAGGAGGTAGAGGTAATGGGTTCTCCACCCATATATTGGTAAACTATCCAGGCTGCTGATATCGACAAAATAAGTTGGGTCTGGTCAAATAAAACTACGTACCACTCTCCTTTTTTCCTTCGTTTAGCTTCGACTATCGTTCCGCACACAGCTACCCAACTACTGAGACCGGGACCATAAATAAGAAGAACAGCGAAGCTTATGGGAAAACCTAAGGTGACAAATCCCCCCTGTGGTAGAGCTACCGGGCCTAACTCGGCAAGTATGGCTAAAGATGCCCAAAAAGGAAACTCTCCTAACAACTTCCAGCTAAAGGTAATGCTCCATGTCCAACGAATTAACAGAACTATCCCCGCTATACTAACTGCAGTTACATATAACCGTACTTTTCTCGAAAGTTCGGGCAATACTCCTCCCCCTTATTTTACAGAAAGTAAAAGAGATAGATCCTATTCCTTATCCCCACTTGTAATTAGCTCCCCCGGCGAGCAGAAGCGCCATAATTACGAACAAAGCCCTCAAAAGCTTTACCTTTAAACTCGCCCTCATCTATCTCACCTCCTCATTTTATTTAGTCATTTTATAATATAACAAAATAAAGGACCGGTCAACATCTGTTACTTCCTGCTCAATTTCAGATACTCAAGAGCCAGATTATATAAAGCTTGCGCCTTTTCTTTAGTTCTTGCCTCAGAAATTATGCGAGTTACAGGCTCTGTGCCAGATGCTCTTATATGAATCCAACCCTCCTTCAGGTTGATTCTAACACCATCGAGAAAGTTGAGCTCGTCTTCCTTAAACTTCCTCTTTAAATTTCCTTCAAGAGAAGGAAAGTTTTCTCTGGGAAATTTCACTTTCTTCTGAATCATATAGTAGCGCGGTACCTCCTTAATCAACTCTGAAACGGGCCTCTGACAGGTAGCTAAATATTCTAATAATAAAGCCATAGCGGCAATCCCATCTCGGGCGTAATGAACTTCAGGAATAATTACTCCTCCATTTCCCTCTCCGCCGATGGTTGCCTTTTTCTCCCTCATACAACGAGATACGTAAATATCTCCGACCTTTGTCCTTATCAGCTCACAGTTATACTCTTTTGCTATATCTTCTAAGGCCTGGGTGGTGGAAAGGTTGGTAACTACCGTCCCTGGCTTCCTTGAAAGGACGAACCTCGTCGCAAGAAGAAGGGAATAATGCGGCGGGGGGACTTCTCCTTTCTCTGATACAAGAGCTACCCTATCCGCATCTGCATCGTGAGCAAAGCCAATATCTGCTCCCTCGTTTCTGACCACGCGGGAAAGCTCACCCAAATTTGAGGGAACCGGCTCCGGAGGATGGGGAAAAATACCGTTAGGCTCACAGTTAAGCTTTATCACCTTGCATCCCAAACGTCGGAGAACCTCAGGACTGATCAATGCGCCTGCGCCATTACAGGCATCGATGACCACTTTAAATCCTTTCCTTTTGATCTTTTCCCTATCTACTACACTTAAAATCCTTCTTATATGATTTTCTATGGCGGACTCTTCCCTACGAACCTTTCTTATCCTGTCCCAGGCTACCCGTCTTATTCTATCCTCCTGATATATCTGCAGGAGCCTTTCTCCTTCCTCGGGATAGAGAAAGAGGCCGTCACCCCGGATAAACTTCAAGGCATTCCATTCTACAGGATTATGGCTTCCGGTAATAGCAACTCCTCCGTCAGCCCCTAAGCTTTCCACTAAGAGCTGCAACGAGGGAGTAGGGCAAATTCCCACATCTATGACCGTGCAACCGGTGGAAAGCAAACCGCTAAAAACAGCGTATCTGAACATCTCGTTTGAGGTACGGGTATCTGAACCCACAACCACCGCACCACCCTTAACGAACCTCCCAAAAGCAGCGGAAAATCTGACTGCCACCTCAGGAGTAAGCGCCTCGCCCACTATCCCTCGCACCCCTGAAGCACTGATTAAAAGCGAGCTCATCCTTGCTCCCCCTCACTTCTCACCCCTTGCCTGTTCTATCTTCTCCCAGGCACACTTAGCAGCCATCTTTTCTGCCTTTCTTTTAGTTGAACCCCATCCTTCTCCCAAAACTCTTCCTTCTACCTTCACCCTAACCTTAAACGTCTTATTATGATCAGGACCAACCTCCTGAACTGTCTCATACTCAGGAATGGACTTGTAAAGAGACTGGGTATATTCCTGAAGCCTGGACTTAAAATCCCTTATCTCCTTGATCTTTTCCTCTTCTTTAAGGAGTATTCTCAATATGAAATCCCGCACTACCTCAAGTCCTCCATCAAGATAAAGAGCTCCAATTATCGCCTCATAGGCATCAGCTAATAAGGCACTTTGAGAGCGAATTCCCTCCTGATCCTTGCCCACCAAAAGATAATCTCCTACCTTGATCTTTCGGGCACAATAAGAAAGTGCTTCCTCGGAGACAATTATAGAGCGAAGCTTGGAAAGATCTCCCTCGCTTGAGTTGGGATATCTTCGGAACAGATATTCCGCCACCACCAACTCCAGCACCGCATCCCCTAAGAACTCCAGTCTCTCATTATAGGGAATGTCCTCTTTGTCCAAAGATTTAGCATAAGAGATATGGGTCAAGGCTTGATCAAAAAGCTCCAGGTTGGAAAACTTAATGCCCAACCTTCTCTGAAATTCCTCCAGTTGTCTTTTTCGAGCTAAATCAAAGCTCACATCTATTCCTCGTATTTTTTAACTATTAATACTGCATTATGTCCTCCAAAACCCATGGAGTTGGATAAGGCTATCTTTATATTGAGCTTCCTGGCTTTATTAGGTACATAGTCCAGATCGCATTCAGGGTCGGGATTTTCATAGTTAATGGTGGGGGGAATAACTCCTTCATTGAGGGCTAAAAGGCAAGCAATTAGTTCCACACCTCCTGTTGCACCTAAGAGATGTCCGGTCATAGACTTGGTAGAACTCACCGGTACTCTATAGGCATGCTCACCAAAGAGATCCTTAATGGCCTGGGTCTCTATCCGATCATTAAGGGGGGTGGAGGTACCATGGGCATTTATATAATCGACCTCTTGAGGAGAAACTCCGGCGTCCTTCAATGCCCTGAGCATAGCCTCCTTGATGCCCCGTCCATCTTGAATTGGTTGGGTTATATGATAGGCATCAGCAGTCATACCAAACCCTATTATCTCTCCCAGGATGGTCGCACCTCTCTTTCTGGCTCGATTTAACTCCTCTAAAACCACAACCCCTGCCCCCTCCCCTATCACAAAGCCATCCCTCTCCCTGTCGAAGGGGCGGGAAGCTTTCTCTGGTTCCTCATTCCGAGTGGACAAAGCCCTCATCGAGCAAAAACCTGCTAACCCCAAAGGGGTAATCGCGGCCTCAGCTCCGCCGGCAATCATCAGATCCGCCTCTCCTCTCTGGATAACTCTGAAAGCCTCTCCAATGGAGTGATTACCCGTAGCGCAGGCGGTAGAAATAGAGAGGTTAGGTCCCGATAGCCTATAGCGAATAGCAACCTGGGCAGAGGCAATATCGGTGATCAACATGGGAACTAAAAAGGGACTTACCTTCTGAGGGCCTCCTCTAAGCAGATTACCCTCTTCCCTCTCTATAGTGGACAGGCCACCCACACCTGATCCCACCAAAACCCCCATCCGGCTGGTATCCTCCTCTTCAAAGTTTATCCCTGCCTGCCTTATCGCTTCTTCTGCCGCCACCATCCCAAATTGAGTGAACCTGTCCATTCGCTTAATTTCCTTAGGTGACAGATACTTTCGAGGGTCAAAATCCCTCACCTCTCCTGCTATCTGAGAACGATAGGATGAGGGATCAAAAAGCGTTATCCTTCTCACCCCACTTTTCCCGGAAAAGAGGGCCTTTTTAAATTCTTCCACGCCGATGCCAATGGGTGAGACCACACCCATTCCCGTAACTACCACTCGACGCTTCATATCCCACCCCTTAAGGGATGAATTTCGCAACCCATCTTCCTAATTTTCCTCTAAGTGGTCCTCAATGTAGTCCACCACCTTCTGCACGGTGGTCAGTTTCTCCGCCTCCTCATCGGAAATCTCCAGATTGAACTCCTCCTCCAGGGCCATTATCAACTCCACCGTGTCCAACGAATCCGCTCCCAGATCGTCCACAAATTTAGCCTCAGGGGTGATCTGAGACTCATCCACTCCTAATTGTTCGCTGGTGATCTCTTGAACTTTCTTTAAGATCTCATCTCTCGTCATTCCTTTAACCTCCCTTAAGCTTTATCTTTTTATCTTTTTTATGATAGTTAAAAGTGCCTGTCAATGAGCGCAGGCTTTAGATCCGCTAAATACAGTTTAACTACATAGCCATCCCACCATCTACCTTAATTACCTCACCTGTGATGTATGAAGCCTCATCAGAAGCCAGGTAAGCGACTAAACTTGCCACCTCATCAGCTCTTCCTGCTCGACGAAGGGGAATAAGGGAGATAAATTCCTTTTTTGTCCTCTCGTCCAGTTTCCTGGTCATAGGAGTATCGATAAATCCAGGAGCAACGGCGTTAACGGTGATACCACGCCGGCCAAGCTCCTTAGCTGCTGATTTGGTCAGACCAATAATTCCTGCCTTGGAAGCAGCATAGTTTGCCTGCCCCGCGTTTCCTCTCAGTCCCACAGTGGAGGAGATGTTTATGATTCTTCCCCATCTTTGTCTTACCATAGGTTTTGCAACTGCCTTCAAACAATTAAAAGCACCTTTCAGGTTGACCTTTAAAACCTTATCCCAGTCCTCCTCCTCCATCCTTAAAAGCAGCCTATCGCAAGTTATTCCAGCGTTGTTGATTAATATATCAACCCGCTTAAATTTGTCAATCACCCTCTTTACTGCCTCATCTACCTGTTCAAGCTCTCCAACATCTACCCTGATGAAAAAAGCCTCTCCTCCTTTGCTCTCTATCTCCTCAACAACCTTCCGGGACGAATCCTCCTCAAGGTCAAATATGACTATCTTCGCCCCTTCCCGAGCCAATCTCAGGCAAACCTGCCTGCCTATACCCCTGCCTCCTCCCGTAACCACGGCTACCTTACCCTCCAAGGACACTGATATCCTCCCATAAAAGATATTTTTTTCTCCTCAAGCAAGGGAGAGATCAAGACAGTTAATTGCTCTTTTCATATCCTCGGGTAGTGGAGCCTCAAACTCCATCCATTCTCCTCTTTGAGGATGGAAAAAGCCCAAAGTCCTGGCATGTAGCATCCCCCGCTCTACCCTATAAGGAAAATCCTTCGCCATCCTGCCTCCGTAAATCTTATCCCCTACCAAAAAACAGTTAATTGAGTGCAGGTGAAGGCGAATCTGATGAGTTCTTCCCGTCTTTGGATATAGCTCCAGCAAACTCCACCTTTCCCACTCCTTTAAAACTCGATAGTGGGTAATCGCCTCACGGCTGAATTTCCCACCTATGCTCATTTTTCTTCCGTCCTGCGGATTTCTTCCTATCGGCAGCTCTATCCTTCCCTCGTCCTCAGGAGGTCTTCCCCTCACCAGAGCTACATATACCTTTTTTACCACGCGCTTGCGGAACTGAGTGGCTAAGGAGAGATGACTGCGATCGTCCTTTGCTATCACCATCACTCCAGATGTATCCTTATCCAGCCGATGCACAATCCCCTGTCGGAGAATGCCACCTACCTGAGAAAGATGAGCACAGTGGAATAAAAGAGCATTGACTAAGGTATCGTCTCTTACACAGGGTAAAGCTGGATGAACTAACATGCCGGCAGGTTTATTTATCACCAGAATCTCCTCATCCTCCCACAAGACATCTAAGGGGATGGGTCTTGCCTCCACCTTTAGCTCGGGTAGTGAAGGAATGCTGATGCTAACCTCGTCCCCTTTCTTAATATGATAGGCCGTCTTTGAGGTCTTTCCGTTTACGGTGACCTTTCCCTTTCTGATGAGCTTCTGAATAAAAGAACGGGAAAATTGAGGAAGAGATTCCTTCAAAAAGAGGTCCAACCTTTTCCCTTCTTCTTCTACGATAAATTCATAACTAAACTTACCCTGCTGAGGCATCTTTTGACAGGTTATCCTTAAAAAGTAGAATATTTATATTACCCTGAGGTGGTTCGGAGGGTTAACTCACCACCTTCCAGCATCTCTCACAGAGGGTGGGATGTCTTTTGTTCTCCCCGACATAAGGACTGTAGTTCCAGCAACGCTCACATTTTCTTCCCTCGGCCCTTTCTACCTTAACCTCCACTTCTCCCTCTTTCTCCTTCAGCTCCACCTGAGAGACGATGAGGACTTCCTTTAATTGCTCGCCCAAACCCTTTAAGAGAGAAAAAAGAGGATCAGATGCATTTATAATGACCTTTGCCTCTAAGGAAGAAGAAATTGTCCTCGACTGCCTGGCCTCCTCTAATTTCTTCAGCACCTTATCTCTGAGCTCCATTATCCTGCTCCACTTCTCCTCCAGCTCCTTGTCTACTAATCTGTCCTCAGCTTTGGGCCAGGAGGTCAAGAAAATGCTCTCCTCAAGGTTTTGGGCTTTGAACCCTGAGCTTTTAAGATACTCCCATATCTCCTCAGAGGTAAAGGAAAGGACAGGGGCAATCAATCTGGTCAAACTAAACAGGAGCTGATAGAGCACTGTTTGAGCAGACCTTCTTTCCTTAGATTTGGCTGGAAAGGTGTAGAGCCTGTCCTTTAAGATGTCAAAATAAAATGAACTTAGCTCATTGGTGAGGAAGTTATGGAAAAGACGGATAGCTTCATGAAACTTAAATGTCTCAAAACTAAAAGTTATCTGCCCGATTAATCCCTGAAGACGGGAAAGTATTAATCTGTCCACCTCCCGCATCTCATCAAAGGATACGCTGTCCTCGACGGGGTCAAAATCGTAAAGATTTCCCAGAAGGAACTTAAAGCTATTTCTTATTTTTCGATACACCTCCACGGCATAACTTAAAATCTTTTCGGAGACGCGAATATCCTGAGCGTAATCCTCTAAGGAGACCCACAGTCTTAACACATCCGCTCCCTTATCCTTTATAATCTGCTGGGGGTCTATCACGTTGCCTATGGATTTGGACATCTTCCTTCCTTCAGAGTCCACAATAAATCCATGAGTGAGGACCCTTCGGAAGGGAGCTCTTCCCTTGAGGGCTAAGGAGGTGAGGAGAGACTTCTGAAACCAACCTCGATGCTGGTCTGAGCCCTCCAGATAAAGGTCAGCAGGCTCCCTTAGAGATTCCTCCTGGGCGACCACTGCCTCATGGGATACCCCGGACTCAAACCATACGTCCATAATATCCTGCTCTTTCCTGAACCTATCTGCCCCACAGTGAGGACACTTAAATCCAGGAGGAATTATCTCCTCCACCTTTTTCTTAAACCAGATGTCAGCACCCCACTGCCTGACTAAACTCTCAACTCGCCTAATGACCTCATCACTTAATATAGGCTTTCCACACTCCTCACAGTAGAGTACGGGAATCCCCACGCCCCAGTATCTCTGTCGAGAAAGACACCAATCTGGACATTGCTTGAGCATACTTTCCATTCTCGCCTTGCTTTGAGGAGGAATCCACTCAACCTTCTTGTCAACAACCTCTATCGCTTTTTCCCTCAAATTGTGTTTATCCATATCCAAAAACCACTGCGAAGTAGCACGGAAGATCAAGGGAGACTTACAACGCCAGCAATGAGGATAGGAATGAAGAATTTGTCCAGCATAAAACAAATATCCTCCTTCCTTGAGTCTTTGGATGATCAGGGGATTGGCCTCAAAAACAGAGATCCCTTCAAAATCCTGTATTTCAGAGGTAAACTCTCCCTTCTCGTTCACCGGGGAAAAGATAGGAAGGTCGTGCTTAAGACCTAAAAGATAATCCTCCTCTCCATGTCCAGGAGCAATATGAACACATCCCGTTCCCTCTTGTAAGTTTACGAAGTCAGCGGTGAACACCCGAGATTCTCTCTTCATAAAGGGATGCTCATATCTTATCCCTTCAAGCTCCTTTCCCCTAAAGCTGAGCAATACCTTCTTCTCTTTTATTGCCGCCTCTTCTGCGACCCTTTCCACGAGATCAGCTGCCAGAATGATGGCCTCCTCCCCTACTCTAAGCAGGCAATATAAGATATCAGGATGAACTGCAATCGCCATGTTTGCCGGAAGAGTCCAGGGGGTGGTCGTCCAGATCAAAAGATAAACGGGCAGGTCCGATGGCATAGATTTAAGGGCATCCTTTAAGGGAAATTTGACGTAAACAGAGGGGTCGGCTTTCTCTTTGTACTCTATCTCCGCCTCAGCCAAAGCTGTCTGACATTTGGAACACCAGTGAATGGGTTTCAAACCTCTATAAATATATCCATCCCTGGCTAAACTGCCAAAGGCTTTTATAATTTCCGCCTCGTAAGATGGATCCATGGTAAGATAAGGCTCTTCCCAGCGAGCAAAAACCCCCAGCCTCTTGAACTGTTCCCTCTGCCTTTCGACAAATTGATAGGCATAATCTCTTGCCTTCTTTCTAAATTCCAGCTGGGAAATCTCGTCTTTGTTTATCCGGAGTTTCTTGAAGAGCTGATGTTCCACAGGAAGTCCATGACAATCCCATCCGGGAATGAAAGGAGCATCAAATCCCTGCATCGTCTTATACTTTATCACTATATCCTTAAGAATCTTGTTGAACACCTGTCCTAAATGTATATCCCCGTTAGCATAGGGGGGACCGTCGTGAAGAACATACTTAGGAGCACCCTTCCTCCTTTCCCTGATCTTTTCATATATCTTCTTTTCCTTCCAGAGGTTCAAGATCCACGGCTCCCTTCTGGGGAGATTTGCCTTCATGGGAAACTTTGTCTTAGGAAGGTTAAGGGTCTTGCTGTAGTCCATTCATTTCACCTTTTACATCTCAGTTATTATCCTTTTTACCAGCTTGGTCATCCGCGGCTCCGCTTTCCTTGCCACGCTGATGACCTTGTCGGAGTCAACAGGCTCTAACCTATCCGGCACACACTCATCAGTGATGCAACTGATGCCCAATACCCTCAGGCCGCTATGTTTGGCCACGATCACCTCTGGAACGGTGGACATCCCCACGGCATCCGCCCCAATTCTATATAAAAACCTGTACTCAGCTCGGGTCTCAAAGTTCGGCCCGGTCACCCCGGCGTAGACCCCCTTATGCAGCTTAATCCTTTCCTCTAAGGCAATCCTTTCAGCAAGCTCAATCAGCTCATTGTCATAAGGCTCAGACATATCGGGAAAACGCGGACCTAACCTCTCGTCGTTAGGACCGATGAGGGGATTGTGTCCGGTCAGGTTAATGTGATCAGTGATGACCATCAAATCTCCTGCCCTGAAATTGGGATTTATCCCTCCCGCTGCGTTGGACTCAATTAAGAAAGCTGCCCCCATTGCCCTCATTACCCTTACGGGAAAAGTTATCACTTCTAAGGAATAACCCTCGTAGAGGTGAAATCTTCCCTGCATCGCCATCACTTCCTTGCCGCCAAGCCTGCCCAGGATCAAGTTTCCCTCCTGCCCCGGAGCGGTGGAGACAGCAAAATTGGGAATATCCCGGTAGGGGATTACCTCTTTTTCCTCTATCTTCTCCGCTAAAGCCCCCAAGCCTGTACCCAGAATTATCCCTATGTGGGGCTTGATATTTGTCCTGGCCTGGATGAACTTTTTCGTCTCCTCAATCTTTTCCCATAAAGAAGGTGCCATCTCAATCTCCTCGTTATAACTCTATCTTTTGCGGTTTTTGAGCCTGATGAGGATGTTCGGGACCCGGATAAACCTTAAGTTTCTTGAGCATTCGCCTGCCAAGCTTATTCTTAGGAAGCATTCCCTGAACAGCCTTTCTGATTATCCTTGAGGGGTCCTTCTTCAAAAGTTCCTCATAGGTCCAACTCTTCAGCCCCCCTGGATATCCTGAGTGATGATAATAAATCTTTTTCTTCTCCTTGCCACCGGTTACCCGCACCTTCTCGGCGTTTATCACCACCACAAAATCACCCACATCCAGATGGGGGGTGTAGATGGGCTTGTTCTTGCCCGAGAGAATCCTGGCGATTTTACTCGCCAGTCTGCCCAACACCTTCCCCTCCGCATCTACCAGATACCACCTTTTCTCAATATCTTCAACTTTGGGTATGTAGGTCTTCATGCAAAATCTCCGATTTTATATAATTAAAAAAGTTGATGGCGCTACGGGGATTCGAACCCCGGTCTGATGGCTGAGAACCACCTGTCCTTGTCCCCTAGACGATAGCGCCATCTGGCTGGGGGAGGAGGATTCGAACCTCCGCTCCAAGATCCAGAGTCTTGTGGCCTACCACTAGCCGATCCCCCAAAACACCGTCAAACGTATTCGGTCTTCAGCTTTTTTAAGGTTCTATCAATCCTCCTCAGGGTCTCCTCTTTCCCCAACACCTCCGCTAACTCGAACAAACCCGGACCCTTCATTTTTCCTGTCAAAGCAACTCGCAAGGGATGAAATACCTTGCTCGTGGACAGAGAAAGCTCCTCGCTTAAACTGCGAGCCATCTTCTCCAGGCTTTCCGCATCAAAGGAGCTCATCCGCTCAATTCTTTTCCTCATCTCCCCCAGTAAAGAGGGAACATATTGTCTCTTCAGTATCTTCGTGACCGCCTGGGAATCGTAGGTAAAGTTCCGCTTAAAGAAAAAATCGGCCAGGTCAACGAACTCGGAGAGAACCTTGAGTCTATCCTGTTCTAACTCGACTACCCTTGTAATCTTTTCCCGAGTCGAGGGATCTATTCTCCTGCCTATCAAACCTGCCCTCTCAAGGTAGGGAAGGAGCAACTCGACCAACCGCTCCGGTTTACTCCTGCGGATATATTCTCCGTTCATCCACTCCAGTTTCTTAGGATCAAAGATGGCTGAACTTTTCCCCACCCTCTCCAAGGAGAACTTCTGGATAAGCTCCTCCCTTTCAAAAAGCTGCTGACTGTCAGGAGTGGACCATCCCAAAAGAGCCAGGTAATTTACCAGAGCCCAGGGAAGATAACCCTTTTCTCTATAATAAGATATAGAGGTAGCTCCATGTCTTTTGCTTAACTTTGTCCCATCGCTTCCGAGGATCATAGGCAGATGAGCATACTTAGGGACCTTAAAGTTTAGCGCCTGATAAAGTAAGATTTGTCGTGGCGTATTAGAAAGATGGTCATCCCCTCTTATCACATAATTTATCCCCATCAAGGAATCATCAATTACGTTGGCAAAGTTAAAAGTAGGCATTCCATTAGACTTGAGCAGAATGAAGTCACCTAAGAGCCTGTTTTCAAAGCAAACCTCGCCCCGAATCAGATCCTTGACAGAGGTAATCCCCTTTTCAGGAACCTTGAACCTTATCGTGGGCTCTCTTCCTTCGCTCTCAAACATTCGTCTTTGACGAGGGGTAAGGTTTCGGCAACGGCCACTATACTTAGGAGGCTTTCCCTCCCTCTGCATCCTCCTTTTTTCCTCCTCAAGCTCCTCAGGAGTACAATAACAAAAATAGGCCTTGCCCTCCTTTAAAAGCTTGAGAGCGTAGTATTTATAGATGTCCCCTCTTTGAGACTGAAAATAAGGTCCGTAATCTCCCCCCACATCGGGCCCCTCATCCCAATCCAGTCCTAACCACCTGAGATCCTTTATAAGCGAGCGGACAAAGTGCTCGCTGGATCGCTCAACATCGGTATCCTCTATCCTGAGGATAAACTTACCCCTGTGATGTCGAGCAAACAGCCAGTTAAAGAGAGCTGTCCTCGCTCCTCCTATATGGAGCTGCCCTGTAGGGCTTGGAGCAAAACGAACCCGTATCCATTCCTTTATTTCGTTCAATTGATCTATCCTTCTTACTTATTTATTTTTATATCTGTTTGCCCGGCGTTTTTTCTTTCTCTTGTGTTTGTTGATCTTTGTCTTCTTCCTCCTCTTATCGGAAATCACTTTTCCCCTCTCCTCCTTTAAAGTTTCTTTTATAATATTTATCTTAAAAAGTTAATTTGTCAATCTCCGATATTTTGAGGTGAGCGTTTATGCGCACCCTTCACTCTTCACCCTTCACTCATAATGACCTTTCTTTCTCCTTTTAGCCTCTGAATTTGGACCTCACCTAAAGCAGCCTCACTGGATAAGGGATAGCGAGAAACAAGCTCCTCATACTTAGACAGAGCCTCATTCCACTTTCCCTGAAGCTCAAGGCATCTTGCCATTCCCAAAAGGGCTTGGGGAGCGAGTACGTTGTCAGGATATTTCTTCAATAGCTCCTCATAGGTCTTTATAGCCTCTTCATATTGTCCCTGTTGCTCGTAGGCAAAGGCGAGCTTGATCTCTGCCCAGGGAAAAAAGTAGTCATCCTCATATCTTCTACAAAACTTTTGCAAAATCTGGCCTGCCTGTTTGTATTCTCCAAGACAATAAAGACAGTTTCCCAGATAGAAAAGAGCCTCCTTCCTCACCTTAGCCCAGGGATATCGAGAAAGAACTTCCTCGTATAAGGACTTTGCCTTTTGATACTTAGCCAGTCTTCCTTTATCATCTTCGCTGCTTTGTGCCTGCTGAAAATAAGTGGTGGCTAAGTTAAATTTTGCCCAGGCTTTTTTGTCCATCTCATTTCGAAAGATGGAAAGCCCTGTTAAAATGCCCGCCACCGCTAATACCAACAAGGTATATAAAAAGAACCTTTTCTTATTTTTTTCCCAAACTAAAAGCCATCTCTCCCTCAAGTGCTCGTCCATTCTCAAGCTCTCCCCACAATTTTTATCTTTCCCCAAGCTCCCAATCTCTTCCCCTTTATGATCAGCCCTCCATAAACCTCGGGGATCTTTCTCAAGAAATCCAGGCCCTTCTGAACATCGCTCTCCTTCTTTACCATATTTCCTACAGCTGTAGCAAGGGCGTCAGCCAAGGCAGTCGAAGGAGAAAGGACGACTACCGCATCCGCCTCCCCCAGGCTTAAGGAATGCCCAAAAGTTCCTGCTGAACAGCAAATGCCTATGGGAGTGTCCCGAGGTTCTATCTCCAGAGCAATCTTGCCTGATAGAGGTGAACTTCCAGCGTAAATGCCGACTATTTTTTTCTTCTTGACCTGCATAAAGATATCCCCTCCGTTTTCCACTATCACCTGATGACAGAAATTTAAGAGCTTTTTCCCCACAAACTCAGCTATCGCTCCCGCTACCGCAGCCATAGGTCCCACATTAGCCTTTTGAGCTGCCTCAGTCATAGCCCTGACAATGGGTGGCATATCTTCCTTCACGGGAATAGGTTCAAAAGAGGTCTTAAAAATGGGATTTTGATAGATATATTGTTCTATATCCTTGCGACACCAAATTAAAGCCTCTTCCGTCCGCTTGGGTAAATTTTTGTCCGCCAGTACTAACAGATCACTTTCCTTGATGCTCACCTCAAAGGAGAACAAATTCCCCGGATTAATTAGCTCTCTATAAATAACTTTTTTTCTCATCTTTTCTGCTTCCTGGTCTACTCAAGGGCAGCCCCTTCCTGCACAAAGGACAATCTTGCTTGCTATAGGTCTGTAGCCTCAAACTCAAAAGACTTTTTGGTCGAATTACCTTCTTTTTATCCTTTCCCAGTGAAAATACCGCCCTCCCTTCACTCCGATCTACCAAGCAGCCTACTCCCACAACTATGCCGCCTTTAGCCTCCACTATTTCTATGATCTCTCTGACAGAACCTCCTGTAGTAATTACATCCTCAACTATCAAGGTTCTTTCTCCGTAGCTTATATCAAACCCCCTTCTTAAGACAAGTTTTCCCTGGACTCTTTCAGCGAAGATGGCACGTGCTCCTAAGACCTCGGCGACCTTTTGTCCTACTATTATCCCTCCTATAGCTGGACTTATCACCAACTGAACATTCTCCTCTTCGAAATAACAAGATAAAGACCTGCACAGCTTATCAGCGTATGAAGGATATTGAAGCACTAAAGCCGCTTGAACATATTCTCCGCTATGCAGACCTGAGGAAAGCTCAAAATGTCCTTCCTTTAATGCTCCCTTTTCCCTGAAAATGGAAAGGACTTCTTTCTGGCTTAACAACTTAGTCCCTCATCTTACTGATATCTATCCCCACCGCTCTTCTCAACCAGTTTTTGAGCCTGCTCTCAGTTATGCCCGGTGATTTCTTTAAAAAATCGGGAATGATGGTTATAATGGGCATAGACCTTTTCTCCGTCAACTCCTCAATCATTTCCAGGCATTCTGCCGCCAGCGATTCCGCAATGAAGATAACCCCATATCCCTCCTCAAACCTCTGTCTGAGAATTTTTTTTACTTCCTCAGTTTTCTCGCAAACTATCCCCTCTACCCCCACTCCTCGAAAGGGAAGACAGGTCTCCTTATCTCCGATTACGGCCATCTTAAGCATAAGCATACCTCTCTATCTGACTTTGTGAAAGGCCAGCCATCTTTCCTCGTAAGATCCTCCTCAAATTCTTTATCTCCCGTTTTTTAAGGAGGATATAATTGACTAAAGGTTCTCTTCCAAAGGTTACATAAGAACCTCTTTTGGTATGTCTTAGAATATATTCATCGAAGAACTTACCCAAGGAGACAAGTGAGTCCTGAGCTTCTTCCTTCAGGACTTCTTCCACTGCCCTTCCATAATCCGTATTCTCGAGCTCCCTGGCCAAAAGCTCCTCCGATCCTCCAGCGAGCTTCAATAATCTTTCCCTTTCGACCATTCCTCCGTCTACTAAGGTCCTGTCCAAAAGCTTTTTCTCATCTGAGACCTTCCAGAACTTAATCCGAAGAAAGGAAAGGAGGTTAAAGCGGTCTATTTTTATTTGAAGCAGCTCATCCAGAAAAGGATCAGAATAATTTCTCACCTTAAAGGATAGCCACTTAAAAAGCCTTCTATCCAGGAAACTGTCCACATCCTGCGGGTGAGAATTTTCTTTTACAAAAGAGAGGCTTTCCTTCAGCAATCCCTGAAACTCGGGAGAAAGAGCAGTAAAGTTTCGAGTTCTCAAAGCCTCTTCTAAAACCTGAGGATCTTGCGTTCCCGAAATGAAAAGGTCTTTTCCCGGCTCGGAGGTTTTCCCTTGGAGGTAAATTCTAAAAAGAACCTTCAGGTTATGAAAATCATATTCAAACCAGAACAAATCCACCAGATCCGGCTCAGGACAAAAACTTCGCAGGTCTTCATAGGTCCTCTTCAGCTCCTCCTCCAGCCCAATTTCAAATTCCTCATCTTTTTCCACCTTTTTCATAGACTCTGAATAGGGAAAAGTTTTACTTAGTATCTGGAGGACCTCTCTTAATCCCTCAGCTTCCTTTATCCGAGCAAAATCACCCTCTTTTAAAAGCTGCTTCTCTAATCCCCTTATTCTACCTGTGGCATAAGCATAGGAAGTATTTCTACCTGATATTTGAAGGTATTCTATCTTCAATCGAACCTCCCTTAACTTCCTTAGATCTGTCCATCCTCTCCTCCACCAGATGCATAATCCTTCTGGCAATATCCTGTGCTGCTCGAGGACGGGCCAATTTTCTCACTCTTCCCCGCCAATCTTCCAGATCAAAGGAACTGTCCAGAAGTTTGCGAATTAAACCAATTATGTCCTGTCTGTCCTTTAACTCAAATGCTACCCCTTTTTTGAGAAGAAGTTCCTGATTTCTCCTCTCCTGACCAGCTAAGGAATCGAGAATTCCCAAGGGAGTCTCTGTAGCAAGGGCTTCGGCGACGGTAAGCCCTCCAGGCTTACTTATCAACAAATCGGAGATTTCCATTAATTCAGCAACCTCTCGAGTATATCCCAAAATTCTCGAGGGGAAACTTAACTCAGGTTGTATCTTTTGAAGTTTTCTTCTCAGATGACGATTCGTTCCCGTCACCACCAGCAGTTGAATAGGAAGTTCACAGTTATTCAGCGCAAGCACAATTTCCTTTAAAGGCCCCATTCCCTGCCCTCCTCCTATTAAGAGGATGGTGAAAAGGCCCTCATTTATACCCCATTTTTCCCTCAATTTCTTCCTATCCTTGGACATAGAAAAGTCCAAAGAGATGGGAATTCCCGTAATCTGGACCTTATCCGGGTCAATTCCTCTGTTTATGAGGTCTTTTTCTAAACCCTTATGGGGGAGAAAGTAAACATCTACATTTTTATAGACCCAATAGGGATGCAGGCAAAAATCGGTAGGGACGGCAGCTAAAAGGTAATCTACGTCTCTCTTTTTCTTTATGACAGAGCAAAGAGCACAGGCTATGTTAAAGGTACATATCACAGCCTGAGGATTGAACGGAAGAATAAGCTTTCTGTAAAGCCGAAAGTAATTGAGCTGATACAGAAAGCTCCTCAACATGTAGGTCAGATAGTAGACTACCTTGCTATCCCAGATGAGGTCCCAAAACCAGGGAAAGAACTTTATTAAAACGCGATACAGACGATCAAGAAGACATCCCCAGCAAGGATGTCCATATCGGAATATATTCTCCATTTTGATCTCTACTTCAGGATACAATTTACTTAATGCCTGTTTCAGAGCCCTGGCTGCTTGTCTATGTCCAGAGAGGGTTCCTGCATATAAAAGCAGAATCCTTACTTTCCTCCTGCAGCCTTCCATCTCTTCATCTCATCATATTTTTTCATAAGTTTTTTCATAAGACTATCACAAATTCATTGCCCTGTCAAACTTCCCCTCATCTATCAACGACACTTGAGGGGGGATGTTTTCCCCCTCAACGCTTCGCTGCTCCCCTTATCGACACTTGAGGGGGGAATCTTTCCCCCCTCAACGCTTCGCTGCTCCCCCTTTATTAAACAAATGTTTATAAGTTCCTATACTTCAAGAAAACGACACTTGAGGGGAACTTCAATCGCCCTTTGATCTTATAGATTCAAAAAATCAACATAGGTAAGAATGACCCTCTCTTTTTTCAGTTTCCTTATAATTTTTACCAGATAATCAAATGCCTTCTCCGCTCGAACATCCTGAGGATGAATGGCCACCCTTACGAGTTCCTTATCCCTCAGAGGACCTCTTAGAAGATAGGCATTGTAGAACACCTTTATATATTCAGCAATTCTATTCTGAGGGACAAACCTGATGACCTCGGACTTTACATTTAGTCCATTCCTGTAGTCTCTGACAACCTTTATAAAAGCTGTATATTTGAAACCCTCATCCATGACTGCCCTGTTTGCCTCCGGGCTCATCAACCATCCAGGAGGGATAAACCCTTCACAGATTATGCCGGCTTGAGATAGAATTTCCCTACCCTTTTTAATTTTATCCCTCGCCTCCTCATAACCACTGTTTTGAAACTCCGCACATCCTTGTGCGAAGAATTCCCCTATAAGATAGTCTCTAAAAGAGCCATATCTCCTATTTCTGGAGATGTGTTCATACCCATGCTGGACGATCTCATCACCCTCTTCTCTTAAGGAATAAAGCCAGCTCAAAAATTCACTATCCTTTAAAATGCTGTATCTACCCTGATATTCTGGAATGACCAGAATGCTTTTTTTGTGAATTTTTTGATTTTTAAGCTCAGAAACTATCTCCCTTACCTCGCCACCGAAAGCCGGACTCACATCATGTACGGAAACAACCAGATACTTTTTCCCCTTAGGGTTCATTTTCCTCGCCTATCTCCTTTACAACACGCAACCAAAAAATTTTCTCCCCACCCTCATCTTTCCACATACTCACCTTTTTCTTGTCATAAATCTTAAAACCTACCCTTCTATATAATTTTTCCGTCCTCTTCCTCTCAAAGGAGAGAACTCCTCCATAGACCCTTTTTACCTTATTCTCCTTAAGGTAAATGATAAACCTGTTTAAAAGCCGCTTGCCTATCCCCTTTCCCCTATATTCCTTCCTTAAATCGAAATGGAAGTGTGCAGCATTCTCGGGCGTCTTTGGCATCTCTTTCCAGCTTCTGAATAGCAGCCACCTCACATACTCTCTGTCCCTCTTATCATACCAGGTAAAATATCTCCAGATAAGCTCGGGTAAGCGAGGAAGTATCACCTTGCTGATAAGGTATTTTCTGAATTTTTTGCTATCCTTACACCCGAGAAGATAACCTATCACCTCTCCCTTACATTCAGCGACAAACGCTGACTCAGGTTCCTCATCGGTATAATACCTGGTGAAAAGGTCCGCAAACAGCTCCCTGTCCCTGAAGACGAGTTCGATTGGTCTGCCAAAAAAGCCCGTATCACAACAGATATCCCTTATGCTTTGCCTATCCTGAGCTCTATATTTCCTTACCTCGACATCGCTCATAAGCTTCCCCTCTTCCCATCCCTTCTCGGAGTATATACCAGTTAATCCCACAGAGCATAGAAAATTATCCTCTTTTCCTGTGATGATTCTCTTAAGTGTTTTTTAATTATCTTCGATGAAGGAGGGCTACATTTTCCGGGGAGCAGAAATTCCCAGTAGATTAAGTACATCCCTTAAGACGATTTTTATCGCCTTGACCAGGGACAGACGAGCATGGGTCAACTCTTCGTGCTCATTTATCACCCTATGTTTGGTATAAAACTGATGAAAAAGAGAAGCTAAGTTCTCCAGATAGGTGGTAAGACGATGAGGCTCGAGGCTCTCCGCCGCCTCCTTGACCTCATCAGGTAAAAGGGCCAGTTGTTTCATCAATTCCATTTCCTCCGGATTCCTTAACAGCTTCAGGCAAGCCTCATCGAATTCCTCCATCTTTATTCCCTTCTCTCTTGCCTTCTCCAGAATACTACAGATACGGGCATGGGCATACTGAATGTAGAAGACAGGGTTTTCAGGGGTTTGTTTTTTCGCCTGCTCAAGGTCAAAATCAAGGTGGGAGTCACAGGTCCGGGACAGGAAGAAGAACCGACAGGCGTCTTTCCCCACCTCCCTTAGCACCTCTCTCAAGGAGATGAACTTACCCTCCCTGGTAGAAGCAGGTATCTTTTCTCCCTCCCTTATTAAGCTGACCAGCTGATATATAATTATCCTCAGACTTTCCCGGGGATAACCCAAAGCCTGGATAGCGGCCTTCATACGAGGGACATATCCAATGTGATCCGCGCCCCATATATCGATGAGGTAATCAAATCCCCGACTAAACTTGTTCCGGTGATAGGCGATGTCTGCAGCAAAGTAGGTGTAATCACCATTTTTACGCCTTAG
>Ga0180301_10000132_pt1 | contig 53483 bp, 64 predicted proteins | sample GuaBasSediGuay16_FD_121797 | JGI IMG/M metagenome (GOLD analysis project Ga0180301, IMG submission 121797) | Subseafloor sediment microbial communities from Guaymas Basin, Gulf of California, Mexico - Guay16, Core 4569-2, 12-15 cm | ecosystem: Environmental > Aquatic > Marine > Hydrothermal... | reverse complement strand
TATGTAGGCTTAAACCTCTCCCATCTTTCCTCAAGTTCCTTTAAAACATCCGCCTCTTCCTTCTCCTTCCATAGGAAACGCCAGTAAAATACAAGGATAGTAGCGAGTATTGCTAATGCGATTAATAACCCCTTGACTCCTCCAAGTATCAAACCCAAAAAAGCTCCTATATACAGGGAAATCATTAACATAACGTATACATTAGCAGCTATTCTTGGTGCAAATAATAATATAGAAACAATTCCGCTTATCCACCATGCAGCAATAGGCACAATCACAAGTAATATGCTTTTTACCCATCCATACTTTTTAACATGATATTTCCAGAACCAGGACGCTGTTATTAATCCCGCTGGTAATGCCCATCCAGTCGCTGTAGCGTACGCTACCCACTCTTCCCACTTTAACCCGACTTTACGAACATAGTAAATTTTACCAATCCTGATTATAGAAAATGCCCAATGGCCATTAACAAATAGATCGAGTTCATCTCCGAAATTGCCGCTGATTCTTCTAATTTCGCTAAACTCCACATCAGCGAAAAGACCAAGAACTTGCTCTAAACTCATAGGTTTCCAACTCTCCCCCCTCAGAGGCCTTGATCCAGCATACTCCCTTAAATTCTCAAGCATCTCTTGAGTTAAACGCATTATAAACGCCGGGAATATTGTTAAAAATTAGTATTTCCTCACGGTTAAGGAATTTTATTAAGTACTAATTTATAGAAAAATCTTTGCCTAAAATCTAATAAATAAAAATGTAGGAAAGCCATAGACGTCTCTTTTAAAATGTTTGGAATTCCAGAAAAATCACTTTTAACCAACTCATAGTAAAGAAGGCCAAATAGAGGATATACGTTTCTAATTTCATGGATCGATTCCGAGCTCTTCTGCTTTCCTTAGGATCTTTAATGCTAGTTTATAAATGTCTTTATAGAGTCTTTTACGTAATATTTCTTCAAGTAGATGAAGATTTATTGAGGTATAACGATGAACAATTATATTTCTGAACCCTACTATCTTTTTGAATAACTCTACATCGCTGATTTCAAGTACGTTTCTATTTTTTAGCAATTCTCCTATCTCACTGTATCTATTAGGGGGTTTTTCTCCAACCTCAGCAAGAAATCTTAACCCCATATCAATTAATTCTTGAATAGAAATTTGCAGCGTATAAAGAGTAGATGTCAGAAGAGTATAATCGTCTATTATTTCTTTAGCCTCATGATTGTTAAGGAGAAAGTCTATATGCGCCAGATTTTTCCTTATATGACTCAATTTTTCCTTCATTTCCATAGGAGTTCCTCCGCCTTTTTCAAGTACTTCTTACCATATTCTACTAATTCTAACGCTTTTCTAAAATCAATGTACATCGAGATGCTTACGTCTCTGAAGATTTTGTAGTCCTCTAATGCTCTGGCAAAGACAAGAATGCCATCTCTTAGAATTTTATATCTCAATTCCAGCGGGAGATCATTATCAATAATGGTTATGTCGATCTTGTCTTCATTCACATTTAAGCATTCGGATAATTCAACGATTAAATTTACTAATTTCTCAAGACTTGGCCTTTTTCTGAAGCGGATGGCGATATCGATATCACTATTTTCTCCAAAATCTCCTTTTACAATGGATCCAAAAAGAATTGCAAAGAGAATGTTTTCTTTGTCTTCTAAGCATTTTTTTAATTTTTTAACCAAAGCATCTAGAGAGTTCATACTCATCACTGCATCCTATATGAAAAGATTTCTAAGCATTTAAAGTTACATTAACGCGGAAAAAGAAAACTTATCTTACAGCAATCTTGGTATAGCAATACTTAATGCGTAAAGATAGAAGTCTGTAACTATTAAGTTTTTACATGCCCCAGCATCTTTTAAGAGTAAGAGCGATTTTAGGTCAAAGTGTAGATTTCTATGCTGTTGGAGCGAGTTCTCTTGCATACTCTATGGTCTCTCTGGATGGTTCAAAAATAGGTATGTGACTAAAATATGAACACTTTCTAACGTGATCATAAAAAGAAAAATGCTGATAAGTACTTTGAGGTAATTTTCTTATAACTTTCATTTAAGTGAATCCTGGTTTTCTAATCTTAGTTACTTCATGATTGACAAGAGTTGGTGGGATTTTTCCCCGATAAAACGCTATTAAGTTTTCTGCCACTATTTCCGCCATTCTAGTTCTGGTTTCTATGGTGGCGCTTCCTATGTGGGGAGTTACTACAACATTATCTAGAGTAAGCAATGGGTTATCTTTCGGAGTTGGCTCTTTTTCGAAAACATCTAGCGCCGCCCCTGCGATCCATCTCTCCTTTAATGCTTTGTATAGAGCCTGTTCATCCACGACGGGGCCTCTACTAGTATTTATAAGGTATGCTGTCCTCTTCATGAGTTTGAGTTCTCGTTCGCTGATCATTCTTCGAGTCTCTGGTGTTAGTGGGACGTGTATCGAGACTACATCTGCGGTTCTTAATAACTCATCAAGTTCAACAAATTTAGCTCCGATCTCTTTTTCAATATCTTCTTTCCTCTGCTTATCATAGTATATTACTTTCATACCGAAATACTTAGCTCTTCTAGCAACGGCGGATCCTATTCGCCCCATCCCTATTATTCCCAGAATCTTACCATTTAACTCCATCCCAAGCATCATTGTGGGATGCCAGCCTGTTCTTGTTCTTTCCCATTCACCGCTCCGCACGAATTTGTCAGCCTCAACTATTCTTCGTGTAATAGCGAGAATGAGCGCCCATGTTAAATCAGCGACGGCCTCAGTGAGGACTCCAGGAGTGTTTGTCACATATATGCCTCTCTTAGTGCAAGCTTCGATATCAATATTATCGTAACCAACAGCGTACTGAGCAATTATTCTCAGATTCTTAGCCTCCCTCAGAACTTCCTCATCTATAGGATCCGTTAAGAGGGTAACAAGAGCGTCAACATCCCTAGCTTTCTCAATAATAATCTCTTTTGGTGGCGGATAATATTCGGGCCATACTTCTACATCGTAGTATTCCTTAATCATTTTGATGCCTTTCTCCGGTATTTCACGAGTAATGAAAACTTTTGGTCTCTTCATGATACATCACCCTCTTAATGTATAATCATTGACGCTTAATAACTCTTTTCAAGTATTCAAGGGTTAAGGATTACTAGAACTTGGTAAACACCTTTAATAATCTTGGCTCTGAAAGATTACATAATTTTCGGATGAGAGTTTCTTGGCAACAAATTTGCTGATTATTAGTAAAAAGCTATAACTACATCACTACATCATATCTTACTTCTAATGACTTTACAAAACGGTATATTGAAGACAACGAATTATCGAGGCATGTGCCTTGTCTTACGAAATTGGAAAGGCTGCGGAGAAAGAACTCGCAGAGATATTTGAGAATAACGGTTTATCTGCTATAAAAGTTCCGCTATCGGGCAGATCGCAGGCTTTACCAGATATCATTGTGCCTAGGAAGGGAATATTGTATGGATTCGAAGTAAAGACGCTTACGAATAAGGAGGAAGCTACTTTTTCTGGCAAAAGTTTTGATAATCTAATGGAATGGCTCCTAATGCTTAGGAGGGAGGGAATACCAGCTAAAGGCTTCCTCGCAGTCAAATTAATCGATAGGTGGTTCTTTGTTGAGATAGATAGACGGACAAAAGATGTAAGAATACCCTGTGATAACATGCTTGAATTAGATGAAATGCTCAGAATTCTTAAAGGTAGAAGAAGGCGAAAAAGAGTAAACTGCTCAATTCGAATAATGGGCTCTAAAGAAGATGTATATAAACTCCTCGGCATAATTAGAAAATGCTTGGAGAAAAACGGATACATCGTAAAAACAACAGAGCTAGAAGTTTATAAGGATAAGAAAACTAGAGAAGAAATCGATACTACTAGAACTAGAATCTACATTAATCTGAAGAGAAAATAACGGTCAAAAATCTGGAGGAAATGAGGAAATAGGGGACTAGAATGATTGATCCATTAGAATTGACTAGAATGCTTAGAGAAATCGTGTGTAAGGAGGAAAGTGGTATAGTTCTACGACGATATTGGAGATTCAGAGGTGGACAGTGGTACGGTGGCATAGCTACAGCGGATTGTGTGGGATGTAACCTTAGATGCAAATTCTGTGGACCAGTTCTCTACATGACTAAGAAAAAGCTACTAGGTGCGCTAGAAACTCCTAAGAACGTGGCTAAAAAGTTGGTAAGTATTGCTTTGAAACACAACTATAGATACCTAAGAATAAGTGGCGGAGAACCGACAATCTGTCCAGAACATCTTTTCCAGTTATTGGATGCTCTAAGGGAATATCCATTCATTTTCATACTTGAAACGAACGGAATTCTTCTAGGCTATGATAAATCAATTGTTGAGCAACTTAGCCAGTATAGGAACGTACATGTGAGGGTCTCTATAAAGGGAACAAATTCTCTAGAATTCCAAGAATTAACTATGGCGGATAAGAAATTCTTTGAGTACCAGTTAAGGGCACTAAAAAATTTGCTAGACTATGAACTATCTTTTCACCCAGCAGTAGTAGCTAGTTTTACAACTCCTCAGAACATAGAGAAACTAAGAAGAGAATTAGCTAATATAGATCCATCCTTAGCAGAGCATCTTGAAATAGAATACATCGTTCTATATCCGCATGTTATAGAATCACTAATAAAACATAAACTCTTTCCAAAAAGAGCTTATACCATGAAGTGGGAGTTGATAGGGGAAGAAGATTTTAAAAGGAGGCTTCTCAAAGAATATGGTGACAATTATTCATGAATATTTTTAGTTCTATTCTCTGCGTGATTTGGTAGAAATATCAAACAACTTAGAATTTTGTGTAAGAGAATCTGTTTGCTTGAGATATATGAAGCCACCATGGAGTTTTTTGAACTGGGACATATTCTTTATCTACTAGAAGGTAATCTCGAAATACTTTAATAACCACTCCTCTATCTCCTCTTTTCATATCGCTCCTAATACTCCTGGCCCTCCAAAGTTCTCCCCTGACTCGTACCCATCCCATCTTAGTGGGGCTAAGGTCCTCGACAACTATGCATTCTTCTCCTATTAAATCAAGCGCCCACCTCTTCCCCTGTGGTCGGAGAATTACAATTATTAATGCAATAATTATTATGAGGAATAATATCCCAAGCATGACTGGTAAAAAAAGTATATAGAGAAAGAGGTCAGGCATATTAGGTCCCTAACTGCTTTCATGTTCTTCTTCAGTCTCTTTCTTAATTAATGTTTTTGTTACTCCTATTGCTTTAAGAATTTCCTCAAAACCAGTACCTACTGTGAGAGGGTATAGAAGAACAACATTCTTCTCCTTGGCCATTGCTTGTAGAGTATCTAGTTCGCGCAGACGTAATGCAACTGGGTGCTTTTCATAATATTCAGCCGCCTTTGCGATTATCTCTGCAGCCTGCCTATCACCCTCAGCCGAGATTATCTTAGCTCTTCGCTCTCTCTCTGCCTCTGCCTGTGCCGCCATTGCCCTAACCAGTTCTGGAGGCAGCACGATTTGCTGTAATGCCACGTTCACGACCTTTATTCCCCATCCAGACACTTGCTCGTCAACAAGTTCCTGGATTCTCTTAGCTAATTCTTCTCTTCTTGTTAGAATTTCGTCCAGCTCAAAATCTCCTAAAATATCTCTTAACGCTGTTTGCCCAAGCACGTATATTGTCCTCTGAATATTTCCAAGAGTTACGACTGCTTTGCCAGGATCATGTATGCGGTAGAATACTGCAGCATCCACTTTTATATTGATATTATCTTTCGTAATCAGTTCCTGACTAGGGATATCAATTGTTTGCACCCTCAGATCAACTCGTTGAATAGAGTCTATCCCTGGTATTATCCAGATAAGTCCTGGGCCCTTAACTCCCACTAATCGTCCGAGTCTGAATACAACAGCCCTCTCGTACTCTGGAAGAATCCTTATACCTGATAGGAAATAGATAACCAGGAAGAAGAATATAAAGAACAGAAAACTCATTAGGAAGAATACCCCCGCTTGCATAGGATCACCATCCAACCTCAATCAATATATATGATCCTTTCTATTTAAAAGTATTGCTTTTATAGAGGACTAGGTAAAATGTATAGTATATTAGAAATAAGTATTGGTACCATCGCCTAATCCGAATTGCTTTCTTAGCTAAAGTGAGATAATTATGGAGATGCCCTACTTTAATGTATAAAAGGTGATCAACTATAGGCTTGAGACGCTTCAGAAGATTTTATCATTTTTTGGAAATTATTCCTCATTAGGCTGATCACCATAGTACCTAGATACTAGATCAAACTAATGAGAAGTACTAAAATTTTCACAATGTAGAAGAGGCAAGACCCGAGCTGAAAACACAGAGTAAAAACCAATAAATCAACACGCGATTTAGAAAGTGATGTAATTGTTGCTGAAGGTTCTTTAAGCAATTGGAAATGGATGCGAATATTTTTATTCAGAAAAGAAAAGATCCCGCATTTGTTTTACTCTTTTTGTAGATGGTTCCTTAAGCGCTAGCGTTAAAGTAAGCGTTATTCTACCTAAAGTTTTTTAAAAAATATAACAATGTAACTTTTTAAAACCGCTAAGAGGCAAAACTGTTCTGAGAGGAATCATATTGAGTCGTGCTAAGGCTTATGCGGAACTTTTTAAACTCAAGCAAACAGCACTTTTAGTATATTCTGGGATTTTTGGTTACTTTATAGCAGCTGGTCTTGATATCAATATAGTAGATCTCAGTTTATTTATCATAGCTAGTTTCTTATCAATATGTGGAACTACTGGACTGAACATGTACTATGATAGGGATATAGATAGTGTCATGTTTAGGACGAGAAACAGGCCATTACCTAGTAACAGGTTAGATCCCGATGAAGCATTCGCTGTTTCAATGACGCTAGCAGCGACAGGTATAGCGATCGGCTTCTTCATAAACTATTGGGTAGGTATCGCCATAACATTAGGTTTCTTAATAGATGTGTACGTTTACACAGTTTTCCTTAAGAGAAGGACGCCACTAAATATTGTCATAGGAGCGATTGCTGGAGGAATGCCTATATTTGGAGGATACATGGTCTATACTAAGCAGCCCACTCTTAAAGCACTTTTATTACTACTAATAATTGCTATATGGGCTATTCTCCACATATGGTTTATAGCGACTTATTATATCGAGGATTATCAAAGAGCTAACATCCCGATGTTGCCAGTTGTTATCGGTGAAGAGAAAACCATTAAAGTAAGCTTTGCTGGACTCGCAATACTTCTTGCAATAGTTATAGCTATGAAGATACTAAACTATGCAACATGGTTCTCAGTAAGTGTCTCGCTGCTGTTTACAATTATCCTAGCGATCATTCTTATAAAATATCTTCAAACGAACAATAAGGAGTATGTTAGAAAAGCGTATAAAATATTAAGTCCCTACCAAGGAATTCTCTTGCTAGTATTCTTTATTGAGAAAATATTAGGCCTTGTGTAATTTTAAGGAACTATTCTCTCCTAATAATTTTTAGGACATAACTAAACGCCTCTATTGGATCCTCGAAGTGTACCTTGGCCGCTCGTTTTACTTCTGGATTATCACCAACGGCAATCGAAAGTCCTGCTTTTTGGAGCATTGGTATATCATTCAGACCATCTCCCAGGGCTATAACTTCTTCATCGCTGATTCCTAGTTCAGCTAAAATTCTCCTTAAAGATACATATTTATCAACATTAACTGGGAAGACTTGTATCACGTTATGCATTCTGTGATAAATTAACCTACACAGGTTCTTAGCGTGGTTTTTCTCTAAGAACTTTTTAACATAATTGTCTACTTCTTCGAAGTATTCGCCAGCAGCCATAGTTAGTATAACTCTTGTGCACGGAATAAATATCTTGTCACCAAAGGATCTCTCTAATTCGTCTTTTAAGGAATTTCTTATCCTCTGAAACTTTTTTAACTCATCTTTTTCTAGAGCGTAAATGATTCTTACTTCGTCTGGGAAGTATATTACGGAACCTTCCTCGCCGACCAGAATCGTTCTATTAGGTCGTAGTCCCATGCCAAGGATTAAACCATCGAGCCAAGTTATTTGACGGCCTGATAAGAAGATTATTCTGCAGTGTTGAGAGATCTTTTTTAAAAGATCAGAAATCTCTCGAGGTACTGGATCGTGGTACGGCTTCACTACACCATCTACGTCAGTTGCCACTAATCTATACATCTTTTTTAGCCTCCCTTAACTTCTTCACTATTCTCTCTTTAACATCGATTATTCCTTCTTTACCAGCTGATAGAGCTATACGTGCAAGCTCTTTTAGGGACTTCTTGTCCTCCCTTTCTATCAGGACAGTAAGTAGCATCGGGATATTAACACCGGAAACGATCTCTACATCTTCTCTCTCGGCAGCAATTAATGCTGAAACATTCATCGTTGTTCCTCCAAAGATATCAACAAGAACCAATACTCCGTCTCCATCATTTACTGCATCTATAGCTTTAGACACCTTCTCCTTAAGATCCTCTAGCCCCTCGCCCTCCAGTAAGGGTACTCCGATAGCCTTTTCGGGTTTCCCATAAAGCATTCTAGCAGTCTCTAAAAGCGCATCAGCTAGGTGCTGATGCGTCACAATTACAATACCAATCACTTTTCTCACCTTATTTATGAAACTTCAAGCTAAAACACTTTTAAAATTAGAATATAAAGGATACCGTATATCGATCGAGAATGGATGTCTGAGAGAATGGGTGTCTTTATGTATTGGGAAGAACTAGAAAACTTCTAAACGAAGCTCATTCTAAAAGTTATGGTCTTATTCCTCGATTCTGGGTAATCTTTTTATCCATTTTACTTTATCAAAATCAGTGTCAAATGTGTAGATCTCATCAATTCCTTCTCTCTTCATTACTATTACCGCAAGAGCATCGTTAGGATCTAGCATTAATTCCTTCCCTAAGGATGCCGCATGCAGATAATCTTCTTTCTTAACGTCAGTAATTTCAATATTTTCCATCGAGAGTAGTGTAAAGACAATATCGTTAAGATCTGCTAATGAAATTCCATGTTTTAGGATGTTCACGATTTCTGACAAATGCACCACAGTTGTTATGACTTCTTCTCCCTTCATGATTCTACTCACAATATTCTTAGCCTCTTCCTTCATTCTTTTTTCTTTTCCATTCAATTTACGTCTAGGTTTATAATAAGCATAGATGAAGATATTTGCATCAAGAAATCTTTTCATAACTATTTCTCTCCTCTCTCAGCTAATCGCTTTTCAAACTCTTTCCAATCCCCGATGGCATCCACTCCTAAATCAACACTATCAAAATATTTGCGCAAATCAATTCTTTTAAGCGGGAGAATCCTTAGCTCATCATCCATCTTTAAAATAACAACGTAATTTGTATCGCGAAGAACCTTTTTACGCCAATCTGCCGGCAATACAATACGTCCAAACCTATCTACCTTTTTCACTTCAAAACTCATCACCACTCACCATCAAATTAACTCAAAACATCTTGCCAAATAATATATGAACTGGCAAATAATATTAATTTTGCCAACCTCTTCGTTATATAATTGAGTTTTTCTCTTGAGAGAAAAATTCGGGATTTTCTCATTAGACTAGAGACTAATCACTAATAATGTCGAGATAGAAGATAACTGAGTGAGAAACTACTAATTGCTTAAAAAGTTAGATGGAAAAAATTATGGGGGAGAATAAAAGTTCCTCTCAGACCGCATAGAGGTGGTCGCTCCAAGCTTTAGGTGCTGTCCTAACATACTTTAGGATAGCTATCAATCCATCAACTATTATCGCTATAATTGCCACAATGATGATTATTTTCGCCAGCGGCAAGTATTCTTGAGGTATCGTTATTATTACCCCATACCTTAAAAGATCAAAGTAGCCTTTCACGAGGTACTCCGTAGGAATTATGATAAGTTGTATCTGTTCGGTGAATATAGCTGCGATTAATAACCAGGGAAGAAACATGAAACCTAAAACAGACTTTACTGTGTCAGCGAGATAACTTCGAGTCTCAGTATATTTCTCGTAAAAGTACTCCACTAAGTCAATTACCGCTATGAGAATAAGATAAGTTGAGAGAATGTACAAAAAGAACTTCATTAACTGGTTAAATGGCAGAATACTTACCATAAATACCATGTACGCCATGAAAAGCGCTACGAATGACTTGAAGACAAGTAATATCGAAGGAGAATAAGCAATTGCTCTAGGGAACGGTTGTAGGTATTCGATCTCCTCAAACCTTTTTGGTCTCTCAGTAACTTCTCTAGGCTTTGCTATCCTAACCTCTGTGCGCTTTTTAGCTCTTTCCACTTCTCTCCTTATCTCTAATCCAAGATCCTTCATTATCTTCAAAAAACCTTTCTTAAGATCTGGGTTACTTGAAACGATAGACATCAATACGTATAGACCAAGAATTATGAATGTTATTGATAAAAGCATCTCAGCAAAGATCATTGCTACATCCAATAAAGCAGCTGCGCTGCCATGATACGCATAACTGATAATTTTTAACGTATATCCGATAATAACAAATATCACTACCCAGGAGACAATCTTTATGAAGTAGGGGTAAAGATCGTCACTAATTCCTAGCTCAAATACTAGTTTTTCCTTCTTTCCTCCAACAACATATTTGCTAGCTAATTCCCTTGGATCACCGAGATCTCTGAGGACTCTATATACATTCCTGACAGTTAATCCTCCCAATTCCATAGCCTTATCAATAATATGCGTCCTCAATTCTGCGACAACGTCCTCAGCGATGTCTTCCGGCAAGTATCTCTTTACTTCATCTAGGTATTCATCTATGAGCTCCATGGCCTCCTTCTCACTCACCTTCCTTCACCTCCACGATATTATTAACTATTGAGGATAGTTTCTTCCAGAAACTTCTCATCTCAGCAAAAACTTGGAGACCCAAGGACGTGATTTTGTAGTATTTTCTTGCCTTATCGTGAACAATCTTCCATTCACCCCTGATATAGCCCTTGCCCTCAAGCCTCCTTAGCAAAGGATACAGAGTTCCCTCCTCAATCGTTAAGAACCCACTACTCAATTGCTTGATCGTTTTTGAGATTTCGTAACCATACATCTCCTTCTTAGATAAAAGTGCGAGGATGCACATCTCGACGATCCCTCTTTTTATCTCCGTTTTCCAAGTATCAATGTCAACGTCATCCATAATATACCTCCAAAAATATACATACCTTGCCATACAAGGTATATTGTCACAATAGGTATTTAAGTTTTACATGAGATTGAATGATTATTTGTGAAAAACGGAACAGCCTTTTCTATTCTGTACCAAGAATAAACCAGAACTTTCTATTCCTTGTTAAAGCAAATATCGGTTTCTTAGATGGTTTTCTAGGTAATATTTCCAGAATCGATAGACCTTGAAGAACACTGTCATTGAAATATTTCCGAAAAACAGTTAGAGAAAATAATTTATGAAGAAAAGTTTTTATTGCGTATTAATTTAGTGTATTTTGCCGCATTCTCTAAGAATAAATCTAGGAAGGATGATAATATGCGTTTAGAACCAAATAAGGAAGAGTCAAGGAAGAGCAAATTCTTCGAATTTAGCACAAGAACACTAGTTCTATACGTAACTGTGATCTCCCTAGCAATATTTCTGCATGTAAGGAGCGTGGGAGCTCAAGCACCTGTAACAATAACACCACTACAAGCCCTAGCAATAACAATCTATGCTTTCCTCTGCGGACTCGATTATATATGGGTGACGCCCACTGGTATATGGCGACCAACCATAGCAGGGACAGTCACTGGTATCATTATAGGCCAACCTCTCTTAGGACTAATTGCTGGATCATTAATCGAGTTCACATTCCTAGGTCTATTCACAATAGGAGGCGGAACGGTACCAGAGGCAGCCTCTGGAACAATAGTAGCTGTTCTTCTAGGAGCAATAATTGGCGTAGCAGCTACACCCGAGGAAGCTGCAGCCTTAGTGCCTCTGGCGTGGCCAGTAGCAGCCCTAACAATGAACATTGAGATCTTAGTTAGAGCAGGCGATGCCTTCTTCACTCACTGGGCTGACGCCGAAATCGCAAAGGGCAATTTCGACAAGATTGGAATTATTAATATCATAGGAGCTATTCCATGGGCTTTGAGTAGAGCTATCCCAGTAGGTGTTTTCGCTTTCCTTGGAGCGACGCCGGAAGTAGCCGAAACAATTAGAAAGGCGATTCTTAGCCCAGCTATCCAACCATTCTGGAACGCAATGGCTGTAGCTGGATGGTGGATGCCAGCTTTGGGAGTCGCACTTTTGCTGAGAATGTTCTATAGAACAGAGTACTTGCCATTCTTCCTATGGGGCTTCGCCTTGGTAGCCTACTTTAACTTATCATTGATCGCGGTTGCTATCTTCTCAGTAATCCTAGTAGGTGCTATCTACGTTGCTAGATGGATTATCCAGTTTGGCGAATTAAAGTTTGAGGCTCCAGAGGAAGCTGGTGGCGAGCGAGTCATAACGAGGGGAGATCTTGTCAAAGCATTCTGGTTATCATGGTTCATTCAGAGCTCTTGGAACTATGAGCGAATGATGGGTACTGGTTTTGCTCATGGTATGCTACCAATAGAGAAGAAACTGAGGAAGACACCAGAGGAGCTCAAGGAATGGTTAACGATGCACTCAGAATTCTATAACACAGAGCCGCACCTCCACAACATAATTCTCGGAATGGTCATTGCTATGGAGGAGAGAGGTTCTGACATAGAGACGATAAGAGCTATAAAGACAGCGTTAATGGGTCCATTCGCTGGACTGGGAGACTCCGTGATGTGGTTTACTTTGCTCCCAATAGCTTTCGCTATAGGTGCTAGCTTGGGTGCTCAAGGAAACTTCCTAGGTCCTATCATAGCTCTCCTCATATGGATCCCAGTATCATGGGCTGTCAAGTACTACTCCTTAATTGTTGGATATAGGTACGGAGATAGATTAGCTGCAGTTCTTCACGGAGATGTTCTGAAATTCTTCAGAGATGCTATAGCGGCGTTCGCCGTAGCAATGATGGGTGGCATTGGAGCTTCTTATGTGACACCGCCTGGTAGCGTTAAGGTAACTCTAGAGATCTATGGAGTGAGTATTCAGTCGGTTATGGACATGATTCTTCCAAGACTATTAGCCTTGCTAATAGTGCTATACGCGTACTGGATCGTGAAGAGAGGAGTTCCACTAAGCCTAACTGTTACTGCATTGTTCTTCACTGGAGTAGGTCTAGCGTTGTGGAACGTTATCGGTCCAGCAGCAGCTACGTTCCAGTTACCGAGCCTAGGATACTTCATACTAGGTTTAATCTTCCTAATCTTGGCAGCAATAATCGTTATCTTCGGTGCTAGGGAGAAATAAAGGCCTTGTTTCCTTTTACTAAGGCTTTTTTTATTTTTTAATTTTTATAAGATATGAACGAAAAAATCTAATAACTCTTTTTTGTACTTTTTCTTTTCATGGAAATTCTAAAAGATAGTTATGGAAGGGATCGGTCTTGGAGATTGCTTTATTGAGAGTTGATGATAGATATGTGCATGGCCAGGTTACGGCTGCTTGGGTAAGGGTCGCTAATGCTAATGTTATATGGGTTGTTAATGACGCTGTAGCTAAGAACCCCGTGATAAAACAGTTACAGACGTCTTTAGCGCCTCCGGGAACTGTTGTGGAGGTCTATACTATTGAAGAAGCGATAAAGAAACTCCAAGAGGAACAAGGTAAAAGCGATGGTAGAAGAGTGCTCGTATTAGTAGCTAATTGTGTTGATGCTTTAAAACTGGTTGAGGGAGGGGCAAAGGTAGACTCTATTAATCTGGGCCAAATGGCTTGGAGGCAGGGAAGGACTCAGATTGCGAAAACGGTATCAGTGTCTCCAGAGGATGTCGAAGCTATCAAAAAACTTGTTGAGAAAGGTATTAAGGTATGGTATCAGCAACTTCCTGACTTCCCTACGAAGCCTCAGGATGTTGTAAAAATGTTACAGGAAAAAAATCTTTGGTAGTGAGTGGTGTATGATTTGAACAAAATTGGTTTTGGTTTAGTAGGAGCTGGTGGAATCGGTTTTGTCCATGCTTGGGCTACTAGAGTAGCCCGCTTCTCGTTTAGTGATTTAGATCCTAGACAGATCGAGCTAGTAGGTGTTTATAATAGGACGTTATCGAAGGCTGAGAATCTTGCGAAGAGATTTGGCTTCAGATACGCTACAGATGAGTTAGAGAAAATACTTAATGATCCCGAAATAAATGCTGTCTGTATAGCTTTGGCTAATGCTTTTCATAGAGAACCAGTTATTAAAGCTGCGGATATAGGTAAGAATATCCTATGTGAGAAACCCCTTGGCCTGAATCTTGACGAAGCTAGAGAGATGTATGAAAGTGTCAAGAACGCTGGAATAACCCACGCGGTTGCTCTAGTAATGCGTTTCATGCCTTCCGTTATCTATGCAAAGCAATTAATCGATCAAGGAGTCTTGGGAAGAATCTATCACTACAGAGCGGTCGTCGCCCATTCGAGGTATGTGAATCCCGATCTTCCTATTGAGTGGAGAATGAAAAAAAGTCTTGCTGGTGGGGGTGCTCTAGCCGATATAGGTATTCACCTAATGGATCTTGCCAGATACCTAATTGGAGAAGTAAGAGAATTAGCAGCTATTACTAAAACGTTTATAAGAGAGAGAAAGACTAAGAGTGGGGAAAAAGATATAGTGGATGTTGAGGATGCAGGATTAGTCATCTTTTCATTCGATAATGGGGCATTAGGAAATATCGAAGCTACCAGATTCGGACCAGGTTTTCAGGAACTGGATAGAATAGAGATTCATGGCTCAAAAGGTATGATCCGATTTTACCTTGAGAACCCCTTCGAGATCTTCCTATACTTATCAACCGAGGATCCTCCAGGAGTAAAACGTGTAATATTGAAACCTTGGAGCAATGCTCTCTGGCCTCCGAGCAAATCAATTAGTGGATGGGCATTTCTCTTCGTGAAACTAATACATGAATTCTTTAAAGCCATTCTAGAGAAGAGAGAGGCTTCTCCCAATTTCTATGACGGACTTAAAGCCCAAGAGATCTTGGAAGCGGCCTACGTATCCGCCGAAGAAAAAAGATGGGTTCGGTTACCTCTATGACAAATGAGAAAACGATATATGACAAATTACTAAGAAAGATGAAAACCATAACTAGTAGGGCATGGCTAGTTAGTAGATTCGATGAGGATAGAGAGGGTCACGTAAAACCAAAACTAACCCTCAGATACTTTGGTTATTTAATCCTCAATACCAAGAAAAGAGTTGTGATCTTCCAAGGAAGTGTTCTGAAATTTAAGAAAATAAATATACGGATTCCACTAAATAGGATAAAGCTCGTACAAATCTATGGAGGAAACAACCTAAGGATCAAATGGATCGGTGAGAAAGGAATCTATCACAACGCGATTTTTCTCGTCGGTGAACTGGACTTCCTAGGTATAGCGCATCCATCGAAGAGAGCTGTCGAGGTATGGTATAACTTGCTTAATAGGGCCCAAGAGATTTTCAAATTAAGAAAGTAATTCCCCCCAATTTTTATTTAGTTGAGTTGTTTTTGTTTTTGGGTGTCCTTAATGCCTGTACGTTTGATAGATTCTCCATGGTCTGTGATAAAGAATATGAAGCGTAGTGAATTATTAGAGGCTATAAAGCTTAGTGATGGTAGAGTAATCGTCGCGGAAGTAGTTGTTACGACTTCTCCGCTGATCGATAAAGTCTCTAATGTAGAAATCGCGGCGGGTTTCGGTGCTGATATGATCACTCTAAACTTCTATGATGTTAAGAAAAAGTACATAGCGGGCATTCCTCCAGAAATAAATTCACTGAAAAAATTAAGAGAGTTCTTGGGTAGACCAGTGGGTCTTAATCTTGAGCCGGTAAGACCAGAAAAAGCTAGAGAGCTTGGATATACAGAGGGTCGTTTAGCGAATCCAGAGAATGCGGAATTGGCTGTAAATGATGGGGCAGATTACATAGTAATAACAGCAAATCCCATGGCTGGTGTTAGTTTTGACGATATAATAAGAGCTAGCGAAGAGATAAGGAATACTATAGGAGAGAAAGCAATATTATTTGCTGGAAAAATGCATCTTGCTGGAGTATATGGGGAACAATTAACAGAAGAGGTTATTAAAAGATTGGCCCGAAGTGGAGCGGATGGTATCATAATACCAGCTCCAGGAACAGTTCCTGGAATAACAGTAGAAATCGCGAGAAAATATGTTGAGTGGGCTCATGAAAATGACCTAATCGTTATGTCCTGCATAGGAACATCCCAGGAAGGTGCTGATACCTTCACTATTAGACAGATAGCAATTATGAGCAAGATGACTGGAGCAGATATTCATCACATAGGAGACTCTGGTTACAGTCCTGGTGTGGCTTTGCCAGAGAATATAATTTCCTTCGGGATAGCAATAAAGGGAAAGAGACATGTTTTTAGGAGGATTGCCCAGTCGATAATTAGGTAAAATCTTGGTACTTTTTGGTATTTTTTTAAAACTCATTTTCACACTTTTTCAAATTCTCTAGGAAAGACTTATATATTTAACGCGTACTAGTTTGCTAATGAGTTCTTTCTAGGTGTTCTAAATGGGTAAAAAAGCTAGAGAAATTGTTAAGGGTAATGTTGATGAATTGGTACGGCTTCTAAACAAGGCTTACGCCGATGAATGGATTGCATACTTCTATTATCTCCACGTAGCAAAGATGGCTAAAGGGTTAAACGCCCCTGTTGTAGCAGAGGCCATCGAAAAAGCCGCTAAAGATGAGCTGGAGCACATGAATGAATTAGCAGAACGAATCATTCACATTGGTGGAGAGCCAATAAGGGATTTCGTAGCACTCGTCAAGGAAGCTAATTGTCCAAAAGTCGATTTACCAACAGATTGGAGTGACTTAAAAGCTATTTTAAAAGCAGTGATTGATGCCGAAAGATGTGCTATAGATGTTTACAACAAGATCCTAGAATGGCTACAAAACGTTGGTAAAGATCCAGTGACATGGCAGGTTATTCGTCACATAATGCAGGAAGAGATTGAGCACGAGGACTTATTCGAAACTATTCTTGGAGAAGACTATTAAGGTGCTTAAAATGGATAGAGAAGGGTTCAAGGAATTCCTAAAGAAACAAATTGGTATTGAACGAAAAATTGTTGAGAGAGCTGAGAATAACAGCAAGATTACCAAAAATAGATTGATTGGAGAACTTATAAAAAGGAATTGGCTATGATTCGTTAAAGCACGCAAATTTATTAGAGGCATTACTTGCTCTACTAGAAGCAAGGGCTCCCTTAATATCTGAGGAGGAATCAGAGGGATTCATAAATGGGATTAGAGAGCATTTAGAAATGGAAAAAGAAGCTATAGAAACATATTCCAAGTTTCTAGAAAAAGTAGAGGATCAAAAACTCGTCTAATAATAGCCTATATCCTAGAGGATGAAAAGAGACATCACGCTTTACTGAAGAAGACGTATTCGAACTAGTATGACAGTTCTCGGTTACTCATGGATCTCCTGGTGGATAACATCACTTAAAGAAAAAAGAATAAAGATTAAAATTAGACAAAATGTCTCTTTTCTTTATTTTTTAGCTACGATTCTTCTTAATTCTCTTATTATTTCTGGTGTATTTATTTTCATGGGGCAACGTTCCACGCATCTCCCATCTAATAAGCAGGTGTAGAGTAGGGGGACAGCTTTCTCTAAGCCTTCTATTGCATATGTCCATATGGCTCCGATCCCTCCCATGTTAGCTCTTCCGCCGAATATTCCTGCAATAATCTTGAATACTGGACAGGAGTACATGCATGCGCCACACCGTATACACATTGCTGCTTCTCTAAGCTTCGGATCCCTTATGAGCTTGCTTCTTCCGTTATCTAGAAATACTATGTGGGCCTCCTCGGGCCATCTAGAATTATCATCTATTACTCTTACTCCCCCAATTATATCATAGTACCCAGCTACTTTGTATTTAGCATATCTGGAAACAACTAAAGCTACTTTTATAGCATCCATCAGGGTAGGAACTATCTTCTCTATTCCCGCTAAAACTATTAGTTTCGGTGGAATATTAGCCGTGAATCTGATATTTCCCTCATTGTGTATAAGAACTACGGCACCGTCATAAGCTGCAACAACATTTGCCCCAGTTACTCCGAATTCTGCTTCGTAATATTTTTTCCTCAGAAAATCACTAGCTGCTTTAACCATAGCGGGGATATCAGATGGGTCGAACTCTCTTTTGAAGAATTTCTGAAAGATCTCTGCAACCTTTTCCTTTGGTACGTGAAGAGAAGGAGTCACTACGTGCATGGGTCTGTCATTCAATAACTGAATAATGAATTCGCCTAAATCTGTTTCCCAGACCTCGCTACCAAGCTCTATCAAGTATTCCCTTAGCCCTATTTCTTCCGTTGCTATACTTTTCGCCTTAACAATAACTTTTCCTTTCCCGATTATTTTACCAATAATCGACCTAGCCTCATCGGAATCGTGGGCATAGTGTACATGGAAGCCTCTTTCTCTAAATCTCTCTATGGCAATCTTTAATAACTCGTCTATTCTTTCGATACTTTCTCTTTTTATCTCTCTTACCTCTTCAGTTAATTTCTCGAACTCTGGATACTTACTCACTAACTTTCTTATATCTTCCTCGTAACCAGTGGTTGCTCTCTCTACGCCAACTTGGAAATAGGGAGTATTCATAGCCTTTGAAACGCTTTCGTAATAATTTTTCCAGATTTTCCGAACATCCTCTCTCATTTTCACCCCTCTAAGCAATCATATACAAGATCTAGCAAATCTACTACTTTCGTATTCTTCCTCACGCTTCTGAATATACTCATACAAATGGGGCACGCAGTCACGATTAGATCAGCTCCCGTCTCCTCTAACTCCTTAATTCTGACTCTAGCTATTTCCTCGGAGAGCTCTCTAAAAACAAATTCTAATGGACCACCACAACATATCGACAATTCCCTTGTGTTAAACGGTTCCACAAGCTCTAGATTCCCAATACTATTCAATATTCTACGAGGCTCCTCGATTATCCTATAATTCAACGATTTAGAGTAGTGACACGGATCATGATAAGTAACCCTTATTTTTTCTAAGGACTTTAGTTCCAGTTTTTTCTCCTCTATTGCTTCATCGAGTATGGTAACTATGTTTATAATTTCGAAGTCGAATCCATCAATCTCTCTTGCATAGACGTTAACGAAGAGATCGTATGTGTGGGGGTCGATAACAATTATCTCTCTGACTTTCTTGGCTTTGAAAAAGTCTCGAAGCTTTTCACCATAACGAATCAAATCATCATAGAAGCCAAGATCATGCAATAAAGCACCACTATAAGGCTCTTTCTCTAGTACAGAGACGCTATATCCTATTTTTTGAAGAATCTTTATGGCTTTAACGGGTACTTGCTCGAAATACTTATTCGAGAACATTCTGAGGAAGAGGCTTGAGAGGCCAGAGAATTTCTCTGCTAGACTCACTATCCTCTCAGATGTTGGATTTTTGGTTAAGAGTTTTATTAGGTTTGAAAATTTACTGACAAGACCCATGGTATAGTACATGCATCCAGTATAGAGAATTGTTGAACAATTATCACTGCACACATATTCCCTTAGATTCTTAGTGCATCTCTTAATAGGCGCTCCTAGGGGATTAAGCTTCTTCACTATCTGGTTGCGGATAAGTAGTAAGACTTTAGGTAGGTAATCACTCAAAATTCTCTACCTCCTCAAAGTATTTAATATAGAGAGTAGTTGTTCTGTTTCACTCTCTAGCGTCTCTGGCTTCTCTTTGATACCCTCCCTAATATTTCTGAGAACAACTTTATAAGATCTTCTTAAGACTTCTAGTAGCTCATTACCCCATAATGGCTCGTACCGGAGTATAGTGTTTATTAAGACCCCGGCATCGATTGGATCAACTAGATCGTTATTGGCGAGAAGCATTATTTTTAGGGGATCCAGTGATGGTATATTAAGAGTCATGGCTAGTAGTGAAAGTTCTGGATATAGAGTCTCGATAAACTGAGAAATTATACTACTTTTTGTCAGATCTTCTTCTTTTTCGAGCAGAGAAAGTCTCCCATTATCTACCAGAATAGTAGTGACTTCTCGCGGACCATGAGCTCCATAAACAACTACTTTTTCTATATCTCCTGTTCTTGAAGGATTGTTGACTATATGTATCTGCCCACGCAGTAACTTATCGAATGACTTCGTCCTGAGATATGCTAGATGAACAGCATTGAGAAAACTAGTTACTATCTTTTCTAGACCTATAACAAAGACATTACGGCGAGGAGCTGTGCATAATATTGTTCTAGTACTATCCCAATCAATAATCACTAGAGACCCATACTCCGAACTAGCAAAATCCACAGTTCCGATTCCGAGAGTAGCTTCATACGAGAAATCTCTTAACTTTTTAATGTGCTCAGTTCTATTCCGATCAATAGGGCTTAGAGCTAATTCTCTTGGATGTAAGCGTTTTTCTTCAAATGCTTTTTGAGCTACTGGATCTGTAAATAGGAGTGTGTCTGTATGTATGTTCTCATAAATTTTTGTCTCTAGCACTTCGAAACAAAGCTCTATTAATAATTTATCATCCTCTCTGCAAATATCCTGAAGAATCTTTGTGACTTTTAGAGAATCCCTCGCTACGAATACTTGAATTTTGTTCTCTTCTAGTTGATCCTTGATCATTGATAATTTGTCCTTAATTGATGTTTTTTCATGTTTTAAAATTGTAGAAAGTTCTTCTGAGATACTGCTGAAAGTACCTAACCTATTTTTTACCCTATTTATTTTCCTTTGCAGGATTTTGATATGGTTTTCATTAAGGCTTTGGCTAGTCAAGGCTTTTTTCACCAACTAATCTCTCGTCTTTAAGTGCTTTTATTTTTTAAGGGTGAACTAGTTTTAGTTCACAATTTAATGAAGATTTTTATGTGAATTTTTAATGTGAATTTTTTGTATCGTACTGATAGGGTTTCAAAATGATTCATCTACTATATATCGCAAACGAGGATGGAACGCCAATATGGCATTTTGTCCATCCCAAGATTAGGGAAGACATCTTGGATAAGATCGCTGGCAAGGATCACGCTGCGATAACTAATCTCTTATACGCATTGGCCACTTTTGGATACGAGACATTGGGAACAAATTTACAAGTGGTAGTTTTCGAAAATGCTAAAATAACATTCCGTTTCGTTAAAATGAATGAACGCAACCTCTTAGTAGTAGCAGTGATTGATTTACTAGATCATCCCTCTACCGTATGGCGGATACTGTCAAAATTCATCAAAAAGTGCAAGAATGATCTAGAGGCCCTAGCTAGGACTTCTGAGGAGTTAGTATCAACAAGTGAGTTAGAAAAGGCAAAGATACGATTAACCCGGACTCTTACAGAGTTATTAGAGGGGAGCATTAGGAAAATAATAGCCTTAGGCACTCGAGATTTTAAGAATTTAACACTTGCGTTTTTCCTAGGGTTAATCTTCTATTTTGCAATGGTAGGTGTAACGTACTGGTTTTATAAATTTACAAGTATGGGTAATCAGATGTCTACGTTTGCGGCTCTAGTATTTCTTCTAGATTTTCTTTTACCTGCAGTATTCATAGGTTGGGTCACTGGGTATTGGAAGGGAGCAATCATTAATAGTTTGATAGTGATGGTAATAGCTCTAAACACCTTGGCAATAATTTGGTGGGATGCTTTAGTAGCTGTAGCTACGTACTTTTTCTCAGTTTCACCGCAAGCAGTTATAGTAGGGGTAGGGCTGGTAGGGGGTATCTTAGGAGGCGCCATGGGGTTATTAGCTGGTCTTATCGCGTGGTTGTTAGTTGAGAGACGAGTACTCGTCCCACCTCTCCAATAATTTGCCAGTTTAGTAACGTTCTAACCCTCTTTTTTAATAAGATAACTAATTGGTGCCAGAACTAGGGGGTCCTGTTTGAGGTAAATATATTTTTAGCTTCTAAATCTACTCAATCTCTATAATCTACCTACTTAGTATTAGTAGGGGATCTCAATGTATCATCCTGGTGTTGCTGAGAATGTTGAGATAGTGTCAGGATCTGCTGAAGTCCCGCTTTACATGCTTAATGATTATCTCAAAGAGTTCGCGGCTAGAATTGTAAGATTTGAGAAGCGAGGTAATCGCGTAGGGATTGTTTTGGATAGGACAGCATTTTATCCAGGTGGTGGTCATCAAGTTCACGATACAGGAGAGATCCAAGGCTCATCTTTTCGAGTACTTGTTGATGAAGTTAAGAAAGTTGGAAATGAGATAGTGCATTATGGAGTCTTAGAGGAGGGGGATGTGGAAGAGATAATGATTGGGGAGGAAGTCGTAGGGAGGATAAATTGGGAGAGGAGATATCACATCATGAAGCTCCACACAGCTGAGCACATCTTCATGCATTTAATGGAAAAAGAAACTGGAGTCGCGCTTGAGAATGGACAGTTTGGGCCACAAGAAGGGATGATTGTTCTTTCCGACCGCGTAGACATAGATAGGATTCTAGATATTGAAAAAGAGGTAAACAAAATAATAAGAAAGAATCTTGCAGTGAAGCGAGTAATAAGAGACAATATTTCCGAGATAGTAATAGAGGGTTTGGGAAAAAAGAGGTGTGGGGGGACACATGTAAGGAGAACGGGAGAAATAGGATTTTTCAAAATTCTCAGGATTCATGGAGAGAGAACTATCTGGTATAATGTAGGAGACCCCAGTATAGACTCCTTAATGAAGGATTTTAATGAACTTATAAAAACAAGTAAAATTCTCGGAATTAGTCAAGTCGAGACGGAAAAAATAGTTAATAAGATCTCATCGATAGTGTCTGAAGCATCAAAACTAAGGGAAAACACGCGAATTTTTTCTCAGATCATAGCAGATCTGATCCTCAAGAATCCAGTAAGGGGTGAGAAAGAAATAGATAATAATATCTGGAGAATAATTTTTGTGGACATAGGCAAGAGCGTAGAGGGGAGAATCAAGGAACTTGAAGGAATCCTGAAGCACTTAGGAGAAAAACTGGAGAATGATCAAATAGCGGTTATTAAAGTATCAGACAATACGGTACTTTTAGTGAGTAAGCGGAAAAAGAGAATTGTGAGACGTGTTAGGGATTTGATCAATAATATAATAAATAAGATGAAAAAGTATAATATGATAGAGGGCGAGATAGTCATAAGTGGGGTGAGCGGATCAACAATGCTCATTTTCAAAACACCCAAGGATCTTAGTAAGTTTCTTAATGAGTTACTCCCAAGCTAGATCTCTCAGGAACGATTTCCTCACTCCTCTCCTAATATTTAGTTTTATCTATGTCTACAGCATTAATTACTGAGAAAAGATTTTAAATAATCAGCTACGTATTTTAAGCAAGTCTATCAGTCACCGATTATGTTGATCTATCCGTTGGTGTCAGAGATGAGAATAGGTAAGCCCGAAAAATTCCTGATAGGAGCAACAAGTGTTCTGGCAATATTAACAATCCTATTCATAACTTTCCCTGAATTAGGGATATTATTCAGTGGTTTCAACGAAACTTGGCTTTACGGAGATTTCCAAGCTAGAAACCCTGCATCAATATACTTTTTCGTAGGATTGATAACGTTTATAGGAAATGCGGGAATATTCACCTCGATTCCTTATGCAGCAGTCATAGTCATGGCTGCTGCTCGTAATGATGTTAATCCCTACATTCTGACGGTTATAGCCATGTTATCTGCTGGAATTGGAGAAATGACTGGATACTTACTTGGGGCTATTGGAAGAAAGTTTTTAGAAAAGAGAGGAGATAGCTACCTAAAGAAAATTGAAACATTTAAGTACCTGGCGGAGAATAAGCGATATATTCTATATCTTCTTGTCATTTTAGTAACAGCTACACCGTTGCCAGATGATATAGTGTTTATCCCCCTTGGTTTAATAGGTTTTAGTTTACCAAAGACTATGATTGCATCAATAATTGGTAAAGGAGTATTGGTAGCTCTCTTAATATTCGGCGGGAAAGCAATCTCTAAGTTTTTTACATTGGCCCGTGAAATAAGCTCGTATGCATGGGTTGATGACATAATAGTCTACTCAATCATTGTTCTGGGAGTATACTTTTTCATGAAAATAGACTTTAACAAGTTAGCACGATTAATTGAGGAAAAATTAGGAATGAAAATACCCACAAGCGAGGAGGAGGAAAAAACAGCTATCATGTCTGGGAGTGGCAAAAATAAAGTATGTGGATGAGAAAACATAACGGAGTAAAGCTTTTTATTCCTCTCTCCCCTCTGTCTCCTCCTCTTTCTCTATAGGAAGGACGACATCTACACGTTTCCACATTTCTGGTCTAGTGAGTATTGCTCCTAGAACACCGTTCAATAAGTTTTCGTCTTCTTTGACCGCTGTTGCGTATTCTGTAGGCCATATACCTACTAAAACTCCCCCCATAAAAAGGAAACCGAAGGGTAAGTCTTTCTTGTCTAGACATAGAATTATCCAAGCTATTTCTAAATTGGATAAATCTTTTCTTTCCTCCGGTGGTGAAACATTCTTTATATTAACTATGAGATGAAAATTATCTTTCTCATCAATTAATTCTCTAAGCTTATCAACAACTTCCTCCTTTATTCCTAAGTAGTCTCCGAGAATACTTTTTACATCTGTAAAAGCGAGTTCAAAATCACTTTCGGGTTCTGGGCTACTACCTGCGAAAAGAACTTTCCATTCTTGCATTTCATCAACTCCATATTAGATAGGGAGAACTAGTCCTCCGACGGGGGATCATCCTAGTTCTTTTTAAGAAGTAAATATTCCGATGGTATATAAAAGTTAAAGTATTGTAACATGGGACTTAGAGGTGAAGAAATGGGGAATTATGTAGGAAAATTTAGCATGTGCAGTAAACTAAATAGTTCATCCTTTATACCATCTTTATTCGTGTTGTAGTATTCCTCTAATGTACAAGCGTATACTATTGCTGTCTTTTTATATTTCGGAAAATAGGCTACGAAGAAGAAACCTTTGATAGTTATCATTTTGAAGTTTTCATCAGCGACATCCGAGTGAGTATACATGCTACCTATCATTAGCCATCCTTCAACACCATTTACTATGTGTTTCTTAAATTCTTCCTCACTTTTCACAGCTGTATATGGGTGAGGATCCCCGTGCTGCGCTAGCCAGAAGTTCTGATCTATTATGGCGAATTTATATATCGCATCTTTCACAACACTTATGTCTTCTTCAGAGTACCACTTACCATCCACCCAATAAATTCCGAACCATGCTTGGTAATACTTGCTTTCTGGATTCTCTCTCCTCAGGTACTAGATAATAGTAATTCGTGCCATGAGCTCCTAGGGGTAACCAGACATAATCCATCTTAACAATGGTTAATTCCCAAGGAGAAATATTCCTTGGAACTATCGGTGCTAAAAGAATTTTCTCGTGACTCGTAGAAATTATAGGCAGGTATAAAAGCTCCTAGTAGAACGAGCAAGAAAACTATAAATGGCGCAATATTTCTTCGCGATATACGCACAAGTGGGCAGGCTGGAGCTCCTCTAGTGTATCCAAGGATAATTACGAGCAGGACTAATAGGGATAATAGTGCGTCTCCTCCATAAGTAATGGTTGCTCTGGGGATATCCGTGTAAGGGATTATGTTTGGTTCGAGGAAATTAAACATGATGAGGGCGTATGAATCAAATTCTAGAAGCATATACACTATGGGGGTTAGGAGGTAGAGCATAACCATACTGTATCGGCTTCTGACAATCCTAGCTAGTTTTTGGACTTTTATAGTATATGGAACAGAGAATAATACTCCTAGTAGAAGGAATATTAGGAATAATACCCTTCCAGTTAGTCCTGGAAAATCTAGTGAGAATGTAAGGCCTATGAGCGTGAGGGTTATAAACCAAGAAAACTCTATGATTCCCCTTAGAACTCTTCTACCAATCATGGTATCTGTTAAACCACCAACAATTATTGCAAAGATTACGTATGGTGGTAACCTGAGAAGCGCTATCGGGTCATTTATCACGAAGAAGTGGAAAGCTATTATTAGAAACGCTTGTATAATTGTGTACCAAAAACCAAGGAAGAATGCTGTTAGATAGATACCGATTTTATCAAGGTAGACTCCTAGAAAAGGTGTGAAAACACATCTTGAAAGACCAGATAGAATGATGAATGAGAGCAAAATCAAAATTTTTTAAGTTTTTCCATACAAACTACCCTATTTGCAGCATAATGTCGTAACTATTAAACACTAACTTTTTTATAAGCCTAACGACAATCCCTTTATCAGGAGAGAGATTGCTTAGAATCCCTTTACGGTTTTAATCCCTAAATACTCATTATCTAGCCAGCATTAAAAAGAGACTTTAAACAATTGATCATAGGCGTGATTCATAATGGCTGTGGTCTCAGAGACCATAGTCACATTATACCTCTTCGGAGTGACCCTGGGAGTCGCCTTATTCGTATCCGAAATATTTAGACGATTAGAGTTGTCGGAAGTCGTTGGCCAAGTGCTTGTAGGCATTATCTTGGGACCCTACGTACTACGGGTTCTCCATCCTAACGAAATTTTTGAGTTTATATCGGAGCTTGGTGCTATAATTCTTCTTTTCATAGCAGGGCTAGAGACGGATATTAAAGAACTTGCTAGGAGTAGTCTAGCAGCGGGTTTACTCGCTGTATTCGGGATTATCCTATCTTTCTTTCCAGCTTTCATAGTTATTTATCCCCTGACAGGAAACGCTGTTCTTGCCTTTTATATATCTGCGGCATTATGTGCCACTAGCGTGGGTATAACAGTTAGAGTATTCGCGGAATTCGGTAAGCTTAGGACTAGGGAGGCACAAACAATAATTGCCGCGGCTGTTATTGATGACGTAATCTCCGTATTTCTCTTGACCTTGGGAATCAATTTTATAACGGCGAAAACACTAGGTTTTCATGAAATATTCAATATAGTGTGGTCAATGATAGTATTCTTCTTATCAATGCTCGGTCTTAGCGTTATAATTACGTCTCGTGTTGTGCCTAAGCTATGGCAACTGAAAGTCCGTGGAGCAGCTTTAATTTTTAGTATAACATTGGCTATCCTTGCGGGTTACGCAGCAGCACAAATAGGGCTTTCCCCAATTATTGGAGCATACATTGCTGGTCTAATGCTTGCGGAAACAGGGCTTAAAGACGAGCTCTTGACAGAGGTTGCTCCCATAGCATTTATAACGGTTCCAGTCTTCTTAGTCAATATAGGTCTTAAGATTAATGTCTACGCACTTTTCAAAGCAATATTCCTCGGAACTATTTTATCGGTGATCGCTATTCTTGGAAAAGCACTAAGTGGTTACCCCGCAGTTAAGGTTATTCGGGATGAGGATAAACCCTCGCCTCTAATTCTGGGAATTGGCATGGTGCCTAGGGGAGAGGTTGGTTTTATATTCGCTACTATTGGTCTATCTTTTGGAGTGCTTAATGATTATTGGTACGCAAACCTCGTATATGTTATTCTAGTTACAACATTTATAGCTCCCCTATTATTAAAATACTTATTAGAGGGGGAGGAGGTATAGCATGAGTGAAATAATAGAAACGACAATCAAGGATATTTTAGCGAATCCAGAAAAGTTCGCGGGTAAAAAGATAATGGTGAGAGCAAGAATAACATTCCTCGGAAAAACCCCCAGAGGCCCTACATACTCTATAAATCTCCCAGAGGAAGAAGAATTCGACGTAGCTCTACTAAAGTGCGATGGCGAAGAAGTTCTCTGCTATGGTCTAGAAGACCTACCGTTCGAAGAGTACAACAATAAGGAAGTTATAGTGATCGGTCGCGTGGTTATAAAAGGTGGTTCTGTAGGAATAAAAGTTCAGGACATAAAGCTAGTAGAAGAGGGCGAGAAAAGCGAAGAAAAGTGTAAACAATAGGGCGAAAAGAAATAAAAAAAGCCTAACTATAATACAAGCGGATACTGGAGCTGTGGAAGTTGGTAAAAACGAGTTACTTACTGCTAGAAAAGTACTAGTGACAACTCTGATAGCTAGTTCCACTCTCCTAGGGATAAAAACGTATTTATACATCCTGACGGGCTCTATCACGGTACTGGCGTACATGATGGACTCTTTATATGACGTTATAAACGATGCTGTTAGTGTATGAGCCATCAACAGAGCACTAGAACCACCCGATAAGGATCATCCCTATGGTCATGAAAATTTGAGGCCTAAGCACGATTATTCGTAGGGGTATTACTAATATTTACGGCGTTAGAAATTGGCTTAAGTAGCGTGCTAGCAATATTATCAGGGGGTAGGGAACTAGAAATTGCTGGTATAACACTTAATATCCTCCTCCTGTTGTTTCTGATGTATGTTCTGGTAGCCCTAGTGGATTATATATTCTATAAGAGGACGAGAATAAAGCTCTTAGAAGCCTCGGCTTGGCACTATATAACAGATCCATTATTGACAATAGTAATAGTAGTTATGATTTCTGTGGTTGTGTCGATGGGGGGTCTCTACATAGTAGACCCTATCATAGCATTAGTTATGTGTTTCGTCATAGGGTATGGGGATTTCAAACGGTCTCTGGAGAATCTCTCGTCTTAATGGATGCCCAAGCCATAGATCCAGAGATTATTAAACATAGAATATTGCAGAAATTCGCACCAACCGTCAAGGATTGCCACGATATAAAAACCCGTACAGACGGCTTTGGATGTTACCTAGAGCTTCATGTCTTGGTTGATCCAAGTATTACAGTACGGGAAGCACATGATGTTGCGGAGGAGATAGAGAATTATCTCAAAGAGTTTTTCAGGTAAACAATTAAAGAGTATAACTATTCATGTTGAACCCTACGAACAGCTCAATGAGGAATAGGTAGGTTTACAATTTATATAATATCAATAATGATGAATTCCAAAAGTAAATTCTCTGAAGGTGACGGTATTGTTTGAAGAAGCTATTAAGAAGTACTATGAGATGAAGTCTAAAAAGTTGTTGGAGAAATTAGAGAAAAGAGGGTGGACTACATTCTTTGCTAATGATCGGGAAGAAGCGAGGAATAAAGTGCTAGAGATAATTCCCAACACTAACTACAAGACAATAGGTATCCCAGGATCCGTAACTATTAGACAGCTTGCATTGATTGAGGAGCTTGAGAAAAAAAGGTTACAAAGTGATTCAGCACTGGTTACCAATTAGTCCAGCTGAGAAAAATAAGCTTAGAGTTGAGGAAACAAGGGCCGATGTTTTTATTCATAGTGCGAACGCTATCACATTGGACGGTGAAATAATTATTGCAGACATGTTCGGCAATAGAGTTGTTGGGAGCACGCTTGGGCCAAAAATGCTGATATTTGTAATAGGAGTCAATAAGATAGTAAATGGCTTAGAGGAAGGATTCCGAAGGATAAAGGAGTACGCATCACAGGTAAATGCTATTAGGTTGGGTCTTGACCCGAAAGGAGAATATGACTATATGTTGTTGATTCTGAAAAGAAAGCCTCCTCTGATAGAAAAAGGCTATGTGATACTAGTCAATGAACAACTCGGATTCTGATTCCTAACTTTATCCATGGGGCGTGAGGATGAAAATAGCCCTAGTAAATCCCTTAGCTGGATATGGCAGAGCAATGATAGCTCTTAGGAGAATCAGAAAGTTCCTTTCTCATTTAAAGGCTAGAATAAGAATCTTAAAACCTCATGAATCAATAAGAGAAATGATTTCGGGAATTGGTGAGCCTGAATATCTCATCGTGATTGGGGGAGATGGAACTGTTAGATCAGCTGTTGATGCTTTGCTCGGAAGAGGCTTAAAGAATGTGATCCTAGTACCATATTTGGGAGGCTCGGGAGGAGAGCTTTCCCATTACGCCAACCTATTATCACCAGAAAACCTAAGAGAAGCTTTTCTTCATGGAAATGTGGAAGACATCGATGTCTATAGAACTGAGGTAGAGCTAAGTAATGGTGAGAAGAGACGGCTAATATTCGTAGCTAATTTACAGATAGGGCATTTTGCGCAGGGAATTAAGGAAACACCGGGGATATCAAAAAGAATTTTAGGAAGTCAAGGTTACATGATAGGGGTTATGAAAGCAATTATGAAAAGAGTCAATAAATATGTCACTGTTTCTTCGAGGAATTTTTCATTTAGTGGATTTATATATACTATACACTTTGGAAACACGTCTACAACGAGAGGAGGAGTCCCAGTAGCGCCTCTTGCTAATCCTATGGATGGTAAACTAGATATGATGCTGGCTAAGGCTATTTCTAGAAGAGAAGCTATCAGAGCATTACCCAGCGTTCTTAGAGGGAAGCACTTATCTCATTACGCAGTTATTTATAAACAGTTTTCTCACCCTGTTATGATTAGTCTTGATAATGATCATGTAGCAGTGGATGGGGAGTACCTAGGACTAGCGAAGAGTGTTAGAATAGAAGCTGTTGGTAAGATAAAACTCTTATGCAATAAGAGAAAACTGGAAGGATCTGGGGGATCTATTTGAGTGCGCAACTAACTGTCCTTCTAGTATTCATAATCGCGTCTTTCAATGGTCCATTTGGGGGGAATATGGTTCTTCCCTTATTTAGGAATATACAGGAAAGCTTCCAAACGACGAAACTTGTTGTTAATCTCACGGTTACTCTTTATATGATACCTTTTAGCATTCTCCAGATATTTTCTGGAGTAATGAGTGACCTATTCTATGGAAGAAAAAGAGTTGTGATTACTGGCTCTCTCCTGTATACCCTCGGCTCTCTAATCGCTTTCTACTCTGAAAACATTTTAGCATTTCTCTTCTCAAGAGCATTACAGGGTATCGGCTCAGCTTTTATAGTGCCTATCACAATGGCTATGATAGGTGATTTTTTCGGCCCAGAGAAGAGAGGAAAAATTATGGGTCTTGGAGCGTTGGCTACCACATTAGGAGCTACTCTAGGACCACTAGTTGGAGGATATGTCAGCTTAATTAACTGGCGATTATCCTTCGCATTAATGGCTCTATTCGGGGTATTCATCCTAGTTACTTCCCTATTAATGCCCGAAAAGGGTAGAGAAGGAACTACCTTTTCGAACCTATGGGTAACGATTAGTACGGGTCTGTCGGATCCAAGGGTTCTATCAATAGGTTTTCTCGGAATGATGATTTTCTTCACTAGAATGAGTATTTTTACGTTCCTATCAAATACCGTATTGTATCCTCCCTATAATCTCCCATCGTATCTCTGGGGCTCTTACCTGTTTTTCGCAGGCCTAGGTGGAATGGTCGCGGGCGTTCTTGCCGGGTTTCTCACTGATGTATTAGGTAGAAAGAGAGTGGCAGTAATTGGTTTTACTTTCTTAGTTATGGCGATCCTATCCTACATGCTACTCAACTGGTTCATGATCCTGCCAATCCTCCTAGTACTACAAGCTTTTCTATCAACCTTTGCCATGACTCCACTCAATACTCTTGCTGTCGAAATCAATCCACGACTAAGAGGTACCGTATCGGCCCTTTATGGATCAATGAGATTTTTGGGATATGCTCTAGCACCCGTAGTACCATATCCTCTATACGCCATTTACGGTATTTACGCTGTATTTGCTCTAGACTTCGTATTAGCTTTTATAGGATTAATTATTTTCAGCTTAGTATTCAAAGAGAATAGTCTATAGCATTATTTCCCTAGAGGATTAACCTTTATTTCCCTAACAGCGTATAGGGAGGAACCATCAAAATAGAAAGTATGAGCAAACATTTTTACACCCTTTTTATAAGCTTTTACGAGGATCTCAGCAAATCTAGGATCTGTATCCCAGTTTGGGCGTACTTCTATGATATCTTTCTTCATGACTAGGAAAAGAATACCAGAATGCATTCCATAGCCAAGAGCTTTGATCAGTTCAATTAAGTGCCTGGTACCTCTGGCAGTAGGTGCGTCGGGGAAATAACCTATCAATCCTCTAAACAACGTGCACCCCTTTACCTCAAGCAATAATTTCTCATCATCGCCTTTCAGTAGAAAGTCTATTCTAGAAGAACCAAATTTGTATTCTGGAACTATTTCGATAAATCCCCGCAGCTCCTTAATAAGTCCTAATTCGATAATTCTCCTAGCTATGAGGGAGTGGTAGCCAGAGTGTGTAAATATCCATTCATTATCTTTCTTTACAGCAATAACATCACAGAGTGTTTTACGTCGACCGTTGCGAAATAGTATCAGGAGTGGAGCTCTGGGTACTAATAATTCACTTAGTCTCCCTGGATTATGCAGATGGCAGTATATTTCCTTACTATTATAAATAACTTTTACGAGAAACCTATTTGGTCTGTGAAGAAATGTTGCCTCCACTAACTCACTAAACTCTAAAAGTTTAATCATTTATCCTCACTCAATGGGTGCTTCTCCTTCTTAACTACTCGGATTTCCTCTATCACTGTATACGGATATTGCCCCTTTTCGTCCTTTTCGTACTTCTTAACCATGTCCCAGATGTTTAAGAGAGCGAGAGTAACACCCGTTAAAGCTTCCATCTCAACCCCGGTCTTAGCAACGCTTTTTACAGTAACCTCTACTTCGAGACCGTGATCATATGGCCTAATATCCACGGAAACATTTGTTATTGGTACGGGGTGACAGAATGGTAAGAGATCAGAAGTCTTTTTAGCCCCAGAAATAGCTACAATTTTTGATACTGAGAAGACATCCCCTTTCTCAACAAGCCCCTCCAAGATTCTCCTTAAAGTTTCCTTTCTGAGCTTTATCCGTCCTACAGCAGTGGCGGTTCTAAAACTCTCAACTTTCTCAGTTATATCAACCATCTTAACATCCTTCATAGACAAGCACCTTCAAGATTCTAAAAATATAGACACAGACTGGATAATATAGGTGTTCCCGCAAAAGTTATCTATGCACGAGTAAACGATCCTTAAATCTGGGAAGCTCTATTATCAGAATCAAAAGATAAAGATGAGGTAAAAATTATGTAAAAGTTTGTTCATATAATTCCTCAGGTGTTACTCTCAATATTATTGATGATACCAGCGTAGTTACTAGGATTGTGAGAAGCAAAACGGTGTATAGCTCGGTATCGATTATCCCAGCAGATAATCCGTAAACTGCTGCTATTATCCCAAATGTTAGGTTAAAAACAAAGAAGAGACCAGCTATCTTTGAGACTTCCCTACCCACACATACCCAAGATGTTACAAAGACGCTGAGATACTTCGCGACAAAAGTCAATGGAATTAAGAGAAGAAGCAGTATTACACTATTAATAGTAATCGTGGATAGATTGATGAATAGACCTGCACGGAAGAAAAAGGCTGGTGCCAAGAAACCAAAGATTATCCCACGCAATTTTTCTTGAATCGCTACGTCTTCTTCAACGATCTCAGAAAACAGAACTCCGAGTAGAAACGCTAGTACTGCCTCGCTTATTAATGTCCTCTCAGCTATGAGAGGAAGGATAATTAATAGGAGGAGAACTAGCCGCATCTCGAGCTCTACCAGTGATCTCCTATACCTGCTAAAAACCCATTTACCAAGTTTAGGAGATAGGAACATAAAGATTATGGCTAGCGCTACATAGAATATGGCCGAGAGAGGAAATGTACCAGCTAAGAATGGAAGTGATAGAATACTTAGTACATCCGTTATTAGGGCTCCTCCAAGAATTATCTGACTATACTCTTTTTCGATAATTTTCTTCTCTCTCAAAACCGCGTAAACGAGGGCTAATGAAGTTGTGGATAATGATATCGCTATTAATAGAACTTTCCTAAACGGGAATCCTAGAAAAGTTGAAAGTATTGAGAAAATGGCTATTAAAGGGATAAAATAGGCTATCGCTCCGAGAAAAATATTTACTATCAAGTTTTGCTTCAGAAGTTTTGGATCTACTTCAAAACCAGCGTAGAACATAATTCCTACAAGTCCAAAATCTGCCAAGAAGTCTAACCACTCAACAGAGTGAACTCCTAAAACATTTGATGCTAGGACTCCTGCCAATATCTCTAGTATAGCTGTAGAGAAACCGATTTCTATAGAGATTATCCCAGCAAGAAATATCAAGACACCAACAATTACAGTATCCTGCCTCATCAAGAAACCTCTGAAACCTCTCAGGGATGACGAGGGTTAAAAAATACACCCTTTAACATTTAAAAGTTATGTTCGCGAGAACGGTACGGAATCTCACCAATTCGCTTGAGTAATCAGCAAACAACGGTATTACATATGTATTACTTTTCCTCATATAGTTCCTAATGAGACTGGCTTATGTGAGCCGGAGATAAGCGAAAAATTTAAATTTGATGCGTTTCTAAAGAATCTATCGCTTACCAAGTTCTATATTTTATCTCCTCTAGAGTTAACCTAGGGGCTTCCTCATTAGCCAAATGGTAATACGAATAAAGCAGAGAGGTGAGAAGTATGCCAAACATACGAGTGAAGCCAGGTAAACGCAGGGGCGAACTCTACAGAATAATCCTTAATGATAGGTACATGCTAATAAAGTGGAGAAGCGGTAAAGCCTATTTCGTAGATATTAAAACCGGGGACAACGTCCCCCCAGAATATAGACAGATTCTCTTAAAGGCTGATAAGGAACTAAACAATGTCAGATCTCTCTCCCTATAACTCCTCTATTCTTCTCTCATTGACACGATTTTAGGATGATGAGTGTGGGGAGAGAGTCTAATAAACAATTTTTAGAGGCTATTAAAAAAGTTATCGAGGATTACTGGAGCGAACCAAACTGGTCAGATATTTTCAAGCTTTTGATTGCATGTATAGTGTCCCAAAGAACGCGTTCAGAAGTTACTAGAAAAGTTGTCGAGGAACTATTTAGTAAGTATCGTGATGCGAGAGAGTTAGCCCATGCTGATATAGAAGATATCCAGAGAATTCTCAAACCAGCCGGACTTTATAGAATGAAAGCTAGAGCAATTATTCGAGCAGCTAATTACATTCTCACAGTACTTAACGGGCAAGTTCCAAATAGTTTCGAGGAGCTCTTAAAAATTCCTGGAATAGGGAGAAAATGTGCTAATATAGTTCTAGCTTACGGATTTGGAAAACAAGTAATAGCGGTTGATGCTAATGTTGAGAGAATATGTAAGCGATTAGGTCTCGTTAGAAAAGATGCTAAACCGGTAGAAATCGAGAATACTCTCACGAAACTTTTACCAAAGAGCTATTGGAGGAAAGTAGATATTTCTATGGTCAGATTTGGGAGGACGATTTGTAAACCTACTAATCCCAGATGTGCTGAGTGTCCCTTATCTAGTTTCTGCAAATATTACGCGAATCAATGCATTGTTTAAAGCTTTTTATTTATTTAATGCAACTATTAAGTTTGGAATTTCTCTTGGAAGTGGTTCTATGCCCTATTATAGAGTTCTTAAGTTAGGTTTTAGTCTAGCAACTAGAGCAAAGATTAGATCAACAATATTCGTCATCCTATTCGTGTTAGCCACTACAGTATCTCTTCTTCAACTTTCTAGAATATATTCTTATGGAACTCATGACTTATTGCGCTTAAAGGGAGTGGTACTAGAGCCTCAGTCCCCTATGAGAAGCGATGTAATCGATGAGAAGCTTTATGGTATCTACAATGATTTTCGAGATGTTCTAAGTGGTATATACATAGTCTATGGTCTGAGTATTCTGGATAACCAGTTACTCGTTATCTCAGTAAACACTTACAGAGAATTAGGGTTCTCAGAAGAGATCAGATGGGCAGTATCAGAGTTCAAACCGACAGCACTCATCAAGGGTCGTTATATAGAGACGAAGGGCGAAGGAATCGTTAACGATGGTTTTTACTTAAACTTTACAGAATACGGCACTCCTCTAGCAGTCCACCTAAGCGTTGGTGATGTCTTATCTTTCCGTGCAGGCTATAGGGAACTCAAAATAAGAATAGTGGGGATCACTAGTAGTGAGCTCTCTGTTTTCAAAAAAGTCACAGATCTACCCTTTGAGAATGTCTTATTCGTTGATTGGGAGACTTTTAAGGATATAGCAGTAGATATCAAGGGACTGTCTGGCCCGATTGAAGAGTCTTCACAAGTATACGTGCTTAGAGTAATCTTTCTGGTAAAAGGTTCCGTAATATCAGCGTTGACTAGTGGGGATATTTTCAAATATAAGACAGTGCTTAAGGAGGAGCTGAGCAAGAGAGCATCCACTCTAACACCACTAAAAATAATCTCGATAGAAGAGATTATCCCGCAGGAATATCAAGCAATGGTAATCTTGTTCATTGTATCCGTTCTCTTCCAGATGATGGTTACTGGCATATATGCAATCCTAATAATTAGGTTCCGGAGAATAGATATAGCCACCCTTAGAGCCATAGGATGGGACTCTGGTCATGTCAAAATGTTTGTTATAGGAGAATTCCTCAGTATTCTAGTAATTGGGTTCGTAATAGGTATTGTTGCTGGAGGCATCTACAATTCCTTCTTATTGAGGTTGCCTTTCAGCACAATTCCATACATAGTACTCCTATTCACCAACATGATTATTCCAGTACTGATAGGGATAAAGTATACCTCATCAGCAACATTAACCATACCACCCTCAGAAGCCTTTAGGAGGGAGGAATAAGTATGAGCGAACCAATAATAGAAGCTATAAATGTGACAAAAGAGTTTTCTGGTAAGAAAGGAAGAGTGAAAGCTCTGGAGAATTTCAATCTAAAAGTTCACCCCGGAGACTTCATAATAATTTACGGTCCGTCGGGAGCAGGTAAAACCACGGCATTAAATCTATTATCAGGGATGGATAGACCAACTAAGGGAGATATCATAATATACAAGCGGAATGTGAAAGATCTCTCGGAAGAGGAATTAACAAAGATAAGACGGGAGAAAATAGGGTTTATTTTCCAGTTCTTTAATCTGATTAACCATTTAACCGTTCTAGAAAACGTCATAGTGCCGCTGCTTCCTTCTAACATGCCAGAAGAGGAGATTATAACGAGGGCGGAAGTGATCTTGAGCGAATTAGGCCTTATAGGGAAGAAGAATAGATATCCAACGGAGTTATCGGGAGGGGAGCAGCAACGTGTAGCGATTGCACGAGCATTGGTATCTGATCCAGAGATAATCATGGCTGACGAACCTGTTGCTCAGCTAGATGAGAAGGCGGCAGAGGTCGTTATTTCAGCGCTTCTCAGAGCCAATAAAGAGGGAAAGACGATTATTTTAGCTACGGCTAGTCATAATCTAGCAAGTAACTTGAGAAAGTTTGCCACCAAAACAATCTCACTAGAGAGAGGGAGAATAACGAAAGAGGAAACACCAAAAGCAAAGAAACAGAAATAAGTACCGCTTTATCTCCATACCTTTTTTCTTTTAGAGGTGAACAAAAATAGAGCTCTTCGAGGATCGAAGACTACGTGATAGACTACGAATTTTTAAAAATAGAGAGCATGCGGGAGAATTACTAGCGAAGTTTCTTAAAGAGAATCTGCCAGTACGTGAGAGACTTGTTGTTCTTGCTATTCCGAGAGGAGGCGCTCCTGTAGGATGTATCGTGGCTAAGGAGTTGGGTGCTGAGTTTGATCTTGTAATAGTAAGGAAATTACCAATTCCGTGGGATCCAGAAGCAGGTTTTGGTGCAATTACGCCCGATGGAGAAGTCTTAGTTAATAAGGAGTATCAAGAGTATCTTGGATTGAGAGATAGCGAGGTTAGAGAGATAGCTAATAGAGTGCTGGAGGAGATTCTGAGGAGGCAAAGACTTTATTTAGGAAAGAGAAAAAGCGTGGAGTTAGCTAACAAGAATATTGTAATCGTAGATGATGGAATCGCGACTGGCTATACTATGCTTGCTGCTGTTAAGTACGCCAAAAGGAACGGTGCTGATAAAATATTTGTTGCAGCTCCAACAGCTTCCCAAGGAGCAGTTAGATTCCTGCTGAAGTATGTTGATGCTTTGTTCTGTCTTAATATTCGATCTGATATACCGTACTTCGCCGTAGCCGATGCCTACGAGAATTGGTATGATTTAACAGATGACGATGTCTTAAAGTACTTGAAGGAGTACGGGTTCTATGAGTGAAAGATTGACTAGGACTCGTTCTGAGGAATTAATCAATATTCTAAGAGAATTTAGTATTGACGAAGTTTTGAGTATTGAAAAGAAATTTGATGAGCAATTCCATGCTCTTAAATATCTTTACCATAACTGCTTACAAGACTGCAGAGTTTACCTAGTGCTCATAGTTTTGAACGCTCTTTCTAGCTATATGCTTAATTGTACTGGTGAGGAATATTGGTGGGAATTCTCTAGATATTTCTGCTCTTCGAGAAACATGATAAAAAAACTAGAGAGTACTGGTATAATCAATGTTTTCAAGGATTTTCTACGAAGATCGAAGTGTAATAAGAGATTCCTAGAAACCAAGCTTAGAAGAGTTGATCGAGTAATACAGTTAATAAATTCTCTCATCCAAGACATAGATGCATATGCTTGTTCTTCAGAAAAGCTTTTGGAAGAGTTAGTCGAGCGATTAGGTGGGAGGAGAGATGCTAAAACACTGGTTTTTACTGTTAAGATGTTTAATTATGGTTTGAGAATATGTACTGGGCAAAGATACGTATTACCTTTCACAATCTCTATCCCCGTAGACAATAGGATTTCAAAGATATCTAATGCACTAGGGATAAAACAACGAATCACGGAATTTTGGAATAACGTGTCTAAGATTGTCAAAATTCCTCCTCTACACATAGATTCGCTCCTCTGGGTCGCTTATAGATATATGAAACGGAGGGAGAAAACTGGGCACAGGAAATTTGATAGATTAATCCTCTTTCTTCAAAAAATACTAATAGAAAATACCTTTGCTTAAGAAAATCGATCAAAACGCTGACTAGATTGGGAATTCTTATTAGCGGTAAAGTAAATTATTCGGGAATGGGTCTTAGGGGATTTAGGAGCTGTGAGAACCGAGAAACCCGAGAAAAACGATAGAAGTCCGCGACTAACGCACCCTCGGCGGGGGCTATATATTATATGCGGGGCACGGATCCCGCCCATCCCGCCCTTAGGCTATTCCCGTAACGCAATTTTTTGCAAGCGTATATTTATTTCCTTAGAGGACGGAAAAATCCTTATTAATAATCATAAACTAAAAATATAGAGATGACTAAATAACAGTCGTTGGGTGAGTTTATGACTGAGCTTCTTTACATGGATGACTCTTACTTGAAAGAGTTCGAAGCGACTGTTTTAGAAGTATCAGACAAGGGCGTGGTTCTTGATAAAACTGCTTTTTATCCAGAGGGTGGGGGGCTTCCCAGCGATACTGGTTTCCTGATACTGGATGGTGAAAAGTTCCGAGTAATTCACGTCCGTAAGGAAGGAGATAGGGTATACCATATACTAGAAAGTGGTTATGAAAAATTCAGAGAAGGAGGCAAGGTTAAGGGAGTTATTGATTGGGAAAGAAGATACAGAATAATGCGATTACACACAGCAGCGCATGTTTTGAGTGGGCTATTCTATAGTAAACTAGGCGCCTTAGTAACGGGAAACGCCATAAGGGAGGATCGAGCACACATCGATTTCAATGTTGAGAAGCCCGACAAAGCACTTTTCCAACAAATTGTGAATGAAGCAAACCAATTGATTAAGGAGGGTAAGAAGGTCAAGATTTACTACATGGAGAGAGAAAAAGCCTTACAAACACCAGGCCTAATAAAACTCGCCAAAAGACTGCCTCCTAATATACCAACACTCCGAATAGTTGAGATAGAGGGAATCGATATACAACCAGATGGAGGCCCCCATGTAGCAAATACTAGGGAAATAGGCGAGATAAAACTTCTGAAAGTGGAGAATAAGGGGAGAGGTAGAAGACGTATTCACTTCACAGTAGAGCCTTAGACCAGTACTCGAATCAAGCTTTTAGGATTATCCATGACTGTGATAAATCACTAATTGCCTCATCTAATCCAATTTTTTCTATCTAATGTTTCGAGAGACAATATCTGATATCTGGATTCGAGTAAGGGATGATATAATTCTCCAAAGAGGAGACGCTGTAATAATATATGGCGATCTCGGATCACTCAGAAATCTTATCCAGAGATGATCAAAGGACAGTTTTTAACGGTAGATCATTTAACCACGCTGAAGAAAAAAATGTTTGGGAGTAAATAGGGTGCGAAATGAATATATTTTATAATAAGCACTGTTATTTTTAGCCCCTAAGCCTTTATTAGTAAGCGGAGTGACTAGTGAATGACACAGATCTATGACCGCTTCGGCCGTCCCATAAAAAACTTAAGAATAGCTGTTACTGAGCGGTGCAACCTAGCCTGTATCTATTGTCACAGAGAGGGTTCCTATCTTTACGCTCTTTACAGATGCTATAGATCCGATAGATCAGAAGAGCTTCCTTTGGATGCTATTGAGAAAATAGGAGTAGTTGCTAGAGAATTCGGGATCGAAGCAGTAAAAATTACTGGTGGTGAACCATTGCTTCGAGAGGATATACTTGATGTTGTGAGGGTGTTTAAGGAATTAGGATTCAGAGATATTTCGATGGTCACTAATGGTTTATTGCTCGAAGATAAGGCCTATGCTCTCAGAGAAGCAGGACTAAACAGAATTAATGTATCTCTCCCCTCAATAGATCCTAAAAGATATTCTCTTGTTACCCGTTATGGACGAGAAGATGGTGTAGAAAAAGTAATTAAAGGAATTCAAGCAGCAATCGATGCTGGTTTAAAACCTGTCAAGATAAACACGGTAGTTCTCCGCGGTATAAATGATGATGAAATCTCGTCCCTTATGGAAATCGCTGCATCCCTTGGCGCAATGTTACAACTCATCGAGCTTCAATCTCCTCAAGGTTTTAGCGAGGAATTCTTTAAGAAGTACTTTGTACCCCTCCTCCCAATCGAAAAAGCGTTGGAGGAAAAAGCTTCGAAAGTCATAATCCGGAAGGATCTTCATGGTAGGAAAATCTTGTTTTTTGATAATGGATTGCGTGTAGAGATAGTTAGGCCAATGTATAATCCCGAATTCTGCAAAAGATGTACTAGGATAAGAGTCACCGCGAAAGGCGAGTGGAAACCATGCTTACTTAGAGAGGATAATCATGTAGATTTTTCAAAGTTTCTGAAGAATGATAACGCTATTGAGGAGATCAGAAAAGCTTTCCTGAAAGCCGTTGCTAATAGAGAACCATTCTTTAGGAATTCTCAATGAGCATCCATAATTTTGAAAAAGGGTGCACCCTACTTTTTGTTACACAGGTCGCGAGCACCAAGTGACTATCAGAACTTTTAGAGATATTTTTGGAGGGCTTGAGTTGGTGAGTGTTTCGGAGATTGGATACTATGTATTCCTCTATGCTCTAGCACTGATGTTCTCTCTACTGATGGGGGAGATTTTGAGAAGAAAGGATCAATCAGAAGTACTGGGACAAATACTTGTTGGAGTTATTTTCGGACCCTATTTGCTTGGTATTTTTAAGCCAAACGAATTCTTTACGTTTATATCGGAGATAGGTGCTCTCACCTTATTGTTTATCGCTGGATTAGAAACTGACCTAAAAACTATTATGAAGAGTGGTCCTGTCTCGTTTATCTTAGCCATAACGAGTATTCTCTTGACATTTGCTTTTGCTTTCCCCATAACATATATCTTGAGTAGAGATATCATACTAGCACTATTTGTTTCCGTGACCTTAGGGGCTACAAGTATAAGTCTGACAGTCCGAATATTTGATGAATTCGGTAAATTGGGGACTCGATTAGCGCATACTATAGTAATATCCGCGGTTTTTGATGATTTGTTAGTAATGATATTGGCGGTCTTAGTCATTGACTTTGCCAGAGCAGGGAGCTTTACATGGCATAACATGCTTAAGACAATAACTAATGTTGCGGTGTTTTTTATTGTGACGGCTTTTTTCATGCTAGTATTTATGAAGTATATTGATGATTACATTCTTCGATTCCAGTCTAAAGGTGCTGTACTTATCTTCGCTTTTAGCTTTGCACTGCTTTATGGGTTCTTCGCCAGTCTAATAGGCCTATCACCAATCATAGGGGCATATTTCGCGGGGGTAATAATAGCCGAATCTGATATAGAGGTGGAGATTATCGAGGCCGTATCCCCTATAGCATTCGTGACAGTACCGATATTCCTAGTTAATATAGGACTGAAGTTCAACTTAGAAATCATTACAAACGTCTTTTTGTTAGGGGGATTATTATCTATAATAGCGATCTCAGGTAAAATCCTCAGCGGTTTTCCAGCAAATATTTTAGCGAAAGGGAGGCGTGTCGAGACAGTACTCCTCGGAGCATCAATAATGCCTAGAGGAGAAGTAGCTCTTGTCCTAGCCGGAATAGGTCTAGAACTCGGGATATTAAACGATGCTTGGTTCTCCTCCATAGTTTTCGTAATGATAGTTACTACTCTTATAACCCCTGTTATTCTCAAAACATTACTCAAAAGAATTGATTTCTCAACTCATTAATAGGAGGTTGAGTTGTTGATTACTGAGTTACTGATAGCATTCACTACTATATTTCTGATGGAGTTCCTAGATAAGACACAGATCATGGTGATAGTGCTAGCATCAAAACTTAATAAGTCCTGGGTCTTCTTAGGGAGCTTCTTGGCGCTGGTATCAGTTGGTATCATCTCTTGTTTCTTCGGCTCGTTAATTCTTCATCTAATACCTCGTGAAATACTTTATTTAGTCATCGGAGCAGGGCTAATAGGTGGAGGTCTCTTATTCCTGATTAAAGGAGAGGAATTTGAGAATGATATACTGGTAAAGAGAAATGCCAATGCTTTACTGTATTCCTACACTACAGTTTTTCTTGCAGAGTTTGGGGATAAGACTCAACTCTCTGTTATAGCTCTCTCCGTAAAGTTAAGCAATGTTATTCTCGTTATACTCGGAGTCTCTTTAGCGTTCCTAGCGATAACGAGTATTGGAGTACTGTTTGGGGATATAATAAAGAGGCTTGCTGAGTCAAGAAAAATTCCTATTTCCTTAGTAGCAGGTGTAGTATTCATAGTATTAGGAGCTATTTTTATACTCGATGCTATAGGTATCCTCCATGGCTTATCTACACATGTATGATTTTTGTTGCTGCCTTTCTTAACCTATTCATTATTGCGAGACCAATGCCTCGTAACTCAAAACCTTCACACAAGCCAATCTCGTAGCCTTTTTCATCGAGACTTCTAAGAGATTTAAATAAGTTCTTTGCTACCGTATACAAATTTTCCCTAGAACCTAACACTATCGTATCTTGGTTCAATCCGAGCCTCTCTATACTTTCTTCTGAGAGTAGAAGAGCCACACGCTTCTTCTCATTTTTTAAAGTCTGGTAGAGTTTCATAATTTGCTCCAGGACTTGGTCATAATCACCCTCGACAAGAATAAGCTTTGCCTCCGGAGCGTAATGCCTATACTTCATCCCGGGAGCTTTGGGAGTCTCTCTCATTTTATTTCCTAGAGCGACAGGATGGATCCTTATTTTCTTTTTAATAATCTTCTCTAGTTCCTCTAAACCGATAGGTCCTGGTCTTAGAATCACTGGAGGATCCTCAGTCGCATCAATCACAGTGGATTCTACACCAAAGAAGGTTTCTCCAGCATCTATTATGGCATCGACTCTCCCGGACAAATCCTTGATAACATGTTCTCCCCTTGTAGGACTTGGCTTACCCGAAATATTAGCACTGGGGGCGGCTAATGGTTTCCTTGCCTCGTCTATCAAAGCTAAGGCTACAGGATGAGCTGGCATTCTGATAGCCACGGTGGGTAAGCCAGCAGTAACTATATCTGGAACGATATTTCGTTTCCTAAGTACAAACGTGACGGGACCTGGCCAGACCTGGTCAAGTACCTCGATTATCCAATCGGGAACTTCTTTAGCCAGCTCAAACAACTGGGATTTTCTGCTGATATGGACTATCAAGGGGTTGTCTGGGGGTCTATTCTTGGCGATGAAAATTTTTTCCACCGCTTCTGGGTTTAAAGCATCAGCTCCTAAACCATACACAGTCTCTGTCGGAAACGCTACTATTCCTCCATCTTGAATAATCTTTGCCGCTATTCTAATCTTAGCTTTATCAGGTTTAAGTGGATCCATTCTCAGAATTATTGTCATTCCTAAAGCACCATTACGCAATATTTTTCTCAAGATTATTCGATTACGGAGGAAGTAATGGTACTTAACGGTTTCATACGTGGAGCGTTAACGATAAAAATGTTATAACGAGATGTTGCGTGATCGTGAATCCCTATTGAAACATATCTATGTATTAACTTTACATATGTTCTTAGAACATCTCTAATCATGATTTAATTTTTGAGTGGTGTATACATGGCTGACAAGAGATTTCCTTGGCTCCTTGGTATTCTCTTTCCGCTAATAGCATATTCCTGCATTTTTATCAGTATTTCCTTGGCTCCTTGGTTTTCATGGTATAATAATGCTTTAAGTGATTTAGGCGTATACCAGAGAACAGCAATCATTTTTAACTGCGGTCTAGTTGTCTCTGGCCTCTTGTACTTCCTATATTCTATTCACTTAATAACTACTATTAAGAATCTCTATGGACGCCTTGGAGCTGGATTATTAGTTTTAGACGCTCTATCTCTATCACTTGTGGGAGTTTTTCCCGAGAATTTAGGGGTCATACATTCATTCTTCGCTGTTCTGTATTTTCTCATTTTTCCATTCGCTTATATTCTCTTTGTCATCAGTAGCATTAAGGGGCGGGAACATGTACTAATTCCCTTTTCATTTCTAATAGGTGCACTTATAGGGTTTTCTATATGGTTTATCCCATGGAGATCTTTTGGGATAAAGGGCTTGGCAATTCCCGAAATTATAGGCTCTCTAGGAAATATAGCGCCACTCGTTACTTATTCAATCTATAAGCTTACGAAGAAGTCTTATTGAGGTGTTTTGTTATGGATAGGAAAAACTTTATTGGGATGAGTAGTTTTCAGTTCATGGCGGCTACTAGGAGAGGGCTGTTCTATGGTTTTCTTACTCTTTATGTTCTCGAGGTTCTTCATAGAACTTTTACAGAGGCTATGCTAGTAATGGCGTTGCCAATGCTTGCTAATTCTCTTACGCAACCCTTTATATGGGGTCCCTTAAGTGACAAGATGGGGACTAGGAAGCTCTTTATAGCGTTGGGGGAAACAATAGCTGGTATTGCATACATTCTTCTCTCCCCACCAGTTTGGAGTCTCTTTACTGGTATGCCGCATACTCAAGCAGCGAGTCTTTACACGATTTTCCTAATCGTTGGGTTGACTCTTCTAGAAAGTTTCTGGTCCATGAGTAATGTCGCATGGTACGCGTTACTGGCTGATTTAACAAGACGGGAGACCAGAGGCACCGTGGTCGGGGGATTATATTCCATAGAGGCCATAGGTAGAATAGTGGGTGTCTTCCTAGGTGGTGCCCTTTATGACTATCCATCAAAAGCGGCTGGATTTCCCTATCTCTTCTATATATCTTCTATAATAATGTTTAGTAGTGCTCTAGTAATTCTCTTAACGATTGAGGAGCGGGGAATTGGTGGAAGAATGAGTTACAAAGAGCAAGTTGAGGTAAAGTTTGAGGGAGCACCGATCTTCTATACTTTTCTATTAGCGATAATGTTCATATCGATTTCTACGGCTTCTATCCGTAGGATTCTCAACTATTATCTTAGATTAGCCCTTTTAGCTACGAGTTTTGAGATGAGCCTCATAAGTAACGTGGCTTCGATAACTCAGTTAATAACTAATCCCCTGATAGGGAAATTATCGGATGTGAAAGGTAGAGTCCCCGTCTTGGGAATAGGGTTCTTATTAGCGATAGCTATTCCTATACTCTATACGATTCCCCGAGAGCTATTATGGCTTATCCCCGTGAGTGCTTTGGCCGGAATCATTAGAGTAATCAGTATGACTGTAGCTTACTCATACGTAGCTGATATAATCCCCGAGAATGCTCGTGGAAAATACTTTGGGCAGTACAATATGGCTCGTACAATAAGTTTCGGAGTTGTTCCAATAGTAACGGCTGGTCTTTTACCAGATTTCTGGGAGGCTAACCTATTAAGAAGGGGTTACGATGCGGTCTCAGCAGAGATAATAGCAATGATTAATGTCTTTTATCTAGCATCAGTTATATCACTTATAGGATTCGTTATGTTCTGGATTCACAGTATCGTTAAGAAGCGAATGATCACACTTCAATAAAAATTAAGCTTTCAACTAAGCCTTCTTTTTATGAATTTTTAGCGAGTTTTAGTGCGACGCGATTCTGCTGGCTTATCAAGGAGATAGTGGTCTCAACATTAATAACGTGTTTATTATTGTTTTAGAGAAACGGTGTTAATTTTATGAGAATTATGTCCTCTGACACATCCAATAATATGTTCATAATAATTGTTGGTGAGTCATCTCTGTTCAAGTGGTTTCATGAAACGTTCTGTGATCTTCTTTTAGGGAAAAGAGATTGTTTCTTGCACTTTAGGAGACTTTCTTCTAGGGATAAGAGGAGGTTAGAGGATTTTTACGAGAGGGATCTCTATAAACACATAGAGAGGTTTGAGGTAGTGGAAATATATGTGCTTAAGAAATCTTTTAGGAATAGTTCGCAAGCGATACTGAGAATATTTAGAAGAGAGATACAGGCTTTCAAGCCGGATAAAATTGTTTTGCCAACGGACTTTAATAACTTGATAAAAAGCTTTATCAAAAAGTTTGTTCGATTTACTGGTGTTAAACCGATAATAGATAATTCCTCCTATCCCGTGCAGGTAAGTGATATACTAATAAATCTATACAGGCGAATTAGAAACCCAATATTCTTCCCCAAAGCTAAAATTTACACAATTTAGTAATAATTCTCAGCTAAAGAATTCTAAGATAGTGTCTCCGCGTTATATCCGTAGCTTAAGTATAAAAACAAGCTTAATACTTCCCGATACCATATCCCTCAATATTATACCAAAAAGCAATAATTTAAATCTCCACTGCTTCAAGAAATAATATACTGACGCCTAGGGTGGTGCCGTGGATCGGCAGACCCCTAGGCGAATGAACGCAGCCCGACGCCTAGGGTGGTGCCGTGGATCGGCAGACCCCTAGGCGAATGAGGGCTTATCTCTCTATAATGGTGTTTTTTCTCTTATTGATTATGTTTCTCTTTACAAGGAGAATTGCTAGACCGTGATTCGGCTTTTAAATCCGAACCTTATAGCGGAGAAATGGACGAATTTTTGAATAGTTTTTGGAAGTTGATTCTTTAATAGTTTGTGATGTGGTGAGGACTTATTTCTATTTGAACATAAGGTTTTAACAAAGTGATAATCACAGAATATTTTTGTTGATGTGTCATATTTTGGTAGAATTGGTGTTGTATCTTTGGAAGTCGGAGGTGGCTAAATTACCAAAGGAAATGAATACTTCTCTTAATGATAAGTTGAGGAAAGTATTCGAGAGCGTTCCTTTATCTGTAATTCTCTTTAAGAATGGTGTGTGGAAGCTTTATACAATATAAAGTATTATAGACCGAGAGGGCTTTTCTCAATATCTCCTCTAGACTCTATGGTTAGAGTAGGTATTAATGGAGTTATAACCCATAATCCAAATCAGGTCTTGATAAATAACTCATTACGAATTCTTATTCAAGACAAAAAAGCACCAACCTTGTTAAAACTTGCTAAAAGATTTCTAAGAGTAGGATTTCAGCATCGTTTCCCGATACGTCATCCTACAGTATGGAGAATGGCCAAAAAGCTATTAGTCAAATACGCGAATCTCCCACCAGTAACTGCCGAAAGAGAAAGTCTAAGTAGTGAAAGGGTCCGTGTAGAGCGATTATCGGTGGATCTAGCAGTGGTTGGGGGGTGGTTTAGTGGGGATAAATGCTGCTTTGGAAGCTGCTAAGAGGGGTTTAAAAGTAGTCATACTTGAAGCTTATAGGCTCGGAGGAAGAGCAAGGATTGATGAGCTCCCCTTAGAAGGGATGAATATTCCTCTAAGCCACCATGTAAAGAAGTTAATTGAGGAGTTAAAGCAATATAAGGTACAAATCCTAGAGAATACCGTTTTAGCGGGTGTTTTTGAAGACGCGGTATTAGCCTATAATTTCTCTAAACCAGCTCCAGTAACGTATCTGGTGAATGCTAAGGCTTGGGTTTTAGCCACGGGTAGTATAGAACTGCCTGGCATTTATGAGAATAATGACCTACCCGGAACGATTGATGCCACGACGCTGTTGCTTCTCGTAAATGAGTATGATTTCGAATTTAACAGAGCTCTTCTGCTAGGTCTCACACCTTTCTCTACTAGGATAGTTAAGCAATTAGCACCTAAAGGAATACGTTTTACCATTGCTGTTAAGCGAGACTCTCCATATTACTCTTTAGTGAACGAAATAAGGGAACTAGAGAACATCGGGATCATAGATGATGTCGAGGAAATTGTGGCGAAAGGAGGAGAAAAGGTTAAAGAAGCAATGATTAAAAGGCTTAATGGCAAGGAACATCGAGTCGCGACTGATCTCATAGCTTTTGGAGCATTAGAAAATCCTGACCTAAAAATTCCTAATCAATTCGGTTGTAGGATAATATACGTGAATGGACTGGGTTTTGTACCAATTTCATAATGATGAGATGAGAAGCACAATAGAAAATATTTTTCTGGCTGGCAGAGTTACTGGCAGTCAATACTCAGAAATCACGGAGATAGAGGGTAGACTCGCTGGATTATCTGCAGCGAAATTCTTAGGGGTAGAAAATATCGATGAGCAACTAGAAGAGTTAAGAACAAGGTATCACCAATTATTACGGAAATATGATTTGTTAGAAAAGAAATCGCTTATATTCAAAAGCCTTTAATGGAGAGACCATACCTACGCAATACCTCAATAACCTCCCAATCTTATTCACTAATAATCTATCAGGAGAAAAATATCTCTGTTTCTGTGAAGACATAAAACTTAGTGACCTACACTATATCATCAAAACTTTATTAAAGCATTTATAATAGATTCCAAAACCGGTGCCTATGTAGCTCAGACTTTAAGAGGAGAAATCTTGGGGAGCATTTCATATCCAAAGATTTATGGGGAGAAACCACTAAATACCACACTAGCTTTCCTCTCGAAATGGTCTAGTGCCATAGCTAGGATATTACCAGCGATAAGAAACATAAGAGTTATGAGAGTATGGAGCGGTTACTATGTTGTAAGCCCCGATAAATCTCATATTCTTGGAAGAGATGATGAATGGCCCGAAGGACTATATGTCAACACTGGTTATAGTGGTCACGGATTTATGATGGCACCATTCTCGGGATACTTATTAGCTAGAAACATTCTATACGGTGAAGTTCCGAAAGATATGAAACCATTTCTTCCAGATAGATTTAGGAAAGGCAAAACAATTAACGAACCAATGGTTGTAGGATGAAATTTACCCGCAAAAACATACTGTGTTTTTAACGATTGATTTCTGGATAGACTTTTGCAAAAATTACTGATAAGATTCGTTGTGGTGAAAAACAAGAAAGGAGAACTCCTTGGTATTCTAGAAGTAGTACAGGATATCACAGATATAAAGAAAATCAAAGACGAGAAAAGAACTTTATAACAACGTTTCCACCTTCTTTCTCTTTACATACTCACTATTTGATATTGGCTACGTAATTTTTCTTTCAAATTAGATATGGAGGAATAAAAATAGGCTAGCCGAAAATTACGACACCTTGCTCAAACGAAACGATTAAAAATCTTGATAAAGCATTAGTACTACTATAGTACTACTATGTGTGAGAGAAGTGAAGGAGGTTATCGTTACTAGGAAGTATCAAATAACAATTCCTAAAGAAATCAGAGAGAAGCTGGGAATTAAGATTGGTGACAAACTCGTCGTGAGCTTAGAGGATGATAAAATAGTTATCAGACCAGTAAAAGCTATGAAAGCACTGGAAAAATTAGCTAGTATCGCGGATAGAATTCTAGGAGGTTCCAAGAGAATTGATGCGGTGAAATTAGTTGAGGAGAGTCTTAAAGGGGAGACGGACCTACATTGATACGAACATTTTTATCTACATTGCTATCAAACATCCAGAATTTTTTGAGAAATGCTACGAGGCACTAAAATATCTCGTTAAAGGAGAATATGAGGGATACGGTTCGGAGCACATCTTATTTGAGCTATTCGGAGCTATGTCACGGATTAATGCTGTTGCAGCCTACGAGGCCCTAATTTATTACTTGGAACTCCCAATAAAACTACTAAATTTGAAGAGATCAACGCTTCTTATAGCTAAGGAAATAGCTAAGGAGTCCGGAACAACATATGATGCGATTCACGCAGCCATTATGATGGAGAATCATATTAATACAATAATTACAGAGGATCTCAAAGATTGGTTAAAAATAAAGAACGCGTGGAACCATGTTGCGGAGAAAATGCGGTTAGAACACCTTGGAGAGCTCCTAATAATATCACCAACACATGGAGCATTCTAACAATATGTAAATTGAGTAGAAGTTTTAGATCCTCCTACACACGCAACTTCGTACAGTTTCGAATCCTTTGATAAATTCTTCATTTTGCCCTCATTAGCTCATATTATTCACAATACATACTCCACTAATCTAGTAGTTTTTTCCCGTAACTCGTTTCTTTTCTCACCATGGATCTTCTTGGTATCTCGAAAGACCTTAAATATATTTTAAAGTTACAGATTTGAAAAAAATTGGTCAAGTTTTCGAACAATAATATTTTTATTTTAAAAATAAGATTTTAATCATGCAGTACTACTTAATGCATGAATTTTGAATTGGGTGTTATATATGAAGCTCACTACGCAGGAAATTTTGATGTCAGCTTTTGCTGGGGAGAGTCAAGCCCATATGAGATATCTACACTTTGCAGAGATTGCTGAGAAGGAAGGGTTCCCGAACGTTGCTAGGTTATTCAGAGCTGTTGCTTTCTCCGAACAAGTCCACGCCATTAACCACTTAAAAAATCTTGGGCATCTAAAAGGTGGTTTTCTAACTGTTGCTCACGCGACGTTTGGCCCTGGTAACACATCCAAGAACTTAGAACTAGCGATAATGGGGGAAGAGTATGAAGTCGAGGAAATGTACCCAATATACATAGAAATAGCCAAGATGCAAAACGAGAAAAGAGCAGAAATGAGTTTTAGATGGGCATTGGAGAGCGAGAAAAGACACGCAGAACTCTATAGAAAAGCCAAGGAAACGGTGGATTCGGGAAAGGATGCACCATTTGGCAAAATCTATGTGTGTGGAGTCTGCGGATATACTGTCGAGGGTGAAGTTCCAGATAGATGTCCAGTCTGTGGAGCTCCAAAGGAGAAATTCAAAGAGTTTTAAAACCGGGAGGACTTGGTGATAAGAAATGCCTAGGAAGTGTGGCTCAGCGAAGAAAGAATTAGATGAAGCAGATATTAAGATCCTGAAAGCTCTCGCAGAACTCGGCAAACCCGTTGGTTGCAAAGAAATCGCAGAACACATAGGAGAAAGCGTTAGACATGTCATGGGGAAGCTTAGAGGATTAAAAACCGTGGACTAGTGGAATCGCCCGAAAAAGGAAAATACGTTATAACAGACCAAGGACGCGAGAAGATAGGATAAGAGCGATACTGGATACAATTTCTTCATCGGTGAGATATGTAGGTATAAGATGCTAGCTTTGCTACGAGTTTCGTTATCTTAATTACTTTTTCAAAGAATTCATATTTCTTTCTCGTTATTTTATTGGTTTTTAAGAAAATATCGTTAAGGAGACTGGAACGAATAGTTGAGCAATTAGTGTTCACAAGGTTGCATGATGAAAAAATGTCTAGGAATACCCTGGTGGATATTAAAAGAAGCATGGCACCTAGGATTAGCCTGAGCTTTCTCTGATTTAGTCTCAGATTTGTTCTCCCTCCTATTTGAGCCCCGATGAAGGCTCCTGTACCCATGATTAATCCGACGAAGTAGTTTATTTTACCGTATATGTTATGTACTGTTAGATTAGCTATTGTTGTCAGAATCATCATATAAGTGGATGTAGCGATTGCTACTCTCTCAGGAATACCGATTACAAGAATTAAAATCGGAACCTTTATACTGCCCCCGCTTAGACCAACACTACCAGATATAAAGCCTGCCAAGAATGCGCCTAGTAAACCAATGATTAAATGCGACTTCTTTATCTTACTTAAAGGTTTATTGGTTCGGGTGATTCTCTTTGATGAGAAATATTCATGGATTAATTTTAGAGCTGATAAGGAAAGCACTGTAGCGAACAAGAATTCGATAATTGTTTTACTCATTATATTCGTGAAATAGGATCCTATTACTCCTCCAGGAATAGTCGCCACTTCGAGGAGAGTACCTAATTTATAATTTATCTTAACTTTTCTTCTGTAATAGAGATAGGCGGAGCTCGTCGTGAAGAGAGCTATTAGGATGGATGTGCTTACGGCTGAGTGAATATCGAATCCGTAAACGAATAGGAGGGTTGGAACGAATAACGTTCCACCACCTAACCCCACTATAGCCACTAGGAATCCGATAGCAACACCAATAATAAATGTTATTACTGGATGCATCTCAGATAATCTCCCGTGCAAAATCTTTGTGACTTAGAACTATTAAGGAACGTAGGGGAATTAAGTATTGCTTCAAAATAAAATTTTCGGATATATCTCGGATAGTAGCTCATTTCCTAAGTTCTTCTCTTAGAGTGATTATCCGATCGGGATAGTCTGAAGCGATGCCATCCACACCGTTCTCTAATACCTTTCTAGCTATCGTTAAGTCATTTATTGTCCATGCAACTACTTTTAGCCGCAGTTTATGAGCTATATTGTTAGCCTTTTTCGTTGCAATGGGGTACCTTGGGAGCACTATCTTAGCACCTAGCTTCTTAGCATCGAAGATTCTTCCTGGAGGTGTAGCATATATTAAGCCAGTAACGATTCTCTCCGCGTTTCTTTTCACGATTTTTAAAACTTCATCATGGAAACTTATTATTGCTACCCACTCAGCAGCATTCTCCTTAATTACCTTTTCAATAACTTTATTCGTAGCGCTAACCTCCTTTATTTCAATAAAGAGCCCTACTCTCCCATCAATCAGTGATATAGCTTCATCTAAGCTCGCTATAGTATCCTCGCCAATACGTATTTTTTCTCTTAACTCTTTTAAAGAATAGTCCCTAGGCTTTATCTTAACCCCTGCTACCCTAGAGAAATCTTCGTCATGAAGCAGAATAATCTCTCCATCTTTAGTCATTCTCACATCAATCTCCACGACATCTACTCCTA
>Ga0180301_10000131_pt1 | contig 53711 bp, 50 predicted proteins | sample GuaBasSediGuay16_FD_121797 | JGI IMG/M metagenome (GOLD analysis project Ga0180301, IMG submission 121797) | Subseafloor sediment microbial communities from Guaymas Basin, Gulf of California, Mexico - Guay16, Core 4569-2, 12-15 cm | ecosystem: Environmental > Aquatic > Marine > Hydrothermal... | reverse complement strand
GCAAAAAGGAATTATTTTTAGATTTATTAAAAATTGCAAAAAGAAAAAAAATCCCTTATATAGTAGAAGCCTCCAACTTAGATGATTTAAAAGACTTTAGGCCCGGTTTAAGAGCAGTCAAGGAGGCAGGAGTAAGAAGCCCTTTAATAGAAGCAGGGTTCACCAAGAAAAATATTCGAGAAGCTTCTAAGAAACTGGGTTTACCTACTTATAATAAACCTCCTTTTGCCTGTTTAGCTTCACGGATACCTTATGGAGAGGAGATAACTAAAGAGAGGTTGTTGCGGATAGAAAAAGCAGAGAGGTTTTTAAAGAATTTAGGTTTATTTCAGGTAAGAGTGAGAGACCATAAAGAAATTTGCCGGATTGAAGTAGGGGAAAGTGATTTTTCTAAGGTTTTAAAGAATAGAAGGAAGATTACTAATTTCTTGCAAAAGCTTGGCTATATCTTTGTGAGCTTAGACCTGCGAGGTTATAAGCCGGGGAGTATGAACAGACTTTTAAGATGAGTTTTTTCTTGCTTACCAGATTTAACTATGATAGGTTAATAGAAAAGGGGGTTGTTTTATGGAAGATATTTTAAAGATTTTGGAAGAAAATGCCCGAATTTCTTTTGAAGATTTAGCTAAGTTAACCGGCAAGAAAGAGCCTGAGCTTAGAAAAATGGTAAACAAATTAGAAAAGAAGGGAGTTATCGTCAAATATAAGGCGGTAATAAATAAAGAACTCCTTCCCGGAGAAAGGAGCGTTTTAGCTTTAATAGAGGTAAAAGTCAGTCCTCAGAAAGATGTGGGCTTTGATGCCATTGCTGAGAGAATCTATAAATTCCCGGAAGTAAAGAGTTGTTACCTTTTATCAGGAACCTATGACTTATTATTGATAGTGGAAGGAAAAAGTATCCACACGGTGGCTGACTTTGTGGCTGAAAAGTTAGCTCCCTTAGAATCAGTAAAAGGCACAGTTACTCACTTTATGCTTAAGAAATACAAGGAGGACGGAGTAATTCTCAGAAAGAAGAAGGAGATTAAAAGGCTGACTATTACTTATTAATAAGATGGATAGATTTATCTCCCACAAAGTAAAGAATTTAGCTCCTTCGGGTATCCGCCAGTTTTTTGATTTGGTTTTGAAGACTAAAGATGTGGTTTCTCTGGGAGTGGGAGAGCCTGATTTCCCCGCTCCCTGGAGAATTAGGGAGAAAGCCATTTACTCTTTAGAACAGGGATATACTTCCTATACTTCTAATAAGGGTTTATTGAGGTTGAGGTTAGAGATAGCCCACTTTTTAAAGAAACATTACCGGCTCATTTATGACCCTGAACAAGAAATACTTGTTACTACTGGGGTGAGTGAGGGATTAGATTTAGCTATAAGAGCAGTCCTTAATCCCCAAGAGAGGGTTATTTTGGTTTATCCTTGTTATGTAGCTTATCCAGCGGTAGTAGAGTTATCTGCGGGGAGAGTAGTCCCTCTTTACACTTCTTTTGAAGAAGGTTTTAAAATTAATCCTGAAAAGTTAAAAGAACTAATTAAAAAATATAGACCCAAAGCTATAATACTTAACTATCCTGCAAATCCTACCGGAGTTTCTTATTCTAAGGAAGAACTTAAAAAGCTATGGAGAGTTCTCTCTAAAGAAGACTTATTAGTAATTAGTGATGAGATTTACGACTTAATAACTTATGATTTTAAACACACCCCTTTTTCTGCTTTTAAGGGAGCAAAGGGTAGAACTATATACTTAGGAGGCTTTTCTAAAAATTATGCAATGACCGGGTTTAGGGTTGGCTTTGCCTGTGGGAGGAAAGAACTAATAGAACAGATGAGTAAAATCCATTCCTTTGTTATGCTTTGTGCTCCGATTACTTCTCAACTTTCAGCAGTAGAAGCTTTAAATTCTCAGAAAGATGTAGAGTATATGGTTAAAGAGTACAGAAGGAGGAGAGATTTTATTGTGAGTGAACTCAACAGCTTAGGCTTTAAGACTTTGCTGCCTCAAGGTACTTTCTATTGTTTTTCTTCTGTAAAAAATACAGGGCTTTCTTCTTTGGAATTTGCCTCTTTACTTCTTAAAAAGGTCAAAGTAGCAGTTGTTCCCGGAGAAGCCTTCGGTCTGCCCTATAAAGATTTTATAAGGATATCCTTTGCTTCTCCTTTTCAAGATTTAAAAGAAGCGATTTTGAGAATAAGAAAATTTAAAGAGCAATATCTTAAAAATTAATTCTTATTCCCTGGAGATGAGGAAAATATTTTTATTAGTAGTCAGTCTTTTTATTCTGGGATGTTCTCCTGGGGATTCTTTAGAGAGGGCTTCTCAAAATATAGATATTCTTTCTAAACGGATAGAAGATTCCTATAAAAAACTTTTAGAAAAACACCCTGAAGACGTAAGGATAAGATTAAGTTTTGCTAAGTTTTATTACCAGAGGAATGAATTTTCTAAGGTTAAAGATATTTTAAAAGGGGTAAATAATTTTGAGGGAAAACTCCTTTTAGCCAAAAGTTATGCCCAGGAGGGAAATTATACGTCTTCCTTGGAGATTTTTGAGGAATTTGAAGAGGAAAACCTGAAAGACCCCCAGGCTTTATATCTTTACGCCTTAAGCTGCGAGAAGAAAAACCTTTTTTCTAAAGCCAAAAAGCTCTATCAAAAGATAACCCCTTCTCCTTATTTAAAATTGGCCCAGAAAAGATTATCTGAACTTAAACTTAAGTTTCAAGATGAATTACCTTCTTCTCTCAGGGAGATAGTTGAAAATTCTCCTACTTCTTTAGACTTTCCTGATGCTTCTTCAGTTGTTCTTTTTTGTAAAGAAAAAATAAAGATAACTCCTGAGAATAAACAAGAAACCACGCTTCATCTTATGGTTAAAGTACTTAATGATAAAGGAAGACAGAATTGGGGAGAAGTAGAGATAAATTACGATTCTACTTACGAAAGAGTGGAATTAGATTTTGCCCGGACGATTACTCCCGATAAGAAAATAATCTATGTAGGTAAAGAGAATATAAGAGATGTTTCTAAATATTTAAATTTCCCTCTTTACAGTAATTTGCGAGCTTTTATCGTCTCTATGCCTGAAGTTTTAAGGGGAAGTATTATTGAGTGTAAGGTGAAAATTTACGGAAGTAAGCTTCTAAACAAAAAAGATTTTTCTATTATCTACAAATTGGCCGAAGAAGAACCCATTGTGAAAGCAGAATTTATTCTTTCTTTTCCTCTGGGCAGAAAGATTAACTGGGGGGTTTTGAATAAAGAATACCTTCCTTCCCATATAAGTTTTGAGCCCAGGAAAGTTATAAAAGAAGGTTTCTTAAATTATATATTTGAATTTAAAAATATACCTCAGCTTATTCCCGAATCAGATATGGTTCCTTATTCTTTTGTGAACCCGGCAGGAGTTTTTTCTAGTTTTTCTAACTGGGAAGAATTCTATAATTGGTGGAAAGCTCTTTATGAAGATAAGTTAGCCCTTAATAAAGAGATGAAAGATTTTCTAAAAGATTTAATAAAAACAGCAGATTCCGATTATGAAAAAGCAAAGAGAATCTATGAATTTTGTGCTGAAAAGATTAGATATGTAGCAGTAGAATATGGGAAAGCAGGTTTTGAACCGCACCGAGCTAGAGAGGTCTTTATTAATAAGTACGGAGATTGTAAAGACCAGGCAGTTCTTTTAGTAGCCCTCTTAAGAGCTTCAGGGTTAAAAGCTTACCCTGTGCTTATCCCTACTAAATCTGCTTATAATCTAAAAGAAAGCCTCCCTGCTTCCTATTTTAATCATGCTATTGCCTGTGTAAAGATAGGAGAAGATTTAATTTTTATGGACCCCACATCTTCTACTACTTCCTTTGGGGATTTACCTCCCTCAGATCAAAACAGGAAGGTATTGATATTCTTTGAAGACGATTATAAAATTTGTTCTACTCCTTTATTAAAAGATAATTTTTTAAGAATAAAAATGAATATTAGTATAGATAAAGAAGAAACAGCTAAGATTAAAAGAGAAGTTGCCTCTAAGGGCTTTTTTTCTTCTTCTCGAAAGTATTATCTAAAAAATACCCCACCTCAGTTAATAAGGGATAATATTCAGGAAAAAATAAAGAAATTTGCTTCTCTTTCTGAACTTTTAGAGTTTAACATAAAGAACGCAGAGTCTTTATCAGAAGGAGAGCCTCTTCTTGAATATGAGTTCTTAGCTTACAATCTTTTAGGTAAAGTTAAGGAGTTAAGGATTCTCCCCTTTTTAGGAGAAGAGGTCTTTGAACCTTCCTGGATAAACAGAGAAAAGAGGTTATACCCTTTATACTTAGGTAGTCCTTATAAAGTAGAAATAGAGGCAGAAATCCATCTTCCTCCTAATTTAGAATTAGAATACCTACCTCAAGATTTAGAGGTAAATTCAGAGCTATTAAACTTTTCTTTATCTTATAAAAAAATTTCAGGTTCTATCATTTTTAAAGAACTTCTCTCGGTGGAGAAAGAGATAATTTATCCTTCAGAATATTCTGAGTTTAAGAAGATAGTTGAGGCGGCTCTCTACAATCTCAAACAACAGATAATTCTTAGAAAGAAAGATGAAAAAATACAGGAAGACTAAGAGAAACAAGGACTTTGAGATAAAATTTTATGAAGAACTTATCCGGGAGAACCCTAACTTTATTCAGGCCTGGATGTGTTTGGGGTCTGCTTATACTAAGAAGGGTTTTTACGGGGAAGGACTCAGAGTAGATTTACACCTTTCTAAAGTCAGGCCTAAAGACCCTATCGTCCATTATAATTTAGCCTGTAGCTATTCTCTTTTAGGAGACACTACTAAAGCCTTAGAGGCTTTAAAGAAGGCAATTGTCTTAGGCTATGATGATTTCTCTTATCTTAAAAAAGATAAGGACTTAGAAAATTTGAGAAAAGATAAAAGATTCTGGGAACTTATGGATAAAGTAACCAGAAGATTATTTAAAGGGGTAAGTCTTAGTAAAATTGAAGAAAGTGATTTCTAAAGAAGCTCTCTCTGAACAAAGAAGATACACCAGATTAAATACCATCCTTCCTGTAGAATTCAGGATATTATCTCAGGACCAACAATCGCTTTCTGATTGGTTAGCCGGTTTCAGCAACAATATAAGTAGAAGTGGTATATGCGTCTTTTCTAACTTGATTCCTCCTGAGCTTTGGAAGAGTCTTAAGGATAAAGAGACTATTTTTCAATTAAGAATTCATATTCCTTTTTCCTGGAAGACAATTTCTACTCGAGGAAAACTCGTTTGGCATAGAAGGGGGAAGGTTAGGGAAGCAAATTTTTCTCTGGGGTTGGAATTTTTAGATTTATCCGAGAAAGAAAGAAAGAATCTAATATTTTTTACTTATTGGCGTAATTTCATCCCTAAAGTTTCCTTAAGTACTATTATAGTTTTAACTTTTAGTCTCCTCTACCTCTATTATCAAAACCAAAAAATTCTTAATTATAATCGTAAGATAGCTAAAGAATTAGTAGAAACCTCTTTAGAATTAAATCTTAAGAAAGAAGTACTAGAGCAGAACCAGGCAGTAGTAAAAATGTTTCGCGGAAAACTTAACAGGGTAAATCGAGATTTAGAGAAAACTAAGGAAGAATTAGCTTTATGGGAAAAAGAATACGAACATTTAAAGAAAGAGAGGAAAAACTTGTTGAAAGAATTTTTATCTTCTGAGGAGGCTTTAGAGAAAGAACGAGAGATTCAGGAGAAAATAGCTCATCTTCAGAGGAAACTATCTCTGCTTATTCAGGAAAATAAGAGTTTACAGGATAAGTTAAAAGAGGCAAAGGCCTTAACAGCTTCTTCTCAAAGAGAGTTAAGGCGTATTCAGGAGAGGAAGCAGTTATTAGAGAAGTTTACCGTTAAAGATATGTATAAGTGGATAAGAAATCACCAAAATTTAAAGACCGGCTTAGTAGTAAGTTTTGAAGGAGGTTTTACCCTTTCTGGATGGGCTTTTACTTATGACCAGGCACTTTGTGTGAATGTCTTTTTATTATTTTCTGATTTTGAGAGAGCTAAAAATATCTTAGATTTTTATAAGTATAAAGCTAAGACTTACCAGGGCGGATTTTTAAATGCTTATTATGTTGATGATGGTTCGCCCTGTGAATATATAGTTCACGCTGGCCCTAATATCTGGCTGGGTTTAGGTATATTAAGATATACTGAAGCAACCTCTGACAAAAGTTATTTAAACTTAGCTGAGAGAATTGCTAAATTTGTGTTGAGTCTGCAGGATTCAGAAGGAGGTATAATCGGTGGACCAAAAGTTTCTTGGTATTCTACTGAGCACAACTTAGATGCTTATGCCTTTTTTAAAGGTCTTTATAAACTTACTGAGAAATCTGAATACTTATTAGCTCAGGAAAGGGTTAAAACCTGGCTTAAAAAGTACTCCTATACTAAAAAAGATATTCCTATAAATAGAGGTAAAGGCGATTCTACTATAGCTACTGATACCTATGCCTGGTCTATAGCTTCTTTAGGAGCAGAGGAACTTATAAGTTTAGAGATGGACCCTGATGAGATTTTAGAGTTTGCTATAGAAAATTGCCGGGTTAAGAATTATTTGGAGAGAGAGGATAAAAAGATTTTAGTAGAAGGATTTGATTTTGCTAGAATTAGACATCTTCCCCGAGGAGGAGTTATTTCTTGTGAATGGACAGCCCAGATGGTTTTAGCTTTCCAGATTATGGCTAACTATTATCAGAAAAAGTCTCAACTTCCCAAGGCAAACTATTATCAGGGATTAGCTAGACATTACTTATCAGAATTGGAAAAGATGATTATTAGTTCTCCTTCTCCTACTGGTCAGGGTAAAGGTTGCCTTCCTTATGCTTCTTCTTCCTCTGCAGATACCGGCCACGGCTGGCGTACTCCTCAAGGTAAGAGAGTATGTTCTTTAGCTAGTACCTCTTATTATATATTTGCCTACTACGGTTATAATCCTTTAGCCCCAGATTTAGGCTTTAAAAAGCTTTCTTCTTCGGAATGAAGAGAATTTTGAGACTTACTCAGGAACTGATAAAGATAAATTCAGAAAATCCACCTGGCCGAGAGAGAAAGATTGCCAAGTTCTGTTATGATTTTTTAAAAAACTATGGTTATAAGCCTCGTATTTTAGAATTTGCTCCTCAAAGAAGTAATCTTCTCTGTAGCTGTAAGTCGGAGAATTCCTTAAGAACAATTCTTTTATCACCCCATTTAGATACTGTCCCTGCTGGGGAGAACTGGAATATCCCTCCTTTTTCCGCTAAGATATTAAATAACCGGATTTACGGTCGGGGAGCTTCTGATTGTAAGGGGAATTTGGCAGTAGGTTTAGAAGTCTTAGCCCAGCTTAAAGAAGAAAAGAGGAAGTTTAGAAATTTAGACATAGTCTTTTTAGCTACTGCTGACGAAGAAGCAGGCAGTAGTTTAGGTTTTAAGCCTATCCTTAATAGTTTGCCCCGCTTAGATTTTGGGTTAATTTTGGATGGTTCAGAATTCAAGATTATTTATGCCCAAAAAGGCCTTCTCCATTTAAGAATCAATATTTTAGGTAAAAAAGCTCACGGAGCTTATCCGGAGAGGGGAGAGAATGCTATTATTTTAAGTTTTAATATTTATTCTCAGATTAGGGATTTAATTAAGCGGTTAAATAAAAAGGATAAGAAAGCGCAATTTACCCTAAATATAGGTAAGATAGAAGGTGGGGAAAAAGTAAATATGGTTGCTGATAAGTGTTTTATGGAGTTAGATTTAAGGTTTAGGGAAAATGAATCCAAAGAAAAACTTCTGAATATTTTTAAGAAAACAATAGAAAAGTTTACCAAAGCTTATTCTTTAAAAGTTTTAGCTTATCAACCCCCGGTAAGAGCTCAGAGAAATAATTTTTGGATTAATTGCCTTAAAGATACCCTTTTAGGTGAAAATATAAAACCTCATTTTGAAGTTTCCCGGGGAGCTACCATTTTAAATTTCTTATTAGAAAGAGGCGTGGAGGGTGTAGTCTTTGGATTTTCAACCTCTCAGCAGGCTCACGCTACTGATGAATATATAGCCATACCTAATCTTTATAAAGGGGTAAGGGTTTTAAAGAATTTTCTAATTAAGATAGACAATATTTTAGATAATGAGTAAGTTTAAATCAGGATTTGTAGCAATTTTAGGCAGGCCTAATGTGGGGAAGTCTACTCTCCTCAACACTCTGCTTAAACAAAAAGTAAGTATTATTTCTAATGTTCCCCAAACTACTCGTTATGTAATAAGGGGTGTTTTAAATTTAAATCAAGCTCAGATTGTTTTTGTAGATACTCCAGGAATACATCTTTTTAAAGGTAAATTATTTTCTAACCTCAATGAACTGGTATTTAAATCTTTAAAAGATGTTGAACTTATACTTTACCTTGTAGATGTAACTCGCCCTCCTTTTAAAGAAGAAGAGATGATTATGAATAATTTAGTTAAAAAGAGAATTCCGGTGATAATGGCTTTGAATAAGATAGATATCTCTAAAGAATACATTAATAGTTATGTAGAGATGTGGAAAGAAAAAACAAAAGGTAAGTTATTACCTCTTAAATACTTTATTCCTATATCAGCCTTAAGAGGAGATAATTTAGATAAATTATTGGATTTGATGGTAGAACTTTTACCTGAAGGTTTTCCTTATTATGATAAAGAAAACATTACTGATTTTCCTTTATCTTACCGAGTGGCCGATATCATTAGAGAAAAGGTTTGCTTGTTTCTTAAAGAGGAAATTCCTCACAATACAGCAGTGTTAGTAGAAGAGATAAATGAAGAAGAGAATATAGTAAAAATTTTAGCTAACATTTTAGTTAGTAAACCTTCTCAAAAAAAGATAATTATTGGCCAGAAAGGAAGAATGATAAAGGAAATAGGAACCTCTGCTCGTAAAGACTTAGAACTTCTTTTTTCTAAGAAAGCCTTTTTAGAATTGTGGGTGAAGGTAGAAAAAGATTGGCAAAATAAACCACGAGTACTTAAAGAATTAGGTTACCTTAATCCTTAATGAGTCCAACTAAATTTGTCTGTAAACATTTTGGAGTTTGTGGAGGGTGTAGATTTCAGGATTTAGAATACCCAGAGCAGTTAGAAAGAAAGCAAAAATTTTTAGGGAGTTTGTTTTCTCCTCTTAAAAATTCTCCTAAAATTTTGCCTATTATACCCTCTCCTAAAATTTACTTTTATAGAAATAAGATGGAGTTTTCTTTTGCCCAAGAAGCCTCTGAACTGGTGTGTGGTTTACATTCAAGGCTTAATAAGAGAAAAGTTATTGATGTTGAGGAGTGTTTCTTATTTTCAGAGAATGTTCCTTTAGTTTTAGAAAAGGTTAAAGATCTCCTTAGAAAAGAAAGGCTCTCTTCTTATAGTACTTTTTCTCATCGAGGCTTTTTAAGATATTTAGTGTTAAGGGAATCTAAGACTAAAAATGATTTTATGGTAAATATAGTCACAACTTCAGAAGGTTCTTTAGATAAAGAGGCTTTTAAATCTGCTTTAATTTCTCTAAGATTGAAAGATAATAAGAGAATAACTTCTTTAGTCTGGACTATTAGCGATAAACTTTCTGATGCAGTTGTTCCTGAGAAATTTGAAGTTTTCTATGGCCAAGACTACTTAGAGGAAGAGATTAAAGGTTTTAAGTTTAGGATTCCGGCATTTTCCTTTTTTCAGGTTAACCCTTTTATCTTAGAAGTTTTTTTTGAATTTATAAAAACTCATTTGAAGGGCAATAAAGAAAATTCTGCTTTAGATCTTTTTTCAGGGGTAGGTTCTTTGAGCCTTCTTTTAGCTAAAGAATTTTCTTTCGTCTGGGCTATAGAACAGGATGAGTTGGCTATAAAAACAAGTTTAGTTAACGCTTCCTTAAATAATATAAATAATGTAAGCTTTTTAAATTCGGATGTGAAAAAAGCTCTTTTTTTAAATCTTAACCTTTGGAAAGAAAGAATATTTTTAGTCTTTATAAATCCGCCCCGGGCTGGTCTTTCTAAGAAAATAATTAAGAGGATAAAGACTATAGCTCCTAAAAGAATAATTTATTCTTCTTGTAATCCTAAGAGTTTTATTGTAGACTTACAAAGTTTCTTAGATTCTTATAGGATAAGGCTAATTCAACCTTTTGATTTTTTCCCTCATACTCCCCACATTGAAGTTTTAGCTTTATTGGAGAGAAGATGAAAGAGCCCTTTTATTTTAATACCCGGATAACTCAGGTTGAACTTTTAGGAAGAGTTGCTCGCAATGTTAAGGAGCTCTTGGAAGGAATAAAGAGAGTTCCTTCCTCAAGCATCTATCATCATACTCATAAGTATTTAGAACAACACAGGTTTTTCTCACCCGAGCATCCTAATGATTTTTCTTATTGGATAAATACAAGTTTGGGACTTAAAAAATTGGCTGAAAAGATAGCTAGTGTAGATATAATTCAGTTTTCTGATATTGAGGATTTAAGAGCTAAATTTATTCAGATTCTTGAGGATTATTTAAAAGATAGTTTTTTCTTAAGAAACTGTATCCCTTCAGAGGAGTTTCGTTTTTTGTCTTCAAAAATTTTTGTTTTGCCCACTCCTTTTGTTGCCCATAATTTAGAAGAGTTTGGGGAAGCTCTTAAAAGGGTGACAGCACACTCTTTCTACTTCCATATGTTTGAAGCCAGACTAAGACTTAAAAAACCTGATAATGACTTTTCTTGTTGGTTGAGAGACCAGGGTTATGTAAGGTTAGCTGAGAAGGTTTCTCAGCTTGACCCTTATACTTATACTTTGGAAGGTTTACGGAGAAAACTTATAAGATTAGTAGAGGAAGAAATTAAAAATGTTAGATAAATATAAAGAGATAGTAGGAGAGGAGGTTATAGAGGAGCTGTATTTGATAGCTAAGAAGCTTAAAGATATAACTATTCAAAATATAAATTCTACTTCCTTTGGAGGTGGTGTAGCCGAGATTCTTTCTAGGGTGGTTCCTTTAATGAGAGAATTAGGATTGAATGTTTTTTGGGATGTAATTAAAGCAGATAATCGCTTTTTTAAAATAACCAAGAAGATACACAATGCTCTTCATGGGGTAGATTTAAAGATTAGTAAGGAGGAGTTAGATTATTTTCATCAGATAAACTTAGAAAATGCTAATAATATTTTGCGAAAGAGCGATATAGTCTTTGTTCATGATCCTCAGCCTATTTATTTAGTAGAGAAAAAGAAAAAACTTAAGAACAAATGGATATGGAGATGTCATATTGATTTTTCTTCTCCTAAAAGAGACATTTGGAAATTTCTCAAAAAGATTATTGAGAGGTATGATTTGAGTGTATTTTCTGCTCCCAGTTTTGCTCAATCTCTTAAAGTCAGACAGGTTTTAATACCTCCCTCTATAGACCCTTTAAGTGATAAGAATAAACCTTTAGGCCCTGCTTATATTGAAGAGGTTCTAAGAAGATTTGGTATTGACAAAAATAGACCCATTATTACTCAGATATCACGTTTTGATTATTTAAAAGACCCTTTAGGAGTAATTAAAGCTTACCGGTTAGTTAAGAGGTATCTTGATTGTCAGTTGGTTTTAGCCGGAGGAGGGGCTGCAGATGATCCTGAAGGGGCTAAGGTTTTGGAGGAGGTTAAGAATGAGGTAGCTTCCGATAAGGACATTTTTGTTTTACATCTACCTGCAGGCAGTAATTTAGAGATAAATGCTCTTCAGAGAGCTTCTACTATAATTTTGCAAAAGTCTTTGCGGGAGGGTTTTGGTTTAACTGTGGCTGAAGCTTTATGGAAAGAGAAGCCAGTGATTGCTTCATCTGTAGGAGGCATACCTCTTCAGATAGCTCATAAATATTCAGGAATCCTTACTTATACAATAGAAGGAACTGCTTACTGGATAAAACAACTTCTTCACGAGCCAGATTATGCTCGCAGATTAGCAATTAATGGAAGAAGACACATCCAAAATAATTTTCTTATTACCCGTCATATCCAAGATTATTTACTTTTGTTTCTCTCTCTGTACAACCCTCAGGATATAGTCTATCTTTAGTAATTTGAGGTTTAAAGAAACTCTTGTAATTTTATTTTTTTATGCTATTTTAAATTAGGTTATGATTAGAGTGATTAGAAAGATTTCTCTGAAAGAACCAGTCTTGATAGCTGTTTGGCCAGGGATGGGCGAAGTGGCTGTTAAGTGTGGGTTATTCTTGAAAAAATCTTTAGGTTTTGAACTTTTTGCTAAAGTTGAAAATACTGGTTTTTTCCCTCCTCAGGGAGTAATAGTAGATAAAGGCTTAATCCACGTTCCTCCCATAGATGAGGGCAGCTTTTATTTTTATAAGAGGTCGCCTAAAAAGAGAGACCTTATTCTTTTTTTAGCCCAGGCACAGCCTCCTTTAGATAGAAGTTATGAATTTGGAAAACTCTTAATAGAGTTTATTTCTTCCTATAAGGTGTTTAGGGTATTTAATTTTGCTGCTTTTCCTCAGGCAATACAGCATACTCAAACTCCTGGGATATGGGTATCAGCTACTCATAAGGAGATTCTAGAGGAATTTTCTTCTTATAATCTTAAGATTTTAGAAGAGGGTCAAATTAGTGGGCTAAACGGGTTGTTCTTAGGTTTAGCTAAAGAGAAAGGGATGAAAGGGGCTTGTTTTTTAGGAGAGATTCCTTTCTACACCATTCAGATAGAAAATCCCAAAGCCAGTTTAGCAGTCTTAAAGATTGTAGATAGATATTTAGAGTTGGGTTTAGAATTTAAAGAGTTAGAAGAGAAAGCGGTTTTCTTAGATAATGAGATAAATAAGTTAGTGGGTTATTTAAAAGGGGAAGTTTCTCCCCAAGAAAGTTCTCCTTTAAGTGAGGAAGATATTCAGAGAATCAAAAAAGAGTTAGAGAGATTTACTAAGCTCCCTCAGTCAGTAAGGCAAAATATAGAAGAGTTATTCAGAAAAGCATCTCAAGACTTATCCTACGCTTCTGAACTTAAAAAACTTTTAGATGAATGGGGAATTTATAAAGAGTACGAGGATAGATTCCTAGACCTTTTTAGGAAGAAGAGTTAGACCTTAATGCATCTCTTCATTACTGGAACTCCTGGCTCAGGGAAGACCACTCTTATCAAAAGCCTTATTCCTTATTTAAAGAATAGTTGTGGGTTTTTTACTGAAGAGATAAGAGAATCAGGGCAAAGAATAGGTTTCAAAATCAAGACTTTAGACGGTCAAGAAGAAATATTAGCTCACCAGGACTTTAAAAGTTCCTACAGAGTTTCTAAATACGGAGTAGATTTACAGGGATTAGAGAGAGTGATTAGGAACCTGCACAAACAGATAGTGCATTCTCAAGTAGTAGTTATTGATGAGATAGGTAAAATGGAATGGGGTTTAAATCTTTTTAGAGATTTTGTAAAGAATCTTTTAAATTCTAACAAAAAGATTATAGCCACAATTTCTGAAAAAGGAAAAGATTTTGAGGAGATTAAAAGAAGGAAAGATATTTTTTTATTCAGGTTAAATAAGGAGAATTTTAAGGATATTTTTAGAAAAGTCGTTTTAGCTAAAGATGTCCTTTCTTCTCAGCAGTTAAGAAGTTTAGATGAGAAGGCAAAAAAAATTTTAGGTCTATCCGAAACTATTCTAATTGAGAATGCCTCTCGGGCTTGTTTAGAGGCTTTGTTAGAAGTTAGCTCCTTACCTAAGAAAGTAGGGATATTTTCAGGAAGAGGTAATAATTCCGCAGATAGTTTAGCTCTAGCCCGGCACCTATTAAATAGAGGAGTAGACTTAGAAATATTTTTAGTTTTAGCAGGGAAACCTTTCAATAAAGAAGTAGAGTTTCAATTGAATATCTTAAGAAAGATTTTATCTGCCGAGAAGATTAAGGTTTTCAACAAGAGAGAAGAATTAGTTTGTCTGGAAAAGATAATCCCTGAATTTGATTTAGTAGTAGATGGGATATTTGGAATTGGCTTTAAAGGGCCTTTAATTCCTTTTTATAAGGAGTTAATAAGATTGATTAATCAGAAGGCAAGAAAAATTTTAGCCGTGGATATACCCTCAGGGCTACCTGCTGATAATTTAGAGATAGACGAACAAGTTATAAAAGCTTTTCTTACTGTTACTTTTCTGGCTTCTAAGATTAGTTTCTTTTTAGAGGGAGGTTCTCAGTATACAGGAGAAGTCATAGTTAAGGATATAGGTGTAAGTAAAGATGTTCTCCAGGCTTTGTAAAAAGATAGTATTTTTAGGTATTATTTTGGGTATAGCCAGTTGTGTGAGCGTGGGGCCTTATATAACCAAAGATGAATTTAATAAAGTAGAAGAAGACCTAAGAGTAAAAGCTTTAGGAGTAAAAATAGAAAGGACCATCTATGTAAATAACATTGGCTATAAACTTCTCAAGAGTCTTAACTCTCAAGAAAAAAAGTATCCTTTCTTAGGAGTCTTGGTTACTAACTTAAATAAATACACTGCTAAAATATTTGGCAAAATCCCTGATGAGGGTAAAGTAATAGTTTATGGATTAATAAAAGGTTCTCCCGCTGAAAAATCCGATTTAAAAATCGGAGATATTATCTTGACAATTAATAACCGGGAAGTTCTCCCTTCTAACTTTTATTCTTTAGTAAGAGGCCTAACTCTGAATAAACCTTGTAGGATTTTTGTGGAAAGAGATTTTGATTATAGAGAAATTACTGTCTATCCAGAAGCTTTGCCTTATTATGTTAATTTCTTAGTGGTGGAATCTCCGGATATAAATGCTTCGGCTTTTAGTGGAGGGGTAGCGGTTACTTACGGCTTACTAAGTTTTATAAAAAATGATGATGAATTGGCTATAGTTTTAGGCCATGAGTTAGCTCATCTTATAAAGGGCCATATCTTAAAATCTGAGGGCGTAGGGATTCTCTTCTCAGCTTTAGCCTTAGCTTTCGGTAGGAATGTAGATATACCTCAGAGTCAGGAATTAGGCAGATTGTTGGGTAGAATTTTTCAGGCTAAGTTTTCCCGGGATTTTGAGAGAGAAGCTGATTTTATAGGCACTCTTATAGCTTATCAGGGAGGTTTTGATATTAGTAAGGGGATAGATATCTGGGAAAGGATGGCTATAGAAATTCCGGGGAGTCTTTCTTCTAATTTTTTGGCCAATCATCCTACTTCCGGAGAAAGACTCCTGAGAATTAAAAAGATAGCAGAGAAAATAAGAAATAAGGAGATAAACCCTCAAGATTACTTAAAATAAAAATGGGAAGTTTCTTAGACAAGTTTAGAAATAAGATTCTTGCTTCTTTCTCTCATAAGGAAGATTTAGATAGGTTAAATGAATTTTTCTCTTTAGGAGTTCTTCTCTGGGAAGTAGCTTTTGCCGATAAGAAGTTTCTTCCTCAGGAAGAAGAAAGACTAAAGCAAATACTCTCTTCTTATACTAAGATAAGTTCAGAAAATATTTCTCTGGTTTTAGCTTCAATAAAAGAAGCTTCCCAGGAAAGGATAGATTTATATACTTTTACTCATGAGATTAATATTCAACTTTCTTATTCAGCCAAGTTAAGGATTATTGAAGAACTTTTCCGGGTAGCTTGTATTGATAAAGAATTAGACGAGAGAGAACTGGAATTGATAAGAGAAATTTCTGAGCTCCTTCATATTTCTCATAAGGATTTTATTGAAGCCAAGATTAGGATTAAGAAAGAGTTAGGATTAAAAACTTACTAAATAGGAGGTGGGAAGATGAGGATAGAGTGGTTAGGTCATGCTTGTTTTTTATTAGAGACTGAAGGTTTAAAGATAATTACTGACCCTTACCAACCGGGAAGTTACGGAGGAGCTGTGGGTTATTCTGATATTAATGTTTCTGCAGATATAGTAACTGTTTCTCACCAACACTTTGACCACAATTATATTGAGCCTTTTTCTCAAGCAGAAGTCATTGATAAAGAAGGAGTTTTTAAGGTAAAAGGTATAGAGATTGAGGGGATTTTGACTTTTCACGATGAAGCGAGGGGTTCTCAGCGAGGTAAAAACTTAATATTCATATTTAATCTTGAGGGTTTAAAGATAGCTCACTTGGGAGATTTGGGATGTATTCCCCAGGATTTAAAAAAATTGGAGAATTTAGATGTGGTCCTTATCCCGGTGGGAGGCACTTTTACTCTCGATGCTCAATTAGCTACCCGTTTAATAGAGTTAATTAACCCCAAGATAACTATTCCTATGCATTTTAAGACTGAAAAACTAGGCTTTGACATTGAAGGAGTAGATAAGTTTATAGAAGGTAAACCTAGTGTAGAAAGATTGGATGTTTCCTCTATAGAGGTTAAAAAAGAAGAACTCACCTTTCCCGGTAAGATAATTGTGCTAAAGCCCTCACGGTGAGTAAGGGCTAAAATTGGATAGAAAGAAGATTTTAGAGGATAAAAAACTGACTATGTATGAGGAAAGATTTTACCGGAAAGATTTTGCTAAAGATTGGTTCAGCTATGAACTAACTGTAGAAGAGACAGATATCTTAGTTAGAAGTAAAAACCCTTTGGATAGGAGGTTTATCTACAATTCAATTAAGAGGTATCGTCAGGATATTCAAGACTACATAAACCGATTTCCTGAGTTTAAATCTTCTCTTTCTGCCTTTTCTCTTAGAGAGCCTGCTCCCTTGATAGTCAAGGATATGATAGAGAAAACCTCTTTTTTGGATATAGGGCCGATGTCTGCAGTTGCCGGAGCAATTGCTGAATATTTAGGTAAAGCCCTTCTGAAATTTTCCGATGAACTTATCGTAGAAAACGGAGGAGATGTATTTATAAAGAAAAAAGGAGAGATAAATTTGGGTTTATACGCTGGAGAAGGAAACTTTATAAATGATTTAGTTTTAGGGCTAAAGAATACTTCTCTTTATTTAGGCATCTGTAGTTCTTCCTCTTTTTTAGGGCATAGTCTCAGTTTAGGCTCTGCTGATTTGGTCACGGTAGTTTCAGATTCAGTAGTATTTTCTGATGCTTTAGCTACTAAACTAGCTAATATGGTCTGTAAGGAAGATGACGTAAACTCAGCTATAGATTACGCCCTTACTCTTGTGTATAAGCCCCAAGGTATATTAATAGTAAAAAGAGAAAAAATAGGTTTTTGGGGCAACATAACTATTAAGGGAAGAAAATGAAGGCTTATCCTTCAGAGACCATTATTAGATTAGCTTCTTACTTAAAAGTACTAAATAGATTAGAGAAAGATAAGCAGGTTGTTTCTTCCTTTGAGTTAGCTCAATTCCTAAAGATAAACCCCAATCAGGTGAGAAAGGACTTGTCCTATTTTGGAAGGTTTGGCCGGAGAGGTAAGGGTTATAGAGTAGGAGATTTGATTGAAAACATCAAAAATATTTTAGGTATTAACCGTAATTGGTGTGTGGGGTTATGTGGTTGGGGTAATTTGGGTAAAGCCCTTTCTTCCTATAAAGGATTTTCCCAGCAGGGGTTTATGATAAAAGTTATTTTTGAGAAAGACCCTAAGAAGTTGGGAAAGAAGATTTCTGGAATTGAGATTTGCGGGATAGAAGATTTAGGAAAGAAGGTTAAAAAGTATTCAATTGAAATTGTTATTCTGGCTGTTCCTCAGGAAGAGGCTCAAAAGATGGCTGAAAAGTTTTATCAAGCAGGCATCAGAGCAATTTTAAATTTCGCTCCTACCAACTTAATCCTGCCTTCAGATTGTCTGGTGAGAAATGTAGATATGAGTTCAGAACTTTCCTATTTAAGCTATTACCTGACTCATAGATAAATTCCCTCTGTTAGGAGGCGAAGAAATAGTTTTCACTACACTCTATCATCTTATATAAAGAGAAGAAAAATCTTCAGGGAAGAATACATTTTTTACTTCTTTAAGGTCTTCTTTAATATTCTTAAACTCACCTTTTCTTAAAAGAAGAAAGTGGATAGGGATTAAGAGCTTGGGTTTTGTTCTGAAAGCTAATTCTTTAAGTTGTTTAGCTTCTGTATGGAGGTTATAAAGTAGAGGGTATTTTTTAAAGAATCTTGAAGAGGCAGTACAATCGTGGATAAGGTAGGTGTTTTTATCAATAAGTTTTTCTACATTTTTAGTTAAAGCTGTATCTGAGGAGTAAATAATATTTTTGTTTTTGTAAATAATATTTATTCCAAAAGAACCTGGACAATGCTTATTTTTAAAGGCGGATATCTTTAGGTCTAAATTTTTAAAAAAATACTTCCGGGAAAATACATCTATAAAAGATGTTCTAGGGTAGTTTTTAGAAGTAAGATTAAATAACCCAAGAAGTTTTTTAATTATTCTTATAGAAAAATTTGAAGAAAAAATCGTAAGTTTTTTATTAAGTTTATATTGAGAGTGAATTAGAGAAACTAATCCATAGATATGATCAGGGTGATGATGGGTTATTACTATTTTATTTAGCTTAGTATAATTTAGATTTAGTCTTTTAAGTTTTGAAACTAAAGAACCTGGACAGTCTATTAGGATAAGCTCTCGATTTTTGGGTTCACAGATTAATAAAGATGTGTTGTCTCTTTCTTTGGTAGATATTGAGGAGGCTGTGCCTAAGAATATTATTTTCATTTATTTATAATTCTTAAGAGACGTTTAGCTTCTTGGTCATAAGGAAATCTTTGGAGAATATCTTCCAATTCTTTTTTAGCTTCTTTTTTTAGGCCTAACTTTATATAAAGGTGAGCTAAATTTTTATAAGCAAGCAGGTAATTAGGGTCTTTTTCTTTTGATTTCTTATAATAGCTTATAGCTTCTTTTACTTTCCCTTTTCTTAGAGCAATTACCCCTATATTGTTTAAAGCCGGGGCATAATTTGGGTTTATGTTTAGGGCTTTTTTAAAATAGTATTCTGCTTTTCTAAAGTTTTTTCTACGAAAGTATTCAACTCCTAAATTATTATGAGCTCGGAAACTATATTTTGCATACTTAGCAGTAGATTGATAAAGAGTTAGAGGGTCATTCCATTCTTTATTTCTTTTAATAGTCAGGCAAGAAATCCCTATAAATATGATTAAGATTAAGCTTCTAAATATATATTTAAACCAGTTTTTACGAATTTTTTTATAACCTTTAAAAATTAGATTAACAATAAACATAAAAAAGCCTATTGAAGGAAGATAGAGGTAGTGCTCAGCAATAGCTGTATTTATAGGTATGACCCCACTTACCGGAAGAAGACTTAAGAGGAACCAGCTTCCTCCCAGGAATTCTTCAGGGTATTTCCTCCTTTTTATAACTAAGAGCCCTACCATTATAATTATTGAAGATGAGGCCAAGATAGCTTTTATCTCCCAGGGGCTTTTTAAATAGGGGATGTCTCTTTCCATATGTAAACCCACAGGCCAGAAGAATATTTTAATATATATAAAAAATATCTTGGAGAAGATAAGCAGGCGTTCTACTAAATTTTCTGAGTAAGGTTCAAATTGGGGACCTTTCAGAAGAGAGACTCCTAAAAAATTTAAACAGGTAGCTCTTAAGCCTGTATATAGGAAAGCAATTCCTATAAAGAAAAGCAAGTATTTGTTGAATGCTTTTTTAAGTTTAAATATGTTGTAAAAAAAGAGAAAAAGAACTAAGGTAATTCCCATTTCTTTAGAGAGGATACTTAAAATATAAAAGAATAGAGAATTAAATAGAAAAAACTTTTTGTTGGTTTTAGTAAATTTTATATAAGTATAGAAACTTAAGAGAAAAAATAAACACATTAGAAGCTCGGGCCTGTGGGAAGCATAATTTACTACTTCTGTAGCTTGAGGATGGATTAGGTAAAGAAGGCTTATAAAGAAGCTTATTTTCTTTAGACGAAAGAGTTCTTGGCTAAGAAAAAAGAGAATTAAAGAATTTATTATGTGGAGGATAATATTTGTAAGGTGATAAATTTTAGGATTTAACTTAAACAAGTGGTATTCTATGGCAAAGCTTAAGGTAGCTAAGGGTCTATAAAGGTTGGTTTTCTCTCCCCACCCATAATGATAGCCTGAGGTAAACATTTCTTTTATATACCGGAAATCTCTTATAAATAAATTATTTATAATTGTAGCTTCGTCGTCCCAGAAGAGAGGGTTGTTGAGACAGTCTTTATAAGTTATAAAACCTACTATTATTAAGATAATTACCAGGGGTGTGTTTTTTTTAAAAAGGCTTGTTAGATTTTTAATTCCCATATAGCTTTTAGTAATCTCTTAAAGAGTTGCCAGGAGTCCGGATAGATTTTCATTTTTGAAGTTCCATATTTTCGAGGAGAATATCTTACCGGAATTTCTCTGATAGTAAGGCCAGCTTTTTTGGCAGCTACTATAAGGTCAAAATCAGGCCATCGGCAAGAGGAGAAGTTTATAAACTCAATTAGTTCTTTGGGAAAGAGTTTAGTTCCACATAAGGTATCAGTTATTTTTTGTGAGAGAAGTAAAGAAAAAATCTTAGCAGTTATTTTATTGGAGATAAGATTTTTAAGAGGCATGGTAGATTTTTCTATCTTAAATTTGAACCTTGTGCCTATAAAGAAAGTCGGTTCAGATTTACAGGCCTGGTTATAGAAAAGAGATATGTATTCAGGAGCTACAGTTAAATCAGCATCGTGAATGATGATTATTTTCCCCTGAGCGTGGGAGAGAGCTTCTTTTAAGCCCAGAGTCTTTCCTTTATTTTCCGCAAAGTTTAAGAGTTTGGCTTTTTTATTTTCTCTTACTATTTTTTCAGCTATTTCTTTGGTTTTATCTTGAGAGCCGTCATTAACTATAATTATTTCGTAGGCTAAATTCTCAGGTAAAGATATTCTTTTTATAGTTTCTTCTAAATTTCCCTCCTCATTATAGCAGGGGATAATTATGGTTAGTTCGATATTTCCTTCCATATCTAATTGAAATATTTTAAGCTTTCCTTTTTCAGAAGTAAAGATTTTTCCTTGAAATATTTTCCTCCGGTAATAAAATATAACTGTGGATAAGAAATTAGTGTTAATAGTTGATGATGAAAAGGATACAGTAGAGCATCTAAGTTCTATATTGGAATCTTCAGGATTAGAAGTAATCTCCACGAGAGAAGGTTTGCCGGCTTTAAAATTAGCTGAAGAAAGAAGGCCTCAGTTGATAATTCTTGATATAGACTTACCGGATATAGATGGAGGAGAAGTAGCTTACCGACTTTCTCAAAAAGAAGAAACCCGAGATATCCCCATCATTTACCTTACCGGGTTAATGACCCCAGAGGAAAAAGAAGGCCCTCTGAGGGCGGGAAAGTATTTTGTCTTGGCTAAACCTGTGTCGAGGGAAGAGTTAATCTCTCTTGTCTCTCAAATCTTAGGCGAAACTAAAAGTTGACACTCTTTTTAATTTCTATTATAATTTAAAATCCTTAAAATTGAGGGGAAGGTTTTATGAAGGAAGATTTATCCAAGAAGAAGGTATTCGTAATTTCTGGGCATGCTCAATCGGGAAAAACTTCTTTGACCGAAGCCCTCCTCTATAAAACTGGAGTTACCAGCCGTTTAGGTAAGGTTGAAGAAGGAAATACTTTGAGCGATTATTCTGAAGATGAGATAGAGAGGAAGAGTTCAATAAATGCCTCCTTCTTTAATCTTACCCATAAAGGATTCTTCTTTCAGTTCATAGATACTCCTGGCTACTTAGACTTTATTGGAGAGTTAATTTCAGCCAGTTTTGGGGTAGACTTTGGAATAATAGTAGTTGATGCTACTTCGGGAGTAGAGGTAGGAACAGAGAAAGCCTGGCAGATTTTAAGAGAAAGGAATCTGCCTTGCTTATTTTTTATAAATAAGTTAGATAAAGAAAATACAGATTACCTCACCACCCTTAAGGATATTAAAGACTCTCTGGCTAAGAAGGCTTCGCCTTTAATCTATCCTTTAGGGGAGGGAGCAAATTTTAAAGATGTAATAAATATTTTAGATAAAGAGAAGGTAGATTCCTTAGAGGGTTCTCAAAAAGAAAAAGCTTTAAGCCTTTATTCTCAAATAGTGGAGAATATTGCTGAAAGTGACGATACTTTATTGGAGAAGTATTTAGAGAAAGGCTCTTTAGAGTATAAAGAGATAATCCCCGCTTTTAAGAAAGCTATAATTTCTGGAGAGGTTTTCCCTGTTTTAGGAGGTTCAGCAACATCTCTTATTGGCATAGATTTATTGATTGAAGTCTTAACTGAACTTATGCCTTCTTGTTCGGAATTTCCTCCTTATAAAGGAAAAGATGAGCAAGGAAATTCTTTAGAAATTGAAAGGAAACTGGAAGCTCCCTTTTCTGCTCAAGTAATAAAGACTATTTTTGACCCTTATGTAGGTCAGCTTAATATTTTTAGAGTGTTTTCAGGAAAACTCACTTCTAATAGTGGATTCTATAACTCTACCAAAAAAAGCAAGGAAAAGATAACTCAATTATATTTTCTTCAAGGAAAAGAACAGAGAACCCAGGAAGTTATATTTGCTGGAGAAATAGGAGCAGTTGCTAAACTTAAAGATACTTCTACAGGAGATTCTCTCTGCGGTGAGGAGAGAAAAGTAATCTTTCCTGAGATAAAGTTTCCTGAACCGACCTATTCAGCGTCAGTCAAACCCAAAACCCGTCAGGATGAAGAAAAGATTTCCGGAGCTTTAACTAAACTTTCTTTAGAGGACCCTACTTTTAAAGTAGGAAGAGACCCCCAGACTAAGGAGTTAATAGTTTCAGGGGTAGGTGAGCTCCATATAAATGTAATAGTAAACAGGATAAAAAGAAGGTTTTCTACTGACGTAGAATTAGGCAAGCCCAAAGTTCCCTATAAAGAGACAATTACTAAATCAGTAAAGGTTCAGGGTAAATACAAAAAACAGACTGGAGGTAGAGGTCAATACGGAGACGTCTGGATTGAGGTAGAGCCTTTAGAGAGAGGCAAAGAATTTGAATTTGTAGATAAGATTGTAGGAGGGGCAATCCCCCGAAACTTTATTCCTTCAGTAGAAAAGGGGATAAGAAAGGCTATGCAAGAAGGTTTTTTAGCCGGTTACCCTATAACTGATATCCGGGTCACTTTATATGATGGTTCCTATCACCCGGTTGATTCTTCAGATATTGCTTTCCAGATTGCTGGAAGTATGGCTTTAAAGAAGGCTTTAGAACAGGGAGGAGCAGTTCTCTTAGAGCCAATAATGAATGTGGAAATAGTTGTCCCCGAAGAATTTATGGGCCAGGTTACCGGCGACATAAATTCACGGCGGGGGAGGGTCTTAGGTATGGAAGCTAAAGGTAAGAATCAGGTAGTAAAAGTTCAAGTTCCTTTGGCGGAGATGTTTAAGTATGCTTCGGATTTGCGCTCAGTTACTGGTGGAAGAGGTTCTTATTCTATGAGTTTTTCTCATTATGAGATAGTCCCCCAAAGAATTGCTCAGGGAATTATTGAGCAAGCCAAAAAGACTGAAGAGGAAGAGTGAGAATTGGCTGTTTGGGCTTTGAGCTTCCTCAGGGTAAAGTAAAATATAAAGATAGCCGTCTTTTAAAATTAGAAGAAAAAACCTCGCCTAAAAAGACTCACCATTTCTTTGCAGAGTTTACTCAAGATATTGAGAGTGCTGTAGCAGTCGTTTCTTCTAAAGAGAAAAGTATAGATTTATTTATTTCCGATTTAGAAATAGTAGAGAAGCGCTTAACTAAGGTTGACTCTAGAAAAGAAGCTCTTCTTAATAAATGTAACCAGTTCTTAGAAAAAGAGACTCCTTTAAGTGAGGTAGAATTTTCTCCTGAAGAGCTAATTCTTCTTAAGGATTTCCCCTTTCTAACTCTTAAACCTTTACTTATATTGGAGAAACTCCCTTCTGATATCAATCAACTAATAAGCCAGGTTTTGGAGAAAGCAAATTTAATATTCTTCTATACTCTGGTTAAGTCTGAACTTAAGTCCTGGTTAATAAAAAGGGGCAGTTCAGTAGGAGAGGCAGCTGGCAAAATTCATTCCGATTTAGCTAAAGGCTTTATAAAGGCTGAGGTTATAAATTTCCAGGATTTTATAAATGTTCACAACTTTTCGGAAGCTCGCTCTAAAGGTTTAGTTAAGGTAGTAGGTAGAGACTATCTTGTCCAGGACGGAGATATAATTGAGATAAAGTTTTCTGTTTAGATGGTAAGGATAAAGGTAGTGGCTGGATTAATCAGGAAGGGTAAAAAATTTTTGCTTTGTCAGAGAAAAGAAGATGATTTTTTTGGGCTGTTATGGGAGTTTCCTGGAGGAAAAGTAGAAGAGAAAGAAACTGAAAAACAAGCTTTAAAAAGAGAGATAAAGGAAGAACTAGGTTTAGATATAGAGGTGGGCAGTTTAATCAATATTTTTAAAGACAGAGCGTCTTCTTTAGAGATTGAGGTCTATCTTTATGAAGTGCTAAACTTTAAAGGTAAGCCTCAGGCTATAGAATGTAAGGAATTCAGATTTTTAGATTTAAAAGAGATGCCTAAATTAGCCCTTGCTCCGGTAGATAAGAAAATCTTTTCTTACCTTTCTTCTCTCTAAAAGATTAATATGGAAATAAAGACTTATTCTCAGGCAGTTAATTACCTAAATTCTTTTATAAACTATGAAAGAATTATAAAGTTCCCTTATCAGAGGTCTTTAAAATTAGAAAGAGTAGAGAATCTCTTTAAAAAACTCAGGATAAATCCTTATGCTTTAAAGGCAATTCATATAGCCGGGACAAAAGGAAAAGGTTCAACCGCAACTTACTTGGCTTACATTTTAGCTAATTCCGGTTTCAAAGTAGGATTGTATACTTCTCCTCATTTTAAGGATTTTAGAGAAAGGATTAAGATAATTAAAACTTTAAATTCTCAAGTCCATATTACTCCTATTTCTGAAAAATTAGTGGTAAAACTTGTTAGAGAGATTAGGCCAATTTTAGAAAAACTGAGATTTCATAAAAAATTTGGCCAACTTAGTTTTTTTGAGGTTTATACTGCTTTAGCTTTTAATTATTTTTTTAAAAAAAATGTAGATTTTGCAGTATTGGAATGTGGTTTGGGAGGAAGGTTAGATGCTACTAATCTTTGCAAACCTTTAGCTTGCATAATTACTAAGATAGATTACGACCACACTCAGCAGTTAGGAAACAGCTTAAGAGAGATAGCTTCCGAGAAAGCCGGCATAATCAAAGGTAAGTCTTTAGTAGTTTCAGCCGGGCAGAGAAAGGTGGTTAGAGAAGTGTTGAAGGAGAAAGCAAAACTAAAGCAGGCTAAACTTTACTTTTATCAGGAAGATTTTTGTTCACAAAATTTAAGATTTGGTTCAAATTATACCTTGTTTGATTATTCTTCTTTTTTAGGTTCTTACAGAGACCTCAGAATAAAAATTTTAGGAGAATATCAAGTAGAAAATGCCAGTTTGGCTATATTTTGTTTTCAGCTTCTTAAGGAAGAGTTTAATTTAAAAGAGAAGGCTTTATATCGGGGCTTAGAAAAAGCCTTTCTTAAAGGAAGATTTCAGGTGGTGAAGAAGGCTGGTAAGATATTTTTATTAGATATAGCCCATAACCCTTTGTCTTTTTCTTCTCTTAACCAAGGGATAAAAAGATATTTTCCTTCTAAAAAAGTTATTTTAATATTTGGCTGCTCTAAGGGTAAACTGGCAGAAAAGATGTTAAAAAATATAGACTATAATAAATTAATATTTACCCGGGCTAATCATCTTCGGGCTCAGGACCCTTTAATTTTGAAAAAACTCTGTGCTTTCAAAAACCCTCTCCTAACTTATAATTTAGAAACTGCCCTCAAGAAAAGTAAGGAATTATCTGATTCTCAAAGTATAATAGTAATTGCTGGCTCTTTTTTCCTGGTGGCTGAAGCTTTAACTCTTTTGGAGAAATGAGGAAGGAATTTTCTCTTGCTGATACTATTGCTTCTATTGCTTCTTTTCCTTCTAAGGCAGCAGTAGGAGTGATAAAAATTTCTGGGAAGAAGTCTTTAGAGATTATTTCTAAAATATTTAAGCCTAAGAAGAGAAAAGATATTAGGAAAGTCCAGACTTACACTCTCCATTACGGTTGGATTGTAGATAAGTCAAAAGAAAGGAGAGAAAAAATAGTAGATGAAGTCCTGGTGGGAGTAATGAAAGCCCCCTTTTCTTATACCCGCGAGGATGTAGTAGAGATTTATTCTCATTCTGGTCAGGTAGTCCTAAATAAAATATTAGATTTAGTATTGAAGAGAGGAGCAAGACAGGCTCTTCCTGGGGAATTTACCCGGAGAGCTTTTTTAAGGGGAAGAATAGACCTTTCTCAAGCAGAAGCAGTCTTAGATATTGTGGAGGCTAAAACCGAGAAAGCTCTGGAGTTAGGTCTTTTTCAACTGGAAGGCAGATTATCAGAAAGAATTAACCAGATTGAAGAGATTTTAAAGAGAATCTGTTCAGAGTTGGAGGCAGAATTAAGTTTTCCTGAAGATGTTCAGATAAAAAAAGATTATTCTTTAGATATTCAGAGAGCTATTAAGAAAATTAAAGACTTACTTAAAAATTCTGAGAAAGGCAGGCTTTTGAAAGAGGGAGCTTTTTTAGTAATATGTGGTAAGGCTAATGTAGGAAAATCTTCTCTTTTAAATATGCTCCTTAGAGAAGAAAGAGTAATAGTTACTCCTTTTGCCGGGACGACCCGCGATGTTATAGAGGAAGATATAAATATTAGAGGGCTCCCTCTTAAGATTTACGATACAGCAGGAATTTTAGAACCTAAAGACTTAATTGAGAAGAAGGCTTTAGAGAAGTCTTATAAGAAGATAGAAGAAGCAGACTTAATCCTCTTAGTCTTTGACGGTTCACAAAAATTAACTTCTGAGGATTTTTTTCTGATTGATAAGACCAGAGAGAAAAAAGTAATCTTTGTAATAAACAAAACAGATTTACCCCTGAGAATTGGAGAAGAGATGTTAAAGAGATATAAAAAGCCCTTAGTGAAAATTTCTGCTCTCTTTTCTAAGGGTTTAAAAAACTTAGAAACCAAAATTTTAAAAGTTATTTTTAAAGAAGGCTTAGATAAAGAGGGAGAGATATTTCTTTCTAATAAGAGACACATAGCTCTTTTAAAAGAGGCTTTAAATCTCTTAGAAAAAGTAAAAGCCGACCTTAGAAGAGGTTTTCCGTTAGATTTCTTGTTTTTTAATCTCAGAGAAGCTTTAGAGAGAGTATCGGAGATTACCGGGAAAAATATTTCCGGGGATATTCTTGATTCTATATTTAGTAAATTTTGTATTGGTAAGTAAAGAAAGGAGAGTCATGGATAAGAAAAAGATTGAGAAGGCAGTGAAGATGATTTTAGAGGCAATAGGAGCTGATTTAAAAAAGAAAGATATACTTTTAACTCCCAAGAGAGTAGCTGATATGTATGAGGAGATTTTCTCCGGGCAGTTTAAGAAACCAGAAAAAGAACTGGAAGTCATTTTAGAGCAGAAACACGATGAGATAATTCTTTTGAGAGATATACCTTTATACTCTTTATGTGTGAGCAGAAGGATGTGTGTATATACGAAAGAAGGGGCAAAATTTGCTGAGAGAGTAAAGGCAGGAGATGAGTTACTTACTTTTGATGAGCAAAGGAGGGATTTAGTATATACAAAAGTTGAGAAGGTATTTAGGAGGAAGGTAAGCAAGATGCGTGAAATAGAAATAGATAAAGGGATAAAAATTAAAGTTACAGAGGAGCACCCTATATATACCAGAGATAAAGGATGGGTGAAAGCAAAAGATTTAGCAATAGGTGATAAGGTAATAGTAGTAAGAAATAGAAATGCCATAAAAAGGAGGAGGAATTTAAGTATTAAAAAAGATTACCAGCTAGGTTATTTTATTGGGACAGTAGCCAGTGATGGTTCGGTATGGAGAAATCAAGTAAGATTGGAGGTGAATGATAGGAGATTTGCAGAAAAATTCGCTACCTCTATTGAGAAATCTTTTGGCCTAAAGGCTAAAGTGGAAGAAATAAAAAAACCAAGCGGATTTCTAAAAAAGGTAATTAAACAATATCGGGTAAGAGTGGTATGTGGGGAGCTAGTAAGAATAGTTAAAGATGTTTTTGAGGGGAGGAAGAAAGCGGATAATTTTCCTTTGCCTAAAGTTGTTTTAGAAAATGAGGATATTTTTAAAGGGTTTTTGCATGGCTATATAGATGGAGATGGCTCTATATACAAGGATAAAAATGGAAAATTTAAGTATGCAAGAATATATAGCTATAATAAAGCTTTCTTGGAGGATTTGGCCAAAGTGTTAAATACCAAAGTAGGTAGGCAAAAAGAGAACGAGTATGTAGTTAATATACCTACACAGTGGCTTTTTGACCTTAAGAGGAAAAGATATTACAAGCCCTTTATCTCTTCAAAAGAAGCATTTGAGTTTAAGAATTATGAGTTTGCAGCAGTAAAGAAGATTAAGAGGAAAGAGGGGCACAAATATTATATAGTTTATAATTTTTCTTGCTCTCCTTATAATACCTTTATAATAAATGGTGTCTGGGTGCATAATTGTGAACATCATCTTCTGCCTTTTATCGGCAAAGCCCACGTCGCTTATATCCCGGATAAGAAAATTACCGGTCTGAGTAAAATTGTCCGGGTGGTGGAAGTTTTATCTAAGAGGCTTCAGGTTCAGGAAAGACTCACTACTGAAATTGCTGATGTAATAGATAAGAAGTTAAAGCCTAAAGGAGTAATGGTAGTAATTGAAGCTGAGCACTTGTGTATGTCTATGCGGGGAGTAAAAAAACCCGGGACAATTACTACCACTTCAGTAGTAAGAGGAATATTCAGGAAGAACCCCAAGACCCGCCAGGAAGGTTTAAGTCTTATTTTTGGAAGATAAGAGCTTAATTAATTGAAGTTAGTAGTTTAGGAGTAGGATTCCTCTTGATAGAGATTTTTGGGGATTTCGTAAATAAACAGAGAAGGCCGGCAAATCACTAAGCCATTTCGGAAAGTGTACCTTGATTCAGGGTAAGTAATATAGACATATTTTTTAGCCCGGGTTACTGCTACATAGAAAAGCCTTCTTTCTTCTTCTAATTTTTCTTGAGAATCAAGAGCCTTAGGATGGGGAAAATCATATTCATTGCAGCCAATTAAAAAAACCACGCACCATTCTAATCCTTTTGCCTGGTGGATAGTAGAAAGAATTAGGATGTCTTCTTCCTGGGGGGTAGAAATGAGAGTTTCTCCTTTAAATTCTTCATAACTGGAGACTTCTTCTAAGAAGTTTTTTATATTAGAGAATTTCTGGGCTATCTTAGCTAATTCTTGTAAATCTAAAAGCCTGTCTTCGGGATTCTCGAAACTGCTATAGCAATAATTTTTATATTCTTCTATAAGAAGCCTTAATATTTTTTGCGGTGAAGATTCTTTTTTAATTTTAGAAAATATCTTAAAAAAATCTTTAAAGCCTTGGCGGGCAGTTTTAGGTATATTCTTTAAAATAAACTCTTTATTCTTTTTTTCTTTTACTAAGAGTTTCCATATTTTTTGGGCATAGCTTCTTCCCACTCCGGGATAAAGACACAAAGCTCTTTTAAAAGAAAGTTCATCGTAGGGGTTTATTAAGATTTTCAGGTAAGAGAGGATATCTTTTATATGAGCCTGTTCAAAAAATCTTAATCCCCCTCTTACTATATAAGGGATGTTTCTTTTTATAAGCTCCATTTCTAATTCTAAAGCTAAATATCGGGAACGGAAAAGAACAGCTATTTCTTTTAAGGGAATACCTTGCTGGTAGAATTCCAGGATTTTTTTAGCAGTAAATTCTGCTTGCTGGTAAACGTCTTTAGTAGTTACTAAATGCGGTAATTCCCCAGGCTTATTTATAGCTTTAAGATTTTTGGGAAATTGGTTTTTATTATTGTTAATTATACTGTTAGCTAATTTCAGAATTTGGGGAGTGCTCCTATAATTTATCTGGAGTTTAAAAATTTTGGCCTCTTTAAAGACCGAAGGAAAATCTAAGATATTTCTTATTTCTGCAGACCTAAAAGAGTAAATAGATTGAGCATCGTCTCCTACCACCAGAATATTTCTGTGGGTTGAAGCCAGCTTTTTAAGAATTTCAAATTGTAGGCGGTTAGTGTCTTGGTATTCGTCTACTAAGATATACTGGAAGAGCTGGGAATATCTCTGGGTTAAGTTTTTATTTTCTAAGAGTCTGAGCCAGTATACTAAAAGGTCTTCAAAGTCTAAAACATTAGCTTCTTTCTTTTTTTGAATGTATCTTGAGATTACTCTTTTAATCTGGGAGGCATATTCTTCTATGTGTGAATATTTATCAATTATTACGTTTTCTAAGTCTTTCTGAGAATTTAAGCTGGTAGAATAGATGTTAAGGATTAAGTCTTTTTTAGGAAATAATTTCCTCTGTTTTTGAAAGCCCAATTCTTCTATACAGTCCTGGATTAAGTCTTTACTATCTTCTCTATCAATAATTGTAAAGTTAGGAGAAAAACCTACTATATGAGCTTCCCGGCGTAAGATTGTTGCTCCTATGTGGTGGAATGTACCCATCCAGAGTTTAGACAAACTTCTTTTGAGAAGAGCTTCAGCTCGGCTAATCATTTCCCGGGCAGCTTTATTAGTAAAGGTTACTAACATAACATTTTCAGGCGGGGTGCCTTTTTCTACTAGATAAGCTAATCTGTAGACTAAGACTCGAGTTTTTCCGGAGCCCGCTCCAGCTAAAACCAAGCAGGATCCTTCAGCCTGGGTTACCACTTTATACTGTTGGGGGTTTAGGCTTTTTTCATAGTCTATCTGTAAGCCAGAGGTAAAATTATAAGTCTTAGAATTGGTCTTCATCCTAATAACTTTTTAAACCTTTGAGCATTCCTGACCGCAAAGCCATAAGCATCATTATTGAAAAAAGCAAATAAAATTTTTACTTTTTTTCTCCATTTCTTTACTTTTTCTGCCCAGGAAGTTAATTCTTCTTCCGAGTATTCTGAGCCGTAGAGAATTTTTCCTCCGTGAAATCTTAAATACAAAAAGTCTGAGGTAAGAACTTCTTGAGTAGGAAAATTAGGTGAATCAGCTATACAGAGATTGAGATTATTTTCTCTTAATATTTTGAAGGTGTTTTCATTAAACCAGCTTTCATCTCGGAATTCAAAGCTGTGAAGAACTTTTCTGGAAATTTTATTTTTTTTAAGCTCAGAAATAAAGTTTGTAAGTCTTTCTAAATTGAACTTAAAGGAACCAGGGAATTGCCAGAGTACACAAAGGAGTTTATTTTCTAAGAAAGAAGCATTTTCTAAGAACATCTCTAAAGAATTTCTTACATCTTTTAGTCTTTTAATGTGAGTAATAAACCTTGAGCCTTTAATTACAAACTTAAATTCCTGAGGAGTTTTTCTCTGCCAGTTTTTGAATACAGCCTGATTAGGGAGTCTGTAGAAAGTAACATTTAATTCTACAGAGTTAAAATGTTGACAATAATATTCTAAAAGTTTATTTTTGGGCCATCCTTTAGGATAAAATACCCCTTCTTGCCAGTGAAGGTAATTATAACCTGAAGTCCCAATAAATTTTTTCATAGTTTAAAATTATAGCATAGATAAAAAATATTGAAAAATAATTTGAATAGAACAATTTAAGCGGTATAATAAGGCTGTGCTAAAAATACTCTATAGAATAAAGAATTTTTCTTATCCTTACTGGCAGGAGCTTAGGAATTTTAATTTTTCTATCTTTAATCCTTTATTCTGGCTAGGCTTATTTATATTATTCTTAATTCTTCTCCGGTTTTGGAGGATAAGAAAGTCTTTCTCTTTCTGTCTAACTTTAGCTCTGATATTATTAGGCACTACTAAATTAGAAAATATTCTTCTTTCTCTGGGAGTGGATAGACAAGGTTTTGGCCTGCCTTTATTGAGGACGGGCGCTTTCTTCATAATAGGGATTATTTTTGTATATTATCTTTTAGTAAGGGGAGATAGTGAGAGATAAAAATTTTAAGATAATTATTCTTTTAGTCTCAGTATTATTTTTGGAAGGTTGTTTTCTTATTCAGCTTCCTTTTCAGCTAGTAAGTGGGGTTTTTAAAACTACTTTTGGGATAATAGGAGGGGCACTTAATCTTTTGGGTAAGATTCCTTTACCTCCTCCCGGTGTATTTTAAAATTTTTTTAAAGAAGTGTTAAAGAATAAGAAGTAAACAGTTAAGAGAATTTAACCAGTAATATTTATTAGATTAATCTTGCCTTAAATAGCTCTTCCTTTCTTATGTTTACTAAAGTAAAATCAGCCCTAAATATAGGATTAGAAGTTGAATTTGTGGATGTAGAAGTAGATATTGTGAGAGGTCTTCCTAAGATAAGTTTAGCTGGTCTTCCCGATACCGCTATAAAGGAGAGTAGAGAAAGAATTGAAGCCAGCATCAGAAATTCAGGATTTAATTTTCCTAAAGAGAAGATAACTATTAATTTTGCTCCGGCGGGAATAAAAAAGGAAGGGGTATTCTTTGACTTAGCAGTAGCTTTAGGGATTTTAGCTTCTTCTCATCAGTTAGATAGAAATTATTTAGAAGATTACCTGGTATTGGGAGAACTTTCTTTAGATGGAAAATTGAGGAGAATAAAAGGTGTTTTACCTATAGTTTTAGAGATGAGGAAGAAAAAGTTTAAAAAACTTATTTTACCTGTAGAGAATTCTTCAGAAGCAGGGATTTTAGAAGAGATAGAAGTTTACCCGGTTAAAACTTTGTATGAAGCAGTCTGCTTTTTAAGTAAAACTGTAGAAATTGCTCCCTATAGAGAAGACAAAGAGAGATTCCTTAAAGGTGGTCCTTATTATGAGGTAGATTTCGCTGAGGTTAAAAATCAGCATTTTGTAAAGAGAGCAATAGAAGTAGCAGTGGCCGGAGCTCACAATATCTTGCTTATTGGCCCTCCGGGTGCAGGTAAGACTATGTTAGCCAAGAGAGTGCGGACGATATTGCCGGATATGGAGTTTGAGGAAATATTGGAGACTACCAAGATATACAGTATCTCCGGACTTCTTAAAAAAGATAAGCCTTTAATTACTGAGCGGCCTTTCCGAAGTCCTCACCATACTTCTTCTAATATCTCCTTAGTAGGCGGAGGCACATTTCCTAAACCGGGAGAAGTCAGTCTTGCTCATAACGGAGTTTTATTCTTAGATGAACTTCCCGAATTTCGTAGAGACGCCTTAGAAGTTTTAAGACAGCCTTTAGAAGATAGAGAGGTAACTGTTGCCCGGGCTAAGAAGACTTTAAAATTTCCTGCAAATTTTCTCCTCATTGCTACTATGAATCCCTGTCCTTGTGGTTATTTTGGTTATGAAGAGAAAGGGAAAACCTGCAGGTGTTCGCCTGCTCAAGTTCAAAGATACCGACATAAGATTTCCGGGCCCTTATTAGACAGGATTGATATCCATATAGAAGTACCTTCTTTAAAGTCAACTGAACTTCTTTCAGAAAGAAGAGAAGAAGAGCCTTCTTCTCAGATAAGAGAGAGAGTAAATAAAGCCAGGTTTGTTCAGAAAGAAAGATTTAAAAGTGAAAAGATATTCTTTAATTCTCAGATGTCACATTCCCAGATTAAGAAATATTCTTTTTTAAAGAAGGAAGTAAAGGATTTTCTGAGAATGGCTATAGAAGAGCTGGGTTTAAGTGCCCGGGCTTATGATAAGGTTTTAAAGGTGGCTAGAACTATCGCTGATTTAGGGGGGTCTTCAGAGATAACTTTGGAGCATATTTCTGAGGCAGTGCAGTATAGGAGTTTGGATAAAAACTTCTGAAAGGATTGCTTGCTTTTATCCTGTTTTTTAATATAATCTATTTGCTATGTGGGAAGAGTTGTTTTCTAACCGGATTATCTGGGCGACGCTTTATAGCTGGCTTATCGCCCAGGCTATAAAGATTTGCCTAAATGTAATAAGAGAAAAAAGATTCAATTTCTCCTGGGTGATTACTACTGGTGGTATGCCTTCAGCTCATTCAGCAAGTGTAGCCAGTTTGGCTACTTATATCGGGCTTAAACAGGGGTTTGATTCTGAAATATTTGCTGTTTCAGTTATTATTGCTCTTATTGCTATGTTTGATGCTCAGACCTGGAGGCGGTCAATAGGAGCCCAAGCCAAGATTCTGAATACTATTATGGAAGATGTTTACCGAAGCAGAAAGCTTGAGCAGAGCAGGCTCAAAGAGCTTATAGGCCATACTCCTGTAGAAGTTTTTGTGGGAGCAATATTAGGGATTTTGGTAGCTTTTATTTTTTATAAATAAAAAGGAGTAAGGAATGAAGGCCAAAATAATCTATACTCTAATTTTTTCTCTTTCCTTGAACCTTTTAAGCTGTAAACCTGCTGAAAAAGAAAAACCTAAAAAAGAGCCTCTTTCTATAGAAAAGAAGATAGAAGAAGCTCAGCAGAAAGAAAAGGAGGGCGCACTTCTTCAAGCCCGCAAGTTATATAAAGAAGTATTTTCTCAATTAACCCAGCCTTCATTAATAGAGGAAGTGAGAAGAAAGATAGAATCTTTAAATATTAAAATACTCTTCTCTAAGATTATTGATGAAGATAGTTTTTTATATGAAGTGGAACCCGGCGATACTTTAGGGAAGATTGCTAAAAAATTTGGCACAACCGTAGAATTACTCAAAAAGGCAAATAATCTGTCTTCAGACATTATCCGAGCAGGAGAGGAGCTTAAAGTTACTAAAGCAAAGTTTTCTATAGTTGTAGATAAATCCCAGAATCGTTTATTTTTAAAGAAAGGTAATGGAATCTTTAAAACTTATATAGTTTCGACAGGTGAGAATAATTCTACTCCTACCGGCACATTTAAAATCGTTACTAAACTTAAAAATCCCGTTTGGTTCAGAAGAGATATTGGGGCGGTCGTCCCTCCGGATAGTCCCGAGAATGTTTTGGGTTCTCGCTGGTTAGGGCTGAGTGTTAAAGGCTACGGTATCCATGGCACTAATAAACCCGATAAACTGGGAGAACAAAATACCCAGGGCTGTATCCGGATGAGTAATAAAGATGTGAAGGAGTTATTCTCTATAGTGCCTCGAGGCACAGAAGTTACCATAGTTGATTAAGATGAATATTTTGGAATTTGAAAGGCCAATTATAGAACTTGAAGAAAGAATAAAAGAGCTCAAAAATTTTTCTTCTGAGAGACACATAGACCTCTCTTCAGAAGTTGAGAAGTTAGAGAAAAAATTAGAAAATTTAAAAAAGGAAATTTACGGGAATTTAACTGCTTGGCAGAGAATACAGATTGCCCGCCATCCTCAGAGACTTTATACCTTAGATTATATCAATAGGATTATGACTGATTTTATAGAGATTCACGGAGATAGAGTATATGGCGATGATAAGGCAATAGTAACAGGGTTTGCTAAGTTAGAAGGAGAGCGGTTAGTAGTGATTGGTCATCAGAAAGGAAGAGACACTAAGGAAAATATTGAAAGAAATTTTGGCTGTGCCCATCCCGAAGGTTATAGGAAGGCCTTAAGAATAATGAAGTTAGCTGGAAAATTTAAATTGCCTATAATTATATTGATAGATACTCCCGGAGCTTACCCGGGCATTGGTGCAGAGCAGAGAGGTCAGGCTCAGGCTATAGCTGAAAATATTTGCCAGATGTTTGGAATTAAAACTCCTATAATCTGCTGCGTAATTGGCGAGGGTGGTTCAGGAGGAGCTTTAGGTATTGGTGTAGGAGATAGGGTTTTAATGTTGGAGAATGCTTACTATTCAGTAATTTCTCCTGAAGGGTGTTCAGCTATATTATGGAAGGATTCTTCTAAGGTAAGAGAGGCAGCCGAAGCCCTTAAATTAACTTCTTTTGACTTATTAAAATTTGGAATAATTGACGAGATAGTGCCTGAGCCTTTAGGAGGAGTTCATAAAGATGTTGAACTTTCTTCTCAAAATTTAAAAGAAGCCCTTCTTAGAAACTTAAAGGTTCTCCAAAAGCTTTCTTTAGACCAGCTTCTTAAAAAAAGGTATGAAAAATTTAGAAAGATAGGAGTATTTAAAGAAGAGTCTTTATGAAGCCTTATCAGGAGTTGGTTATTCTAGGCTTTCTTAAAGAAGGTCCCAAGCACGGCTACCAAATAAAAAAACTTCTGAAAAATGTCTTAGGTGTGTTTACCAGCTTTGATACCACTTCTATTTATTACCCTTTAAAAAATTTAGAAGAGAAAGGCTATTTAAAAAAAGAAATTTTTCTTCAAGAAAACCGGCCCCAAAAGTACATCTACAAGATAACCTCTAAAGGCGAAGAGTACTTAAGTAAACTCTTAGTAGATAACTTTCTTTCTTTACACCGGCCTTTTGTAAATGTGGATTTATCTTTGTATTTTTTGCCTTATATTGACAAGGAAGTTTTTCTCTACAAAACAAAAGTGAGAATAAAAGCTTTAGAGAGAGTAAAAACTTGGCTTAAAAAGAGGATAGAGAATTTTGATTTTAAAGATAGGCTTCATCGGAAAAAAATTTTAGAACATAACCTAAAATTAGTAATTGCAGAAATAGAGTTTACCAAAGAGCTTCTTTCCTCATTTTCTAATTTTTAATCCCACAAAAATTTAGTTTTTTAAAGAGAGAGAATTTTCCTTGACAGAGGAGAAGTTTATAGTAAAATTTTACTAATTAAATTTTACTAAATGAAAAGTAGGAAAATTAAAGAAGAGTTTGGTATTGATAACGAAGAGTTAGCAGTCAGAGAGTACTTTCTTTTAAATAAAGAGTTTATGAACGCAAATTACCCTTTAATCTCTTCTAAAATTAAAGAGACTTTAGATTCTGAAGAAATTTACATCTTAGATATCGGCACAGGTTTAGGGAGTTTAGCCCGAGAATTGAGAAAGAAATTTCCTTCTTCTAAAATCTGGGCAGTAGATATTTCTTCTTCTATGCTTGATTATGCAAGAAGAATTTCTTTTGAGGAAGAGATTTCTAATATAGAGTTTGTTTTAGGAAGTGCCTACGAGTTAACTTTTAAAGATAGCTTCTTTGATCTTATAGTAAGCTTTGGGGTTCTCCATCACTTAAAGAATCTAAGAAAAGTTTTTTTAGAGATTAAACGGGTTCTTAAAAAGGGAGGCTTGGCTTTTCTTTATGATTTACATAAAGAAGCACCTCAAGAGATTGTAACCTCTCTATCTTCAAAAATGAATTCTCAATCTAAGAAAGCTTTCTTAGAATCGGTAAGAGAGGCTTACTCTTTAAATTATTTAGAAAATCTTTTAAAGGATTTGGGAGTGAAAGAATACAGAGTAAGTTTCCCCAATTATTCTCGAAGAGTAATTTTGGAAAATAAAGATGTCTTAAGAACTTCAAACTTTTTAGGTAAAGAGTTTAACAAAATATTAGGAGAGGTTTACTTTAAAAAATGAATATAAGAGAATATTTAATAAGGAATGGAAAAGATTACCCTTCAAAGCCAGGAGTAATCTTTAAAGATAAAGAGATAACCTTTTCTTCTTTGAAAGAAGCAGTATTTAAATTAGCTAATTTTTTAAGAAAACAAGGTGTTCATCCTTCAGAGAAAGTAGCGGTCTTTCTTCCTAACAACTTAGAGGCAGTTTATTCTTACTTAGCGGTTTTAAGTTTGGGGGGCGTGCTTGTTCCTTTTGATTTTATGCTTACTTCCGAAGAAATAATTAATTTTATTAACCACTCTCAAGCAAGAGTTTTGATAGTTTATCCTAAGAAAGATATAGATTTGGAGAAAATTAAAAGGAGTTGCCCTTCTTTAAAGGAGATAATTACTTCTTCTGAGAAAGAAGGTTTTTTAAGTGTTAGAGAAATATTAGAAAAAGAATCTCCAGATTTTGCATTTCCAGATTTTAAGCAAGAAGATTTAGCCTGTATTCTTTATACTTCGGGTTCAACTGGGCATCCTAAAGGAGTAATGCTTAGCTATAAAAATTTAGATAACCCTATAAATTGTATAAAACATTTCTTAGATACTTCCAGTAAAGACGTAATCTTCTGTGCAGGAGTCCCTTTTTCCCACTTAGGAGGGTTTGATTATTTGCTTTTAATGAGCTATTTTTCTCAAACCTTAATTCTTTTAGAAAGATTCAGTCCTTTGGGAGTTTTAAGATGTATAGAAAAATATAGAGTAAGTTTTATGTGGTTGGTACCTTCAATGTATACAGCCATTCTTTCTTTAAAAGAATACGATAAATTTGACTTATCTTCTCTAAGGTATGTAGTCGTCTTTGGAGCCCCTTCTTCTAAGGCTCTTTTAAAAAGATTTCATCAAGTTTGTCCTCAAGCTTACCTTTTGAATGGTTGGGGGATGACCGAAACATCTGCTCCTAACTGCGTTTTGCCTCCGGGGGTTGATAAGCTGGAAAGTATAGGCAAGTTTTATCCAGGAATGCAGGCAAAGATTGTTGATGAAGAGGAGAAAGAATTAGGAGCACAAGAACAGGGAGAGCTCTGGGTAAAGGGAGAAGGGGTTATGCTTGGTTATTATAAAGAGCCCCAGTTAACAGAAGAAGTGTTAACGCCTGAAGGTTGGCTCAAAACTGGAGATATAGCCTATTTTGATAAGGAGGGTCTTTTTTATATAGTGGGAAGAAAAAAAGATATGATAAAAGTATCTGGGGAAATAGTTTTTTCTCCGGAAGTGGAAGAAAAAATTCAGCTCTACCCTAAAGTTAAAGAGGTAGCAGTTATTGGAGTGCCGGATAAGTTAAGAGGAGAAGTGCCTAAAGCTTTTGTAGTAGTAAAAGAAGAAGAAACCTTAGGTGAGGAGGAACTTAAAGAGTTTTTAAGAAAACACCTCGCTCATTTTAAAATTCCTCATTACTTTGAATTTTTAAGCCAGCTTCCTAAGACTCGGACAGGAAAGATAGATAAAAAATTATTGGCCAGTTTAAAAACGGAGGTTTAATAATGAAAGTTTTGTTCTTACAGCCGCCTTTAGGAGCCTGGTCAACCTGGGGAAAACACCGTGCTCCTAATATTGGTCAAGCTCAATTAGCAGGATTATTAAGAGAAAAACACCCCGACTATAAGTTGGAAGTTTTAGATTGCCGGGCATTGGAATTAGACCAAACAGGAATGATGAGAGAGATTTTAAAAAGTAAGCCTGATATTATCCATATTGGAGATATTCTTCATACTACAGGTGGGGCAGCCGTAGTCTACCGGTATAATCAGGCAGCAAAATTAATAAAGGAAAAATATCCTCAAGCTAAAATCATTGCTTCAGGGTTAGTCTATGCTTCGGCTCCTCAAGAAATTTTAGAGAAAAACCCTCAGATTGATTATTGTATTGTGGGTGAACACGACTACAGTTTTGTAGAACTGGTTGAGGCTTTAGCTGAAGGAAAAGATATGGAGAAAGTTAAAGGTGTAGCTTTTCGTAAAGATGGCCAGATTACTTTAACGGAATACAGGGGCCTAATTACTGACTTAGATGAGTTGCCTTTTCCGGCTTACGACTTATTCCCTATGGATAAATATGTAGGACACGACTACTGGAAGAACTATGTGGAGACTTGGAATTCAAGAGGGTGTCCTGCCGGATGTAAATTCTGTTATGAGTGGTCACAGTTTGATCCCCGAAGTAATGGCGATTTAAAATTCTTCCGGGCAAGGAGTGGAAAACTTGTTGCTGAAGAGTTAGAACTTTTACATCATAGATTCGGGGTAAGGGTCGTTACTATGATGGATGATTGTTTTAACACTTCCCGCAAAAGGATGGAAGAATTTTTAGAAGAAATGTTAAAAAGAGAGTTAAATAAAAAAATTCCCTGGTGTTTTTTAGGCAGAGCCCCTTACTATTTAAGAGATATAGATTTGTTCCCTAAAATGAAAGAAGCAGGTTGCTTTCTGGCTTTAGCAGGGATTGAAGTTGCTACTGATGAAGAGTTAGAAGAACTGGGCAAAGGCATAACTGTGGAGCAGGTTGAGGAGACAATTGCCAAACTTAAAGAAGCAGGGATTGCCACAGTTTTAACCTGGATGATGGGTTTTGAAAATGATGATGAGTATAGAATTAAGAAACGTTTTGAGGCAGTAGATAGAATTGACCCTGACATCTGTGCTTTGCAGTATTTAACCCCTATGCCTGGAGCACCAATTTGGCCGGAATATGTAAAAAGAGATTGGGTTAAGTTTGATGACTTAAAAACCTGGGATTTTCATCATCCGGCTGTGCCTACAAAACACCTTTCTATTGAAGAAGTAGGAAGACTGGGCGCTTGGGCATTGCGTGAATTTTACTCCAAACCAGGAAGGGTTGAGCGGATTATGTACTCAAAAGTTTACCATCCCTATGTTAAGCTCTGTTTTCGCTCCTATATGGAGAATATGTCCCGGTTTGAGAAGGCATCTTCTCATAAAGAGCTGTATGTTTAATATAGCCCAGATTTTCAAAGATTAATAGATGAGGTAGAATTTGTAATTACCTGCGTATTTTCTGGGTTAATCTGGAAATAAAGAGAAGAGAAAATAATCATGATGCAAAGAGATGTGCACTTAAAGCCAGAGGATTTACTTAAATCCTTACAGTTTAAAGAAGGTGATTTTGGTAAAATTGCTCTGGTAAGCGGGCAGGTTCAGCGGGCTAAGACGTGCCTTGACTATTTAGAAAAACCTGTAAAGAATTTTACCTTTTTAGGTTACACTTTCTGGACAGGATTTTATAAAGGCAAAAGAATTACTGTTGGTAACGGTGGTTTCTATGCTCCGGATTCAGCTTTTGTTACAGAGCTTCTATGTGGGGCAGGCGTTGAGGTTCTTGTGCGACTGGGTTCCTGCGGCGCATTACGAGAAGATATCTCTATCGGTGATTTTATAGTTGCCGATAAGGTCTTGAGAGGAGATGGGGCAACACGTTACTATGTAGATGATGATTTTTTGCCTTCTGTGGATAAGGAGATTACTAAACACCTTGTAGATATCTTTTCTTCTGCAGGAAAGGTTCATACCGGAGGGGTATGGACTACAGATGCTTTATTTCGGGAGACAAAAGAGATAGTAAATTCCTATATTGAAAAAGGAGCAATTGCAGTGGATATGGTAACTTCACCTTTTGTTACAATTGCCAACCTTTATAAACGGGCAGTGGTTGCTGTATTGGTGGTTTCAGATAACTTAATTACCGGTGAGTTAGGATTTACTGATTTTAAGTTATTCCAAGCCCAGGAAAAAATGGTTAAGACTGCTTTTAAGCTAATTGAGAAGATAAATGTATAGTTCTCCTCTACTTTTTCCTGTTAAGTTAGAAGGTAAAAATATTATTGTTTTAGACGAAACTCTTCTTCCCTTTAAAGAGGAGTATATAGAAGTAGATTCTTTAAAAAAAGCTTTAGAAGTTTTGGGCTCAATGAAAACCCGGGCTTTTGGGCAAGTGCTTTTATTTTTTTATAGTTGTGTCCTCTTTAAAGAATATTCGCCTTCTCATTTATCTCAGGAGTTTAAAAGAGTAAGGCCTACTTTTGCTTTTGAATTTTTAGCCGAGTTAGTTGAGGAAGAGGTTAAGAAAGCAAAAACTATCCAGGAAGCAGTAGATAACTTTATTAAAGGTTTTGATAGCTTAAGAAGAAAAAGAGCCAAAAGATTAGCCCAGATTCTGCCTTCCTTTCCTAAAATCTTAACTATTTGTAATGTCAATGGAGAGTTAATCTATCTTTATGAGGAGCTAAAGAAATTGAATAAAAGTTGTTTATTTTACGTTTCAGAAACCCGGCCTTATTTACAGGGAACACGGCTTACTTTCTGGGAGTTAAGAAAAAATAATATCCCTGCTTATTTAGTCTGCGATAATCAGGCAGCAAAGTTAATGAAGGAGAAAAAAGTAAATTGTGTGATAACTGGTGCTGACCGTTCTACAACAAAAGGAGACATCATTAATAAGGTAGGTAGTTATGCTTTAGCTAAACTGGCTAAGTATTTTAATATTCCTTTTTATGCTCTGGTACAGTATCCTGAGGATATTGACATTAAGAGTATTGAAATTGAGGAGCGTCCTCAAGAGGAAGTCTTTATGTTTCTGGAGGAAGATTTTAGTGAGGTTGAAGCAGTTTATCCTTCTTTTGATGTGGTAGAGAAATGTTTGGTTACCCAAATGATAAATATTAGATAATTTATGAGACTGTTTCAGATAGATAAAGCAATTCTTTTGTGGGGGCTAATAAACGAGGAAGTTCTTTCCTTATTTAAGAAAGAAGATTTATTGGGTATCCCTGAAAGCAGGCCTTATCTTTATGGTTTAAAGAATATTTTTTTCTTAAAGAATAAAGATTATAATTGTTTTTATCTTACTGACAATATGGTGGGTATTCTTTTTGCTTCTGGTAAAATAAAAAGTACTTATATATTTTATAAAGAGAAGTCAGATAAGGGGTTCTTGTGTCCTTCAGGTTCTTTATATGTATATCTTTTAAGTAGACTCCACAATATAGAAGTTAATTTTTTTCCTCAAGGTGAGTTGGAGAAGAGTCTTGATAAGGATGCTTCTACTTTGGGGGGTAAACCTTTTGTAAAGAAGGAGGATTTAAAGTTTGTGGTTTTGTCCCAAGATGAGTTAATCGGAACTAATTTGTAAAGGAGAAAAGAGATGTATGGAAAAGAAAAGAAAGAAATAATTTACTGGGCAAAAAAACTTAATGAAAAAGGCTTTGTTACTGCCCGCAGTGGAAATATCTCCTTAAAAGTTGATAAAGGCCTGCTTATAACCTCTCACGATTCTTATCTGGGAGAGTTAAAAGAAGAAGATATTCTTTTAGTAGATAAAGAAGGTAGAATTTTGGAAGGCAAAGGCGAAGTTACTTCAGAAAAAGACTTACACCTAGAAGCTCAAAATAGATTTAAAGAGATAAGGGTAGTTTTACATGCTCACCCTCCTTTTACTGTAGCTTTCTTTCACTACTTTGATAATCTGGATATCTTTTCTTTTGAGGCGAAGTTCTATTTAGGAGATATTAAGGTTGTTCCTCAAGAGACCCCTACAGTTACCCAGATAGAGCCAGTATTAAAAGAGCTTGAGAATTCAAATATAGTAGTCTTGAAAGACCACGGGGCAGTAAGTGTAGGAGAAGATTTTAAGTCTGCTTTTAGTTTGATTGAACTCTTAGAGGAGCAGGCAAAGGTTAATCTCTTGATAAAGTCAGCAGTCCATAGTCCTCAGTCTGTAGTGAATAGCCCCCAGTTTTTGGTTCATAGTGAGAAGAAGTATGAATTGTTGTCTAAAGAACATATAGAAAGGTTAGTAGAATTAGTAAATAACGATGAACAAGCGCAAAGCTTAGGAGAAAAATATGATTTAACCTGCAGTTTAGCAGTAAAGGATGTAGATACAGGAAGAGTAGCTTGTTTTTATTATCAAAAGGGAAAGATTATAAAGACTGATTCTAATGAAGAGGCCGAATTTCTGATTATTGGGGAAAGTTATATCTTAAAGAAAATCTTTAATCGGGAAATTTCTCCCCTTGTTGCTTCAACTCAGGGTAAGGTAAAAACTAAAGGAGACTTCTCTAAAATGAGTAAGTGGTATCCGGTATTAGTCCGCACTTTCCAGTTATGGGAGAAAGCCCCGGTTATCTAAGGAGGGGAGATGCAGGAGTATAAGTATTATTTAGGTGGCGAATTTAAAGATTCTTCAGAAAAGATTGAAGTAATAGACCCTTCTACTGAGGAAGTTTTTGCTTATATTTATCAAGTAAGTAAAGAGGATTTAGAAATTGCTCTCTCTCAAGCTAAAAAAGCCCAGAAAGAGTGGAAGAAATTTTCTTTTAAGGAGAGAGCAAAAGTTTTGAGAAACATAGCAAAAGTTATTTTAGACAACCTTCCCAGTTTAGCAGAACTTGAAACAAGAGAGATAGGCAAAACCTATAAGGAGTCTCTATTTGTAGATATACCTTTATCAGCTGAGGTTTTCGATTACTATGCTTCTTTTTTAGAGAGTCTTTCTGAAGATTTAATTAAGACAGATACAGGCATTGACTTAATTAAATATGAACCTTACGGAGTATGTGGGGTCTATCTTCCTTATAATGTGCCTTTAATGATTTTTGGGTTTAGCTGTGCCGGAGCTTTAGCTTCGGGTAATGCCTTAATTGTGAAACCTTCTGAATATGGGTCTTTATCTTTGTCAGAGCTGGCTAAGCACTTAGATAAATTGGATATGCCCAAAGGTTTAATCAATATAATTACTGGCCGGGGAGAAACTGTGGGTAAGTATTTAGCCCAAGCTGAAGTAGACCTTATTTCTTTTACTGGTTCTTTACAAACTCTTAAAAAAATAGTTTCTTATTCTGCAGATAACCCTAAAAAGATTATCTGTGAGTTGGGTGGGGTAAATTTTACAGTTATATTCTCTGACGCTGATAAAGAGAGAGCAATTGATTCTCTTTTATCTTCTTCCTTTATGAAACAGGGTCAAATGTGTATAGGCACAAGTATAGCTTTGATTGAAGAGAGTATTTACGAGAGTTTTATTAGTGAATTTTTAGAAAAAGTTAAAAAGATAAAAATAGGTTCTCCTTTTGAACCAACCACCGGCTTAGGTCCTTTGGTTTCTAGAGAGCATCTTTCAGCGGTAGATAAAAAAGTAAAAGAAATTATCTCTCAAGGGAATAAACTTCTCTGGGGAGGAGAAATATTGAAAGGTAAAGGTTATTTTTATTCTCCCACTGTGATTGAATTGAAAGAATTAGTTTATGAAGAATTCTTTTCACCAGTAGTTTTAGTTAAAAGATTTAAACAGGAAGAACTTCCCTCTATCTTGGAGAATAATCCTACAGGGTTGGTTCTCCAGATATGGAGTAGTAATTTAGAAAAGGCTAAAAGGTTAGCCGAAAGCTATTCTTGGGGAACTGTCTGGATAAATACTTTTGCTCAGATGAGCGCTCATACTTCTTTCGGCGGAGTAAAGAAGAGCGGTTGGGGAAGGAATCTGGGTAAATGGGGATTTTTTGAATATACTCAGCCTAAGCACATTGGGATAGGGTTTAAAAAAGGTCCTGCTGAAGGCTGGTTTGGAGTATGAATAAGAAAAAGAAGACAATATCTTTAAGCTGGCAGTATAAGCTTTCCCGTAAGGTCATTCATTTGCGAATTTACCTTATTTTAATATTTATAATTATTACTTCTTTCTTTATAGCCGTATTAAGAGATATAAAGATAGAGACCCACTTACAAGACTTTTTACCCCAGCGCCACCCCTTTATTAAAGTCCAGAACCAGTTAACCGATATCTTTGGGGGGCTAAATCAAGTTTCTTTAGCCTTCAAAGTAAAAGAAGGAACAATCTTAAATAAAGATTCTTTAGAAAAAATTATATCTTTAACAGAAGACCTTTACTTAATAAAAGGAGTAAATATTTCCCGGATAAATTCCATAGCTTCTAGACATATAAAGCATGTTAGGGTAGATAAAGAAGGTTTCTATGTAGAAAGGTTATTAAGGACCCCTCCTCAGACTGAACAAGAAAGCCGCCAGTTAAAGCAGAAAATAATGATGAATCCAAATATTTATGGAAAGATGGTTTCTAAAGATTTTAAATCCACTTTTATTCAGGTAGATTTCTCTTCAAAAGTTAAGACTAGTTATATATTTTCTGTGCTTAGGGATTTAAAGAATAAATATGAAGATAAAAAAACCCAGATTTTTATTGCCGGAAGGCCTATCTTAGAAGGCTGGCTTAACTTTTATTTACCTTCTATGTTTAAGATACTTTTTTTAAGTTTTCTGGTTATTTCGGTTATTCTTTACCTTACTTTTCGTTCTAAAAGAGGGGTAATTCTTCCTCTTTTAGACTCTTTTATGGCTACTCTGTGGGGTATGGGAGCTATGAAACTTTTAGGTTTTAGGTTGGACCCTTCTACAATCTTGGTTCCTTTTATTGTCCTTTCTTTAGGGATAAGCCATTCCGTCCACACTTTAAAGCGTTATTATGAAGAGATGAGAGTCCCGCAAATGAAGAGTAAGCACGCAGTGGTAAATACTGTAGCCCATTTATTTCTTCCGGGGTTGGCTTGCGTTTTAACTGATGGGTTGGGATTTTTATCTTTGATATTAGTTCCCCTTCCTACTATTAAGAGTATGGCTCTTGCTTCGGGGCTTGGGATTTTGGCTAATTTTTTGACTTCTTTTATGTTTACACCTTGTTTACTTTCTTTTCTCCACCGGCCCAAAATCTTAGAGGTAAAGAGAGAAGAGCAACACCTCTGGGTAGATAGGCTCCTTTCTAAGATTAGTATTTTTTCTTTAAATAAACAGGCGGGGACAGTTTTAGTAGTAGGTTTTATGGCTTTGAGCCTTATTTCTTTTTTGGGGATAAGAAAGATTATTATTGGCGATAACACCGAAGGCACAAGCTATCTTTATCCGGAGAGCCCTTACAATAAGGCAGAAAAGTTTATAAATAAAAACTTTGGCGGGACAAATTCCTATTATGTTTTGGTTTCTTCTCCGGACAGTCTTCTGAAAGTAGATAAACTAAAAGCTATAGATGATTTTCAAACCTATTTATCCCGAGAGGTTCCTCAGATTGGCGCTTCTTTATCCTTAGTAAATGCTATAAAGGCTTTAAATATGTTTATGTTTGAAGGAAAGAGAGAATACTTTAAAATCCCCGAAAATAACCAGACTATTGCTCAGTACTGGTTTTTATATACTCTTTCCGGGTTTCCTTCAGATTACGACTATTTAGTTTCCCGAGATGAGAAGTTTTCCAATATAAAGTTTGACTTGCGCGACCATAAATCCAGCACTGTAGATTTAGCAGTTAGAAAGACCAAAGAATATTTTTCTCAGCATAAATTTAAGGGAGTAAAGTTTTCTTATGGAGGAGGAGATATTGGCATTCTTTATGCAGTAAATCAAATTATAAAAAATACTATCCTTCCTAATGCCTTATTTATCTCTATATTGATATTTCTCTATGTAAGTTTTATTTACCGCTCTTTTTTAGGAGGGGTATTTCTCCTTCTTCCTTTAATCTTCAGCAATCTCTTAGTATTTTCTCTGTTTGGTTTTTTAGGTATACCTATAAATACCGAGATGTTAGCTTTAGTTTCTTTATCTGAAGGTTTGGGGGTAAATTACGGCATTTACATCTTAGCCCGGTTCTTTGATGAGTTTAAAGAAAAGAGGAGGACTTTTAAAAATATACTTTATCACACCTTAATTACCAGTGGTAAGGCAGTATTTTTTAGTGGATTTATTGTTTCTTTAGGTATTCTGGTCTGGGTATTTTCACCAATTTTATTCCAGGCCCGTTTAGGAGGGGTTTTGTGTTTGTCTTTAGTTTTAAATATGATAATTTCTCTGGTAATGATTCCTGTATTTATCTGGTGGATAAAGCCGGAGTTTTTATTTGGTAAAGTCAGGAGAAGATTTTTAAGGAAAGAAGGAGGTGTTTTATGAGGTGGTTGTTTATTTTCGCAGGGTGTTTATTGCTGAATCTGGGGGTTTTTGCTGAGAAGCTTGAATACCACAAGGTCTATACTCCTCAAGAAGGTATGTCTGCAGAGGAGATTATGAAGATTATGTACCACAACAAATACTCTCTCTTTGCCCGGGATTATCAGCAGACCGGAGAAGTCTTATATGTTGACCCTTCAGGTTTTACCCGAAAAAGAGTATGGAAAAGGCAAAGGATAGTAAAAGCAGGCCAGGAGGGTATTTCCTACAAAGACTTAGTAGTTATGACTTATCCTACGGAGTTAAAAGGTTTGGCGGTATTGACCTGGACTTATGAAGATCCCCAGAAAGACCAGAATGTCTGGCTTTGGATTCCTTCTCTAAAAAAGGTGAGAAAAATTTCAGCCTCCGAAGATGACGATGCCTTTATGGGTAGTGATTTTACAGTGGAAGAAGTTTCTACCCGAAGGTTTGAAGATGAGAGTTATAAACTTATAGGGAGTAAGAACTTCCCTGGTTATAAGTTTGAACATACCGGCGAAGTTAAATTTAAGGATAAGCCTTGTTTTGTAGTTGAATGCACACCTTTAAAGCCCCACTGGTATTATAGCAAAAGAATAGTCTGGATTGACAAAGATACTGGAGGAAATATTTTTGAGGAGTATTACGATAAAAATGGTAAGTTATTTAAGACTCTATTTAGAGAATGGGTCTGGACTGATTTAGGAGATAAGAAATACCCAAGCCAGATTTCTTTAGAGTGTAAGGATTTAAGAACAAACCATCGCACAGTAATTTTAATGGAAGACACCAAGTATGATCAGGATTTAAGTGAGTATGATTTTACAGTTAAGGCTTTGATGCGTTCAAGATGGTAAGGAGGTGAGTTAAAGTGAGGAAAGTTTTATTTTTAGGATTACTTTTTTTAGGGGGTAATCTTTGGGCTAGGCCGGTGAATGAGAATTTAGAATATGCCGGTTATCTAAAGACTGAATTCTGGCTTAAAAATTATAATGATGAATCCCATTTATCTTTATCTTCTTTTAAGAATACCTTTGATTTAGAAGTTGAATACAAACTTTCTGAGAACTGGGCTTTCTTTTTCCACCCCCGCTTCTTTTATGATTTTGCTTACGATTTAAGAGAAGATTTCAACTCTAACTTTGACCGCAACCAATTTAAAATGGGCCATACCCAAAGAACAGAATGGTTAAGAGACTGCTATTTAGATTTTACTTCCGATAAATTAGATATAAGGATAGGTAAACAACAGGTGGTCTGGGGCCAGGCTGATGGTTTACCTTTTTTAGACAGGGTTATGCCTTTTGATTTAAGTTATTACTGGCTTTATGATTTTGCTGATATTAGGATTCCTTTATGGATGATTAAGGTAGAATATTCTCCAGAACTTAATTCTACTTTACAGTTTTTGTTGATTCCTGATTTTGAGGCTTCCCGTTCAGCTCCAGCTTATGCTCCTTTTGCTTTTAAGGCTAACAATGACTGGTATGACTTCAAGACTTCTTACAATCCTCTTTTGACAATTTACCGTCCGCCCAAACAATTTGAAAATTCTCGTGTAGGCTTAAGATGGCGGTCAATATTAGGTAATGATATAGAATATACCTTAAATTGGCTCTACGGATATTCTACCTCAGCTTATACTTATACAGATTCTTATGCATCTTTGCAGTTTTCCCGTCGGCACAAACTTATGCATATGATTGGATTCTCTTTTAACAAAAGTTTTGTAGAGCCAGGTTTATTAGAAGGGTGGACTATTCGAGGAGAGTTTGCTTATTTTCACAATGAGCCTACTTATTATGGAACTGACGGTTATAGAAGACGCACTGAACGGACAGATAAATACACCTATGTTTTGGGTTTTGATAAGACGTTTTTTACTAATTGGGTATTTTCTCTGCAGTTTGCTCAGTTTATCCATGACAAAAAGACATTTGGGGGTTATCAGCTATTGAATACCTACACTTACGGACTTTTAGAAAAAGTTGAGAATTACCTTACTTTAAAAGTTTCTACTGATTTTATGCACGAACGCTTAAAACCTGAGGTGTTAATTATCTACAACGACGACAACGACGGAAGAATATCTTTTAAGGCTAAATACGAGTTAAGAGATAACTTCTGGCTCACTTTAGGCTATCACCATTTCTGGGGACCTCTCGGAGGTTCAAACGGTCAATTTAGAAACAACGACCACTTAGTATTAGAAGCAAAATACACTTTTTAGCCATTATTAATGGCTAAAAAAATAAGATTCTTTTTCCGGAGAACAAACTTAAACCGCTATACTATAACTTATTTAACTGCTCTTTTAGACGAGTATTTGCCCGACTTCTTTGAGTTAAAGATAGTAGATGGATTTGGAGAACTTTATAAAGAGCTCTCTTTAAATTCTGAATTTATTTCAGTAGTAGGTTATTCTTTGGGAGTTTGGGAATTTAAGAAACATCTGGAAGAAATTTCTCAACTTAAAAGAAGTTTTAAAGATAAAGTCATAATAATCTCCGGAGGTCCTCAAGCTTCAGGTCTTCCCGAAGAAATTCTGGATAGAGGAGCAGATTTAGTATTTATAGGTGAAGCTGAAGAAAGCTTACTTTCTTTTTTAAAAGACTTTTACCATTCTTTAGAACTTCCCTCAGAAAGAATAATTAAACCCCAACCCCTGCAAGACTTTAACAGCTATCCTCCTTTTGCCTATAAGCGGGGAATTTTTTCTCCTATAGAATTAAGAAGAGGCTGTGAGAATAAGTGTTTTTTCTGCCAAACCCCTTATCTATTCCCCCAAATCAGAGAAAGAGACCTTGACTATGTGAAAAAATACGCTAATCTTTTAAAAGAACAAGGCAAAAAAGATTTATTTTTTCTTCTTCCTGATGGTTTATCCTATAAGCAGAAAAACAAAGGAGTAAACATTACTTATTTAGAGAAGTTTTTAAAGGAATTATCTGAGGAAGGATTTAACCTCTGTTGGGGTTATTTTCCTTCAGAAGTTTTTCCTACAAGAGTGGTAAATACGCCTCAGGTAGCTAAAGTTTTAAAAAAATATGTTCAGAATAAAAAGATAAGTTTAGGTTGTCAAACTGGAAGCCCGAGAATTTTAGAGTTGATAAACAGAGACCACACCTTAGAAGATGTGAGAAAAGCAGTTAAGGTTTTAAGAGAAGAGGGTTTTCAGGTTATTGTGGATATAATTTTAGGTTTTCCTCAGGAGGAACTTTCTGACCGCTGGCAGACTCTCAATTTTATTAAGGACTTAGCTCAAAATTATCAAGCAAAGTTTAATCTTCACTATTTTATTCGGCTTCCTCAAACCCCCTTTTTTAAATTGAAACCTACTCCTATAGAGGAAGAGATAAAAGACGAAATATACTCTTTGATGAAGAAAGGAATTGCTTTTGGAAATTTCTTTAAGCAATTAAAAACAGCTTTTGGCAATAACAAAAATGAGGCTTAATAAATTTATAGCTAAATCAGGATATTGTTCCCGGCGTCAGGCAGATATTCTTATTAAACAAGGAAAAGTTAAAGTGGGCAGGAAAATAGTTAAAGAACCTTGGCAGAGAGTAAAAGATGGTGATCAGGTAACTATTGAGAATAAAGTCTTAAAAATCCCTCAAAGTTATATTTACCTTATCCTCAATAAACCTAAAGGTTTTGTGGTTACTAAAAAGGATAAGTTTGCTAAAAAAACAATTTATGAGCTTTTGCCGAAAAGATTCAAAAACCTTTTTCCCGTAGGAAGATTAGATAAAGATTCCCGGGGCTTACTTATTCTTACTAATGACGGTGATTTCTCTTACCAATACACTCACCCTAAATTTGAAGTGGAGAAAGAATATATACTGGTAGTAAGGGGTAAGTTTACTGAAGGTGATGTAAGCAGGGCTTATCAAGGAATAAAGGAGGGTGAAGATTTCTTGAGAGTGAAGAAAATTAAGATACAAAGAGTTTACCCTAATAAAACAAAGCTTTCTTGTTTAATCAGCGAAGGCAAAAAACGCCATTTAAGAAAGTTATTTTCTTCTTTAGGCTTTAAGGTTTTAGACCTTAAAAGAGTTAGAATGGGAGACTTTTCTTTAGGAAATCTTAAAGAAGGCCAATTTAAAATAACTAAACTCAGTAATGATAGACATTAAAAGCTTAACTCGCGAAGACTTAGAAAGAATACTTTTTAAAAAAGGTTTTCCTAAGTTTTCTCCAATTCAAATTTTTACCTGGGTTTATAGAAAAAGGGTAGAGGATTTTTCTAAGATGACCGACCTTTCTAAGAAATTAAGAAAATATTTAAGTGAGAATTTTTATTTTTCAAGATTAGAATTAAAAGAAAGAAAAATTTCTCTAGACACCACAGAAAAATTTTTATTTAAACTCAAAGATAATTCCCTGATTGAGACAGTTTTAATTCCTGAAGAAAAGAGAAAAACTCTCTGTATTTCTACTCAGGTAGGTTGTAAATATAAGTGTAAGTTCTGTGTAAGTGGGTTAGGTGGATTTAAAAGGAATTTAGAAGTTGCTGAGATTATCAACCAGTTTTTAGAAGTTGGAGATTTAATAAGTCCTAAAAAGATTACTAATATTGTCTTTATGGGGATAGGAGAGCCTCTGGATAATTTTGAAAACCTAATAAAGGCAATAAAGATATTTATGGATAATAAAGGGATATATTTAGGAAAGAGAAAAATTTGCATATCCACAGTAGGGATAACTCCTAAGATTAAAGAACTTATAAAGCTCTCTTTAGGGGTTAAGCTTTCTTTGTCCTTACATTCAGCTATCTTAGAAAAAAGGACGAAAATTATCCCTGTAAATAAAAAGTATCCCTTGCCAGAAGTTTTAACTGCCTTAGGAGAATTTGTAAAAAAAGAAAAATTCCCGGTTACTTTTGAATATATCTTAATTAGAGGATTTAATTCTTCGAAAGAAGATGCTCAAGAATTAGCCAGCTTGTCTAAAAAGATAAAATGTAAAATAAATTTAATCCCCTATAATCCTTCTCCACATTTTAACTGGCAACCTCCTTCAGAACAAGAAGTTGAGAATTTTAAAGAAATTTTAAAGAAAGAAGGGGTGTTTTTTACCCTGAGAAGGCCACGGGGCAAAGACATAGAAGCAGGTTGTGGTCAGTTGAGAGCAAGATTTTTATGAGGAGAGGTTATTTAACATTACTGCTACTTGTATTCTTTTTTGGTTGTTCTTATCCAGTAAAAAACTTAGATTCAAAAGGTAAAAACATTATTTGTTTTGGAGATAGTATAACTTCTGGTGAAGGTTTAAGCAGGAAAGAAGAAGCCTTTCCTTCTATATTAGCAGAGTTTTTAGGAAGAGAAGTTATAAATAGTGGTAAACCTGGGGATACGACTTCTTCGGCTTTTAAAAGGTTAGAAAAAGATGTATTAAGTAAAGATCCCTATATAGTTATTCTGGAGTTAGGAGGGAATGATTTTTTGCAAAGAATCCCTTTGGAGAATAGCTTAAAAAATTTAGAAAAAATTATTTTAAAGATTCAAGAGAGAAGAGCAATTTGTGTTTTAATAGATATAAGTTGTGGATTCTTACTTTCTTCTTACCGAAAAACTTACCAAGATTTAGCCAAGAAGACAGGTTCAATTTTTGTGCCTGGTGTTTTTAAGGGAATTTTTGATGACCCATCTTTAAAAGTAGACTCCCTTCATCCTAATCCTTCCGGTCACAAAATTATTGCCGAGAGAATTTATAAAGCTATAAGACCTTATTTTAAAAAAACAAGGGGGCGATAATTAATCTTAAAAAGGTTTTTGCCTCTTTTTAGGATTAAGGAATTTATCGCCCCCTTAGGCCCTCCCCTCTTACAGCGAGAGACCTCACCTCATACACAGCCCTTATCCTTTACAAAGAGGCTGTTTAAAGAATAACATTTTATTTATTTTTTATCAAGGCTTGACAAATTAGAAGTTTAAGTTTAGGGAAGAAAAGGTCTTTGAGATATTCTGTGTCAGATACTTGAAAAAATGATATTATGAAAGAGGGCACTGTAAAATATTCTGTGTAAATTCTTGACAAGATAAAAAAAGAGGCTCTCCCCTCCCTGAAAAGAGAAGGAGGTGTATAGCCTATGAAAGAAATAAACTTTGAATCTGGTAAGAATTTACTCTTAACGATGGGCTGGTGTCAAGGATATTTTGCCAAAAGGGGTATTTTGGTTTGATTTAAGAAGTAAGGTAAAGCAAATGATAAAGCAAGTTTTAGAATATAGCCTGAATAAGGAATTAGAAGCCATATTAAAAGCAGATTATTACCAGCGTACCCAGTTACGAGAAGGTCAGAGG